>Ga0126372_10000189_pt1 | contig 19067 bp, 16 predicted proteins | sample PanSoiMetaPlot_6_FD_92762 | JGI IMG/M metagenome (GOLD analysis project Ga0126372, IMG submission 92762) | Tropical forest soil microbial communities from Panama - MetaG Plot_6 | ecosystem: Environmental > Terrestrial > Soil > Tropical forest > Bulk soil | place: Panama | collected 2016-02-17
CATCACAAAAACTTAGGAGGACATATGCACCAAGTCGGGCGACTTCTCGTGTCACTGCCACTATGGTTACTTCTCTTGCTCTGGCCGTCGGGCCAGGCCCGGACTCCTGGCGCAGCAGCGAGCGCAGCGCCCAGAATAGCTCAAGAAAACACCACACGCGCGGACCAAACCAATTCGGCCGAAATTGCCGAATTGAAAACCGATATTCGGAACATGCAATCCGTGGTCAACCAGATGCAGGCCAATTTTGCATTAGTGGGTAACCCAACCACACCCGTCAATCACATATTGGAGCTCAATATAGACATGTGGCGTATGGTGCTCGATCAAATGCAGCGCCGCGCAAAATTACTCGAGGAAAAGAACTCGAGTCCGTCCAAACCACAAAAATAACCGCCGCGTCCGAGAGGGCTGCCCGGAATCGGGCGGTCCCCTACGTGCGCGGCGTGGGCGATCTGTTAGCGGTGATCCCCTTACATGATTTCTGTGCGTTTTCGCATGAAGGCGGGAACGTCCAAGTCATCGGGCTGAAAACTCGGTACCGTCGTAACTTGTGGCGGCTGAGCCGGAGCCGGCCCTACGACCTGAACCGCCTCTGCTGGAGCCTGCATCACCATGTCGGGGACCGGTTCGGGTGTGGGCTCGATTTCCGGATCATCGAAGAAGGAATCACGTTTCGGCCGCTGCGTGATAAGCGGCGTACGGCTCGCCTCCTGCCTGCGGCGAACCACATCGGCATCTTTGAACCCGGTGGCAATTACCGTGATCTTGACCCCGTCCTTCATCTTCTCATCGAGCACGGCGCCGAAGATAATGTTTGCCTCCTCATCGGCCGCGTTCTGAATGATCGTGGAAGCCTCGTTGACTTCGGTCAGCTTCAACGAGCTCGACCCGGTGATGTTAATCAGAATGCCCCGAGCCCCGTCGATCGCTCCGGCTTCGAGTAACGGCGAAGCAATGGCTTTCTGAGCTGCCTCAACGGCGCGGCGGACACCGCTGGCGGCGGCCGTGCCCATCACGGCATAGCCCATGCCCTGCATGATCGTTTTCACGTCGGCAAAGTCACGGTTGATGATCCCAGGAATTGTGATGATGTCCGAGATGCCCTGCACGGCTTGCCGGAGAATGTCGTCGGCGACGCGGAATGACTCGAAGAAGCCGGCGTCTTGCGCCACGGCGAGCAGCTTCTCGTTGGGAATTACGATGGTGGTATCCACGGCATCGATGAGATCCGACAGGCCACGCTCACACTGTTGCATGCGGCGCTTGCCCTCAAAGTTGAACGGTTTGGTTACCACCGCGACCGTCAGCGCGCCCATCTCCGCGGCCAGCGATGCAATGATCGGCGCAGCACCGGTTCCGGTGCCGCCACCGAGGCCCGCGGTCACAAAGACCATGTCGGCGCCTTCGAGCGCCTCGATGATCTTCTCGGAATCTTCGAGCGCGGCCTTGCGGCCGACTTCGGCATTCGCGCCCGCGCCCAATCCGCTGGTAAGCTTGACGCCCAGTTGAATCTTCACCGGCGCCCGCGACATGCGTAGCGCCTGCAAATCCGTGTTGGCAACGACGAACTCGATGCCTTCGAGTCCGCTCTCGATCATACGGTTGACCGCGTTTCCGCCGCCCCCGCCAACCCCGATGACTTTGATCTTAGCGTCGTTCCGGGGTTCCTCGTTAAAGCTGATGCGAATTCCGCTCTCTTTTTCCTCAATCATATTCACCGCCATATTGTGGTTGTCGTGGTTTGTTGTTGTTTGGTCCTTGGCCATTCGCCGTCGGATGTCGCGGTTTATTGCGCTGACGACAACCGCTAACGACGACCGTTTTCTCAAGCCCCCTTCAAGGCAAACAAAGACTTCAGTTTCGAACTCCAGCGTTCATCCTGAATGCCGCGTGCGATGCGCGCCCGATGCGCGTAATAGACGATCCCCAGCGCGGTGGCATACTCCGGTTCAGCCAGCATGGCGGGCATTTTTGCCAGCGGCAGGGGCCAGGCTAGGCGTACAGGGCGCCGCAGAACCGATTCGGCAACATCGAGCACTCCCGCCAGCCGCGATGCTCCTCCGCTCAAGACCACGCCACCCGTACACAAAGCCAGCATGCCCGCGTGTCTGAGATTGTCGCGCATAAGCTCGAACAGCTCGCGCGCTCGCGGCTCCAAGATTTCCCCCACCATGCGCTGGCGAACCAAGCGCGAAGGCCGATCCCCGACCGAGGGAACCTCCACTTCATTGCCGTCGGGAATCAAGGTGACTACCGAGTTTCCATAGACGCGCTTGATTTTTTCCGCTTCCAGTGCCGGCGTGCACAAACCTACGGACAGATCGCTGGTGAAATGATCGCCTCCGATCGAAATTGCGCCGGTATGCGCAACCGCGCCATCGCGAAACACGATCAACTCGGTAGAACCGGCGCCCATGTCGGCTAAACAGACGCCCAGTTCGCGTTCATCCGATCGCAGTACCGAATCTGCGCAGGCCAGAGGCTCGAACACCGTATCATCCACCTGAACACCGGCCCGGTTTACCGCAGTTACTACGTTCTGGGTGGCACTGGCCGCGGCGGTCACAATATGGACGCGCACTTCCAACCGTGTGCCCATCATGCCGAGCGGATCGCGAATCCCGCACTGATCGTCGAGAATGAACTCTTGCGGCAGCAAGTGAACGATCTCGCGATCCACGGGCAATGGAATAGCGCGCGCCTTATCCACCGCTAATCGAATTTCCTCGCGCGCCATTTCGCGCGGACGAGTGCCGAAGCTGAGACCGCCCTGGCTGTTTATGCCTCGCATATGCGATCCGGCGACGCCTACCGTGGCATGTTCGATGGGCACGGCTGCGGCATCTTCGGCTTGTTCCACGGCCGCCTGGATCGACGCCACTGCTTTGTCCAGCTCAACAATGACACCCTTACGCGAACCCCGCGATGGTGCGATTCCGTGTCCGCGGTAGCGCAATCCATTGTCCGTAGCCTCCGCTACCAGGACACAGGTTTTGGCGCTTCCCACATCGATGGCAATCAATAATTGTTCACTCGGGTTCGCCATGTTCACTGCGCCCCTTGGTCTTTGCGGATGGCGGGGCTCGGTTTCTTCTTCGTGGTTGAGGAATCGTGCCCCGGATTCGAGGTCCCGCTGGTGGTTTGTGCTTCTCTCTGAGGAGGCGCCGCTACCACCACCAGCGGGTGTGGAATCGCTTTAGCGTTTGCCGGCCCAGCGCTTTTGGGCCTTGTCCTATGCCTTTTTGGAAGACGGGCTATTCTCTTCAAAGCCGCAGATCTGGGCAGGCGAGCTCGGCCGGTCGCGGGCTTCGTGCTTGCCCCACGGGCGACGAGCGCTGCCGGTCCCACCCGGGCTGGCATGGCTACTCTCGCGGCCGCCGGTGACCCTCTCAGATCGGGATTCACAATGATCTGTCGGTCGTAGCGAAGGTCGACCGACTCGATCGGATTGAACTCGCGCCTCCATTCCTCAAGGTGCGCGACATAGACTTTGTAGCGTTCCAGAAAATGGGATGATCCCAAGTGCACCAGCACCGCCCCTTGAGGATCGTTGGCTACTATCTTGACATCGTCGGCATCCGACAAATCAACCTCACTCAAATCTTGGGAATAGTGGCCGCCGCCCGAATCGAGCTGCCGGACCAGATCGCTATAAAGTTTCATGCGTCCCGCGCGCGTCGAAATCGGCTCAGCCGCGCTCATTCCCAAAATTACCGGAAACGAATACTTTCTCCGGCCGGCTAGCGGCAACTCCATCAGTACTCCCGCCGCGTCGATTAGGGAAATGTGAGAACCGATGTGGGCGAAGGCTACCGGCGTCCTCTCCTGGATCTCGATGTTTATGTGATTCGGAACAAAGCGCATAACGCTTGCCGACTCAACCCATGGAACCTGTTCCAGCTGCGCCTTACGTTGTGCCAGCGGAACAAAAAAAATGTTACGTCCGATGTCTGCCCCAAAAATTTCCAGGACCTGCGCATGGCTCACGTTATGAGTTCCCGAAATTCGAATGTCTTCGCTCGAATCAATGCGGAAACGCCAGGAGTGCTCGCTGTAGCGGTAAATCGCGCCGATTGCCACGCCGGCTACTGCGGCAATTGCCAGGGCTGTGAGCACACCTAGCAGGCGATGAGCCGTTTTTGGGGGGAGAGGACCGCGGCGCACGGAAACGCGTTTTTGGCCGCGCAAAAAAGGCGACTCTTCGTCCACATCCAGACTGACTAGGCGTGTGTCCTCGAGATCGGGACGCACCGCTTCGTCCACCGATGTGTACAAATCTTCCTGCGAGATGGTCGCACTACCCTTCCGCGCCATCAATCGAGGTTAATTGTCGTCAGTGAATCGCCAGCGCAAACACTATAACTGCTTTTACGCTGTGGAACATAGAGAATTTTGGTTCGAGTCGGCTCGGACGGACAAAAAATCGGCTGCGCAGCCACGCTACGCTGGTAAAAACCTAGATCGGATCTTGCATGATGGAAACCGACGGCGCTGGAACAGCTACGACCGGCGTTCTTATTCGCACGCGCGGGCAAACCACCACCCGGGTCTGGCCTTGCACAACCATCTTGTCATCGCTTATCCGAACCCCGGGAACCTCGATCACGCCACCAGACATGTCAGAATAGTCCGCGAGCACATTCATGTGCCTGAACTTGCGCCGCGCGCTTAGCGCCTCGAGGCGAGCGCGATGGGCCTCGATCTCGGCCTGAGCGGCCTCGACCCGAGCTGCTTGCTCTTCTATGCACGCCCTGGCGGACTGCATATGGTCTATGCCAGCCTGGGTCCGCCCCAGAGCAATCTCCGTCATGGCCACATAGGGGAGAGCCTTGGCGCGTAGCTGGTCAGTCATTCCCGAAACCTTCTCCATCCACAAACGTCCTGTGCCCGAAGAGGCCATTGAAAGGGCCAGTACCCCTAACCCTGTCCAGTACCACGCTTTCGCCGTCATACGCTGCTCCTTGCCTAACACTAAGTTGGACGGGGAGACATTAATTTCGTCAACAACAGCTGTTACGGAATGGTGGGAGGTTTTGTTTCAAGTTTTTGCCGGCAGCAAAGCCGGTTCTACTTACCCGCGGCGACCGGCTGGATGGCCTGGATTTTCTCCAGGATCATTGGTCCGACCTGGTAGACGTTGCCGGCGCCTAAAGTAAAGACGAGATCTCCCTCCTTCGCGCTCAAACTGGCAGCCTCTGCGGCTTCCGCGAAGGAGGAGACATAGCGAACGGCGGGATGGCCTGCGCGGCGAATCTGGTCGGCGAGATGCTCTGAGGTGACTCCCTCGATCGGCAGCTCGTTGGCAGGGTAGATATCGAGCATTAGAAGCGTGTCGGCATCGGCGAATGCCGTTGCGAACTGATCAAAAAGGTCGCGAGTGCGCGTATAGCGGTGCGGCTGAAAAACCACATGAATCTTTCGATAGCCGCATTGCCGGGCGGCGGCCAACGTCGCCTTTATCTCGGTGGGATGGTGGCCGTAATCGTCGACAACTCGAATGCCACCAGCCTGGCCGCGCAATTGAAAGCGGCGATCCACGCCGTCGAAGCCGTTCAAGGCAGCACGGATTTGATCGACCGCCAGGTCCAGTCCAACACCGACCGCAATCGCTGCCGTCGCATTTAACACGTTGTGAGCGCCGGGCACACGTAAAGTGAACTCGCCCAAATCGCGGTGGCCAAATCGGACCTGGAAGCGACTGAAGGGACGGTGACCGCCAGAGCTCGAATCGGGCCGGCCTAGGCTGATCTGAAAGTCTGAGCCCCGACGGGTGCCGTAAGTGACGATTCTTCTCTTTACCTGGGGCATGATTTTCCTCAGCACGGGATCGTCGTTGCACGCGACTACCATCCCGTAGAACGGCACGCCGTCCATGAACTCGAGGAAAGCCCTCTTCACGTCCCGCATATTGCGATAACAGTCCATGTGTTCGCGATCGATATTGGTGACGACCGCCAAAATAGGGGAGAGCTTGAGAAACGAGCGGTCACTCTCGTCCGCCTCGGCTACCAGGTAGTGGGATTTCCCCAGCCGCGCATTCGATCCCATGGCGTCGACACGACCACCGACCACCACCGTCGGATCCAGACCACCGGCCGCCAGGACAGCAGCGATCATCGATGTGGTCGTGGTCTTGCCATGCATGCCAGCAATGGCGATGCCGTATTTCAGACGCATCAACTCGGCCAACATCTCCGCCCGCGGGATTACGGGCACGCGCTGCCGACGCGCTTCCTCCACCTCGGGATTGTCTGGAGTTATCGCCGAACTGGTAACCACCACCTCGGCCCCGGCCACGTTTTCCGCCCTGTGCCCTTCGAAAATAACCGCACCCAGGCCGGCAAGCCGCTCGGTTACCGGCGAGCTTTTCAGATCAGAGCCGAAGACTTTGTAGCCGAGATTCAGCAACACCTCGGCAATCCCGCTCATGCCACTCCCGCCGATCCCCACAAAATGAATACGTTGAATCTTTGCAAACATAAATTCCCGGCCTCGGGCTTACTCGGACACACCCGCGGATTTAGATCCGTGAAGCTCCCTGCTCATCGGCCGGTGTTCTCAGCCCGGCTAATGCCGCCGCTATGTCGGCGATTTCGGTTGCCGCCTCCGGATGGGCGAATTTGTGCGCCGCCTGCGCCATCTTCATCCGCCGTACAGGTTCGAGCAACAGCGCTCCCACCACCTTCACTAGAGATTCGCCGGTCAGCTGCTTTTCCTCGATCATAACGGCTGCTCCCGCTCGCTCCAGTGCCTCGGCATTGCGCTTCTGGTGATCGTCGGCCGCACGCGGGAACGGAATAAAGATAGCGGGCTTAGCGGCGGCCATGACCTCGGCAACCGTGCTCGCGCCCGAGCGGCAGAGAAGCAGATCGGCGCGCGCAAACGTTGCTGGCATATCATCTATAAACGGATAAACTTCTGCCGAACCACCGGCCGCGAGATAAGCTGCTTGAGCCTCATTATAGTCGCGTTCCCCGGTCTGATGGATGATGTGAATGCCGGGAACCGCGGCCTGCAGAGCGGCTAAAGACGAGATGAAAACCTGGTTGATCGCATGGGCACCCTGACTGCCGCCAAAGACCAGCAAGGTGGGATGACGATTGTCGGTCCTCTGCCCAATTTCCCAAAATGCTCTCCTTACCGGGACCCCGGTAACGTTGAATCTGCGAAAGTATCTGCCCGTTTCTTCAAAGTGCACCGCAGCTGACGATACCAGGGGAGCAACCAAGCGGTTGGCCAATCCTGGAACCACGTTCGGCTCGAAGGCCAGGATGGGAACACCGCCCAAGGCGGCAGCCAGCACGGCCGGTCCCGACGCGTAGCCGCCAACCCCAATCATTACGTCCGGCCGGTAGGCCGACACGATTCTGGCCGACGCCCAAATGGCGCGCGGCAGGTAGAAAGCAGTCTTTGCCCGAGTCGCCAGGCTGACGTTCTTTAAGGCACCGACCTCGACCAAGCGGAGCGGAAAACCGGCTGCCGGTACCAGGCGACTCTCGATACCTCTGGCCGTTCCGATGAAAAGAACCCGAGCGCGATACCTCTCGGCCAGCGCCTGCGCGATGGCCAGCGCCGGAATGACGTGTCCGCCAGTTCCACCGCCCGCCAGGATGGCTCGCATGGCTGAAAACTATAGCAGGGACCGAGAGGCTGTCCGTATTCAGCCGGTCAACCTTCGTGTCGGAGGTAACCTGACACCTGATGACTCGAATTCAGTCCACCTGCCGGGTAATGTTGAGCAGCACGCCCGTTGATGCCAACGTAATGAACAAGGAAGATCCGCCATAAGAGACCAGGGGCAGGGGGATGCCCTTGGTGGGCATCATTCCGAGAACCACGCTGATGTTGATCGACGCCTGCAGCACCACCATGGTGGTAATGCCTAGCGCGACATAGCGCCCAAAGATGTCTTCGGTTTTGACCGCGGCCGCGAGGCCGCGCCACAGGAATACAGCGAACAGCACAGCAATGAACATTGCTCCGAGCAAACCGAATTCTTCCGCCGTGACTGCATAGATAAAATCCGTGTGCGGTTCGGGAAGATAGAACAGTTTTTGTTTGCCTTCCATTAACCCCAGCCCGGTGATGCCGCCTGTGCTGACCGCGATCATCGATTGAATAATGTGGAACCCGGTTTTCTGGGGATCGGCATAGGGATTCAGAAATGCCAGAATCCGGTCGCGACGGTAGCTTACGTGGAAAATGAGCAGGTACAGTGGAGGCACGCTGGCCAGAAGCGCATATCCGAAGTAGCGCCATTGGAGGCCGGCAACAAAAAGCATGGAAACTGTGAGGGCGGCGCAGGCCATGGCTGTTCCCAAGTCGGGCTGAAAGACAATGAGGCCCACAAAGACCAGAGTGGGAACAATTGCCGGCAACAGCGTATTCCGCCAATCTTCCATGGATCTTGTTCGGCTCTCGAGGAAATACGCCAGGAAAAAGATTAGGGCAGGCTTGGCCAGTTCCGATGGCTGGAAGGAGAAGGCGCCCCAATGAATCCAGCGATGCGTATTATGCGCCCGATCAAGGAAGAATACCGAAATCAACATCAGCGTGGTTGCGCCCAGCAGCGAATAGACGAAGGCAGGGTGCTTGTAGCGCCGGTAATCGATTTTCATTCCGACCAGCATGGCCAGCATGCCTGCCGCTGCACACGCCGCCTGTCGTACCAGGAAAGTGTAGGGAGAACCATATCGCTCTTTGGCCATCACCGCCGAGGCGCTGAACACCATGATCAAGCCGATGAACACCAGCAGCAGGGTCACGGTAAACAGCCAGCGGTCGACACTGATGCGCTTCGCCATGAGACTCTCATTTCATCATGGAGAGAGGGCCAAGCCGCATGTTTGTGTCTTGAATTTCGCTGAAGGATTTACCGCTTTGATTCCCGGGATTCTTCCGGTCCATTGGCGACCACATCCTCAATCCTGGCCTGTTCGGCAAGGCGACGAACAGTATCCTTGAAGACACGCCCGCGATGCTCGTAGCTTTTGAATTGATCGAAGCTGGCGCAGGCCGGCGCGAGTAGAACAACATCGCCGGGAACGGCCGCGCCGGCAGCCCGCCTGAGCGCCAATTCCAGAGTCTCGGCGTGCACGATCTCGGCCGCGCCCGCGATGTGCGATTCAATCTTCCCGGCAGCCGACCCGATGGTGTAGACCTTTTTGACGCGCTCTCTCAGCAGGTCATTCAGTAGGGTGTAATCGCTGCCTTTATCCTTGCCGCCGACGATGAGGTGAATATTTGCGGGAAACGATTCGAGAGCCTTGATGGTGGCGTCGACGTTGGTAGCCTTCGAATCATTGAAGTATTCGACGCCGCGTATGGTGGCCACATACTCCAGCCTATGCTCAACCGCCTTGAATCGGGCAACCGCGGTCCGAATATTCTCGGGACTCGAGCCCATAAGCACTCCCGCGCAAGCTGCCGCGAGTACGTTCTCCAGATTGTGTTTGCCTTTGAGCGGTATCTCGGAAACTGGCAGGAGCTCCGCTACCCGGTTTGAGTCGCGGAAGAGAATCTGATGCGCGCCAAGGTTTGTCCCGCGGCTCACGTCTTGTTTGCGGCTGAACCAGAACAGTTGCGCCTTGGTTCTAGCCGCGATCTCCAAGCAGGTGGGATCGTCAGCGTTCAGCACGGCAAAGTCGCTCGGCTGCTGATTCAGGAAAATCCGCGCCTTTGCGTCCACATACTCCTGAAAGGTGCGATGACGATCAAGATGGTCGGGAGTGACGTTCAGCACCACGGCAATTCTGGGCCGAAAGCTCTGAATGGTTTCCAGCTGGAAGCTGGAGACTTCCAGCACCGTGACCGTCTGCGGGTTGGCTTCCTCGACCAGTGAGATTGCTGGCGTGCCGATATTGCCACCAACCAGGGTGGGAAATCCACCCGCCTTGATGATCTCGCCGGTCAGAGCGGTTGTCGTGGTCTTTCCATTCGAACCGGTGATCGCAATGATCGGGCCGGCAAGAAACTGCGCGGCCAATTCAATCTCGCCAATGACGGTTTCGCCCTGCGCGCGTGCCTGCGCCAACGGCAGCGCCCCGACCGGCACTCCCGGACTAACCACGATCAAATCCTGTCCTCGGAAGGTGCGCTCGCCGTGGCCTCCGGTCTCGACCGTGATTCCCTGGTCGAGTAGCACGGGAATCTGGTCGCGCAACTCATCCTCGGCCTTGGCATCGGAAACCGTTACGCGCGCGCCGCGCGAATTCAGAAATAGGGCCGAGGCGAGGCCGGATCTCCCCAGCCCGACGACCAATACGCGTTTGCCGTTTAGATCCATAGCAAGCTCTTAGCCATTAGCTTTTGACTCGCCTCCTACGAATGGAGAGGATTTTCGAAACTCGCATCCCTTCTCAGGCACTCGGCGGTCTTTGGCCTGTTCAGGGGGATGCCTCTCATCGCAGCTTTAGAGTCGTGAGAGCAAATAAGGCAAAAACCAGCGAAGCGATCCAGAATCGCACGATGATCTTCGACTCGGACCAACCGAGCAACTCGAAATGATGGTGCAGAGGCGCCATTTTAAAAATGCGCTTCCGGCGAAGCTTGTACGATCCCACCTGCAGGATTACCGACAAGGCCTCGATCACGAATATCCCGCCAATAAACGGCAACAGTAGTTCCTGTTTGATTATCACCGCAACCGTGCCAATCGCGCCGCCCAGCGCCAGGGAGCCTACATCACCCATGAACACTTCCGCCGGGTGCGCGTTGTACCATAAAAACCCAATTGCCGAGCCCACCATGGCTCCACAAAAAATCGTCAGTTCGCCCACCTGCGGCATGCGCTGCAATTCCAGATAACCGGCAAAAACGGCATGCCCGCTCACGTAGGTAAGTACGGCCAATGCGCCTGCCGCGATGACGGTACATCCAATGGCCAGCCCATCCAGCCCATCGGTAAGATTTACCGCGTTGCTGGTCGCTACGATGACGAGCACAACAAACGCAATGAATGGAATAAAGGCAAGCGGCCAGAGCTCATGATGATTGAGCCAGGGTTCGATCACCAGATCCGGGCGAAACTGCTTGAAGAACGGAACAATGAGCTTCGTCGAATAGAGGCCGCGTGCCTGCATGGCGATCAGAGTAATGGCAATCAGAACGCTGCTGATAATTTGCAGCGCCATTTTAGTGCGGGCCGTTAAACCGAGGTTCCGGCGATGGACGGTTTTCAGATAGTCATCGGCAAAGCCGATTCCTGCAAAGGCACAGGTCGAGAGAACTGCGATCCAGACAAACCGGTTAGTGAGATCCGCCCACAAAATGGTGGGCACAACGATGGCAATGGCGATCAGCAGCCCCCCCATGGTCGGCGTGCCCGCTTTTCTCTGATGCGCCTTGGGCCCCTCTTCGCGGATGTACTGGCCAATTTGAAATTCGCGCAGGCGATCGATTACCAGCGGCCCGATAACCAGCCCAGTGAATAGCGCAGTGAGACTGGCAAAAGCGGTGCGAAATGTCAGATAGCGAAAAATCCGAAAAGGCGGGAAATAATGATAGAGCTTCAGATACAACAACCAATAGAGCAATGCGCCTCCGTCCCTATTCCCGACCCAGGCCCGCCTTAAGCTGCTGCGACTTCCATCTCTCCAGCGCCCGTTCCAGCTTCACCCCGCGGGAAGCCTTCAGCAGCACAACATCACCGGTTTCGGTCTGGCGGGCCAACCATTCGCCTGCTTCCTCAGGCGAGTCGACGAATTCTGCTCGAATTCCATCCGCGCGCGCCGCATCGACCATTTCCTTCGCCAGGCCACGCACACCGACAAGGACGTCAATTCCGCGTTTTGCGATGTAGTGTCCTGAGCGGCGATGCAGATCCGCGCCGTCCGGGCCCAGCTCCAGCATCTCGCCGGCCACCACGATCCGGCGTCGTGCCGGCATCGCCGCCAGCACATCCACCATCGCGTCTAGCGCTTGCGGATTCGAATTGTAGCAATCGTTGATCACGTAGGTATCGCCCAGTTCGATAACCTGCCCGCGTTTATCCGGTGGAGCAACAGAGGACAGGGCGGAGACTGCTTCCGGCAAGCTCAGACCGCACTCGAGTGCAACCGCCACTGCGGCCAGCGCGTTGCGGACATTATGCTGGCCCACAAGACCGAGCCGAACGCGCTCGCGGGCGCCATCAGAGAGAATCAAGTCGAATTCTGAACCCTCGGCGCCGCGCGCGTGCATGTTTTCGGCACGCACATCAGCGCCGGGGTGAAACCCGAACATAACAATTCGACCGTGAAAATCGCGCCCGAATTCGGAGACGTAATCGTCATCACGGTTGAGAACGGCAGTTCCTCCGGTCGGCAACGACTCGATCAATTCATATTTCGCCCGCGCAATCGTGGCAACCGAGTCAAAGAATTCCAGGTGAACCGGCGCCACGCATGTGACCACTCCGATCTCCGGCTGAGCGATCGCCGCCAGGCGGTTGATCTCGCCCAGATGCGACATGCCCATTTCCATGACCGCCAGATCGTGCTCCGGTTCGAGCTTCAACAGCATCAGTGGTAAGCCGAAGTGATTATTGAAGTTGCCCTCGGACTTTAAGATCCGATACTTGGTGGCGAGCAGGTGGGCGATGGCTTCTTTCGTGGTTGTTTTCCCAGCTGAGCCGGTTATGCCGACGAGTGGCTTGCCCCAGATCCGTCGGACAGCCGCCGCTAGAGTTTGCAAAGCGATGAGAGTGTCATCGACGGCGAGCAAGGGCGCTTTGCTGGAATAGCGGGAGAGCTGCTGGCTCTCGACAACCGCCGCTGCAGCCCCCTTTTCGAGCGCACTCTCGACGTAGTCGTGCCCGTCGAGCCTTTCGCCCCGGACTGCAAGGAACAGTTCCTGCTGTCGAACAGTTCGCGAGTCAATGGAGTACCCCTCGACTACCTGCGCGCGCTCGAATTCTCCCCCTGCCGAAATCAGTTCGGCAATTTCTCCCAGCGGCAAGTTCATGAACGATGCCTCCCGCTTGCCGCAGTCGCACAGTCGTATCCGGCCTGGGCGAGAACCTCGCGCGCAACCTGAACATCATCGAACGGGACCGGGCCCGCGCGGCAGATCTGAATTTTCTCGTGTCCCTTGCCGGCAATCAGCACAATGTCTCCCGCCTTGGCTTCGCCAACCGCAATTGAGATGGCGGCCTTCCGGTCGGGCTCGACTGTGTACTCGGTTCCTGTCCTTTCGAGGCCCACCAGAGCATCGTTGATGATGGTGCGCGGATCTTCGCCGCGCGGATTGTCGGAAGTAAGAACAACGAAATCACTGCCGTTTCCCGCCGCCTGGCCCATCAGGGGACGCTTGGCGCGGTCGCGATCCCCGCCGCAGCCGAACAGAGTGATTACCCTTCCTGCCAGCCCGGCCTGAGAAACGAATTCCCGGGCCACGGCCGTCAGATTACAGAGGGCGTCATCGGTGTGAGCGTAATCGACAACCACCGTAAACGGTTGGCCGCAATCAACACGCTGGAAACGCCCGGGAACGCGGTTCAGGTTCGCGACTCCCTGCGCGATCGCCTTGCCCTTCGAACCACGAGCATATGCCGCTGCGGCTGCCGCCAGTATGTTGTACAGATTTACTTTCCCGATAAGGGGAGACCAGACGGGAATTGTCTCCTCCGGGGTCACCAAATCGAAGCCTGTTCCACGCAGCGTGATTGCGATTTTCTCGGCACGAAAATCCCCCCGCGACCAGCCGTAGGTAAGAACCTGTGATCCCTGCGACTGACTCACCTTCACCAGTTTTTGTCCCCTCTCATCGTCCTCATTGAGCACCGCTACCCGAGGCGGTCGGGCTCCGCAGCCCAGAAACAGAGTTTCTTTCGCCGCGAAATATTCCTCCATGGATTTGTGATAGTCGAGATGATCGCGCGTCAAATTCGTGAAGACGGCGACATCAAACGTGATCGCAAATACCCGCAGTTGCGCCAGGGCATGCGAGGAAACTTCCACGACCGCTTCGGTCACTCCATTGCCCAATGCTTCCGACAGCAGGCGATTCAGTTCCAGCGATTCAGGAGTGGTATGGGGGGCAGGCACAATCTTGCCAGCCACGTGATATTCAATGGTTCCAACGAGGCTAGTTCTTTTTCCGGCAGACTGCAAAATCGATTCCAGCAGGAAGGCAGTCGTGCTCTTTCCGTTCGTCCCGGTGATGCCGCTGACCGCCAGCTTCTCTGCCGGGCGCTTATAGAGGTTGCCACTCAGGCAGGCCAGCGCACGCCGCGCGTGCCTCACCTGTGCCCAGGCAACGCCCGCCCGCGCCCTTTCCGACCACGAATCGGTCACCACCGCCACCGCACCCCGGGCAATAGCTGCGTCTATATATTGGTTGCCGTCGCTGATTTCGCCGCGAATAGCTACAAACGCATCTCCCGCTTTTATTCGTCGGGAATCGTAGTCCAGCCCTGCAACCGTGGCGTCGCCGCTTTGGGACAACACTTCGGCCCCGTCCAGTAGTTGCTGAAATGTCATGGTGTCTTTTCCCGATTATTGCACAGCGAGGAACAACACGGCCGTGACGCAATCAACGCTGTTAGCCGCCGGCTCACAACCTAGGTCCAAGCGCAAGCGACTGGTTAACTCGGACGGAATCAGAAAAGCCCGCAAGCGGTGGGACGGACCAAATCCTCAGTGGCTCAGCCCCGCCAATGCCAAAACCAGCAGGAGAATGCGCCTGAGTCCTAGATCGCGCCCCGTCGAATCAAACCACTCCTGCAAGGTATGCACCCCCCCGCCGGTGCCGCCCCCGCCGATGGCTATCGCTTCGCGCCCGAGCGACAGGGGAATGTTGGCGTCGGTGGAGGCACGCTGCACTTGTGCGGCGTTCCCCAGGTGCAGATCTACGGCACGAATCACCTCGAGGATGCGTGACCCTGCTGGCAACTCGCCTCCCGGCCGATTTCCGATCACCACGATTTCCGCGCTCAGACCTGGGATCCTGGGACCCGAACTGCGCGCTTCGGCGGCGCGTGACTCCTCCTCCACCGCCCGATCCAGAGCCATTCGCATGGCGTGCTCAAGCCCCTCGATTTCGCGGGACGAGGTCGAACGAATATCCACTCGCATGCTGGCCGACTCGGGAATGGAGTTAACCGAGGTCCCCCCGCGAATGACACCGATGTTGCAGGTAGTTTTGGGGGAGGTTGGTACCGGCACTTGTGCAAATCCCGCCACGGCACGTGCCAGAGCGACAATGGGGTTAGGCGCTCCAAAATCGCTCCACGAGTGTCCGCCGGGCCCGCGGACTATCACTTCAAATCTTCGGCTCCCGAGGGCCTCGGTCACGATCGTGTCGTTTCCAGCTCCGTCGAGAACGACGTGGTAGGCGATCGAATCCAACCAACGGCGGTCGGAAAAAATCTGCCGCATGCCGCGCAGATCGCCTTCTCCCTCTTCCCCCACGTTTGCGATAAACAGAATCGGAGCCAAGGTTTCGATGCGCACCCGCACCAAGGCGGCCGCGAGCCCGAGCAAAGCCGCCAGACCCGCCCCATTGTCGGAGACTCCCGGGCCATAAAGTCGAGCCCCCTCTCGGCGCACGTTCAAGGGAGTTCCGGCGGGAAAGACCGTATCCATGTGCGCACTGACAGCCACAACCTTATCGGTGACTCCCGGCCGTACGCCGAACACGTTTCCGACTTCATCAACATGCACGTTGTGCAAACCGTGTTCGAGAAAGCGCTCTAACAGCCACTCACTGCGTGCCTGCTCTCCGAAGGGAGGCGCGGGAATTCGCGCCACCTCGAGTTGCCAACCCACCAGTTGCGCTTCTCCCGACAGAAACCAGGCATAGGCAGAACGCACATTGGGCTTCGCCGCAAGGTTTCGAATCTCCTCGTCGAGATCGGCGAAGATGCCGGTTTCAGTTCGTGATGAGTGGGCCATCGACTTTCCATATTACGCCTTTCCAAATCGGCGGCTGACGAGCAGGCGGTTTCCGTGAGCGCTTGCGATTTGACTAACGACCCATCGCGGCCGGACCATGGGCAGGCGAGGTAAACGACTCCAATGAAACGTCGCCAGCTGGGCAGGACGGGATTCGAAGTCAGTGAAATCGGTTACGGTGCCTGGGGCATTGGACAGAGTGAATGGGTCGGTGCCGAGGATGATGTGTCGCTCAAATCTCTCCAAGCGGCGCGTGATGCCGGCATAAATTTCTTTGATACAGCTCTGGCCTATGGTGAGGGTCACAGTGAGCAACTGCTGAAGCGCACCTTCGGAAATTCAAACGACATTGTTATTGCCAGCAAGGTGCCTCCCAAGAACCGCATCTGGCCCGCACAGCCTGGCTCCAAATTCTCCGACGTCTTCCCACGAAAATACGTTTTGACTTGCCTTGAGCAAACATTGAAAAACCTGGGCCGCGATACGGTCGATCTTTATCAATTCCATGTGTGGCACGACGAATGGGCGAACCAGCAGGAATGGCAGTCTCTGGTCCACGAAATCCGCCAATCCGGCAAGGCGCGGTTCATCGGCATTTCCATCAACGACCATCAGCCCGGCAACTCTCTCAAGGCACTGGCTACACGGTCGATCGATACCGTGCAGGTGATCTACAACATGTTTGACCAATCGCCCGACGACGAGCTCTTACCCTATTGCCAGAAGAACAATATCGGGGTGCTGGCGCGCGTGCCTTTCGACGAGGGCAGCCTGACCGGCAAAATTCGCCCCGACACGGAGTTCCCCGCAGGAGACTTCCGCAACCAGTATTTTGGTGGCGACCGCAAGCGGCAAGTCTGGGATCACGTCGAGAAACTGCTCCGCGATACTGGCATTACGCTCGACGAGCTGCCTCGCGAAGCACTTCGGTTCTGTTTGAGCCACCCCGCGGTCTCGACCGTGATCCCGGGAATGCGCACAGCCGCGCATGTAGCTGGAAACGTCCGAGCTTCCGACGCCGGAGTGCTCCCCCCAACGCTACTCCAGCGAATCCAGCGACATCGCTGGTTGCGGAACTACTATGACTAGAGACAGGTACGGTGATCTCTTGACGGCGACCGGAATCGAGACTTACTGTGGCTGAGCCTGGACACACTCCAGGATTTCTTGCTCAGTGAGGGTGTGGTCGGAGGCCTTAGCCTTCTGGTAGACGCGTTCCACGGACTTTTCCTCTACCGGCAAACCATGCCGCTCCAGCCAGAACACGACATTGGATTTCCCGCTCATCGGGCCGATATCGATTACCTGTTCCAGCCCGAATAGGTGCGAGGGTACGCCGGAATAGACCGCATTCGCGAGTTCGACATCATTCTTCTTGAACGCCTTGATGACGGCTGCCGCATGCACCCCCGTAGCCGTTCGGAAAGCGTCCTCGCCCAGCACGGGATAATTTACCGGTATGGGGACGCCGGTGGCGTCGGAAACCGCCCGACAATACTCCTTTAACTTGGTGACGTCCTGGTCCGCCCAGGGCGCGATTCCTATAAGTTTCAGGTTGACGATCAGCAGATCCATCTGTGTGTTGCCGACCCGCTCGCCGATCCCCAGCGCTGTGCCGTGCACGCACACCGCCCCGGCTGCCAGCGCCGCCAGCGAATTTGCGATGGCCAGGCCGCGGTCACAATGGCCATGCCAGTCAATGCGCACGTCTGCCCCTGAGGGCTTGATCACTTCTTCCTTTAGAAATCGCACCAGGGCATAGGTCCCCAGCGGGGTCGCGTGGCCGGCGGTATCGCAAATCACGATGGAACGCGCGCCGCAATTGATCGCCGTGCTGTACAGGCGCTTGACCGTCTCGGGATCACAGCGCGTGGTGTCTTCGGTCACATACATGACTTCAAGCCCCATCCCGATGGCGCACTTAACCGCTTTTTCCGTGGTCTTCAGGAGGAATTCATCCGTCCAGCCCTCCGTGTAACGGCGAATCGGGCTGGAGCCGATGAACGTAGCTGCCTCGATCGGCAGCCCGGTACGTTGCACGATCTCGGCGATCGGGCGGATGTCATTCTCATGGGTACGAGCGGCGCAGTTGGCGCGAATGTTCAGCTTATTCCGGACAATCTCGCGGGCTAACGCCTCGACATGTTCGACTGCGCGTGGTCCCGCTCCGGGCAAGCCCAAATCGAGCGAATGAATGCCGAGTGCTTCCATCAGGCGAAGAATTTCGATTTTTTTCTGGATGGAAGGATCGCTCACCGAAGGCGATTGAAGGCCGTCGCGCAGGGTCTCATCATTGAGCAGCACCGGCCCGAGGGGCTTGAGGGAAGCCGGATACAGCTGATTCCAGTCGTAGATCAGATCGGAAGTTTTCATCTAGCATGAGCGATTCCGCCGCGCCTCGTCGACTATTGCTTCGGCGGCAATGTTAAACCGAATACCGAAATCTGCCCCTGGCCCGCCACGTTTCCACCCACATCCTCTGGATTAGGAAGGTACAAAGTTTTGCAGTGCTCGCAACGATATACTTCCCGGTTCTTCCCCCAAGTTCGCGCCAGATCACCGCACTCCTGCTCGAGCACGTCCGTCATGTAGTACCAACGCTTCAGGTGACCACCACAAAACTTACCCTTGGCGTCTTTTTCGTTGCAGGAGCGTTGTCCGACCTTCTTCACTTTAACTTTGTGATTGGGCAGTTGTTCCGGTTCTGCTGTCGCTTGCGTAGTGGGCAAGATTGTCCTCGTCCTACGGCCAGGAGCCGTTTTCACTTACATTTTAGCCGAACGAATTGCTGCCCACTAGGACCGCCAAGGGCGGCCAACTGCGACAGCGATCGAAAGGCTATTACCTTCAGTGATGGACGCTTCCGGAAGGCAAGCCGATTGCCAGATTCGGCCCATAAATTCCCACGTTTTCAGCAGCAGTTCGCTCGCCAGGAATCCGTTGCGCATTTTGGGCGAGACCCCATGCCGGAAGTTTACGGAAAAAGGGTCCTGCTAGCTGAATTCCTGCTTGGGGGAACTTTGCGCAGGTCCTACGCGCCCGGACTGGATATCGGCTATGAAGTAATTTTCGCCGCGCACCGGCGATGCCGCTAAACGACGCAGCATCGAGAGCTGGCCCACGTGGGTCAGAGCATCGGCCAGGGGTCCCTGGAAGAGTTTTTCGGGATCTGCTCGCAAGGGGGTATCGGAC
>Ga0126372_10000190_pt1 | contig 19056 bp, 20 predicted proteins | sample PanSoiMetaPlot_6_FD_92762 | JGI IMG/M metagenome (GOLD analysis project Ga0126372, IMG submission 92762) | Tropical forest soil microbial communities from Panama - MetaG Plot_6 | ecosystem: Environmental > Terrestrial > Soil > Tropical forest > Bulk soil | place: Panama | collected 2016-02-17
CAACGCACCTCGCAATAGAAGACTTGGTGCAAACCTTCTGCCAGCAATTTGCTTGTATCGAGTGGACTAGCCATGGTAGGGTTCTCGGCCTATCGTGTCATGGCGTGCTCCTAAGGGCGCCGAATAGCATGCCCGGCGCCTTTCTCTTCAAAGAGTGTCTAGCAATTGCTGAAGTTGGTCCCGTCGCCGAACCGCAGCCGCATTCCCTGTGGCGGTCGCTAGGTACATGAAATCATTTCTGAGTTGTGCCAGAGCAGACTTAAGCTCTTCCAAGCTACCAGCGCTGGAGTTTATGGCTTCCCTGTATCGACGATCAACGTACGGCTGCTGGTTTGTGGCATTGCCAATCTCCCGCAGGTCTATAATCGCCTTCTCGTATTGTCGTCTAGCTTCGTTAAGTACTGTGTTAGCCATGATTCTCCTTACATAGCAGGGCGTGCATCTATTACATCGAAGATTCTTGCTGCTGAGTCGACAAACACTACAGCCAGAGGGAACACGTTTGATGGGAAAGTAGTCACAGGTGAGGGATAAGCTGGGCCATCGTTGAACGTGATTACCCCCCTTATTGTCCATATAGACCTGACAAATCCCTGCCACGGCGTCCGCAAGGCCAGGACGGCCAGTTACAGCCGATTTTCCCCTAATGACTCCATTCGTCACAAAAGGACCTATCCAAAAACCGGTTGGCTGGACCCCACTCCAGGTGACAATCGTGCTGTTCGGGAGTTTCATTACTCCCGCTCCCACGTACACTCGTCCAACGACACCCGTGTGGTCACAGCGCACGTGGAATGAATTATCCAGAGTTCGCAGCTTGGTTATGTCATCTGTGCTCTGCTCTTGAAATCCGGAAATAATCGGAAAAGCCGAGAGTCCCGATGCCCGAATATCCGTGTTGCTTTGCAGTATACCTGTGCCGTTAACAACGTAGGAGGCGATTGGGATTCCACCGCCTTGCGACAATGGAAGTGAGAAGGTACCGCTATACGTTGATGCAGATTGGTATGGGGCTAGACCCAGATCGGCGGTATAGAGGGTCAAATTTATATTGCCCGGCGACCATTGGTGCGTACCACTTGAGTGTGATCCTTGATACACAGCCGCTATGGCGACACCGAAAGTAGAAAGGCTTACATCGCTAGCGACTAGCACGCCAGGAACACCCCATGTATCACCATTTCCGCCAACAGAGAAGGGCGCAGAGCTGGACCCGATAGGAATGAGCTTAGGCTGCCCGACTAGGTTGCCATTCTTGAGTAACTGGATTTGCAAACCAACAAAGTCTGCTGTCGCGTCCGTAAATGCGTTGCCAATGACATTCACACCTACTATGGGCAAATTTGGGTCTGAAACGAGATTAGAAGTTAGAGGCGTGGATGTACGCTGATCCACCGTTTCCGTTGTTGGCGCCCATCGCTAAATTGACCGTGGCAAAGGAACTAGTCGAGGTTACATTGCTCGGATTGGTCCATACCGTGGTCCCAGGGCGGCCTTCCGTACCATTGGCGCCGGTACCTGCTAAATTCGGGCCAGCAGAGGTATCCACCGATGTGCCAAACCCTCCCGGTTTGTTTGGGCCAGCAGCGCCGCCGGTGACACTCATTGTCTGAGGCACGCCTTGATAGATTCTTCCGCCTACCTGGAAAGTCTGCCCAGCGAAAGCAATATTTTCTCCCCGCGGCGTGGGGTCTGGCCGAAAATTTGCACATTTTTCACCCCTGAATTGAGGGTAGAGAAACGATACATTAAAGCTCGGATCGGGAGGGCCTACCAGATCGCCGCCAAGGGTTTCGTACGAAACGAAGGGAAAGTCTGCCATTAGTGCCAAACCTTTCGATATCCGCAGCACCCTTGATGCCTTTTGCCGAATGCCTGAATGACATCTATTCGAGGTTTGCGGGTGTCAACGTGAAGTACCGCGTGGTGAAACGTGCCACAGCGCAAGCATCGCATCTTGTGGTTACGCACCACAACCCATCGCGGAATGGACGGTGTTAGTCTCAAGCTACGCTCGGCCTTTCCACTGACGGCTTTTTAACCCGCCAGCGACAGACCCTCGCAATATTCCCTGGCTGCCTGCGCCTTCGGCGTCAGCAGTGAATGCTTGGCTCATATTAGCGTTGCCATGACCCGGATGTGTCAGATCTAGATCGCTATATTGTCTCCCGCGACCGAGAGTTAGCTTCATCGGGTCCGGGGCGTCAGATGCCAGTTCCTTGTTCTCTTTGGCTGCCTGCCGTGAGCCAATATCGTCAGCCAACGGTGTGCTGCCTTGGCTCTCTGCGCCACCTAGGCGAGACAGACCACGCTGGTATCCATCTGTGAATCGGGGCTTAGTTTCTGTTTGATTGCCATAATTAGACCTCACGTCCACGGTCTGCACGACTCGTGTCCACCGCAATCTTCTGGAGGTTCTGTCTAGAGCTGGCATCTTCCGGCCCGTATACGTTGTTGGCGTTGGGACCATTCTGAAGACCATCGTTGTCAGCAAACATCATGCTGCCATAGCGTGATTCACCAGCTGGCATGTTCTTGTGCTGGTCGGGATAATCATAGGGCAAAACATTATTGTCGCTATCGAAGAAAACGGAGAAGTAGTTCTCGTCTCCCGGGGTCTGGAATTGGTTATCCCGCTTGTTGACGAGAACTGTCTGCCGTCGCATGAGGGTGCTTGGGGTTTTACTTGCTTCCACATGTTTTTATTGTCGCTGCTGCTCATTTCAAATCTCCTTCCTCGATTCCTGCTGCAATCTGGCTTGCAGTTAGCCAAAGTGGCCTGCCGTCGCGCTTGGCTTCCATCCACCCTCTATCCTCAGCCTCTGATAACTCAAGCGCTAAATCCCAAAGTTTGCGCCCTTCTTCCGGAGTTAAGTCGTACATGCTCCCGCGCTGAAAGGCCTCGAATCGACTGGGTGAGATACCGGCTTCAGTAGCGTAGTCTTCAGGGGTAACTCCCAGCTGATTCATCTGGAGCTGAAAACTTCGGCGAACCAAGAGATTCTTGTCTGCTGGTGCTAATTCGTTTGGGTTAAACACGTTCGGCCTCCCATGCCTTATCCAGTTCCGCGAGTTTCTTCGCCGGGTCGGTTGGTGGCTCAGTAATAAACTCATCTTTGTTGATGCAGTATTTCAGATCCGGCGGTGCCATACCCAACATACCTTTTTGCTCAATGGCTTCCCGTTGCTGCTCCGAAACCTTAAAGCGCCACATGGTGCCACAGCGTAAGCAGACCAACGATGCAGTCTGGTTAGTTGCGTGAAATTGGCCACCAGTCGTCCAAGTTCCAGTTCCCTTGGGAACCGGTTCGCCGCTGCTTTTATCGCGAGAGTGTGTACACGAATTTTGGTGGGTCCAGCGCTGCATCTCTTCGGCATGGCCGAGCATTACGCCCAGTTTTTTCTGTCGCCGTTCCCGCTCCATTTCCTCTCGCAACTTCTTTTGTTCGATTGGGTTCAGTGCTTTGGAGGCCGTGACGGCTGCAACAACAAGCTTCTGCATCAATTCCCATTGTTCTGCCGATACTCCCCTGGAAATCTCTGATGATTTGTAATCTTCGATAGCCATAGTGATTTTTTCTCCTGTTTATATGTGCGCGATCGCTTCTCTAATCCTTCGGTTCTCTGCATCGGAATCATTTTCATACTTGAAAGTCGCCACACTTCCGCAGTATGGACAGAATCTCCAAGTTTCTTTCATCCGTGAACCGGCAACGGTGTGAGAACACTCTTCGCAGTAGCCAACGTCGCACCATTTCTGCACTGTCACCGTTTCGACGATCACGTCGCACTTGGTAAGCTCTCGCGGTTCCGCTTCCACCTGAGCCAGGGCTAAATTGTTTGCATCAATCTTGGCGTTAATCTGTTCTCGCTGGAATTCCAGGCGTTCGTTGTCCTCGCGAATTAGCTTGGCACTTTGCTTAAGCTGGCTGCGCACACTCGGCATACGCCTCCTTCGTAAATTCACAATCATCCAAAACCATGCTGGCCGTCTCACCATTACTGCCAAATATGTGGAACGTAATCGGAGTCGTAATGCCATCACCTATGCCCTTGCACTGCGCGGTAATGGTCAGCACCTTATCGGCAGTCAATGTCGCGGCGGTCATATGTCGGTTAGTCGCGACTGCGACAATTTCTATGGGGTATTTCATGCCCCGACAATGCATTGCGAACGCTGCCGATAGAGCACTTAGTACTTCTGGGTTCATAATTAGTACTTCCGTCCGGTTGTGGTTCCCCATCTCTCGGTTGCGTAACGACCTTTAATGTTCTTCGAGTAATACGCTCCGTGTGACTCACTCTCCATAAACCCATCAGCAATCTTCTGAGGCACCCCGCGAAGCGAGTACACATTGCCGTTTCGAAATTCGACAACAAGCTGTTTTTTGTCGGCAGCATATCCCGCTTTGCTAATGGTGGTAGAGTCGAGCAGTTGCATCTCAGGAACACTACGGCCCTGATATGGGGCGCTCTTCTCCTTCGTCCAGTTGCCGAGTTCAACCTCAGTGCCTTTCGGTTCTGCGGCAGCTGCCCCTTCCGCTTCTGCTGCTGCCGTTGCTGCTGGCGCTTCCTCTGCCGCTGTTGCCGCTGTGGTTTCTGCGGCTTCGCCTGCTGCTGCACCCTTTCCCCCGCCCACAAGGAGCGGCAGCACCCATTCAGCGCCCGGAGGGATGTATTTGCCCATGTTCATGGGGAGGTTCTTCCGGGCATAGTTAATCCCTTCGCTGAGAGCTAAGTAGGGAGCGGCTTTTACTGCTCCCTTAACAGTTTGACCAACAACCCGACTTGCGGGACCGGCGATTTCAGGCGACGAAGCCAGAGCAACATCCCCGGCTACTTCTGCCCCGGTAGGTGAATGAGGATTTACACCCGGTAAACCTGTCAGCTTGCCTGCGGCTGGCCCACTTGCGCCAAATGGCTGCATGCTTTGTGCAAGCGGAGCAATCACTTCGGACGGCGTTGGCAGTTGAGGACGATTGGTTACAAATGCCGATTCACTAGGTTGAGCAGTGATAGTTTGGCCGCCAAACTCCGCATATGGATCATTGGCTACAGGAGTTGCCTGTATCATTTGCCCACCAAATTCGGCGTATGGATCACTCTGCGGCATTTACTGGATTACCCTCGCTGCCGGATATTTCGCATGGAATGCCTTAAGCTGACTCGCATCAATCCAGCCTGGACCCTGGCCCGGAATCTGTACCCGTATCTTCCCCGCAGTGGCACCGGAAACGCGCATCACCGCGCGGTCTGGCGGGGGTGATAATCTTTATAGATACCTCGATTAGTCAGTTGCCACATAAGACTGCGCTCAGAGACGAGAATCGAAACACTGCCTTTACCATTACCGCCGTCCACGACCCCTCGGGGCTATCCGTTCAGAGAAGCAGGTGAGTCGTCATTGCGTGGCGGTTGGATTTGGGTGTACATTCAAAGAACAAGCCTGCAGGTGAGATCCATGCGGTCGCTTCAGAAGGTGGTTGCGTGTTTGTGTTTGTTGCTGGCCTGCTGGTCAGCGATAGCGCTTGTTGCGCATCACCATTCAAACGGAATCGATGCGGCGAAATGTTCAGTTTGTATCGCCGCTCATTCAGCGGCCCCGAAGGCTGGTACTACTCTACAAAGCACAACTTTTTGTTTTGTAGGTCTCTATCGACCGAAACCGGTCTCCTCAAAGCAGTTCCTGCTTGCATTCGCTCTCGCTGTTCGTCCCCCTCCGCAAGCTTAGGTACAAGAACAATTCTGCTGTGACCCAATGCGCTCTCATTCCTAGTGCTTTCGGAGGAATCGATGTCGGCTTCTTACAAGAAGTCTCTTTCTGCTGTTTGTTTCATAATTGTGTGGGCAGGCATCTCTGGATACGCTCAAACCGGTGGAAATTCGACGAGCATCACAGGAACTGTCCTAGACCCATCCGGTGCAGTTGTGCCTAACGCTACCGTCGAAATCCACAATCCAGTCAGCGCCTTTGATCGATCCACCACTACTGATAGCTCAGGCAAATTTTCTATCACAAACATTCCGTTTAACCCATACCACCTGCGCGTTACGGCTGCGGGTTTCGCCAAGTACGCACAGGATGTTGAGGTCCGTTCGACTGTGCCTCTGAATCTGCAAATCAATCTCAACGTCGAAGGATCTTCAACCAGTGTAACGGTCGAAGGTGCGGGTGCTTTGGTTGAGAACGACCCTACTTTTCACACGGACGTGGATCGCCAGCTATTCAACAAAATGCCGCTTGAGAGTCAGTCCTCATCCCTGAGTTCTCTGGTTACGCTCTCATCACCGGGTATCGCGGCAGATTCGAATGGCCTGTTCCATGGCATGGGTGATCACGCCGAGAACTCCTTTTCCGTGGACGGGCAGCCAATCACGGACCAGCAGAGCAAAGTCTTCTCTAACCAGATCCCTCTCGACTCGGTGCAGTCGATGGAGGTGATTGCAGGGGCACCACCAGCCGAGTATGGGGAGAAAACCAGTGTCGTTATCAACGTGACTACCCGCTCTGGCCTGGGTGTTACCAAGCCGACCGGAAGCGTAACTAGCTCTTACGGTTCTTTCGGAACTGCTAATCTCGGTTTCAACCTCGCCTATGGCGGACAGCGTTGGGGAAACTTCATCTCTGCTGCCGGACTCAACAGCGGTCGCTTTCTTGATACCCCGGAATTCACTATCCTTCATGCTAGGGGCAATCAGGAAAACATCTTTGACCGGCTTGATTTCCAAGTTTCCACAGCCGATTCTGTTCACCTGAATCTAGGTTTCACGCGCTCCTGGTTTCAGAACCCAAACTCGTTCGACAACCTGCACATTGGGCAAACGGACCCGTTCGGGAATCCTCTGCCGCCCACCGATCAGCGCTCGCAAATCAAGACTTTCAACATCGCGCCTTCATGGACGCGACTGTTGAGCAACACTGCGGTCTTTACGCTCGGTGCATTCGTTCGGCGCGACATGTACAACTACTATCCGAGTCCCGACCCTTTTGCCGATGTAAGCCCAATTCAGCAGGAGACAGTGGCACAGGACCGAACCCTGACGAACGCCGGTTTGCGTTCTGATATCTCTTATGTGAAGGGACACCATAATGTTAAGGTCGGGGCGACCTACCAGCAGACTTTTCTCGATGAGAACGACAACCTTGGAATCGTTGACAGCGGATTTCTACCATCGCTCACGAACGCAAACGGCAATCCCTGCTTCGTCAATAACGTTGCGTTGACCTCGCCGTGCACTGACCTACTTCCTTTCGATCTGACGCGTGGAGGAGGACTCTTCTTTTTTCGCGGACACACGGACGTGAAGCAACTGGCACTGTATGCCCAGGACAACATCACCACTGGGAATTGGACTTTTGATGTAGGGTTGCGGGGCGATTTCTACAACGGATTGACGACTCACAAGGAAGCCGAGCCCCGGGTTGGAGTGTCGTACAACATAAAGCGAACCGGCACAGTACTGCGTGCTTCTTATGCGCGAGTTCTCGAAACGCCCTTTAATGAAAATCTCATCGTTTCCAGCGTGGGATGCAGTAACCCTGTGTTAAATCCACTTCTCGGTTGTCCTGCTACGACCTCAATACCCGTCAGCCCGGGTTGGCGGAATGAATTCCATGCCGGACTGGAGCAGGCATTCGGCAAGTATGTGGTGTTCTCCGGAGAATACATCTGGAAGTACACTCACAACGCCTACGATTTCAGCATACTCGGCAATACCCCGGTCTTCTTCCCCATCGCGTGGGATAGGTCCAAGATTCCCGGATTCGCTGGTCGCGTCAGCGTACCGAACTTTCACGGGTTCAGCGCACTGATGGTCTTTTCCAGCGTGGCGGCGAGGTTCTTCCTACCGCAGATCAGTGGAGCCGGAGCAACCCCCTTCGCCCCCGGGGGAGTCTTCCGCATTGACCATGATGAGAAATTCAATCAGACCACCCATCTGCAATATCAACCCTGGCAGCGTGGTCCGTGGTTTGGATTCAACTGGCGTTACGACAGCGGACTTGTCGCCGGTGCAGTTCCCTTTGCTGTAAACACAACAACACCAGTGGACTTAACCGGCCTTACCGCAGACCAACAGATGCAGGCTGGTCTCTTCTGCGGAACGCAATTCCCAACTCTCCACTCTCCACTTACCACTTGCGCCCCCTCGCTGTATGGATCAACTCGCGTAACCATTCCCGCACCGGGAACCGAGAATGACGATCACAACCCTCCACGGATTGCTCCACGCAGTCTATTCGACGTAGCAATTGGGCATGACAACCTATTCAAGGGAGATAGGTACAAGGTCAGCCTTCAATTCACTGCCGTTAACCTAACCAACAAAGTTGCCCTTTACAACTTCTTGTCCACATTCAGTGGGACACATTTTGTGAGTCCACGCAGCTACACCGCCGAGGTAGGTTTCCACTTCTGATTGCACGCGCATCTTGCAGTGAGAGGGAGGGTAGCGCAGTGCGAGAGGGATTGCGAAGGAGTTCGTCCATGCCGGATGTGCTTTGGGCTCGAGGGCGTAAAAAGGTGGTGAGCCGATTCACGGTCGGAGAGGGACTTTGGATGCTTGCTGCGATTTCCGCCCTTGCCAGTTTCGTCGCCTCGCTGTTCCTGCTTGGGTACCTTCGGGTGGACTAAGGCACGGAACGTCGATATTCGGCGCTCGTCAAGTAGCCCCTCCCACGCGAATGAGTTTCGAGCTGGTAACCATGTTGCAGACTGCCTGCGGCCCGCGCCGCGCTGATACCCTGGTGAGGTCCAAATCACCCCCGGGCATCCTGGCATTACCACCCGCTCTTTGAGTGTGTTACGAAAACGAAACTCGAGGTTCGAGGCTGAGTATTGAGCGCCATCCGTCCTGAGCCACGCTCAGCGGGCTCAGCAGGTGACGAGCACCCGGATGGCGCGGATAGCACGTTCCTCAGGCAGGGTCAGTCGCTCGAGCTTAAACCAAGTGTGACAAAAACCTAGCTCACAGCTAGCTTGTAAGCAATTGATATTCGGCATCGCTGATCAGAGAATTGGGCCGTACCAAAATCCCCTTGTTTGTGGCACACCGTGATGACAAGCGAAGCGCTGCAACTGGACGAGCCAGCCACTCACTATCTTACTCAGATTGTGCATCGATGGCCGTGGGAATGGGCTGAAGGAGCATATCTTACCACTCAGAAAAAATTCTCAAAACATTTGGCAAACGATGAGGGAATAAACCAGGGAATGGCGCATTTATAGGTGAGCGGGGAAAAGCGCAAGCCACTGAGCGGGCGACGCGCCACCCTCCAAACTTATTCTGAAGGAGATGTTTGCCATGCAAGCAGGAAAAAGTCGTCGATCCATCATCGTGAGCGTTGCATCGATGTTGATGATGCTGTCATGCCTGGGCCATGGCTGGGCTCAGACTCTCAACGGTCCGTCTGGACTGGCGCTCGACGCCAAGGGCAACCTCTATGTCGCCAACGAGTATGGCAACCAGGTGCTCGTCTACAACCCTAACTACGTACTGCAAACCACGAAGTCGATAACTTCGGGATTGAATGCGCCAACGGGCGTCGCCTTCGATTCGAAGGGCAACGTGTATGTCGCCAACTTTAACAACGCCAACATCAACCAATACTCTCCGGCGGGCGTGCTAAATACTAGGTTCTCGATTACGCAGGGAATCATTAGCCCGGTCGCGATCACGGTCGATGGGCTGGACGATCTGTATGTTTTGAACTTCCCCGCCCGCAACCGGCACATTACGGTTTACCCCCTGGCTGACACCATCAACGGACCGTTTCAGCTCCCTCCAACCATCACACCCGCCGCCGGTCTGGGTCCGTACGGAATCGCGGTGCACGGCGGCGATTTATATATCGGCACCAATTTTGACTGGGAGAAAGGTTTTGTCTCCGAGTGGCTGGCCGGGGTTGGCGGATTTCCCGTCATTCAGTCCACTAAAAATGGAGTAGCAGCACTGACAACTGACAGAGCGGGCGACTTGTATGTCGTGCAGACTAACGGTGAGGTGGACTTCTGGAGTCCGAAAGGTGGCCCCGTCGTTATTCAGCAGGGGTTCAACTTTCCGCCGATGGACATCGCGGTGGACAGCGCTCGAGGGCGAATTTACCTGTCAATCCAGCAAATGAATCAAGTCCTTGTCTATAACACCAAGGGGACGCTACTGCATATTATCCAGTAATAACGCCGGAATACGCGCTGCGTTCCCATCCAGTCGCAGCTTGCCAAAGAAAATTTTTTTTTGTTCGACAAGCGAGACAGGGCATGTCTGATCACTAAGCCCCAACTTCGTTGTTTTTAAATGACTTTTGCTCTTTGATCGTAACGAGACCGAACGCTTTATAATCGGTACCCGTAAGGTATCAGCACCACCAACCCGTGAAGGAGAGCTTTAAGTTGGCACGTCAGGCGAAGGAACCTTGCAACTGGGTACCAACCGCGACGGCGATTGCAACGGTTGGGACGATAGGGATGGTTGGGGCAGTGGACTTGGAAGCGGAGGAAGCCAAGGAAACGGAAGAGGCCGAACAAGCGGACAGTTCCCTCGAGGCCAGGCTGGAAAGAGCCGTGGCTGAACCCGATTACGAACGCGAGGAAACGTTCCGATACCTGAAGGAATACCGGAAGCAGAAAAGGTTCAAGCAAAGGCTTGATCGCCAGTACGAAGCGAGGGAAGAGATGAGAGCCGAAATGCATCGAATTCTCCGGAACGACGCCGAAAGGTCGCGGGAAAGCGAAGCAGCCATGATTTCGTACATCGAGGATGGGAGCGGCAAACTGGTCAAGCAGAGAAGAACTCCCGCCCGGAGGTTCACTCAGCAAGACCGTGACCGCGCCGATAAGAACCGCGTTCGTTATACCCGCGCCTCGTGGCGCAAACGATTACTGGCCATCGCCGAAGGCGACGAGACGGTGACGAGGGAGCAGTTTCAGGCTTTCGTTCTCTATGGAAGGTGCAGAGGCTGGCCCGTCGCCCGTCGTCCAAGAGATAGCTTGAGTCGGAATCCCACTTCCGGCGCTCCGCATTCGGTGACCACATAGGTTTGCTTAGCAGTGCGTTTCTGTACCGTTCAACAGTTGAGACTTGGGTGCAACTTGGGTGCAACAGCTACGAGCCGCGAAAATATAATGCGAAGCCAGCCAACGAGTTAGCGAGAATTAATTCCTGGTTCGGGACCGGGGGTTGGAGGTTCAAATCCCTCTCTCCCCGACCAACTTATCCAACAACTTAGGCAGGATTCAAGAAATAGCCCGAAAGGCGGCTGTTATGCAGTTGCTAGTCTCGGGAAGGGGTGCTTTACCGTATGCCGAGAGGCTTCCACGGGACTTTTCGTTCGAGAGCGCGCCGGTCTCGGTCCCGCTGATCGTGAATTGCGGCAGGAGCAGCTACGAAGTTTGCCTGATGCGCCACAGTTGAGCGCCGGCCTTGTTAGAGAGGCGATATCGGAACAATTGACAACGGCTGAGGCGTCTAGAAGCCCGGCCCAGCTCTCGCACATTATGGCGCTTTTCGTTGCGGGCAGCTACATGGCTCGATTTCGGGGTCTGGCAGAAGATGTGAAGATTGCAGCTTCCATTTTGGTTGGTTCAATTATGCAAGGAATCAAGCTTGGCGTGATTGGTTAGGAACTTTTTTCAGGCCCGAGAGATTATTTAGCAGATAGCTCACTCTCGAATCGCAAAAAATGCAATGAGTCTCGCGTACTTCTGCCTCACGACTGAGTTCGTCATCATGTACCGAGAAGGATCGCAGGCACTCCGTACACGTCACTACAAAATATCCTGATTCATCACAAGGTATCCACACAGGTACTTTGTCGGCTTTAATGATCTGTGGGCGAATTGGGGACTGCTCCAATAGCTCTGCGATTTTGCCGAATAATTCGTCAGGGGAATATTGGCCTTTGGGGAAGAATGCGTCCGCGATTAAGCCCGTTGGCGTTGTTCCCGCTAAATTCCCCGGAAACTACAATCACTGCTATTTGCGGGAATCGTTTCCTTATGATGGACAATAACTCGAATCCGCTCATGTTGGGCATTGTCAAGTCGGAGATAATTATGTCGGGAAGAGAGCGGCGAAGCTGTGCCAGTGCCTGGAAGCCCTCTCTCGCGGTCAAAACTTCAAATCCGCGGTCTTTTAGTACAAGAGCGGAAACTTGCAAGACTCTCGGATCGTCGTCCACAACCAAAATCCGATAATTGAAACCGTTAGCCACGGCTTCACGACCCTCACGATCCCGAACTCTGATACGGCTAGATAATACTCAAAAACAAGGCCCATCAGAAGGGGTGAGTTGCCGTATGAAACTGTCATTCTGGCCCATCTGGCCTGTCTATGAGTCGGTTGATCGGCGATCTGTACGCAATTGATTCGTTTAGCAAGTGTTGAAATAAGAAATAAGGCGGTTACACTCAGAATGCCTGCCGACAAGGTTTTGAGCGTTATTGGGAATTTCGCCAGTCATCTAAGTGCTGATAAAAGTGACAGTGTAACGGCTGGACCATCCAGCATAAACTCCGCCTTGCACGGAGGAAGGCTTGCTGATTAGGCCCTTGCCGTTGCTCAACTTCTTCGTCGCGGTCGTGATGTTCTCCATCGGACTGCGTACCAGTGGCGGAGAGTTACTAAATACCCTGCGGGATCGAGCCCTGCTTACGCGCTCGCTCGTAGCGAACTGCATTCTCATACCAGTAGTTGGTTTCCTGCTCGTCCATATCTTCCCGCTGAACCTCGACGCAAGCATCGGCATACTGCTGCTAGCCGCGATCCCGGGAACGCCCATCGCCTTGCAATTTACGCGCATGGCCAAAACCAGGCTCGCCTTCGCTGCCGCCATGACATTTGTGCTTTCGCTTGTCAGCATTGCCCTGACCCCGCTGGCCATCGAAGCAATGCCTCAAATGCGGCAGGGCAGTGCATGGCCAGTCCTTATCCTGATTGCCCATATTGCACTGTACATGGCTCTGCCTCTGTGCGCTGGTTTGTGGGCGGCGCAACGCGCGCCGAAAACTGCTCCCAGGCTGGTACTCCCCCTGGACCTTCTCGCCACGGTTGCCTTCTTGTTTCTTATGTGGGAGACACGTCTGGTGCGCCGTCAAGCCTTCAATGCAATCCGCGGCGGTGGAACCGTATTGGCGATGCTCCTGTTGTTGCTTCTCTCCATGCTGATCGGTTGGTTGATCGGTGGTCCCGAGCCAGAGACGCGGCGGATTTTAGCGACGTCCACGGGCATGCGCAGCGTGATCGTCGTGCTGTATATAGCGCGGTATTGCTTCCCGGGAACCAACGTGTTTATGGTTCCCATAGTCTACCTGTCACTGATGGTGCCCACGAACCTACTTTTCTATCTCGCATCCACCGGGTGGTACAAACTCCGGCACACGGAAGGCATGTAAGCTGCGGTGGAGAAGGTGCCAAGCGGCTTTAACTGTCGCAACCAGCGATTTCGCTCAAGTCCCCGATCGGGATTTTTCGTCAACGAAGCCCATTCCTTAGACTGCCGCAGCTGGTTCACTGCGTTCTCCAGTAACTCCCTCATTCGTCGATGAGCTAGTTCGGAGCCAACTGGCGTTCTGCCGCAGTTCGCTCACCCGCTCGCAACTGTTCGTTTTGGATCGTCATAAGCGGTGCCGCTCTCGATAGGCTCTGGCGGGAAGCCGATCACCGCAACGATTCGGGGCACACCAGCGTCTTAGTACTGGTCGGAAATCGTCATAGAAGACGACATGGCATTGCGAGTTTTCACATCGATGTATCCGGACCCGTTGCTGTGCATCTTCAAAGAGCACAACAGCGTCTTGGGCAATGGTCGCCAGTGCCGCTGCCACAGTCGGACAATGCCAGCGGCCCCATTTGGCGGTTGAATCCAGTTTCCTGTACGAGTCCAGGCTCACAAGCTATTGCGTTCAGCAGGCGTACATCACCAGCCTCCGGAATCCTATGCTCTAGGACAGCATTCGCGATGCTCCATATCGCCTTGCGAAGAGCTTTGGCCCGCTGCAAATCCTCAACTCTAATCCCCAGTTTCGGAAGATTAACAAGGCTGAGGGACAACCACCGCTGGAGCTCTCTGGGACTTGTTAGCCGTTCGAACCAGCTTCCATAGCCCATGTCGCCCGTGTGTGCGAAGTCGAGACACAGCCGTCCAAAGAAGACAAAATCTTTAGCAATCGGCATCTGTGCGCAACACTCTTCGTGATCTCAGCCGTTGACATACCATGGGCAAGCAGGAAGTAGTCAGTGTCAACTGACCAGAACACACACGATTTCACTTAAAACCTCTCTTTTTGGTCCAGACCCAAGGTTCAAACGTTCAAACGATCCCCATCGCCCTTAAGCAATCCGCAAAACTACACTCCAGCCACAGTCTCGTGTCAAGCTCTGACCACAAAGCACCTCGTTGGGGCACGCACCTCGTTCGGGTCTAGCGGCATGTTATGATGCGCGGTCTTTTGAAAAGAGTTGACGGTCGACAGTTCACAGTTGACACCAGCCGTGTGAAAAACGGAGCGATGGGTGCATCGGTAGACCTTTCTTTGATACAGAAATGAATTCCACGACACAAATGGAGACGGATCCGGCGGGACGGTGGCACGCTCTCGTGGCGTTGGCGGCATCCTCGGTGCTTAGTATGGGGGCGTGGTTTTCGGCGTCGGCGGTGCTTCCACAACTGCGCGCGCTATGGCATTTGTCAGCGGGCGTGGGCGCGTGGATGACGATTTCTGTTCAGCTGGGATTCGTAGCCGGATGTTTGGTCTCGGCCTCGCTGAATCTTGCGGACTTGGTGCGGCCACGGCGGTTGATGTTGATTGGAGCGTGCGTGGCGGCAGTGATCAATGGGGCGTTGCTCTTTTGCAACGGATCACCAAGTGCATTGCCAGTGCGGTTTTTAACGGGCGCGAGTCTTGCGTTCGTGTATCCGCCGAGTTTGAAAGCGATGGCGACGTGGTTCAGCCGGCAACGTGGAACAGCACTGGGGACGTTGGTTGGCGGACTTACTTTAGGTTCGGCGATGCCGCATTTGTTGAATGGGCTCGGAGGGCTGGATTGGCGCCTGGTGATTGTTGGGACTTCCGTGCTGACGTTGATTGGCGGCTTTGTGGCGGAGTTTGGCACGACGGACGGGCCTTTTCGGTTTCCGCGAGCGGTGTTCGATCCCCGACAGATTTTTGCCTCGTTTGCCAATCGCGGGGTGCGCCTCGCGACGCTGGGATATTTCGGGCACATGTGGGAGCTGTATGCGATGTGGACTTGGTTCGCTGCGTTTTGCGCGGATGTGCTGCGTGCGCACGGTGTCGCGATGTTTCAAAAAGATGCGGCGTTTAGTGCGTTTGCGGTAATTGGATCGGGCGCGGTTGGTTGCTGGGCCGCGGGGCGGCTTGCGGACCGGTGGGGACGCACGCGAACGACGGCGTTAGTGATGATCTTGTCGGGAGGGTGCGCGTTGGTGATTGGATGGAGCGCGTTGCCGGTTGCGGCCGTGTTAGTGCTGGGAGTCGTGTGGGGATTTTCCGTGGTGGCGGACTCGGCGCAGTTTTCAACGATGGTGACTGAGGTAGGAGATCAGGCGTATGTGGGAACTGCGTTGACCATGCAACTCGCGATTGGCTTTACCTTGACGGTGGTCACAATTTGGCTTGTGCCGGTGATGCGGGGACGAGTGGGTTGGCACCTTGCGCTAGCGATGCTAGCACTGGGCCCGGTGCTGGGAGTTGCCGCGATGCTACGGCTGAAAAATTTGCCGGAGGCGGTGAAGATCGCAGGCGGATTAGGCTAAAAGCGCTCCATAGGCGCACAAAATAGGCGGGCGGTAAATTCAGGGGAGCAGCTTCTGCGGAAGGAGTGCACCGGAGCCTGTATGAGTGGCTTCCGCGATGTCGTCCCATTGACTTCATGAGTGAACCGGTTTCCTTCGACCCTATGAACAATCGTGTTTGAATTGCGGCCCATGGGTCATACGTCAGTGAAAACTGAACGCGGTCGGGCATAGTTGGATGGTCGTAGCGTGGCGTGGCAAGTGCAGTTGTTGTTGACAAAGCGATTGCGCTCAAAATCCCTGCCCTACCCGTTTTGAGTGCACGATTTCACAAAAACTGGTGCTCAGCGGAATCACCAACAACATGCAGTGACATCTAGGCTGAGGCAGTGGCGTTTCTGCTGCTCGGCTTGATGTTTTGGTTGACGTGAAAAAAGTTGCTGGGATCGTAATTGGCTTTCAGAGCTGCCAGTCGCTCCAGCTTGTCACCATAGGAGCTCTTAACACCATCCTCGCCTTCATCGCCGATGTAGTTGATGTAGGTGGCGTCCGCAAGGAACGGCTTCAGTGCTGCCCAGAATTCGTGAGTCCACGCAATGTTGGCTAGCGCCTCGGTAGGGGTCTCCCACTGTGTTGTCACAACCAGATTGTAGGGCCAGTTGCGATGGCCAAAGGCCGTAGCTTCGGAGGAAACGCACTCCAGCGCACCAACTCCATCGTGTTCGATTACGATCACAGTGTGCCAGGACGGTACCTTCGCATAGTGGGCAAGGATCGTATCAACAGCCTGATCATTGAATGTTTTTAGGAAGCTGGATTTCCAGTAGCTGTGCAGGCCGCGTGGCCAGAGGAAATCGGCCATCTTTTGCGCTGCACTGTAAGGCATGGGTTGAAATATGTCAGCAGTGGGCGGACCGAAGGTGCGCAGCGGTCGAACGGCGTGCTCGGCAGCCTCCAGCGAGCCGAGGTAAACTCCCCAATCCCCACAGTGGGTTTCGCGCGAATCGCCTCCGGAAGTGGGAGCTCCTGGGGCGGTGTGAAGAGCAGAGCGCCATTACTCATTTCTTCAGGCGCGGTGCGCTCATAATCCCGCCAGAAGCGCAACGCCTGAGCCCCGGCGGAAGCAGGATGCAGCACCAGTCCGGCCAAAACAGTTCCCGCCTCGTGCACTCTGAACTCGAATGAAGTCGCCACGCCAAAGTTACCGCCGCCGCCCCGGATCGCCCAGAACAGGTCAGGGTTCTGGACGCTGCTCGCTGTCAGAAGCCGACCATCCGCGGTTACGAGATCTGCCGAAAGAAGGTTATCGAGGGCCAGCCCGTGCTTGCGGACCATCCAGCCGAGCCCTCCGCCAAGAGTGAGCCCACCGACCCCAGTCGTCCCCACGTAGCCTCCCGCAGCCGCTAGGCCGAAGGGCTGAAGTTCGTCGTTGACATCTTGCCAAGTGGCCCCGCCTTCGACGCGCACAGTTCGCGCCGTAGGATTCACATGGACGCTCCTCATGGAAGAGAGATCGATGACCAGGCCATCGCAAAGACAAATGCCGGCAACATTGTGTCCGCCGCCGCGAACCGAAGCTGTTAGGTTTTGTTTGCGGGCGAATTGAATAGAGGCAATCACGTCCGCCACACCAGCACAACGCACGATCAGCGCGGGATGCTTGTCGACCATGGCGTTGTGGACCCTACGGGCTTCTTCGTAACCAGGATCAGCCGGAAGGATAACTTGTCCCCGCCTTGAAGCGCGGAAATCTTCTAGAACCGCCGCAGAAAGCATAAAGCCTCCGACAGAATATTCGGGATGGGACAGGGGGCCGGTAGGACAGCGAAGAAAAGGTGCGCCAATCGAAAGGGACTTGTCAAACTGAAAGTGAGGTGGGGCCTACCATGGTAGTAGGTGACATTAACAGGCATTTTAACTTGTTCGGTTACGAGTTTAATAACAATGTTTCGCCAACGGTGAAGATTAGTCTTTTTGGGAGTTTCCTGATCACCTCTGACCTAGTGTTCCATCGGGAAATCCTAATGGTTCGACTGCCACCAGTTCCGGCAGAGTGATTCAGCCTTTTCTGCATCCTTGGGGTCGGTGACCGTACAAGGCGGTGCGTGTGTGATATACCCGATTCCAATCAACGAATTGTAGCGAACATATTGTGAGGAATCCGATAGGTGGTCTGCCAAGCTGTGGAGTGCTCTGGGATCCTTGATTTCCATTAATGCTTGACTGGCGCAATCTCTCACAAGTTCGTCAGGAGCGCCATTCAGAATCTCGATGAGCTGGGGCACAGCAGCAGGGTCACGCAGCTTCTCAATAGCCAGCGCCATGGCTCCTTCAGGCTGCGGATGAGGTTCGAATTCGCGATGGTGCAAACTCAGAAGCACCGGTGCGGCCAAAGAGACAGCCGAACCATCGCCTGTCTTGAGTAACCCAAAGAGTGCCCATCTGGATTCGATGTCGGTTCCATGCGAGATGAACTCACGTAGCGCCTCGCGGGAAGCTGGAAGACCCAATCCGGCGAGTCGTTGAATGCTCGCCAGGCGTGCCTCAGAATCCGTGTCGCTCAAACCGGCCCTGAAATCCGCTTCGATTTGTGAAAGAACATCACCTGACTGTTGCGTCGCAAACAACGATGAGACGGCCAACGCACCTTCACAATCGTGGAACAACTCAAGCACTGATGCATTACCCGCCCGAGCGAAGAAGATCCAGTGGCTATCGACCACGAGGTTCACACAATTGTGGCCGTCGAAAAAGCCTACCGGACTGTAGACGAAATGGAGCTGAACACGTGAGGAATGACGCCGACCGCCGCCACGGTACCAACGATCGACTGCAATGGCTGCGATGCCTTCTTTATTTTCGGATTCGGCTTTTGCCAGGCTCAGCTGCACAACTTGGCCCCGAAACACTAGCGGCGCGTGCTGGGCCAGACCTCGAACGTCTTCATCGCCGGGAGGCACCGGTATCCGGGCGCATAGTAACAAGGGCGTCGAGAGCCAAAGGACGAGGATCGCGATCGAAAAACAGCTATACATGGTGTAACGCTAATGTTATCCCAGCAGCTTCACCTGTGTTGCGGAACTGAGTGCGCCAATCGGCAACGCATCTAACTTCGAGGGCTTTCGTCGTGTAACTGACGATAACAAGGATTTCATAACTGTGCGCTTTCGTCCGGGTACTGCGAGGTAATGCTCCGCGGCGAACATTCCGATTGTAGCGCTCTCCGCAAGAAACTGGCAAACCTCTCGAATTTTCTAGGTTCGGCTTTTGATTCAGACTTTGGTCTCTTAGGTTGAAATAAAGCC
>Ga0126372_10000191_pt1 | contig 18998 bp, 17 predicted proteins | sample PanSoiMetaPlot_6_FD_92762 | JGI IMG/M metagenome (GOLD analysis project Ga0126372, IMG submission 92762) | Tropical forest soil microbial communities from Panama - MetaG Plot_6 | ecosystem: Environmental > Terrestrial > Soil > Tropical forest > Bulk soil | place: Panama | collected 2016-02-17
CGCGCTCGCGGAGTCGCTCGATGAGGGCATCCGCGCCGGGGAGTTCCGGTGCAAGCGTCATCTGCGTCACGACACCCGCGTCGAGCAACCGGTCGAGCAGCGCAACATCGGGGGCGCGCAGGTGGACGAGCGGATGCGTGCCGGGCCGGTCGGGTGAGAGGAACGGGCCCTCGACGTGCGCGCCGAGGATGCGTGGGCCATGCGCCCGTGTCGGCATCGCTCGCAGCGCCTCGATCGTCGTTTCCTCGGCTGAGGTGATGAACGTCGGCTGGAACGCGGTCACGCCTGCGAGCAGCAGCGCCTCCCCGGCACGAAGGTAGTCGTCGCTCGACGCGGAGAGGAAGTCGACACCGCCGTAGCCGTTCACCTGGAGGTCGACGAAGCCGGGGATCGCTACCCGGCCGCGCGGGCCGCGGGCGAGACCGACCGCAACGATGCGACCGTCCTCGACATCGACGTCGCCGGGGATGAGCTCCCCGCGCACCAGAGCGGCCTCGACCCCGAGCTTCATTGTCCCGCCGCCTTCCGGACCGAGCCCGCCGACGCCTCGAGCCGCGAGCGTGCGGAGGCCGCGTCGACACCGGCCAGGAGCGAGACGAGCGCAACGCGTGCGTCTCCGGCCGCGGCTTGGAGCGCCTCGTCCACGCGCTCCTCCGAGGCGCCGCTCGCAAGCACGACGTTGCGGCGCGCCCGCTCGCGGAGCTTCTCGTTGGCGGGAATCACACCGACCATCAGGCCGCCGTACGTGCGTCCGAGCCGGATCATCGTCACGGTCGAGATCGTGTTGAGCACGAGCTTCTGAGCGGTGCCGGCTTTCAACCGAGTGGAACCCGCGATCACCTCGGGCCCCACCACGGCCGCCACCTCGTGCTCGGCAAGTGCCGCCGCCCGGCTGTCGCGGGCACTCGCAACGGCGACGCCGAGCGCGCCGGTCTCGCGGGCAGCCTCGAGCGCGGCGAGCACGAACGGTGTCGAGCCGCTCGCGCTGACGGCGACGACGCAGTCCTCGGGCAGGAGGGCGAGCCCGCGCAGTGCGTTCGTCGCCGCAGCGCGATCGTCCTCGTCGGCGTCCTGCTCGGCGACGACGGCGAGGACCTCACCGGGTGGTGAGCCGAAAGTGGTGGTGCACTCGGCCGCGTCGAGCGCGGCCAGGGCTCCGGAGGTGCCCGCCCCCGCGTACACGAGCCTGCCCCCGCGACTCATCCGCTCGACGATCGCGTCGATCGCGGCCGCAAGCGCGTCGCCCGCCTCGGCGACCGCCGCGGGAACCGTCGCGTCCTCGTCGTTGAGGAGCCGCACGAGATCGCGCGTCGAGCGAAGGTCGAGGTCGGCGAGATCGGCACGCGCGGCTTCCGTCGTGGCGGTCTGCGGCCGAGTCGTGAGTGCCTCGCTCACCGCTTCCCAGAGGAGCGGCGAGTCTGGCGTCGCGAGATGCGTCATGTGACGACACGCTTCGTAGCCCCACGTCCAGAGGTCGTCGACGCCTTCCTCGCGGGCTGCCGCGATCGCCGCCTCGAGCTCGGGAATGTCCTGCCTGTCGAGCCCGAAGCTCGGCACCCAGAGTTGCGCGCCGACTCCGTGACGGTCGGCCGTCTCGCGTAGCAGCCGGGCAAAGCGACGCACGAACGACTCCGCCGAACCGTCCCAGTGCTTCCAGTACGGGTCCGTGACCAGCGTCGTGAGACCGGGAAGCGACGCCACCTCGTCCCAGTCGGCGAGTCCCTGCGTTCCCTCGGTCGAAGGTAAGAGGCAGATGGCGTTCGACCCGCCGCGCGCGGAGACGTGCTCCAGCATCTCGCGGAGGAAGTCGACGACCGAAGCCTCTCGGAACGCCTGCACCTCCGGCGTACGCTCGCCGGGCACCGGCCCGCCGAAACGCTCGGCGCACCGGTTGCAGCGACATGTCCAGCGATCCACGTCGTCCACGCCGACGTGCATCGGGACCACCCACGCGGGCTCGTCCCAGAAGACCGAGTCGACGCCGCACTCGAGCACCCAGTCGGCCCACTCCTTGCAGAAGTCGCGGTAGGCGGCGCTGTTGAGGCACGCGGCCGCGACCCGGCGCCCGTCGTCGAGCACCTGGCACTCATCGGGATTGAAGGCGACCCAGCGGCTCTCGGCCTCGCCGCCGAACGTGCGGCCGAGGCCCCACGGACTTGCCTGGACGGTGAGCCCGGCGGCGTGCGAGATGGCGACGATCTCGGCCATCGTGTCGCGGTAGTAGGCGAAGTCGTTCTCCGAGAACGTGTGGAGGACGCCCGTGTAGCCGCGGACGACGAGGTCGTCCATGTCCCTTCGCACATGGCGGGGAATCCGGACGCCGAAGTACGAACAACCCGCCCGAGTGGTCATGACCAGTTCACGCTTTCACGGCCCCCGTGGTCAGGCCGAATGCGATCCGACGCTGGACCAGCAGGAAGAAGATCACAACCGGGATCGCAATCAACGTCGAGGCGGCCATGACGGCACCCCAATCGACGCCGCCAATGCTCCCGCCGGTGAAGTTCGCCAGCCACACTGTGATCGTCTGATTCGGCTCGCTCAGGAGCACGTTGGCGAAGACGAACTCGTTCCACACGGTGATGAACGTGAACACCGACGTTGCGACGAGGCCCGGGGCGACGAGTGGCAGCAGGATCCGGACGAAGGCGCCGAACCGCGTCGAGCCGTCGACCATCGCGGCTTCCTCGAGATCCTTGGGGATACCGAGCAGGAAGCCGCGCAGCGTCCAGACCGAGAAGGGCAGCGCCGTCGTCAGGTAGACGAGGATCACCCCTGTGAGCTTGTTCACCTGTCCGTACTTCGCGAGCAAGACATACAGCGGGATGAGCAGGCCCACGGCCGGCAGCATCTGGATCCCGATGACGAGCACTATGAACAGCTTCCGGCCCGTGAAGCGGTACTTCGCGAGCGCGATCGCCGCCAGAAAGGCGAGCACGACGGAGATCGCGACCGTAGCGGCGACGACGATCAGGCTGTTCTTGACGTCCGTCCAGAAGTACTGGGTGTGCAGCGCCACGCGGAAATGACCGAGCGTTGGACTCCCGGAGAACCAGGTAGGCGTGACGCTGTTGAGCTCGTCCGTCGGCTTGAACGCGCTCGAGATCATCCAGAAGACCGGGAACACCATCACGGCGAAGACAGCGAGACCGAGCGTGTTCCAGCCGGCGCGGCGGAGGGTGCGATGCGTCATTCGACCTCCCCGATCCGCACCATCTTCCGGACGTAGACCACGCTCATCGCGGCGACGATGACGAGCATGAGGAGCGAGATCGCAGCACCACGGCCGAAGTCGTGGAGCGCGAAGCCCTCCTCGTAGACGTAGACCCCCATCACGTAGTTGTCGGGGGTGATGTGCCCCTGACCGATCAGCAGGTACACCTGCGTGAACACGCCGAAGTCCCAGAGAATCGAGAGGCTCGTCAGGATGAGCAGGATGGGCTTGATCACCGGCATGGTCACGTCCTTGAAGACGCGCCACGAGCGCGCACCGTCTATCTGCGCTGCCTCGACGAGCTCGTGCGGCACCTGCGACAGCGCCGCGTAGACGGTGATCACCACGAACGGCAGCGCACCCCAGACGATCAGCGTCGCCGACATCGCCAGTTGCGAGAAGGGCGTCGCGTACCAGTCGTGCTCGAAGTAGTTGCCGATGTGGAGCTCGGTGAGGATGTAGTTGAGGACGCCGTTCTGGCTGCTCGTCAGCCAGCTCCAGACCTGCACGCCGACGACCGGCGGCATCGACCAGACCAGGATCAGCCCTGTGGTGAGCAAGACCCGCACCCAGGTCGAGATGCGCAGGAGGAGCAGCGCGATCAACGTTCCTCCGACCATCGTCAGCCCGACGTTTGCCGCGGTGAAGACCACCGTGCGCAGCAGCGTGTGCCAGAAGATCGGATCATGGAGGACGCTGGAGAAGTTCTGGAGCCCAACGTAGATGCCATGGTGAGAGACGAGCTGGAAGAGCCCGTACTCCTGGAGCGACAGCCGGACGAGGCTGTAGATCGGGTACCCGAGAACGGCCGCGATCACGACCACCACGGGCAGAACGAGAAGGAACGGAACCGCTCCCCGCGCGATGCGGCGGCCCGTTAGGCGCCGCCGCCGCGACCTGGTGATCGCGGCGGCGGCTGTGAGCGCGGTATCGCTCCCGCTCAGGAGCGGCCTACGACTCGTTGAGGGTTTGGGCGATGTTCGAGTCGGCTACCTGCGCGGCCTTCGCAACCGAGAGGTGTCCGGTGAGCATCTGACCGAGCATCGTCTTGAGGATGTTGCCATTCTCGACGTCGATCCAGTGCTTCGCCTGCGGAATGAACCAGCTCCGCTTGGCCGCCTGCTCGTTCACGTTGTCGCCGAGCAGGTTGGTCGCATTCGGAATGTTCCCCTTCTGCTCCAGCGCCTTTTCGTTCGCGTTGCTGGTGAAGTCCGCCATCCAGTCCACGGCCTGCGACTTCGCGTTGCTCTGAACCGGTACTGCGAGGGTCGAGCCGCCGAGGAAGCCCGGGATCGGCTGCCCCTTGGTGTGACTCGGCATCACGAACTGCTTCGTGGTGTTCTTGTACTTCGCGCCCACGCAGCACGTGTACCAGGCGGGCCCGTAGTTCGCGGCCGTGAGGCCCTGCGAGTAGACGGTGTACGGGAAGGGGTTGCCGGCACCGAGACCACTGGCGTCCAGAGTCGCCGTGCGCTTGGACTGCGTGGCGTCGAAGAAGGCCTTGAACCTCTTCAGGCCCTGGAGCGACTTCTTCGAGGCGAGCGTCCCGTGCCACTTGCCGTTCGAGTACTTCGCGATCGAGCCGTGATAGTCGAAGACGAAGCTCAGCGCGGTGTACCAGTCCTCACCGCCGACGTAGAGGGGTGAGAAGCCCTTCTTGTGCTTCTGCATCTTCCCGATCTTGACGAGCTCGTTCTGGAACTGCGCCATGCTCTTCGGCGCCTTCTTGAAGCCCGCCTTCTTGAACAGGTCGCTGCGGTAGGTGATGACCCGCGAGCCGGCGTAGTACGGGATGCCGTAGAGCTTGCCGAAGTAGGTGCCCCAGGCCTTCATTCCCGTGAGCCAGTTCTTGGAGTTGTCGAACTTCCCCTTGTCCGCGCTCAGGTTCACGAACTCGTTCGCCGCCATGTACGCCGTCATCTCGGTGTTGCCCATCTCGATGACGTCCGGCGTGTTGTTGCCGGCGATCGTGGCGTCGAACTTCGAAATGTGCGTGGTCCACTGCTGGTACTGGACGTTGACGTTCCAGCCCGGATGATCGCTTTCGAACTTGTTGTTCGCGGCCGCTACGACCCCCGGCCAGCCGTTCTGCGCATCCACCTGGAGCCACACTGTGAGCGTGTGACCCGCTGCCTTACTGCTCTGAGCAGTCGTCGCGACGACGACCGAGAGCGCTATCGCGGCGGCGATCACCGCGAGAACCCGGTATCTCATACTAGATCTCCCTCGAGGCGTCGACGCGCGGGTGGAGCGTCCAAAACGTCTGTGGCCGGGGGACGGACGTCGTCCAGCGGTGCGTCGAGTGGTCTATACCAATCGGCCACGCGCGGAATCTTCCACACCAGACCACTCTTGTCAAGGTCCGGTGTCGGAAGGGTTACGAGGGCGTCAGCTCGGAGACGATCTGGTACCGGTCGCCCCGGTAGATCGAGTGGACGAACTCGAGGGTTCGACCGCTCGCATCGCGGCTCGTGCGCTCGAAGAGGAAGGCAGGCGAGTGGAGCGGCACCTCGAGCGCGGCCGACTCCTCCTCGTTCGTCACGGTCGGCTCGATGGTCTGCGTCGCGGTCGCGATCTCGACTCCGTAGCGAGTAGCCAGAAGCTCGTAGAAGGAGCCCTCCAGATCCCGTGGCTCGACACCTGGCACGACGCCGGCGGGAATGTGGAGCGTTTCGATCGCCATCGAGACACCGTCGGCGAGCCGAAGCCGCTTGACCACGACGATCTCGTCGCCTGGCGAGACATTCAGGAAACGACCAAGACGCGGGCCCGCGAGCTGGCGGGTGAGCGAGAGCGTCGTGCTGCTCGGCGCCATGCCACGCCGGCGCATGTCCTCGCTGAACGACGTCATGGTGAGCTGCTGCGAGATCTTGGGCTGCTGGACATAGGTGCCGCTGCCCCGTCGGCGCACGAGGTAGCCCTCGCGCGCCAGGTCGTCGAGCGCGGCGCGGACGGTCAGGCGCGAGACGCCGAGGTCCGCGCTGAGCTGCCGCTCGGAGGGGATAGCGGTGCCGACGCCGAGTCGCTCGATCAGCTCTAGCACCTGCTGTCGCGCCGCGCTCTGCTTCGTCATCTTCGGCTGAGCTCCGATCGCGTCCATCGTGCAGGCGACTATAGAGGGGATGGAAGAAGTGGTCAATGCCATTGCTTTCGATCGACGGATGCGGTATAGACTCCATGATCGTTTCGGTGGCTGAAATCGTCCTCGACAACGTCAGCAAGGTCTTCTCCGGCGAAGTGGTCGCCGTCGATGACATCTCGCTCACGATCGGCAGCGGCGAGTTCCTCGTCCTCGTGGGACCGTCGGGCTGCGGCAAGTCGACGCTGCTGCGGATGATCGCCGGGCTCGAGGACGTCACGGCGGGGACGATCTCGATCGGCGACCGCGAGGTGACCGACCTGCCGCCGCGCGCCCGCGACATCGCCATGGTCTTCCAGAGCTACGCGCTCTACCCACACATGACCGTGCGCCAGAACCTCGGCTACGGGCTGAAGGTGCGCAAGACTCCAAAGCGTGAGATCGCCGAGCGGGTCGCGCGCGCTGCGGACCTCCTCGGGCTCGATCAGCTCCTCGATCGCAAGCCGGCCGCTCTCTCGGGCGGACAGCGGCAGCGGGTCGCGATGGGGCGCGCGATCGTGCGCGAGCCGAAGGCGTTCCTCATGGACGAGCCGCTCTCGAACCTCGACGCAAAGCTTCGGGTGAGCATGCGCGCCCAGCTCGCTGCACTACACGGGCGGCTCGCCACGACCACGATCTACGTCACGCACGACCAGATCGAGGCGATGACACTCGGTCAGCGCGTGGCTGTCATGCGAGACGGACAAATCCAGCAGGTCGACACGCCGCAAGAGCTGTACGCGCGGCCCGCCAACCTCTACGTGGCTGCCTTCATCGGCTCCCCGGCCATGAACCTCGTCGAAGCGGAGATGGCCGACGGTCAGGTGCGCTTCGGTGGATACGCCATCCCCCTGCCCGACGCAGGCGCGCCGACCGCCGGTCGCGTGGTCGTGGGGATCCGGCCCGAGGCGTTCGAGGACGCCGCCTTCGCTGACCCGTCGCTGCCGCGCCTGGACGTCAAGGTCGAGGTCGTCGAGGAGCTCGGGGCGGACACGCACGTGCTGTTCTCCGTCGCCGCTCCGCGGGTCGAGGTCGGCGAGGTACGCGCGGCTACAGGCGAGGAAGACACGACGCTCGGGGCGGTCGAGGGGTCGCTCTTCACGGCGCGCGTCGATCCGGCGACGTCCGCCAGGCCAGGAGCCACACTGCGGCTTGCGGTCGACCCGTCACGGTTCCACTACTTCGACCCGGACACCGGACTTCGCCGCGAGCCCGCGCGCGCACCCGCGGCCGTCGGAGTCTGATCTAGCCGAGTACGGGCACCCCGTCGGCAGCCGGCGCCTCGTTGCCAGGCCGGAACCTCGAGCTGCGGCAATCCGGCGAGCGCACGAGCGCACCGGTTTCCCTCAGTGTCGCGAACGCCGCGGGCAGGAGCGGAACCCGCTGACTGCAGTCGTGCCCGCATTCGCAGAGGAACTCCCCGGGCAGGTCCGGATCGGCCGAGGCGAGCAAGTCGTAGATCCGGTCGTTGACCTCCTGGAACAGGCGGGAGCGCTGGCCGGGGCTCATGCTGGGGAGCATGCTCCTCCGAGGCAGCCCGGAGGAACGGAAGCAGGAAGGCCTTACCGACGTTTTACGCCACTGGCGGCATGGTTTGCGAGGCCGTCAACGCGACCGTTAGGGTCGCTCGTAAAGGAGGTAGGAATGGAACTGACGATCGGCGACACCGCGCCGGACTTCGAGGCCCAGACCACGGAAGGCCCGATCCATTTCCACGACTGGATCGGCGACTCCTGGGCGGTGCTCTTCTCGCACCCGAAGGACTTCACGCCGGTGTGCACGACCGAGCTCGGCTACATGGCGAGCATCAAGCCGGAATTCGACCGGCGCAACGTCAAGATCATCGGGCTCTCGGTCGACGCGGCGGAGAACCACGATGCGTGGTCGAAGGACATCGAGGAGACGCAGGGGACGGCGCCCAACTATCCGCTTATCGCCGACCCGTATCTCACGGTCGCGAAGCTGTACGGGATGCTGCCCGCAGGCCTCGAGGGTGAGGCGGAGGGAAGAACCCCCGCCGACAACCAGACCGTCCGGAACGTCTTCGTCATCGGTCCGGACAAGAAGATCAAGCTGCTCCTCGTCTATCCGATGACGACCGGCCGCAACTTCGACGAGGTGCTGCGGGTCATCGACTCGCTCCAGCTCACGGCGAGCCACAAGGTGTCCACCCCGGCGCAGTGGCAGCCCGGAGAAGACGTGATCATCGCCGGGTCCGTCTCGAACGACGAGGCGAAGGAGCTGTTCGGGGAGTGGGAGGAGCCGAAGCCGTACATTCGGATCGTCCCGGACCCGTCCAAGGTTCCGGCAAAGGCCTAGGGAAACGTCAGCGGGTCGGCGCTCTGCGGCGCCGGCCCGCAGCCCTATACCCCGTCCGGGGGAGGCGCGGAAGGCCTGGAGCGCCGATTTCGTGTCAGTGTCTGCGGCTCCAGTCTCTGTCCGCGATTTCGACGACGGTCACCACCTCTCCCCGGGCGAGGTCGCGCGCCGTTACCACACCCTGATCGAGCACCTGCCGCTCGTCGTCTACGTCGATGCGCTCGACGAGGTCAGCTCCAACATCTTCACGAGCCCCCAGATCGAGCCCCTCCTCGGCTACAGCGTGGACGAATGGAAGGTCGACACCGACCTGTTCGCGCGCCTGCTTCACGAGGACGACCGCGAGCGTGTGCTCGCTGCGCACGCGCACACGCATGAGACACATGAGCCGCTGAGCATCGAGTACCGCCTCATCGCCCGTGACGGTCGAGTCATCTGGCTCCTCGACGAGGGCGTGATCGTCCTCGACGACCACGGGCAACCGCTCTACCTACAGGGGTACCTCCTCGACATCACGCGCGAGCGCGAGGCGGAGCTTCAACTGCGGCAGCAAGCCCTTTACGACCCGCTCACGGGTCTCGCGAACCGGGCCTTCTTCCACGAACGGCTTCGTCACGCGATCAAGCTCCGGCACGAGGAAGGCGAGGCCACCGGCCTGCTCTACATCGACCTCGACGACTTCAAGGGGATCAACGACCGGTGGGGTCACGACCTCGGCGACGACGTGCTCCAGGAGGTCGGCAGGCGGATCGAGCAGTCGGTCAGGCCCGGCGACACCGCTGCCCGCCTGGGCGGCGACGAGTTTGCGGTCGTACTCACCGAGCCGCTCACACCCGAAGATGCCGTGAGCGTTGCGGAGCGGCTGCTCAAGGAGATCGGCCGACCGCTGGACTCGGGGTCGGGACCGCTCTACACCAGCGCGAGCATCGGCATCGCCTTCGGCGATCACGACGAGACGTTGATCAAGGAAGCGGACATCGCGATGTACCGGGCGAAGGCACATCCCGATGTCGGATTCGCCTTCTTCGATCCGGACCTCGACCGGGCAGCACTGGACCGCTCGAAGCGGATCGGGGAGCTGCGGGAGGGAATCGTCCGCGGCGAGTTCAGACTCGACTACCAGGCAGTCGTCGACCTCGAACGCAGCCAGATCATGGGCTACGAGGCGCTCGTCCGCTGGGAGCATCCGACCGCCGGTGAGCTCCCGCCCGGTGAGTTCATCCCGCTCGCCGAGGAGACGGGCCTCATCGTCGGACTGGGCGACTGGGTACTGACGGAGGCATGTACCGAAGCGACCCGCCTCTGCCAGCTGCACGCGCGCCCGATGCACATGTCGGTGAACGTCTCGGCCCGCCAGCTTCATCACCCCGACTTCCTGCGCCACGTCACGCGCGCGCTCGAGTCTTCGGCGCTGCTTCCCAGCCTGCTCACGCTCGAGCTCACGGAGAGCACACTGCTCACATCCGATGAACGCGTCGCCCAGACCCTGCGCACGATCAAGGATCTAGGCGTGGTGCTTGCCCTCGACGACTTCGGCACGGGCTATGCCTCGCTGTCGTATCTGCGGCAGTTCCCGATCGACGTCGTCAAGATCGACCGGAGCTTCACCGCGCACGTCGGCACCAAGGACGGAGACCTCGTGCTACTGAAGGGCATCATCGACCTCGGCCACGCCCTGGAGCTCAACCTCGTCGCCGAAGGGATCGAGACCTCCGAACAGCACACGATCGTGCGCAAGCTGGGCTGCCAGCAGGCGCAGGGCTTCTATTTCGGCCGGCCGTCACATCCCGCGCAGCGGGACCTCGACGCGTCGATCGGCGTCTGAGACCGCTAGCGCGGCTTGCCTTCAGCGAAGCGCTCGAGGCCGTCGTCCGGGATCGGCTCCCATTCGCAGGCGTAGTCGACGAACGAGTGCCATTGCGGCCGGATCCCGTGGCCGGGGTCGAAGAGCCCGAGCCGCACGCTTCCCACCTCTCCCGTATCCGGATACTTGCTCCAGAGCGCACTACCGCACTCGGAGCAGAAGCACTTCGGCCAGCCGTCACCGGGTGCGTACTCCCGCACGAGCTCCTCACCGGCGAGCAGCCGGAACGACCCGGGAGCAAGCCGCGCCTGGACTGAAGCGGCGGCGCCAGTTCGCCGCTGGCAGCGCGTGCAGTGGCAGTAGCCGGCGCTGAGCGGCTCTTCCGTGACCTCGAAGCGGACGCCTCCGCACAGGCACCGGCCGGTGTAAGGGGCGTCGCTCACTGCAGGAGAGGCGACGGCGGGATGCGTGTCTCGCCGTGAACCTCATCGATCAGGAGCCCTATCCGATCGACATAGCACCAGCTCCAGTCCTCGCCCGGCTCGAGCGAGCGGATGAGCGGATGCGATGTGGCGTGCGCGTGCGCGGTCGCGTGGCGGTTCGGCGAGTCGTCGCAGCAGCCGACGTGGCCGCAGCTGAGACAGATCCGCAGGTGCAGCCATTTGCCTCCGGTGGCGAGGCAGTCGACGCAGCCGTCCACCTCGGCGGGCAGCTCGAGCACGGTGACCTGGTCGAGATGGGTGCACGCGCTCGGGCTCATTGCACTGCCGCCGCCGGCTGCGCCGCGAGGTACGAGTGCACGAACTGCACTGCCATCGAGCCCTCACCAACGGCGGTTGCGCAGCGCTTCGTCGAGCCCGATCGCACGTCGCCGGCCGCGAAGATCCCCGGGACGCTCGTCTCGAGCAGATTGGCGGCTCCCGCCGCGTCACCAGTAAGGATGAAGCCATCGTCGTCCCGAGCGACTGCACTGCCGAGCCACTCTGTACACGGCCGCGCTCCGAGGAAGAGGAAGAGGAACGACAACGGGAGCCGCGTGCCGTCGATCAGCGTCACAGCTTCGAGACGTCCATCCGGTCCGTGGAGCTCGGCGATCTCACTGCGGTCGCGTATCGCGACGTGGTAGCGCTCGAGTTCCTGGATGAGGTAGTCCGACATCGTCTCGCTGAGGTCGGCCCGACGGTGTAGGAGCGTGACGAGTGCGCCGCCTCGGGCGAGCCACACCGCCGCCTGACCGGCGGAGTTGCCTCCGCCGACCACGCCGACGCGTGCGGCGCCGCAGAGCCGCGCCTCGGGTGGTCCAGCCGCGTAGAAGACGCTCGTTCCCTCGTAGTTCGAAAGCTCCTCGAGTGGAGGGCGCCTGTACTCGGCGCCCGTCGCAAGCACGACCGCTCTTGCCGCGATCTCGTGCCCCTCCTCGAGACGCACGATGTGGCGGCCGTTTCCGGGCTCGAGTGCGATCGCGCGGTACGGCGATGCCGGTCTGGCCCCGAACTTCCGCGCTTGCGAAACGGCGCGACCGGTCAGCTCATTGCCGGTCAGCCCCGCCGGGAACCCGAGGTAGTTCTCGATCCGGCGGGAGGATCCGGCCTGGCCGCCGAGTGCGGTGCTTTCGATCACGAGCGTGTCGAGCCCTTCGGAGGCCCCGTAGACGGCGGCGGCCAGACCAGCGGGGCCGGCGCCGACGACGAGCAGATCGGCTTCCTCGCGGCGCTCGAGTTCCCGGCCGACGCCCAGCGCGCGCAGGACGTCGCCGTTGGACGGATGCTCCAGCTCTCCCCCGCCCGGAATCCGCACCAGCGGCGGCTCTTGGCCGTCCGGCGGCGGCTCGTCCTGCCACGAGTAAGGCAGACGGTTCGCCCGGACGAACTCGAGCAACCGTCTGGTGGGCTCGGACGTCCGCGGCCCCACGATCTCCAAGCCGATGCCCTGTACCTGCTGCAGGGCTTCACGTCGGGCGATGAAAGTCGAGAGCAGGAGATCGCTGAGCTGGCTGTCCTCGAACAGCAAATCGCGAAGGTGGTTCCGGTCGACTGCGATATAGCGCAACGGCTGCCTCACTACCGCGGTCAGGAAAACGGTCTGGCCCGAGATCAGGTTCAGCTCACCCAGGAATTTCGTCGGACCGCACCGGATGATCTCGTTGCCGACCCCGTCCAGGACCGCAACCTCACCCTCCAGGACGGCCATGAACTCGTAAGCCTCATCGCCGAGCTGGAACAACACGTCGCCTGTGCGCGCCGACCGCTCCTCGCCGACGCTCGCCAGCTTTGCGAGCTGCGTGTCCGAGAGGGAAGGGTCGGTACCGGATGGAGTTGCCACCAGCCGAGCCTACCCCGGGACGCCGGGCATGCGGTGCACGCCGCCGTCGTTGGTGGCTGCATGAAGCCGAAACTCGTCGGGATCAACCACATCGCGCTGCAAGTCGACGACATCGACGAAGCGGTCACCTTCTACACCGACCTCTTCGAGCCCACGTCTGTGAACCGAATCCCGGGGGCCGCGTTTCTGCGGATGGGCGACCAGTTCCTGGCCCTGTTCCAGCGGGGTCCACGCACGGAGGAGCCGCATTTTGGACTGGTGGTGGACGACAAGGAGGCGGCGCGCCGGACGCTCGAGGAAGCAGGCGTAGACGTCCTTCCGGGCCGCTTCTTCGACATTCGCGACCCCAGCGGCAACCGCATCCAGATCGTGCAGTACGACGAGATCCAGTTCACGAAGACGGATCGCGTCCTCTCCGGAATGGGCCTCGAGCTCGGCAAGTCCGAGCAGGCGTTCGATGAATTGCGAACGGCAGGACTAGCCGACTAGCGCCCCGCCGTGTAACAGTTCCCATCCACCGGCAAGTCAGCTTGAGGGAGGGCTTATGAGCCGCGAGCACGACGAACGCACCGGACGGCCACTGGTGAACGGCCGAGACAGCATCGAGGAGCTCAGCGACGACGAACTCGAGGTCGAGATGACGATCGCCGTGGCGGAGCCCCGCCACCGCGGCCCAAGGCTCGACGCCCTCCTGCTGGAGCGGGCGCGGCGCCGGGGGCAGCGGCAGCCGCAGCCTGCCTGAGCGAAGCGGCCGTGCCCCCGGTCGTTCTCGCCGTCGACGTTGGGGGGTCGCACGTCAAGGCGTTGGCCTCGAACCGTCGTGAGCGGCGACGGTTCGTCTCCGGCCCGTCTCTCACACCTGAGCAGATGGTGGCGGGAACGCTCGAGGCGGTAGCCGGCTGGAGGTGGAGTCGCGTTACGGTCGGCATCCCGGCACCCGTCAGGGGCGGCAAGCCATTCTCCGACCCGGTGAACCTCGGGGCCGGTTGGGTCGGCTTCGACTTCGAGTCGGCCTTCGGTAAGCCGACGCAGGTCGTGAACGATGCCGTCATGCAGGCGGTCGGCAGCTACCAGGGCGGACGCATGCTCTTCCTCGGACTCGGCACAGGGCTCGGGTCGGCCATGATCGTGGACGGCACGATCGAGCCGCTCGAACTCGGTCATCTTCCCTTTCGCAAGAAGACCTTCGAGGACTACGTCGGCGAGCGCGGCTTGAAGAAGCTGGGCAAGAAGAAGTGGGCGAAGGCCGTCTTTACGACCGTCGAGCATCTGTCGGCGGCGATGGAGCCCGACGAGGTGGTTCTCGGCGGCGGTGGCGTCAAGGAACTCGAGGAGCTGCCGCCCGGCTGCCGCCGGGGCGAGAACGAGAACGCTTTCCTGGGCGGCTTCCGCCTTTGGGACCCGGACTGGGTTTCAAACCTGAAGTCCTAGCGCAGAAACCGGACCATCGAGCTTCGGCGGCCCTGTGACCGGTCCGTAACCCGTCGTTCGCGTTTCTGTTGCCCATCCGGCTCGCAGGCTCTCGGAATATGCCGCCGTTCACTTCGACACCCACGGAAGGGGAGGGAATGAGAAGGCGCATACTCTGGATGCTTCCAGTTGTCGTCATCGCGGCGGCGGGTACAGCCGTTGCGCTCGCCGGTGGCGGAAGCGTGAGCTACACGAACGTTCCTACAGCGGATGTCAAGGCCGCCGGCTACGCGCCGGCGAGCGTCCTGTCACCTGAACTACGGCAAACCATGGTCGCGCAGGGCTCGATGGCGCTCGACGGGGCTCAGGGGCCGGTCGGGTGGTACGGCTACATCAACGACGCCCCGAGCCCGGACGATCCGACGCTGCCGCAGATGATCGGGACGCCGGCATCCCCGCACGAGGCGCAGAAGACCGAGCCTGACAAGAACACGTACCTCGTCCTCAAGAACCAGACGGGAGCCGACTCCAACTACGACTACGGCACCCACTTCCTGTTCCAGGGACACGAGGTCGCCGGCATCGTCAACGGCGTGAAGGAGAGCTACATCACCCGCATCAACCTCGACGCGGACATCGCGCATCGCGTGACGCTCCTCGCCGCGACGGATTCGAGCGGCAATCCCATCGCCGGGATCGACGGCTCGACCTGGGATCCGTGGGCCAAGAGGCTCCTGTTCACCACGGAGAGCTCGACGGCGCCGGAGTACGCCGCCACGGCGAGCTACCCCTCGACGGTCACGGACATCTCGGGGTCAATCGGCCAAGGTGGCTACGAGGGCATCCAGAACGATTCCGCCGGGAACGTCTGGATCGTCGAGGACGTCAGCGGAGCGGTCAAGTCGGGCACGACCGCGAAGCGCCCGAACAGCTTCATCTATCGCTTCGTGCCGGACAACCCCAGCGACCTCAGCAACGGGAAGCTCCAGGTCCTCCAGGTCTGGGACAGCGGCCACCCCGTGACGTTCGCGTCACAGGCGGCGATCAACGCACCCGATCAGGTCGACCTGCGCACCTACGGCCAGACGTTCCAGACGCAGTGGGTGACGATCCACGACACCGCGACCGACGGAAACTCGCCGTTCAACGCGAATGCGCTCGCCAAGGCGGCGGACGCCACGCCGTTCAAGCGGCCGGAGAACGGGCAGTTCCGTCCAGGCTCCGGCTTCACTCAGTTCTTCTTCGACGAGACGGGTGACACGAACGCGACGAGCCCGGAGAACGGCACCGCCGGCGGCTGGACGTCGATCTTCAAGCTCCAGCAGTCGAGTCCGTCGGCCGACAGCGGCCACCTGTCGCTCTTCTATCAGTCCAAGTCGGCGACTGTCGCCGGCCTCGACAACGTGACGTTCCTCTCGCGGAACCTGGTGACGTTCGTCGAGGACGCCGGGGACACGCTGCACACGCAGCGCAAGGCGCTCGACTCCGGCTACATCTGGGACGTCACGAAGGACTATTCGACGGGCCTCCAGCCGGTGCGCTGGCTCGCCGAAGGGCGTGACCCGTCGGCGACACTCGACTCGGCGACCGGCGGCTTCGGCAAGAACGAAGGCGACAACGAGATCACCGGCGTCCATGTCTCGAACGGCAATCCCGGCCAGGAGGGACTGCTCGGCGCCCAGATCCCGAACCTGTGGAACAGCAGCGACAAGTGGCGCTGGTTCTACACGCAGCAGCACGGCGACAACTTCACCTGGCAGGTCGTGCTCGCCTCGCAGCACCGCGGCGAGAACGACCAAGGGGAGAACGAGGGCTAGCACGACATCGGCCGGCGCCTGCTCAACAGCAGGCGCCGGCCACTCCTTTTCTCGCGCGGAAGGTAGGCTCACGCGGTGGCGACGACCGCTCGAGGCACCCGCAAACGCGCAAATGCCGCCGCCGAGCGGCTGATCAACCGCGAGCTCTCCTTCCTCGATTACGACGCGCGACTCCTCGAGCTGGCGCGCGACGAGACACTGCCGCTGCTCGAGCGGGTTTTCTTCCTCAAGGTCTCGGCCGAAATGCTGGACGAGTTCTTCATGGTGCGCGTCGCCGGGTTGACCGGGCGGACCGAGGCAGGCGTGAGCACACGCCTGCCGGATGGCCGCACGCCGCAGCAGACACTTGACGAAGCACGCGAGCGCGTACTCGAGGTGTACGGCAGCCAGGCCGGGCTGTGGAAGGACGAGCTTCTGCCGGCACTCGCCGAGGAGCGGATCGTCGTCTCGAGCGTCGACGAGCTCGAGCCGGAGGAGCTCGCAGAGCTCGACGACGACTTCGAGCGCGAGATCTTCCCGGTGCTGACGCCGCTCGCGGTCGGGCCGGGCCAGCCGTTTCCCTACATCTCAGCACTCTCGATCAGTCTCGGCCTGATCGTGGCCGACCCCGAGACCGGCGAGGAGCGCTTCGCGAGAGTCAAGGTTCCGGAAGGCCTACCGCGCTTCTTCCCCGTCGGCCAGAGGGGCCGCTTCGTCCCGCTGGAGCAAGTCCTCTCGCACTACCTCCCCAAGCTCTTCCCCGGGATGGACATCCTCGAGCGGTCGCTCTTCCGCGTGACACGCGACGGAGATCTCGAGGTGGCCGACGAGGCCGACGACCTGCTCGAGGCCGTCGAGCTGCAGCTTCTCCGCGCGCGCTTCGGCGAGGTGACGCGGCTCGAGGTGTCGGAGTCGATGTCCCAAGCGATGCTGGACCAGATCCAGCAAGGGCTGCGAGTCCGCGACGAGCTCGTCTATCCGCTGGACGGGATGCTCGATCTCGCCGATCTCGGCCAGCTCTACCGCCTCGATCGGCCGGATCTCAAGAACGATCCCTGGGTGCCCGTCGCGCGACCGCCCTGGAACTCGATCGAGTCTGCCGGAGAGCAATTTGCCGCGATCCGCTCCGGCGATCTCCTCGTCCAGCACCCGTACGACTCGTTCGCGGCCAGCTTCGAGTCGTTCGTCGACCGGGCCGCAGCAGATCCCGAAGTGATCGCGATCAAGTCGACCGTGTACCGGACGAGCGACGACACGCCGCTGGTTCCGGCGCTGGTCGACGCCGCGGAACGTGGCAAGCAGACCGTCTGTCTCGTGGAGATCAAGGCCCGTGGCGACGAACGCCGCAATATCGAGTGGTCGCGCTCACTCGAGCAGGCGGGCGTCCACATCGTCTACGGCTTTCCCGGCCTCAAGATCCATGCGAAGACGACGCTGATCGTGCGGCGCGAGGCCGGCCGGCTGCGCCGATACGTCCACCTGGGCACAGGCAACTACAACGCCGTCACTGCCCGCAGCTACGAAGACTTCGGGCTCTTCACCGCCGACGAGGAGATCGCCGCCGACGTTGCCGACCTCTTCAACCACCTGACCGGATTCGGCCGGCCCGGCCACTTCCGCAAGCTGCTGGTGGCCCCGTTCACGCTCCGTGAACGGCTGATCGAGGAGATCCGCATGGTCGCCGAAGCAGCCGAGGCGGGCAAGAAAGCGCGGATCCGGATCAAGGTGAACGGCCTGACCCACCCCCAGGTGATCGACGAGCTCTACGCCGCATCCGCGGCGGGCGCAAAGATCGAGCTCCTCGTCCGCGGCGTCTGCTCGCTACGGCCCGGTTTGCCCGAGCTGAGCGAACACATTCGCGTGCGCAGCGTCATCGGCCGCTTCCTCGAGCACAGCCGACTGTTCATGTTCGATGCCGCCGATCGCAGCGTCTGCTTCATGGGCAGCGCAGACCTGATGCCGCGCAACCTCGACCACCGCGTCGAGGTCGTGACCCCGGTCGAGGACGTGGCGCTCCAGACGGAGCTCTCCTCGACGTTCGAGGCGCTCTGGCGCGACACCGCGGCCTCATTCGAGCTGGACACGAGCGGCCAGTGGCAGCGCGTGCAGGCGAAGAAGGACGAGCGACCACGCTCCGGCCAAGCGACCCTGATGCGGCGCGCACGGCGGCGGCTCTCGCTGGCCCGCTCTCACTGAACCGTTTCAGCACGGTCTCAGGTCCGTCACAAGACCGTCACCTAAACGTCTACCCGCCCTCCGATCGCGGACCTACGATGCGTGGAGATGCGAGTTGGAGTAATCGACGTCGGCTCGAACACGACGCGCCTGCTCGTCGCAAGCGCCGATCCCGACGGTCTCGATCCGCTCGAGTCGCAAAAGATGCGGCTGTCGCTCGGCGAGGAGATCGAGCGGCACGGCGCGGTGTCGGCCGTCCACGTTGCGGCCGCCGCGAAGGCGGTCCGCGCCATGGCGGGCGCAGCCAGACGCAAGCGCGTCGACTCACTCGATGTCTTCCTGACCGCCCCCGGCCGCCAGGCGACCAACTCCGCCGAACTCGTGACGGCGCTCACGCGAGCAGCAGGGGTCCAAGTGCGGGTGCTCACGAAGGAGGAGGAGGGCACGCTCGCCTACCGCGGCGCCGTGCAGACCGCGGAAATCTCCCTGCCGCCCCGGGTTGCCGTCTGCGACATCGGCGGCGCCTCGACCGAGATCGCCGTCGGCGATCCGAGTCGCGATCCGGACTGGATCGAGTCCGTCGATCTGGGCTCCGTGCGGCTTACGACTCGCGCTGTGGACATGTACGCCGAAGCCCAGGCCGCGCTTTCTCATCTCGATCCGCCCACCGTCGAAGCCGCTCTCGTCGTAGGCGGAAGTGCCCGCGCGGCGCGGCGGCTCGTCGGCGCAGAGCTCGGCGAAACCGAGCTGTCCGAGGCGCTGCAAATCGTCGAGACGACGTCGGCACGAGAGGTCGCCCGACGCTTCGGCGTCGATCGCGCGCGGGCCGACATCCTCCCG
>Ga0126372_10000192_pt1 | contig 18976 bp, 9 predicted proteins | sample PanSoiMetaPlot_6_FD_92762 | JGI IMG/M metagenome (GOLD analysis project Ga0126372, IMG submission 92762) | Tropical forest soil microbial communities from Panama - MetaG Plot_6 | ecosystem: Environmental > Terrestrial > Soil > Tropical forest > Bulk soil | place: Panama | collected 2016-02-17
CATTACTGGTTGTAGTTGCTGTGTTTTCAACGTTCTTAGTAGCGGCTTGGTGCTGCGCGTACTGATCCGATGCAGGTGCTGAGGGAGGAGTAGCTGTGAAGCGGATACTCGTTGCTCTCCATGTTCGGACTAGATCACGCGAAGCGAAGCGGAATAAGGGTCGCGGGCGATGAGAAATACAATCGACGACGTTCGCTACGGACTGCGGCTGCTGCGCAAATCGCCGGCGTTCACGTGTGTGGCGGTCCTAACTCTGGCGCTAGGCATTGGCGCTAATACTGCTGTTTACACCCTGCTCGATCAGGCAATCTTGCGCCGTCTGCCGGTTGAAGAGCCGGACCGGCTCGTGGTGCTGAGGTTTTCGGGCGACGATACAGGAAGCAGCCACGCGCGCGGCGACTCAAACCGTATATTCTCCTACCCCATGTACCGCGATTTACGTGACCGCAATTCAATCTTCAGCGGCCTGAGCGCAACCAGTTGGGCGCTGGTTGGTGTGCAATGGCACAATCAGCCCGATCTGGCGAATGCAGAACTGGTTTCTGGGAATTACTTCGATGTGCTTGGATTGAAGCCCTCCGTTGGCCGGTTATTGGTCGCTTCCGATGACTTAACGCAAAACGGTAATCCCGTGGCGGTGTTGAGTTTCAACTACTGGCAACGCCGCTTTGGTTCCGATCCCAAAGTCATCAATCAGAGCATTTCAATCAATGGACACCCTTTCACCGTGGTCGGGGTTGCGCCTCCTCGTTTCCACAGCGTCGTCAGCGGAGACAGTCCTGCTCTTTTTGTGGCGATGACGATGAAGCCGGAGATTACGCCGGACTGGAACGACCTAGAAGAGAGGCACTCAAAATGGCTCAACATCTTTGGGCGGCTGAAACCAGGATTGAAACTCGAAGAGGCGCAAGCCGGGATCGATACTCTATGGCATTCGGTCCGCGCCGATGAGTTGAAACAACTCGGGCGCACTTCACAACGATTCCGCGACGCTTTCCTTACGAACTCGCACTTATTCCTTGATGACGCTTCCAAGGGTGTGCACGTATATGAAACCGTTCCTACGACGCTTCTGATCGTAATGGGCATGGCTGCACTGATGGGGCTGATGTCATGCACGAATGTGGCCAGTCTCTTGTTGGTGCGAGTGGCGAAACGCACGCGCGAAATCTCCGTCCGCTATGCGCTCGGCGCTCCACGTCGGCGTTTAATACGGCAGTTATTAGCGGAAGGCCTATTGCTTGGATTCCTTGGCGGCGCATTCGGAATGTCCTTAGCGCCGCAGATTGCGGCTGTGCTGATTCGGATCATCTGGGGCGTTGGCCGCAGCCATTTTGCGTTTAGGTCACATCCCGACGCGCGCATTCTGGCCTTCAACTTCGCTCTAGCACTGCTTGTGAGCGTTCTGTTCAGCTTGGCACCTGCACTCCAGTTCCGCCGACCAGACCTAACTCAAGCGCTTAAGCAGCAAGCAGCGGTGATTCCCGGAGGCTCCGTTGGTATGCGCCGCGCGACAGTAGCCGCACAGATTGCGCTCAGCCTTGTGCTGCTTGTCGGCGCGGGTCTTTTCGTGCGTACGCTGCGCAATCTCAAAGACCTTGATGTTGGATTCACGATTGACCATCTGGTTACGTTCTCGGTGGATCCGCAGATGGCTGGGTACGAAGAAAAACAGACACTTGCCCTCTATCAGGAAATCCTGCAGAAGTTAACCGCCCTTCCCGGCGTTCGATCCGCCGCGGCCACGAACGATCCTGAGCTCGCCAACAACAATTGGGGATTCAATATCACCATCGCCGGCTATCACCCCAGCGAAGGTGATCGGATGAATGTTGAGTGGGCGCGAGTAAGTCCCGAATATTTCGCGACGATGAGAATGCCTCTGCTGGCCGGCAGAGAAATCGAGCGATCGGATCGCGCTGGCACCCACAAGGTCGCCGTCGTCAATGAGAGCTTCGCGCGCCGCTATTTTGGCAGGCCACAGGATGCGCTGGGGCATTACTTTTGTGCAGGCGCCGGTAACGTCACGCCCGATATCGAGATTGTCGGCGTTGTAAGAGATGCGAAGCACACGACCCTTCGCGAAAAGACGCGTTGGACGGTCTTCACACCCTATTTACAAGATTCCGAACTGGGCCCTCTCTATCGCTTTGGACTGACCTTCTACGTGCGCACCTGGCGGGATCCGAAGGCTGTAGAGTTCACGATCCGGGCAGCCATGCAGGCGCTTGATTCGAAGCTGGTTCTGGATGCCTTCCGAACGATGCAGGAACAGGTCGACGGTAGCCTCAGCGATGAACGCGCCATTACGTTTCTGGCTACGAGTTTCGGCATGCTCGCCGCTGTTCTAGCGGCAATCGGTATTTACGGCGTGCTGGCCTACGCCACAGCGCAGCGCATGCGTGAAATCGGCATACGCATTGCCATGGGTGCCACCCGGTTAGAAGTCATCCGGCTTGTTGTTACAGAAATATTTTGGCTGGTGGGCACAGGTGTCACCGCAGGAGTGCCTCTCTCTTTGCTCGTGGCACGAACAGTTCGCGACGAGCTGTTCGGAGTTTCCAGCTATGACCTGCCGACGGTTGCAGTTGTGTGTTTGATGATCGCCGCAGTCGCTCTTGCCTCGGCAGCGCTGCCAGCGCACCGTGCGGCGAAGGTCGATCCCATGGTGGCTCTGAGGTACGAGTAGGCTTTATGGAAACGTTTATTCAAGACGTTCGGTATGGACTCCGGGTTTTGATGAAGTCGAGGGGTTTCACGATCGTGGCAATAACTACGCTGGCACTTGGGATCGGAGCCGACTCGGCGGTTTTCAGTATTGTCAACGGAGTATTGCTCAACCCGCTACCGTTTCCGAAAGCTGATCAATTGGTCGCGCTTGGCGAAAACAAAATCGCTTTCGAGAACGGATCCATCTCCTATCCAAACTTTCACGACTGGCGGAACGAAAATCATTCCTTCTCGTCACTTGCGGTGTCGCGATCCTATTCTTTCAGCCTCCTCAATGGCGGTGAAGCGGAGCAGGTAGATGGTGCGTTCGTTTCGGCGGACTTTTTTTCTACGCTTGGCGTGAAGCCATTAATCGGACGCCTGTTTGCGACCGGAGAGGACGAGCTCGGCGCAGCACCGGTTGCACTCATCGGAGAGGACCTTTGGCGGAGGAAGTTTAGTTCGTCTGCCGACATCTTAGGCAGGAACGTCCGGCTCGGCCCCACGAGCTACACAGTCGTGGGAGTCATCCCGGCAGGTTTTCACTTGACTCTTCCCAGTTTCCGGGACGGCGAAATATTCGTACCAGCTGGGCAATGGAACAATCCGCTGCTGATGAATCGCGGCGCCGGTCTGGGCTTTCACGGAATCGCCCGCCTCAAGCAGGGCATCACGCTTGAGCAGGCGCGGGCTGATATGGATCGTGTGTCGCGGAACCTCGCGGCTGCATATCCAGACGCTGACAAAGGCGTCAGCGCACATCTTCTTCCTTTAAAGCAACAGATGGTGGGCGATGTGAAGCCGTTGTTGCTGGTGCTGTTGGCGGCGGTAGGTTTCGTTCTGCTGATCGCATGCGTGAATGTAGCCAACCTGATGCTGGCGCGTTCGAATGCTCGCGCGCGTGAATTTGCCATTCGTACTGCGTTGGGGGCCACGCAAAGGCGAGTAATCCGCCAGCTTCTTGTTGAGAGCGTTCTGCTCGCATCGGTAAGCGGCACACTTGGGTTGCTGCTTGCCGCTTGGGGAACTCGCGCAGCTCTGACGATAGTGCCGAGCAGATTGCCGCGTGCCGAGCAGATCGGGACCGACATTCGTGTGCTGATTGTTACAAGCACGACCGCACTGCTTGCAGGAATTCTATTAGGGCTGACTCCTGCGCTGGACATGGTGCGAACCGCAGCTAATGAAACTCTCAAAGAAGGCGGACGTGGTGTCGTACCACGGCACCGCGCGCAGGGCATTTTCGTCGTAACCGAAATGGCGTTGGCCGTGGTGCTGCTAGTTGGAGCGGGACTGATGGTCCGCAGCCTTATGCGGCTATGGCAGGTTGATCCCGGATTTGATCCGCGACAGGTTCTGTCGTTTGGCCTCGCGCCTCCGCCTTCCGTTCTGAGTTCCAGCGCAGGAACCATCCGTGCTCACTTCCGCGAGCTTAATCGCAGGTTAGCTGCCATTCCGGGTGTTGAGGCGGTCGCGCAAACGTCGGGCGCTGCGCCGCTCGAATATGACGACGAGCTGTTGTTCTGGTTGGAAGGACAACCAAAGCCGGCCAATGACAACGACATGGATTGGGCGATCGATTACATCGTGGATCCGGACTACCTCAGAGCAATGAGGACGCCACTGCGCGCAGGGCGTTTCTTTACTTCTCAGGACAATGAAAACTCGCCGCTGGTTGTGGTCGTTGACGAAGTCTTCGCGCGCAAGTTCCTCCCCGGACAAGCAGCGATCGGCAAGCGAATTCACCTGAAGACGTCAAACCAAGTGGCCGAGATTGTTGGTGTCGCCGGTCATGTAAAGCAGTGGGGTCTTGCTAGCGACGACTCCCAATCAGTGCGGGCGGAGCTGTACATTCCTGCGATGCAGATGCCTGATGACTACGTGAAGACTACGTCCTCGACAGCCTATGTGGTAAGAGCGAAGCGAGATGCGTCGTCGTCGTTCGCATCGATTCGTCGCGTGGTCCAAGGAATGAGCAACGAGCAAGTTATGTACGGTGAAGAAACGATGGATCAAGTTGTTGCGCGCTCAGTGGCGACGCATCGCTTTTCGATGATTCTGCTCTCCGTGTTCGCTGGCTTTGCGTTGATTTTGGCCAACATCGGAATTTACGGAGTCATATCTTACGTGGTCGGGCATCGCATCCACGAAATTGGGATTCGCATGGCGCTCGGGGCGCAAAGGCTTGACGTGTTGCGCTTGATCTTGGGACAAGGCGCGTGGCTGATTTCAATCGGAATCGTAATTGGAATTGCCGGCGCTTTTGCCCTGACCAGGGCGATTGCTAGCCAACTGTTTGGGGTATCGGCGACGGACCCACTCACGTTTCTGATCGTATCGGGTGCCCTGGTGTTTGTAGCCTTGGCCGCTTGTTACATCCCCGCGCGGCGGGCGACGAAGGTGGATCCGATGGTAGCGCTGAGATACGAGTGAGGGAGCTACGATGATGAATTCGTTGACCCAAGACTTTCGGTATGCACTGCGTAAACTCAGCAGCAACCCTGGGTTTGCAACCGTTGCGGTTGTAACTATCGCGCTGGGCATCGGAGTCACCACGGCGATGTTTAGCGTTGTGAACGCGGTGCTGCTGAGGCCACTTCCATTCCACCACCCAGATCGACTGGTTGCTATCGCTGTCTACGATACCCGCCATGGGCTTCCAAAAAGTACAACTGACGCCGTTTCGTATCCGGATATTGCTGATGTCCGCGCTCGAAACCGGTCATTCGCCGATATTGCTGTCTACGATTCGCGTGAAGCCACACTGACGGGTCAGGGTGAACCCCGGCACGTCAGTATTGTTCAAGTGAATGCCGGGCTATTTGCTTTGCTCGGCATTCAGCCGTATGTCGGCCGTACTTTCTTTACCGGCGAAGACCAGCCCGGTCGCTATTCCGCAATTATCAGCTACAGGTTTTGGCGGACGTATTTCAACAGCAATAAGAGTGTGGTAGGGCGGAATATCAATCTGAATGGACGCAGCTACGCACTGGTGGGAGTGATGCCGCAGGGATTTCAGTTCCCGATCGCTTCCCAGGCCATCGATTTCTGGACCACGCTCGCGCACGCAGAGGAAGTCGACAGTCCCGGGGACGTTCCGGTCACCGCACAACGCGGAAACCACTCCTTTGGCGCGATTGCTCGCCTTAGAGATGGAGTCACACTGCAGCAAGCGAACGCGGACCTCACTTCGATTGGGCGAGCGCTCGCGCACCAGTATCCCAATACCAACGCGCACAATGGCATGGTCGCAGTACCTGAGCTGGAATCTCTGGTCGGTGACGTCCGCAGGCCTCTTTTGGTTGTGCTGGCCGCGGTGAGTCTGGTACTGCTGATCGCCTGCGCGAACGTTGCCAGCTTGCTATTGGTGCGCGGCAACAACAGATCTGGTGAGATCGGGGTACGCGCCACGCTCGGCGCCACGCGCTTGCGACTAGTGCGGCAGATGGTAACCGAGTCGGTCGTATTGTCCACAGCAGGATCAGCGCTGGGAGTGGTCTTAGCCTCTTGGATGCTTTCAGGTGTACTGCGCTTGTATCCCGAGAACCTTCCTCGAGCAGACCAAGTCGGAATAGATCTGCGTGTTCTCCTATTTGGTGCTGGGCTCGCGATCACAACCGGACTTCTTTTCGGGCTAATGCCGGCGCTAAAAATTGCACCTTCGGCTCTAGCCACCGGCATGCGCTCTGGCGGTCGCACGGCAACTTCAAGTCGTGGCCACAACCGCCTGCGATCGGGCTTGGTGATAGCAGAAACGGCTATGGGAGTAATGCTCTTGATTGGCGCGGGATTGTTGTTGCGGAGTTTGTACAGGCTTGCCAATGTTGACTTGGGGTTCAACCCGAACCATCTGATTACCGCCAGTTTCGATCTTTCCGAGACGCGCTACAACGCTGGCCAGCAGGACCGATTTATTCATAACCTGTTGAGCCGTCTGAATGCCCTGCCGGGAGTCGAAGCCGCTTCCGGTGCCGTGCCTTTGCCCCTTAGCGACAACAACATCAACATCGCATTCAACCTGCTTGATCACTTTGTGCCGAATGCGAATTGGCCAAGCGAGAACCTTCATCTGGTTGCTTCTGCCTTTTTCGAGGCTATGCGAATGCCTCTGGTGCGCGGCCGCTTCTTCGACGGACGCGATCAACGCAACTCAAAGCCAGTCGTGATAGTCAGCGCGGCTTTCGCGCGGAAGTATTTCCCTAATGAAGATCCAATCGGGAAACGCATCGAGATCGGGGGTGGAGAAGGTCCGGCGCGTGCAAAATACAAAACGCGTGAAGTTGTAGGTGTCGTCGGGGACCTTCGCACTGAGAATCTCGCAAAGGAACCAGCGCCGACCTACTATGTTCCTCTATCGCAGCTCATGTGGGGACCGCCAACTGTGATTGTGCGCACCACCGGAATATCCAGGACGCTCGCACCCGAGATTAGCAAAGCACTCCATGACATGGATTCAGAGGCGCCACTGTATCAGGTCCGCAGCATGGAAGATTATCTGGCGCTCGCTCTTGGCCGCGCGCGCTTCCAAGCACTTTTGCTGGTATTGTTCGCGGGCATTGCGCTGCTGCTTACCGCAGTCGGTCTTTATGGCGTGATGGCGCAGTCCGTCGCGCAGCGAACGCAGGAGATTGGCATAAGGATGGCGATGGGAGCAACTCGGGAAAATGTGCGAACCATGATCCTGCAGCGAGGCACTTTCCTGAGTATCGCGGGGACGGCGATTGGAATTGTGGGGTCACTGGCGTTTGCGAGATTGATTGAGTCACTGCTTTACGAAATACCGCCGCGGGACCCGCTGACCTACATCAGTGTGTGCCTGATTTTAGGGTTCGTGGCGGTCGTGGCCAGCTACGTTCCGGCCGCCCGTGCAACAAGGCTCGATCCCATGGAAGCGCTGCGATTTGAGTAGTGAGGTGAGCAAATGACGGGACTTATTCAGGACGCCCGTTTCGGCCTGCGGCAATTGCGCAAGAGCCCGGGCTTTGCGGTCACCGCGATTCTGATTCTCACGATCGGCATTGGTGCAAGCGTTGCCATCTTCGGGTTTGTGGACGCAGCCTTGATCCGGCCACTGCCGTATGCCAATCCATCGCGATTAGTGGATGTTGCTGAAAGTGCGGCGGTGTTTCCGCGCAGCAACATTTCGTATTACGACTTTCTTGATTGGAGAAGACTGAACCAGGTTTTCACTTCTCTCGATGCCTACAACGACTTCGGTTATCTGCTGCAGACCGCTTCTGGAAGTGAACCTGTCCCGGCCGTCCGCGTAAGCAGCGGTTTCTTCCGCACCCTAGGAATCGTTCCGATTCTCGGACGAGACTTTCATGACGGAGAAGACCAGCTGCAAGCTCCGCAGACTGTGATTTTGAGCTATTCGACCTGGCAGAAACGTTTTGGAAGAAAAAGGGACGTCATCGGTGAAAGCGTGAATCTGAGTGGCGTCACGCACACGATCATCGGTGTGCTCCCGGCAACTTTCCAGTTTGCTCCGCATGGCGACAGTGAGTTCTGGACCACTCTCCGCGCCGATGGCACCTGCAACACACGTCGCGACTGCCACAACTCGTATGGAATCGGACGACTCAAAGATGGTGTGTCAGTTGAGATGGCATTCGCCAACGTAAAGGCGATTGCGCGGCAATTGGAAATCCAGTATCCACTCTCCAACCGGGGACAGAGCGCCTGGGTCAAGCCCTTATCAGAAACGTTTGTGGCACAAGTGCGGCCTATCTTGTTAGCACTGCTCGGCGGCGCCGGACTTCTGCTGGTGATCGCCTGCGTGAATGTATCCAGCCTGTTGCTCGTCCGTTCGGAAAGTCGCAAACGTGAGATCGCGGTGCGCGGGGCTCTTGGTGCTTCGGGCCCTCGACTTCTCCTCCAGTTCACAACCGAAGGACTGGCTCTGGCCATGGTGAGTGGTCTCTTCGCGCTCGCGTTTGCGCAGTTGGCCATGAAGTTGCTGACCCGCCTTATCTCCGAAGAGATGCTAGCCAGCATGCCATACTTCGCGGGACTCGGATTGAACTCCCACGTGCTGGCGTTCGCGGTCTCCATTGCTTTAACCGCAGCGCTAGTGTTCTCACTGACTCCGATGCTTCGCCTGTCGGTCCAGGAAATCCGCGACGGATTGGCCGAAGGCGCTCGCGGATATGCGGGAACAATGTGGCGTCGATTCGGCGCCAACCTGGTTGTTGTGGAATTGACCGTAGCCGTTGTGCTTCTTGTGGGCGCAGGGCTGCTCGGGAAGAGCTTATACCGATTACTTCACGTGGAAGTGGGATTCCAGCCGGACCATCTCGCTACCGTCATGGTCGAATTATCGCCGACGGCTTATGTCAGGGAACAGCAGCAAGCCGAGGCTGGACGAAAAATTTTGAACCGCGTTTCAGGGTTACCTGGCGTACAGTCAGCAGGTCTCACTACGGTGCTGCCTGTCAGTTATAACGGCAATACCAGTTGGATTCGGATCGTCGGCCATCCCTACTATGGAGAACATAACGAAGTCAACGAACGCGAGGTCAGCCCGGATCTGTTCGCCACTATCCGCGCCAGGCTTGTTGAAGGACGATTCTTCAGCCCATTCGATGATGCTTCCAAGCCCCGCGTGGTAATCATCAATCAGACTCTCGCCCGCAAGTACTTTCTCGGAGAAGATCCCATCGGCAAGCAGATCGGCGACATAAAACTTTCACCTGATTCACTCCGAGAGGTGGTCGGCGTCGTCGAGGATGTCCGCGATGGCTCTCTCGATTCGGAGATCTGGCCCGCGGTCTATTATCCGTTCGATCAGAATCCAGACACTGGTTTCAACCTCGTAGTCCGTACTTCGCAATCCGAAGCATCGCTGCTGCCCAGCCTGGTCGCGGCGATCCACCAAGTCGATCCGGCGATTGGTACCAGGGAGGAGATGACGATGAACAGCAAGATCAACCAGTCTGCCAGCGCAATTCTACATCGCTCTTCGGCATGGCTGGTGGGCGGATTCGCGGTCATTGCTTTGCTGCTCGGCGTTGTGGGGCTTTACGGAGTGATCGCGTACTCTGTGGGGCGAAGAACTCGGGAAATCGGCGTCCGCATAGCGCTTGGTGCGCAGCGCAAATCCGTCTATCGTCTGATCCTGCTGGAAGCATCGTGGTTGATTGGAATCGGCATCGTGCCGGGTTTGACCTGCTCGGTAGGCGCAGCTGCGCTGATTCATCGGCTTCTATTCGGAGTTCGTTCCTGGGACGCGGCCACACTCACGGCCGTCGCCTGCGTGCTCGCAATCTTTGCGTTCCTGGCCAGCTACATTCCAGCACGGCGCGCGGCGCAGATCGATCCCATGGAGGCGCTGCGGTACGAATAAAAGGATACGTCATGCACAGACCCATCCAAGACATCCGTTATGCGGTGCGCCAATTGCGCAAGACGCCTGGAATCACACTTGTCGCGGTGTTGTCATTAGCCCTTGGCATCGGCGCCAATACAGCGATCTTCAGCTTGATCGACACCGTTATGCTGAAGTCGCTGCCCGTGAAGGATCCTTACCAACTGGTTCTATTTGGAGACGGGCTCGATCAGGGCATCAGTAATGGATTTCCCAATCCCTGGCTCTACTCCTACCCCTTCTACCGCGAGATGAAGAGGAGGAATGCGGTGTTCTCCGATGCGGCGGCGGCTTTCAGCATGATCGACCGCGTGCATGGCTTCGTCGAAGACCGGAACGAAGCTGAAGCGATGAACATTCAGCTCGTTTCTGGCAGCTATTTTCCCATGCTGGGAGTGCAGGCAATTGTCGGGCGAACGCTCTTGCAAGAGGACGACGAGAACGAGGGCGGGCACCCTTTTGCAGTCGTCAGCTACGGATGGTGGAAGAGGAGTCTCTCGCGTGATGCCGCGGTGCTGAACAAAAAGCTGACGATCGGGGCGACAGTCTTCTCGATCGTGGGAGTAGCTCCTCCAGAGTTTTTTGGAACAACGGTTGGAGAATCTCCAGACATCTGGATTCCCCTATCGATGCAAAGAGAAATTCCACCGGGCTGGGACGGGTACAAAGACAACATGTTCGAGTCTCTGCACCTGATGGCGCGGCTGAAACCTGGCGTCAACATTGAACAGGCCAACGCCAATGCAAATCTGCTATTTCGGCAAATTCCGCGCAGTCTTCCTGGCACAACACTGACCCAGAAAAACCTTCAGGAACTCGATCGGACGACCGTCGAGTTGACCTCGATGGCGAACGGCTTCTCGCGCTTACGCTGGCAATTCTCCCAACCGTTGAAGATTCTGATGGCTGTAGTTGGATTGGTGCTGTTAATTGCGTGCGCTAACATCGCGAATCTGCTGCTCGCAAGATCCGCAGTTCGCGCTCGAGAGCTTGCACTCCGCCAAGCCCTTGGCGCCGGGCGCTCACGCTTGGTTCAGCAATTGCTAACCGAGAGCGTGCTATTGGCGGCGATAGGTGGCGTGTTGGGAATCGCCTTTGCAGCGTTCAGCGGCCGTTTGTTGCTGCGCATGGTGTCGGAAGGGCGAGAGGTGCTGAATATGGATCTCTCCATCGATTGGAGAATACTCTTGTTCACGATCGGTGTAACCTTGACCACCGCGATTCTGTTTGGAACCGTACCGGCCTTCAGCGCAGCTCGACTGCGGTTAACGGAGTCGTTGAATGATCGTGGAAGACCAAGCAGTGCATCGGCAAAGGCCCGACTCGCGCAGGCACTGATCATCTCGCAGATTGCTCTGTCACTGGTGCTAGTGGCAGGGGCAGGAATGTTCGTCCGTAGCTTAAACAATCTGATGCAGGTGGATACCGGTTTCGATCGCGAGAATGTTATTCGCGTACGAATCGACCCAAGTTCCGCCGGATACAAAGAAGACGTTCGCCTTACCCATCTCTATGAGCACATCGATGAAAAGCTGAATGCGACTCCTGGAGTACGCGCTGCCAGTTGCTCCTTGTTCATGTTCAATGAAGGCACCTGGAACAATCCGATTTGGGTACAGGGCTATACCTCAGGGCATCGCGATGTTGACGTGCACCATAATGTTGTTGGCGAGAAGTATTTCGCGGCCATGGGAATTCCTCTATTGGCCGGTCGCAGCTTCAGTTCCAAAGATACAGCAACATCGCAGAAGGTAGGCATTCTCGGCGAGGCGATGGCGCGCACGTTATTTCCCGAGGGATCTCCGATTGGAAGGCACTATGGTCGCAGTCCGGACAATGCCGGTGATATCGAAGTGATTGGTGTGGTCAAGGATGTGAAGTACAACAGCCTGAACGAGAACGCGCAGCCGGGAGATTACCTTCCTTTCAGCCAGAACCAGCGATATCTCAACGACATTGAAGTGCGGTATACGGGAGATCCGTCCGCTGTGGCCTCCAGCATCCGCCGCACGATTCACGAGATCGATCGCAGCCTACCGATCTCCGAGATCATGACCTTGGATGAACACGTGGCAAAGTCGGTGACCAACCAGAGACTGGTAGCCCGGCTCTCATCGTTCTTCGGCCTTGCAGCGTCGTTTCTCTGTTGCATGGGGATCTATGGGCTGACTTCCTATCAGGTGAGTCGGCGCAATAACGAGATCGGGGTCCGCATGGCGCTCGGGGCGCACAGTTCTAACGTCCTGTGGATGGTGATCAAGGATACTCTTGTCCTCGCGACATGGGGCGTAGCGATTGGAGTTCCGTCTACGCTGGCATGTGATCGCCTTGTCTCGAGCATGCTGTTCGGGGTTCACAGTACGGGAGCAATCGTCTTCGCATCGGTTGGACTCATGATTGTTGTTGCTGCATTCGCGGGCTATCTGCCAGCGAGGCGAGCCTCGCGGATCGGTCCCATGGAGGCACTGCGGTGCGAGTGAGAAACGGAATGTACCCATTGATATAGCAGCCCCTTGCTTTGACTCGCTATATCCAGATCTTTCTATTCGGAGTAAAGCCTACGGATCCGCCGACCATCGTCGCTGTATGCGTCTTAGTCGCGGTTGCGACGATAGCGACCTTCATTGCTGCCGGCCGAGCGGCATCCGCTTTGCGTTAGCGTGAGACAAGGAGTTCTTGGGAGGAACATGATTCAACTGAAAAATTTGGAACGCAGTTTCAAAACTCCGGCCGGGCAATTTTTTGTGCTCCGACGGGTGAACCTGGAAATCCGTGAGGGCGAGTTCATCACCGTCATGGGGCCATCCGGGGCGGGCAAGTCATCCTTGTTGAATGTCCTGGCGCTACTCGATGACGGGTGGGAAGGCGAATACTGGTTTCGCGACCAGGCAGTTCACAAATTGAAGCGCAAAGGACGCGCCGATCTAGCGAAACGCAACATCGGCATGGTGTTTCAGAGCTATCACCTGCTCGATGACCTCACAGTTCGCGAGAACATTGATCTACCTCTTTCTTATAAGGACGTTCCCCACAAGCAGCGACAGGGCATGGTTGCCGACACGCTCGATCGCTTTCAGATTGTCGCCAAGAAAGATTTATTTCCCAGCCAGCTTTCCGGAGGCCAGCAGCAACTGGTCGGAATCGCACGAGCCGTGATCCATAAGCCTGCGCTTTTGCTCGCCGACGAGCCTACCGGGAATCTCCATTCTTCGCAGGCAAAGGAAATAATGGAACTGTTTCGCGAACTCAATCAGCAGGGGACAACGATTGTTCAGGTCACGCACTCGGAAGCCAACGCTGCCTACGGCTCGCGCACGATTCAGTTGCGCGACGGCTGGGTTGTTAGTGACACGGCAAATCCTGAGCTTCGGCCCTATGAGGCGGTAACGCAATGAGAGCGGGTTTGCTTCGCCAACACCGAATTCTGTGTGCATCGATTCTGACGACGTTCCTCACTGCGGCTGCATGCGGTCAAGCCAGCGTGTCGGTACCGTTTGCCATGCCCCAATCGCGTAATCCTATAAGCGCCTATGCTCCGACCGAGGCGCCTGAGCCACAACTCTCCAACTCTCCGCTTTTGAATCAACTCATTCGCGATGGCAAGCTGTACTTATCCTTGAAGGACGCAATCCGTCTGGCCCTGGAAAACAACCTCGATATCGCGATCGCACGATACAACCTTCCCATCGCGGATATGGACATCTTGCGTACCAAGGCAGGGGGAGTGTTCCGAGGCGTGAACGCGGGCGTTGTGCAAGGCACTCCGGGCGGCGGAGTTGGCGGATTCGGAACTGGTGCTCCCGGCGCAGGTGCGGGAGGCACAACCGCGGGGGCTGGAGGTGCTGGGGCTGGGGCGGCGGGGCTAGTAGAGTCTACCCTTGGTGTCGGAACCGCTGTACCCTCGTATGATCCTACACTCATCGTTAATGTTGGAGCGGAACATCAAACCACACCCCTTGCCAACCAGCGAATTTACGGAGTTCCGCTACTGCAGCTCAACACGGGACAGGCAAATTTCGGCTTTACACAAGCGTTCCCGACAGGATCGAGTATCGCTTTCGAGTTCAACAACAATCGCCAGACTACTAATAGTCTTTTCTTCAATCTTTCGCCGGCGCTGGGCGCCATGTACCGGCTCTCCGTGCAGCAGCAGCTGCTATCCGGATTCGGGTTTGATCCTAACCTGCGATACCTGAGAATCGCAAAAAATAACAAGAAGATTTCGGACATCGCCTTTAAAGACCAAGTGATCGCGACCATCACGCAGATTAAGAACATCTATTGGGACTTGGTGAGCGCCTATGAACAGTCGCAAGTGAATGAGCAATCGCGCGCTTTTGCGCAGCAATCGCTCGAGAATGCAAGGAAGCAGCTGCAACTGGAGAGCATTCCTGCGATGGATGTAATGCGCGCCGAAGCCGAAGTCTCAAGGCGCGAACAGGACCTGACGATCGCTCGCACCAGCCTCCAGTTGCAGGAGTCGCTGATGAAGAATGCACTCACAAAGAGTCTCGATGATCCGCTGCTTGAGTCTGTGAGTGTTATCCCCACCGACACGCTCCAGTCGGCACAAATCGTTCCGTTGAATCAGTCGGTGCAGGAACTGATTCAGCAGGCTTTGCAGGATCGGCCCGAGCTCGCTGAATCGGATGTTGATCTGGTCAATCGTCGAATTAGCCGCAGGGCGGCCCGCAACGCTCTGTTGCCATCGCTATCCCTCGTGGGGTTCTATGGCGGGTCCGGCCTGGCTGGAGAGTTGAACCCCGTGTACAACAACCCCGGATTCCCGAATTCCTCCAATGTCCCTGTTGATTTCGCCGGGGCGCTCGGAAACGCCTTCAACAACACCGCCCCAGACTATTACGTCGGCTTCAACCTGAATATTCCCATACGCAATCGAGTTGCGAAAGCAGATCAGTACCGCTCGGAGCTTGAATATCGGCAGGCCGAACTCCGGCGCGAAGAGTTACGCAAGCAAATCCGGATCGAGGTGCGAAATGCTGAATATGCCCTTGAACAGACCGCTGCGCGCGTCGAGGCTGCACGCAAAGCGAGGGACCTAGCTCAGCGCACTTTTGAGATCACGCAGAAAGAGCAAACGCTTGGGGCTGGATCAACTTACCAGACCATGACAGCGCAGCGCGACCTCGCTCTAGCTGAATTAGACCTGGTGACTGCCAGGACTGTCTACGAGAAAGCTAAAGTTGAGGTCGACCGTGCGACCGGCGCTACTTTGGATCATAATGGAATCCAGGTTCAGGATGCGATAAACGGAATTGTGAGCCCGGGAACGCCTTGAGAAACGGGCTGACACGCGTGTTATACATTCAACATGCCTACTTCGGCCAAGCCGCATGAGATAACCCTGCACACCGCTTTAACGAAAACTGCGAGTGCGCCCCGGATCTTAGCGGCTGACGATCAACAGCATATTCTCGAAGCCATAGAACTCCTGCTCAAGCCGCAAGGATACAAGGTCGACGTAGTCGGCTCACCCGAGCTTGCGCGCGGGGCATTGGCTAGCGAGCAATACGACGCGGTGCTCATTGACCTCAATTACACCCGCGACACCACGTCTGGCCGCGAAGGCCTTGACCTCCTCTCAGAAATCGTTTCGCAGGACAGCACGTTGCCGGTGATCGTTATGACGGCTTGGGGCAACGTGGAACTGGCGGTTGAAGCGATGCGCCGTGGCGCTCGCGACTTCATTCAGAAACCATGGGAGAACGAGCGTCTGCTTTCAATTCTCCGGACCCAGGTCGAGCTGCGACGTGCTTTGCAGCAAGCGGAGCGGCTTGCTGCAGAAAATCGGTTGCTCAATGCGCAAGGGTTGCCGGAGTTCATCGCGACTTCACCAGCAATGGCTGCAGTCCTAGAGACAATTGCTCGCATTGCACCGTCAGATGCGAACGTGCTGATCACAGGAGAGCACGGTACTGGGAAGGAAGTTGTGGCCCGCACAATCCACGCCCTTTCTATGCGTAAGCAGAAGCCTTTGATCGCGGTGAATACGGGGGGCCTCGCCGAGGGAGTCTTTGAGAGCGAGCTATTTGGCCACGTAAAAGGTGCATTCACCGACGCGCGCACAGATCGCATTGGCCGTTTTGAGCTTGCCGATGGCGGAACCATTTTCCTGGATGAAATTGGTAATGTTCCGCTCAGGCAACAGGCGAAACTGCTGCGCGTGATTGAGTCGAGTGAGATAGAACGGGTAGGTTCGTCGCGTAGCAAGAAGATTGATGTGCGTATGATCTCGGCGACCAACACCGATCTGAAGGTTGCCTGCGAAACCGGCCAATTTCGCGAAGACCTACGTTTCCGGCTTAACACAGTCGAGATCCATCTACCCGGCCTGCGCGATCGAAGGGAAGACATTCCTCTGCTGGCCACTCATTTTCTCTCCCAGTACGTGTCGCGTTATCGGCGCGACGTAAAAGCGATCGATCCCGCAGCTCTGCAGTTGCTGCTCCAGTACAGTTGGCCTGGCAACGTGCGCGAACTGGAACACACGATGGAGCGTGCTGTCCTAATGTGCCGCACGGAACAGATCCAGACGGCAGATCTTGGACTGGCTTCGCAGCGCGGGCAAGCGCAGAATCTGGAAGAATTGGGTTTGGAGGCAGTTGAAAGTATCCTGATCCGCAAAGCGCTACAACGTTTTCAAGGAAACGTGAGCCAGGCAGCAGAAGCACTGGGTCTGAGCCGTGGTGCTCTCTATCGGCGGATGGAAAAATATGGGCTCTAGGCCACGCGTTACCAGTTCGACGGCACGAAAAAGGCGAAAACCGCGAGCCTTCGAGCGCCGGGTGACGCGATTTTCAATCCTATTGGTCGCACCCGGGATTCTCGTCAGCAGCATCCTGCTTTGGTTGCAGCCCTGGTCTCTTCAATCAAAACTAATTATCTTCGCTGTTCAGGTAGTTGCGTGCCTGCTGATTGGTGCGGCCCTCCACGATCACATCGTTCGCCCCTTGCAGACCCTAGCAAACGTTGTCGGCGCTCTGCGGGATGAGGATTATTCTTTCCGCGCTCGAATGGCTGTTCCCAACGATGCCCTGGGTGAACTCTCGCTTGAAGTGAACGCCCTTGCAGACCTGCTTGCGAAACACCGCATGGGCGCAATCGAAGCAACCGCGTTACTACAGCGTGTAGTCGGAGAGGTAGATATACCGATCTTTGCCTTTGATCCGGCAAAACGACTGCGGCTGGTAAACTCGGCTGGGGAAAAGCTTCTAAATCTTCAAGCGGAACAACTAATGGACAAAACCAGTTCTGAACTAGGACTCAACCGTTGCCTCTCATGCGAAAACGAGTCCCTCGTTGAACTGCACTTCACAACTGACGCCCGGTGGTTCGTCCGGCGCAGTTCGTTCCGCCAGCAGGGAATTCCGCATACACTGGTCGTGCTTTCCGACGTGAGCCGCGCTTTGCGTGAGGAGGAGCGACGGGCGTGGCAACGATTGATCCGCGTCTTGGGACACGAGCTAAACAATTCTCTCGCGCCAATTAAGTCCATAGCGGGCAGTCTGCATGCGCGACTGGTCGGAGCTGGAATTAAGGAGGAAGAACAGCAGGACTTTGAACGGGGATTAAACATCATTGAAAGTCGTGCGGCTTCCCTCAATCGTTTCTTGCAAGGATACCGGCAACTGGCGCAGATGCCCCCGCCGAAGTCGCAAAGCTGTTCTATCTCAACGCTCGCCATGCGGGTGGCGGCTCTTGAAACCCGAGTTCAAGTGAAAGTAGTCGCTGGTCCTGACGTCACCCTCTCCGCCGATCCAGACCAACTGGAACAAATGCTAATTAACCTGCTACGGAATGCAGCGGAAGCCGTGCTTGAGACAGATGGCAGACGTGCAAGTTCGAATGGATCCAAAGGGCAGGCTGCTGAAGCTTCTGTGGTCTTTTCCTGGACCAGACAAGCAGAGGAACTGGTCATGCGGATTGAGGACACCGGACCAGGGTTGATGAATCCGAGCAATGCCTTCGTTCCTTTCTACACAACAAAGCCAACGGGCAGCGGCATTGGACTTGTCCTTTCGCGCCAAATCGCGGAGGCACACGGTGGTTCGCTCGAATTGGGGAACCGCAGGGATCGGCAAGGCTGTGTTGTGAAAATCTTGCTACCGGTGAAGGCACATCAACAAGCTCCGGATCCCGCGAGGGGCGTCCGCTAAGCCAATGGCGTCTTCAGTCATCCACCGCGCCACCAGCACTTGAAGTTCTTAATGACTTCGTCTTCAGAAATCTCTTCTGCAGCCAATGCCTCTCGCAGGGGAGATGCCGCCACCTTGAGGTTACTGTCGTGATCGCTAAAACATTGTTCTGATCGGCAGCCGCCACGTCAAATAACTGGAGAGTACAGCCCACGATCAAACCCTTTTTTCCACAATTCTATTCACAGATATTTCGTTTTCACAGTGAGAATTGCATTGACATCAATGAACCGACTGTTTAGCTTGTCTGCCGTCGACGGCTGAAAGGATTGGCGAAACAAACTTGCCCTTCCGAAGTAGGCTGAGTGATCTGCTCCCCGGGGTGACCTGAAGAGCAACCAGACCCGAAAAAACCGGCTGACTCTGCGAGGAGGAGCCGGGGTTTGGACCCGCGAAAGCGGTGATCGCATCATGGGCTGCGACGGTGCGTGTATCCACGCTGTCGGCTCTTTCGCAGGAGCAGATGGCTGGAGCATAACCAATGTCGCAGCCTTTCGCGTTTTTCCAGCTCATCGACCATCTTGTTGTAGTAAGCGACTAAAACTCGTGTGGATCTTTTTCAGTGCTCCCCATTTTCGACAATAACTGTCGGTTGACCGGCCAATCTGCACTCATTTTGAGGTTAGGTGATTGAGTTCGTGGTCGATATTGAGGAGCCGCTGTGTGAGTCGGCGAAGCTTGCGGC
>Ga0126372_10000193_pt1 | contig 18974 bp, 14 predicted proteins | sample PanSoiMetaPlot_6_FD_92762 | JGI IMG/M metagenome (GOLD analysis project Ga0126372, IMG submission 92762) | Tropical forest soil microbial communities from Panama - MetaG Plot_6 | ecosystem: Environmental > Terrestrial > Soil > Tropical forest > Bulk soil | place: Panama | collected 2016-02-17
CTGAACCGGACGATGACGGCGTGTGGTTCTACATCGATTTTCACGATCCGGCTTCTGGCAGTCGCTATGATACTCAGCCAGGCGACCCGCAGGACTGCTTTGAAGACAAAAAAGTGCAGTTTAGTATTTTGCAGGGCAAAAAAACCAATCCCGTCGCTGATGAGATCCGGAAAATCCTTGAGCAGCATGGGGTCAAGCCGTGCCCAGACAGAACGCCGCGACGAAAGCGGCAGAGCGAGTAAAAATACCTTGAGCGACGCCTCTTGCTGAGGTTTGTACATAAATGGATGGCTCTATCGGGATTGAGTCTCTACCTAAAAGCACCCCAACTCGCGGCCAGTCTGGGTCTTTTAGAGTCTGATGGCCAGGGACGGCAACCAAAACAAATACACACCTTACGCCGACCTGTCGTTTTCCTTGAGCAAGACCCTGGCGGAATCGGTAAAGTGCAAGCCGATAATTGCATTAACGCGTCAGAGTGTGTCTCTGCCTTCCTTCCTGCTAGGGAACCGTGATTGGCTTGGCTTCATTCAGAGGCCTGGTCATCTCCGGTTTTGCAGACGTGTGCCAGGATCTCCCCAGGCGGCCTCGCAGTCCCGCGTTCCTCATAGACGTCCGACCATGTTGGGCCCAGTATCTCGTCTGGAATCCCAAGGTCGGGATTGCCGTGCAGGAACAGAGTCGATAGCTTTGGCAGCTCCGCAAGCGAACTCGGAACGGCCGTCAGCCGGTTATTGGTCAGATCGAGGTATCGCAGATTGACGAGCCGGGCGATGGAGCTGGGGAGAATTGTGAGCTGATTACCGTAGAGGTCGAGACTTTGCAGATTGGCGAGTTGGTCGATGGAGTCTGGGAGGGAAGTGAGTTGATTAGCGCTGAGGTCGAGGAGTTGCAGATTGGTGAGTTGGCCTATGGAGTCCGGGAAGGTTGTGAGTTGATTAGCGTTGAGCGAGAGGTATTGCAGATTGGCGAGTTGGGCGATAGGGTCCGGGAGGGTAGTGAGTTGATTAACGCTGAGGTCGAGGCGTTGCAGATTGGTGAGCTGGGCGATGGAGTCTGGGAGGGTAGTGAGTTGATTCGCGCTGAGCCAGAGGAATTGCACATTGGCAAGTCGGGCGTTGAACTCTGGGAGAGTAGTGAGTTGATTGTGGACGAGGGAGAGGGTTTGCAGGTTGATGAGTTGGGTGATGGAGTCTGGGAGGGTAGTGATCTGGTTATGGCTGAGGTCGAGGTATTGCAGATTGGCGAGTTGGGCGATGGATCCTGGGAGAGTAGTGAGTTGATTCGCGCAGAGGTTGAGGCTTTTCAGATTGGCGAGTTGGACGATGGAGTCTGGGAGGGTAGTGAGTTCGTTATCGCTCAGGTTGAGCGTTTGCAGATTGGCGAGTCGGGTGATGGAGTCTGGTAGGGTCGCAAGACCCAATCCGGCAAGATCCAACTCACCGGCATCGGATCGCTTCGCCTCATCGATTCTCCTTAGCGCTTCCTGCCAGCCTTCAGTATCTTTTTCAGCCATAGCTTTGGCACCAGCATAATTCGGGCCGATAGGGAGATCAAAGGGAATTGAAATCCCTTTCGGCACACATGCTGCCCGAAAAAGGTTTTTGGCCCGTCGCGGCGGCCTTTGTCTCTGCAGGATTCCGGACCGCTCCAGGAACCTGACTATAGGAGCTGCTCATTGCTCGGCAGCCCGGTAAACCATAGATAATAGGAGTTCGAAAGAGATGGCCAGGGACGGAATCGAACTTGAGCCGTCATGCGGGCGTGAGCGAAGCGGGAGCCCGCAGGCGAAATCCTGAGCGAAGTCGAAGGACCTCTCCCACGACCATACACATGCTTGGACACATCTGTATCAGCAGAATGGTGGCCAGGGACGGAATCGAACCGCCGACGCCAGGAGCGTCATTTGCTGTCACCATCCGCTGAATCAAATGTAGCCTTCCATTAGTTGCAGTCCCGGCACTGCTCTTGAAGAGAAATTCTTTACAGCCACACTCCGAGAATACGAAGCTGGAGAGGCTGCGCACGCCTAGAGCGTGTTTCAAAACTAGGTTTGTATCAGGGCACGACTTTAGCGTTTAGCCAGAGCGAGTGTAGTGAGCGATGGCTGCGGAGCGGGGTCCCCAACATGCGCGCGGTTTTTGCGCGTGGTGGGCTGCAGGAGTCGTGCCGAGCGGCCTTCAGGCCGCGTAAATACAGTAAAGGACATCTTTCTTCCTCTCTGCCGAAGGCGGGCGCGCAGCTCGGGGTCCCCGGCGCGCGCGGTTTTTGTTTTGTTTTTTGTTTTTGCGCGTGATGGGGTGGAGGTCCCGCCGTTAGGAGCGGAGCGCACATAAAAGACTTTTTTGGCCCCTTCTACTTTGCTTTTTTTGCTGTGCCTTGCTGGACCGTTGTCCAATCATCTCCGTTGGCCGCAATTTCCCATGTGAAATCGTACGATGTGGCTGAAGTCGGCTTGATGATGGTGCGCGCCTTCACCGTCTTTCCATTTATGTCGTAGCTGGCGTTCCAGGTCCAGGTGTCACCCGCCAGTGTGCCTTCGGAGCGTTCCACGCCTCCACCAGGGTAGAAGGAGTAAGTGGTATACACCTTCTTGCCAGGGTCATATCCGGTTACGCTTACCACGTGATATGTGCCGGAAGGATTTTGCTCCTCGTGATGCGTAAGGTAGAAGAAACCGCCGGCTATCCACTCGTTGCGGCTGCTATTCACGGCCTGTCCACCCGGACCGAACATGCTCGGTTTCACCTCCGCCTTACCCTGCCAGGTGCCGATGAAATATGCCAATTTTTTGGCCTCAGGGCCCGGTTTTGGCTGCTCTGAATGCTGTCCGCAGGCCACAGCAACCAACCCGAGCAGGACCGCAAAAAAACTGACTGACTTTTGTCTCATGGTTTTGCTCCTTAAATCTACATATATAGAATTAAAAATTAACTCTACATATATAGATATTGTCGAGTCAAGCCCGAAAATTGACAATCTATCCCTACATAAGTAGAGTTAGTGACGAATGAGACGGCGTCTGCGGCTTTCCCCACAAACCATCCAGGTGCTTGGCGCCTTCCTGGCGGCGCACAAAAGCTGGCGCTATGGATACGACATCAGCCGCGACACAGGATTGAAATCAGGCACCTTGTATCCCATTCTCATGCGCCTGAGCGAACACAAGCTGCTTGAAACCAGTTGGGAAGCCACTGCGGCCGGCACTCCTCCGCGTCACATGTACAGGTTGACTCGTGAAGGCGTGTGCTCGGCACGAGAGCACGTGCGTTCGTGGTCGATGCGGCCCCAGCGAGCGGCTGTTAGCGGAGCAAGAAACTGATGTCCGCGATTCGCAGGGCAGCGTGGCGGCTTCTAAACCGCATGGCTCAGCAGGCAACACCAGAAACCCGCACTTGGGGAAGCGCCATGCTGCGCGAGATGGACTTCGTCGAAGGGAACTGGGAAGCATTGCTCTGGGCACTGGGAAGCATCACGGTTTTGGGCAGAAATTCCATCTCCCGTGGATTGCGGTCATGGTTTGATAGAAATTTCAGCGGACGTTCTTCTCGCACAATGACCGCCAGAATAACCTCCCTGGCGTCAGGTATCTTGATTGGGGCCGCTGTCCTGGCTGTGTGCATTGTGGCATTTGTGAGTCTGGTGCACGCTTCCTGGTTTGAACCGGCATACGGAAAACTGGCTGATCGCCTGCTCATTGTGGTGGTTCCGGAGACGATCTACCTGGCCGGCGCGCTGGCGCTTTGGCGGCAACGAAAACCCATGGCAGTAGGAGTCCTGGTAGCCGGCGTAATCCTCATTGCTCATGCGGCCATGCACTTCATAACTCACAGATAGGTCTCAGACGCTGAAGCCGGAGCGGGAAGCCTGGCAGTGCTGGCGCCTCACCCTACCGCGTGAGTTTGGCGCAATAGATTAGGTAAAGGAATTGCAAGAATTGCCAAACTGCAAACCTCACCACTGATGACACAGATATCACTGATCAGCACTGATCCTGTTACTCAGCACGGAGGGCTTCGACCGGATCGGCGCGGGAGGCACGCCAGGCCGGAATCAAACATGCCGCGGCGGCAACCGAGATCAGAACTGCGCTGGAGGTCACCATGGTCACGGGATCGGCGGCGCTGATGCCGAAGAGCAGGCCGGACATGGCTCGCGTCAACAGAAGCGACAGTGCTATTCCGCCAACCACACCTATCCCAATGAGCCACAAACCTTCTTTCATGATCATGGCCAGCAGATTGCCGCGAGTCGCTCCGATGGCGCTGCGGACGCCAAGCTCGCGCGTTCTCCGGCTGAGCGAATATGCAATCGTGCCATACACGCCGATAGCAGAGAGGATGAGCGCCAGGGCAGCAAACGATCCCAGTAGGCCAAGACTGAAGCGCCTCGGGTTCAGTGTGGCAGAAAGAACATCCTCCATGGTCCGCACATTCGTCACCGGCTGATCGGGATTCACGGCGTGGATAGCCGCTCGAACGCTGTCTGCTGCCCAGCGCGGATCGCCACTGGTGCGGACAATGAGATTCATCCCGGCAAACACATGATTGGTTTCGTCCTGGTGATATTCCATGTAAGCGACCGGGTTAGTCGGCAGGTCCAGCGCTCTTTGCTTCAGGTCGCCAACCACGCCAACCACTTCACGAAAGCGGCCAATGGTAGCTCGACGCCCGGCTCCTATATAAGAAACAGCGATGCGTTTACCAACAGGATTTTCTCCCGGCCAGAATTTCTGCGCGAGCGTCTTATTGACAATCACCACTGGAGCGGCCTGATCGTCATCATGAGCAGAGAAAAAGCGCCCCTGCACCAGAGGTGCCCGTATGGCCGTGAAAAAATCCGGGCTGATCCAGCAACCGTCAATGGAAACGGGATTTGCGGGATCGTTGGGCCGATCCTTGAAATCGAGGGTTGCGTTCGTCGCGGTGAGCCCGGGCACGCAATCGGAAACTGCCGCGGTCTGCACGCCGGGCAATTGAGAAACGCGTTCGAGAATCGAATTGTAGTAGGTCCATCGCTGTACATCTTCGTACGTTCGCAGATAACTAATCAGGGCATGGTCGGGTGCAAATCCAGGATCAACGTGCTGCACCAGCCAGAAGCTGCGCACCAGTAGTCCCGCGCCAACTATCAGCACGACGGCGCAACCTACCTCAGAAATCACGAGCGTGCGAAAATGACGCGGCCCGGCTGCTGCTTTCCCGCTCTTGAGCGCGGAGGAGATATTGAGCTTTCCCAGAATATTGAAAGGCGCCCAGGCCAGCGCCAGACTGAGAAGGAATGTGACAGCCAGCATGAATCCCAGGACCGGGCCATTGATTCCAATCTGCTGCCCGCGAGGCAGGTTTCCTACATTGAACTTGCGGACAAAGTGAACAATGTTGAAAGCCAGTACCAGTCCCAGGCCGCTGCCAATCCCAACCAGCAGCAGGTTCTCGGTAACGAACTGGCGCAGAATCCGCAGCCGTCCCGCGCCCAGGCTGAGGCGCATGGCCATCTCGGTGGCGCGGCCGGAGGTGCGCGTCAGCAGCAGATACATCACGTTCACACAGGTGATGACCAGCACCAGAAGCACGGCGCCCATCACAATGGCGAGTTGTTTGCTGACTTTACCTACCAGCTCGTCCTTAAGCGGCACAAGTTCAGCCGAGATCTGCGGCTGCTCCGGAGCACGCCGCAGAATCGTGGTTAACTCCTGCTCCGCCTGCGCGGGCGATACTCCGGGTCTCAGCCGGCCAACCAGCGTGAGGAATTTGTTCTGCCGCCAGTGCATGAAGCCCAGCTCAGGCTCGATCTTGGCCCATATTTCGGTATCGGGAAAGAAATCGGGAATCTGCGGCATGACGCCGATGATCGGCACATCGCCGCCCTGAATTCTGATGGTGCGACCCAGAACGTGAGGATCACCGCCGAGTTTCTCCTTCCAGAATTTCTCTGAGATCAGGATTGGGCCGCCATCAACGTGATACTCATCCGGCCCGTAGAGCCTGCCCATGATCGGTTGAACACCTAACGCAGGAAACAAGTCCTCTGTCATGCCGACGCAGCGCAGATTCTGCGGCTCTACATCTCCTGTCCAGGTAAAGGTGAAGTAGCCGAAAATTACGGCCAGCTTTTCGAAGGAGTGCGCCTGAGAATGGAGGTCATCAAAATCCGGACCGGAGACCGCGGTCATCTCCTGCCCCGGCAATGTCTCGTGCACCACAAAGAGGCGATCCCCTTCAGCAAAACGCAACGGGTGAAGCAATACGGTTTCCATCACGCTGAAAATTGCCGTGTTGACGCCGATTCCCAGGGCAAGCGTGAGCACGGCAGTGATGGCAAAGGCTTTGTTGCGGCCCAGCACCCGCATGCCGTAAACCACATCCTGAACCACCGACTCGATGAATCCGCCACCGCGAACCTCGTATCCCTGCTCGCGAATGCGGGTCAGATTGCCGAACCGCTGTCTGGCTTCGCGTGCGGCTTCTTCCCGCGGCATGCCCTGGCGGACGTTTTCCGCCGTGCGCTGTTCGATGTGGAACTGCATCTCCTCGGCGATCTCACCATGAATGTGCTCCGTGCGCCATAATGCCCGGAGACGGCGAAAGAGATGATTCAAACTCGGCATCAGCGCTGCCTCTTACGTGGCCTGCATGATTTTGTCGATGGCCAGCGACAAGTGCTGCCACTGCGATTCCTGAACCGCGAGTTGCCTGCGTCCGGCGCGAGTGAGCTTGTAAAAGCGGGCGCGGCGGTTGTTTTCTGAGACGCCCCACTCGCTTTGGATCCATCCACGCTCCTCGATGCGGTAAAGAGCCGGATACAAGGTTCCTTCTTCCACCTGAAGCATGTCGCTCGCCATTTGTTGAATGCGCGCGCCGATGCCGTAACCGTGCATCGGGCCAAGCGAAAGAGCTTTCAGCACCAGCATGTCCAGCGTTCCCTGCGGCAGCTCCGGTTTCTGCTTTGCCACGAAATCGTCCTCCTATTGGCTTCTAGGGATATATAGCATAACTTCCCTAGAAGGTCAAAGGAAGACAGGTAGGTTTCCAAACTGGATTGGGAGTAAACTATATCGCATTCGGTTGAACGTATCTGGAATCCGACGCTGACGAATTCTGGAACGGCTCCTGTGGCAGGCGCGTCTGCGAAGTAGGTGTTTATGGAGAGCACGCGGCCGAACCCCCTCTCTTCCGGCAGGACGAATGCCACTCCCGCCCCGGCTGTGACCGCCATGTCGACAGCAGCGCCGCAACGGCGCGAGCTTAGCTCCCTAACTTGCTTGCGTCTCCACTGGCCAGAATACCTGATGGAGGCAGGCTTGCTGGGTGCGTTCATGGTATCCGCATGCTTGTTCGGTGTGCTTTATGGTTTCGCGCAGTCGCCTTTGAGGCAGACAATCTCGTCGGACTTTATCCGGGGTTTTCTCGGCGGATTGTCGATGGGGCTCACTGCCTTCTTAATCATTTATTCGCCGTGGGGGAAGCAATCCGGCGCACACATTAATCCGGCAATAACGCTGACATTTCTGCGGCTCGGAAAGATTCCATTCCGGGATGCCGCGTTTTACATCACTGCGCAATTTGTGGGGGCCGCGCTTGGAGTCTTATTGGTTGCGCAGGTCCTCCGGCGACAGCTATCGGCCCCCACGGTGCGATACGTTGTTACCACGCCAGGGAGAGGAGGCGCCTGGGTGGCTTTCCTGGCCGAGTTCATCATTGCAACAGGCATGATGTTGACAGTGCTCTATTTTTCAAACCACGCGCGACTTTCGCGCTACACGGGCGCGGCCGCCAGCGTGCTCGTTGTTGTCTACATCACCCTGGAGGCGCCTCTTTCAGGAATGAGTATGAATCCTGCACGGTCGTTTGGCTCGGCCTTTCCGGCTGGAATTTGGGATCATTTTTGGATCTACGTCATCGCGCCGCTCGCGGGCATGCTGACCGCTTCACAGCTCTATCTGTCGTGGAATGGCCGGAGGGCGGTCATCTGCTGCAAGCTCCACCATGACAATGACAAGCGCTGCATCTTTTGCGGGGCGAATGGAGGTTTCTCATCATGAGCGGCAATACCTACGACGTGATCATCATCGGCACCGGCGCAGGTGGCGGAACGCTTGCCTACCACTTAGCCCCCTCCGGAAAGCGGATCCTCATCCTGGAGCGTGGGGATTACGTTCCGCGGGAGAAGGAGAATTGGGACCCGCAGGTCGTCAATGTGGACGCCCACTACAACACCAGGGAATCCTGGCTCGATAAGGACGGGAAGGAACTGCATCCACACACGAATTACTACGTGGGAGGCAACACCAAATTCTACGGCGCAGCGCTTTTTCGCATGCGTAAGGAAGATTTCGGCGAACTGCGCCACCAAGGAGGCATTTCGCCCGCCTGGCCCATCAGCTATGAAGATCTGGAACCGTATTACACCCAGGCCGAAGAGCTCTATCAAGTGCACGGCAATCGCGGCGAAGATCCAACCGAGCCACCGGCTTCCGCACCCTATCTGTGGCCTGCCGTCAGTCACGAGCCGCGGATTCAGCAACTGTCCGATGATTTCACGCGTGCAGGCTTGCAGCCTTTCCATGTACCCGTTGGCGTCATGCTCGACGAGAAGAATCGGCATGCGAGTCGCTGCATTCGTTGCAACACCTGCGACGGGTTTCCATGTCTGGTTCACGCGAAATCGGACGCGGAGGTGCTGTGCGTGGATGAAGCCGTCAAGCACGCCAACGTAACGTTGCTCACGAACGCTTTCGTTAAGCGGCTGGAAACGAATTCAACCGGTCGCGAGGTGAGCGCGGTAGTTGTGGAGCGCAATGGCGGCCTGGAAAAATATTCGACGGACGTCGTCGTGGTGTCTTGTGGCGCTATCAACTCCGCCGCTCTGCTATTGCGCTCCGCCAATGACAAGCATCCCCGCGGGCTGGCCAACAGTTCTGACGTGGTGGGCCGTCACTATATGGGACACACCAACTCCGTCTTGATGGCCATCTCCAAGTGTCCGAATCCAACCATTTTTCAAAAGACACTGGGGGTGAACGATTTCTATTTCGGCGCTAAGGACTTTGCCTATCCGATGGGACACATCTCGTTTGTGGGCAAGCTGGACGCCATTACATTGAAGGCGGGAGCGCCGGCCATCGCTCCCAATTTCACTCTGGAATTAATGGCCAGACATTCGCTCGATTTCTGGCTCACCTCCGAGGACCTTCCCGCTCCGGAAAATCGCGTCACTGTGGATCGCGATGGAAGGATCGTCCTGACGTATACGCCCAACAATTTGCAGGCGCACGAACGCCTTCAGGCGAAGCTGAAAGATGCGATGAAACAGACGAATTGCAGCGTGCACGGACACGAGTGCCATCAAGGGCTGTTTGGCCGAAACCTTTATGTGGGACAGCGAATTCCACTCGCTGGTGTCGCTCATCAAAATGGAACGATTCGTTTTGGCCGTGACCCGAAAACTTCCGCCTTGAATGTAAATTGCAAGGCCCATGACCTCGACAATCTTTACGTAGTAGACGCCAGCTTCTTCGTTTCCAGTTCGGCAGTAAATCCGGCTCTCACGATCATCGCGAATGCGTTGCGAGTCGGCGACCACTTACTCGAGCGGCTTGGAGCGACGAATGTTTCGACGTCCAAGACAATGCTGTCGACGGTTTGAAAGGAAAGATTTGGAATGAAAGGTTTTCAACCAATCCGGCATGCCATTCTGTCCGTTCTTTTCGTAGTCGCGGTGTCGCATGGCTTTGGGCAGCCATTCCAGGGCGGGCAGCCGCCGGTGACGGAAGTGGCGGCTGTTGGGATGACGGTGGCGGACGTGGACCGGTCCGTTTTGTTTTATTCGCACGTCCTTTCATTCAAGAAGGTGTCAGACAGCTATCAGGATAGTGCCGATTACGGTCAAATCGAAAACCTGCCTGACGCGAAAGCGCGGATCGTTCGTCTCAAGCTGGGGGAGGAAGTCGTTGAGTTGACCCAGTATTTGTCTACGAAAGGACGGTCGAACCCGCCAGACTCAAGCAGCAATGACCTGTGGTTCCAGCACATTGCGGTCGTTGTCAGCAACATGCAAAAAGCATACGAATTGCTGAAACGGAACGGAGTGCAAGCCATCTCCGACCGGCCGCAACGGCTGCCCCGATGGAACAAGCAAGCAGCCGATATCGAAGCTTTCTATTTCAAGGATCCTGATGGTCACCCGCTCGAACTAATCCATTTTCCTGCGGGGAAGGGCGATCCCCGATGGCAGCGAAAAACTATGCAGCTGTTTCTGGGCATTGACCACACCGCCATCGCGGCCAGCAATACTGACGACAGCGTGAAGTTCTATCGCGCAGTCGGCTTCGAGATACGCGGGCATAGCCTGAACTACGGGATCGAACAGGACCGGTTGTCGGGCGTTGCCGGCGCTCGCGTGCGGATAACCGGTCTGCGCGCCAGCTCTGGTTTTGGCATTGAGCTTCTCGAATATCAGAATCCCAAAACGGGGCGCCCAATGCCGGTCGATGAGCGCGCCAGCGACCTTGTCCATCATCAAACGACGCTGCTGACGACCAACATACACGGAATGATCGCGCTGCTGTGCGCAACACAGCTTCGCTTCGTATCCGCAGGGACAAGTTGTGACCAGCCGTCAAGTTGGGAATCGAGGCGGTCTGTGCTGGTCCGTGACCCCGACGGCCATGTCCTCGAACTTGCGGCGAAATGAGCAAGATATGGAAGCCAGTGCGACCACAATTCGTTTTGTAACCAGGGACGGCATTGAAGTGCCGGCAGTCGATACCGAACAGATGCGAGAAGTTGACCGGATCGCAATAGAGGAGACTGGGCCCAACCTTTACCAGATGATGGAAAACGCGGGCCGCAATCTGGCGATGCTGGCAGTCGAATTGCTCGGCGCGGGATGGAAGCAGGCAAAGATTCTTGTGCTGGCTGGCGGCGGTGGCAACGGCGGCGGCGGGATATGCGCCGCGCGTCATCTGGCGAATCGCGACGCAAAAGTCGTCATATGCTTGGCCGATCCCATGGCGTTACGCGAGGTGCCCGCCTTTCAATACAAGGTGCTGCGATCGACATCTGCCAGGGAGATTGAGTTTGAGCGAATCACCGACCAGCGCCCTGATCTCGTTCTGGACGCGTTGATTGGTTATGGTTTGCAGCAAGCGCCGAAAGGGCGTTCTGCGGAATTGATCGCATGGGCAACATCTTCGCGTGCGCCGATACTGTCGCTGGACATTCCCTCGGGTGTCGATTCAACTACTGGCCAGGCTCCGGGCGTATTCATCAAGGCACGCTCGACGCTTACGCTCGCCTTGCCTAAGAAAGGATTGCTGCCGCAACACACGGGAGACCTGTACCTGGGCGACATCGGAATCCCGGCGGCAGTCTATCAGCGACTTGGAGTCACTTATGTCAGCCCGTTTGGCCGAGAGTTTTATGTCCGGCTGAAGAACCAGTGACATTGTTATGAACCAGGAACAGCTTCGATTGAAGGAATCGCGCGAACGCGGCAAGCACTGGAAGCGGTGGGGGCCGTACGTGAGCGAACGTGCCTGGGGTACTGTGCGAGAAGACTACAGTGCCACCGGTGAAGCGTGGGACTATTTCCCACACGACCACGCAAGATCGCGAGCCTACCGCTGGAATGAAGATGGGCTGGCGGGTATTTGCGATCGGCATCAAGTGCTGTGTTTTGCGCTTGCGCTCTGGAACGAACGCGATCCTATTCTCAAGGAGCGCTTGTTCGGTCTGACCGGTACGCAGGGCAATCATGGTGAAGACGTCAAGGAATACTATTTTTATCTCGATTCGACGCCGACTCACTCGTACATGAAGTTCCTGTACAAGTATCCGCAGGCAGCATATCCATATGGACGGCTTATCGAGGAGAACGCGCGTCGCGGCAAAGATCAGCCTGAATTCGAGCTTCTGGATACGGGGATCTTCGACCAGGACCGCTACTTCGACGTCCTTGTCGAGTATGCCAAAGCCGATTACGAAGACATATGCATTCGCATCACGGTCGCAAATCGCGGGCCTGAATCGGCGCGCCTTCGAGTGATGCCAACCTTGTGGTTCCGCAACACCTGGAGCTGGGACAATTCAGAGCGGCCCCTGATCGAAGCGCTTGCTCATCAGCGGTCTCTGATAGCTCGATCACCGCGTCTGAGTGGAAACTATGCTTTGTATTTCGAGGGTTCGCCCGAGCTGCTGTTTACCGAGAATGACACCAATTTTGCGCGTCTCTATGGCGTGCCGAATGGTTCCGCACATGTAAAGGACGCATTTCACGAATGCGTGATTCATAACAATAAGGACGTCGTAAATCCTGCTCTCCATGGGACGAAAGCCTGCTTGCATTACGCGCTGGAGGTCCCTGCACGCAACGAGATCACGCTCAAACTCCGGCTCGCGAAAACTGAGTGGTCGAGTACGACATCGGGTCACGACAAGCTGAGCGCGAGTTATTCGAGAACGTTTGCCGACCGAATTCGCGAGGCTCAAGAATTTTATGACTCGCTGATACCCACTTCACTTGATGCCGACACGCGCAACATCGTGCGGCAAGCCTACGCGGGTCTGCTCTGGACAAAGCAGTATTACCACTTCGTGGTGCGTGACTGGCTCGCCGGCGATCCCGCAATGCCGTCGCCTCCGCCAGGACGAAAAGCCGGTCGCAACCACACGTGGCCGCATCTCTACAACGAAGACGTCATCTCGATGCCTGACAAATGGGAGTATCCATGGTATGCGGCATGGGACCTTGCATTTCACTGCGTGGCGCTCGCCCGTGTTGATCCTGACTGTGCCAAAGAGCAACTCATGGTCATGTTGCGCGAGTGGTATATGCACCCCAATGGTCAACTTCCTGCATACGAATGGGCCTTCGGAGACGTGAACCCACCTGTGCACGCCTGGGCAGCACTCGCCGTATATGAAATCGAAAAGGAGCAAAACAATGGGCAGGGCGACCTCCGGTTTCTGGAGCGGATTTTTCACAAGCTGCTCCTGAACTTCACCTGGTGGGTCAATCGCAAAGACGCCGAGGGTCAAAACGTATTTCAGGGAGGCTTTCTCGGGCTCGACAACATCGGCGTATTTGATCGCAGTGCCGAACTCCCCAGCGGCGGTCACATCGAGCAGTCTGACGGCACCAGTTGGATGGCCATGTATTGCCTCGACATGTTGGGCATTGCCTTCGAATTGGCTCGCCACGAATCAATAAGCACCAACCGTGTATACGGCGATATGGCCAGCAAATTCTGGGAGCACTTTGTTTACATCGCGCGGGCAATGAACCACATGGGCGAAGATGGGCTGAGTCTGTGGAACGAAGAGGATGGTTTCTTTTACGACGTGCTCCATCTGCCTGATGACAGGCGTGTGCCGTTGAGAGTTCGCTCTATGGTCGGATTGATTCCGTTGTACGCGGCGCGCACTCTTGAGCCAGAGCTGCTCGATCAGATGCCGGATTTCAAACGCCGTTTGGAATGGTTTATTCAGAACCGGCCTGACCTTAACGAGAACATGGCGTGCATGAAAACACCCGGCATGAAGGAGCGACGCTTGTTTGCCATTCCTAACCGCGAGCAGCTCAAGCGAATTCTGCAAGTCATGCTGGACGAGGAGGAGTTTCTCTCGCCTTGCGGCATTCGATCGGTCTCGCGATATCACCATGCCAACCCTTATGTCTTCGACTGGGGTGGGCGACGGCATGAAGTCGGCTATGACCCAGGCGAGGGAACCAGCCTTCTGTTTGGCGGGAATTCCAATTGGCGCGGCCCAGTCTGGATGCCGGTGAATTTCCTTCTGGTTGAGAGTCTGCGCCGGTTCCACCAGTTCTATGGTGACTCGCTTGTGGTGGAGTGCCCGACCGGATCGGGACGCCTCATGAATCTCGCCGAAGTTGCCGATGATATTTGCCTTCGGCTACTCGCCCTCTTTCAGTTCCGCCATGATGGGAAACGGCCCGTCAACGGCGAGAACGACAAGTTCCAGATCGATCCCCATTGGCGCGACTACATTCAGTTTCACGAATATTTCCATGGCGATTCCGGCGCCGGGATCGGCGCCAGTCACCAGACGGGCTGGACGGCGCTGGTCGTGGCCCTGGCAGCACAGACTGCAGGACGTAAGGTGACGGCAAAGGCGGTCGCCACTTCAGGTGAATTAGAGGAGGTCTTATGAAGGCAATAGCAGTCATTCCTGGCAAGCCCAACAGTGCTCATTTGGCGGAACTCCCTATGCCCTCTGTATCGGACGTGCCGGATGGCCGTGGTGTGTTGATACGAGTTCTACGTGTTGGTGTTGATGGCACGGACAAGGAAATCAATGCCGCCGAATACGGTGCTGCGCCGCCGGGATACGACTTCCTGGTGCTCGGGCATGAAAGCTTCGGCCAGGTGGTCGAAGTCGCGGAGAAGGTCACAGAGGTGAAACCTGGCGAGTATGTAGTTGCCATCGTGCGCTGCCCGGGAACAAGCATCTACGACCTGATCGGCACCAACGACATGACCTTAGACGACGTCTATTATGAGCGCGGCATCAGTAATCGTCACGGGTTCCTGACGGAGTACTACGTGGACAATGCCGAGTACCTTGTGAAGGTCCCGCAGGCGCTGCGAGAGGTCGGGGTGCTGCTGGAGCCTCTGACGATTGTCGAAAAGGGCATCGCGCAGGCGTACGAGATCCAGCGGCGGCTGCGGATATGGCGCCCGAAACGCGCCGCAGTGATGGGAGCCGGAACGGTTGGTCTGCTGGCGACACTCGCGCTTCGGCTTCGCGGCGTCGAAGTAACGACGTTCTCCTTGGCCGCGAAACCGAATCCAAATGCGGAACTCGTGGAAGAGCTTGGCGCCCGTTACATTTCCACGAAAGAAATGCCCATCAAGGAAGGCGCGAAGACATTTGGCCCCTTCGACGTGATTTTCGAAGCGACCGGCGCCTCAGTTGTCGTGTTCGAAAGCCTGCAGTCACTCGGCAAGGATGGCGTGATCGTGCTTTCCAGCATCACAGGTGGGAATCGCACGCTCGAGGTGCCGGCAGATCGCATTAACCTCGACTTCGTTTTGGGAAACAAGGTCATGGTCGGAACGGTGAACGCGAACCGCGATCACTACGAGGCGGGTGTGCGCGACATGGCTCAAGCCCAAACTGTATATCCGGAATGGTTGCGCCATCTGTTGACGCACCCGGTGGCCGGTCTGGAAAACTTCAAGGAGCTATTTGACAAGCTCTCCGGCGCGAAGGGAGCGATCAAGGTGTACTGCGAAGTTGCAGCTATGGAAGAGCAGGAGTCATGGGAGAAGAACATCGCACGGGCGTCGTAATTTTGGGCGGCGGGTTTGGCGGGCTCTACGTGGCCATGGAACTTGAGAAAACCCTGGCGCGTGACCCGGGCGTCGAAGTCACGCTGGTAAACCGCGAGAACTTTTTTTTGTTTACGCCCATGCTTCACGAAGTCGCCGCCAGCGACCTCGACCTGACCAACATTGTCAATCCCGTACGCAAGTTGCTCCGCCGGGTCAACTTCTTCGCTGGTGATGTGGAGCGAATCGATCTGGCAGAAAAGACAGTTCAGGTTTCGCATGGGTTCGACCATCATCACCACGTCCTGCCCTACGACCACCTGGTCATCGCGCTCGGTTCCATCACCAACTTCTACGGCTTGCCCGGTCTGGCTGAACGCGCCCTCACGATGAAATCGCTCGGGGATGCCATTCACCTGCGCAACTGCCTGATCGCGCATCTGGAAGAAGCCAATCCTGACTGCAGTGCGGCACTGCGCGACCCGCTGCTGACGTTCGTAGTGGCGGGCGGCGGCTTCGCCGGCGTCGAAACCATGGCCGGCCTGAATGATTTTGTCCGGCACGCGCTGCGTTTCTATCCTAATCTGAAGAACTCCGATCTACGTATGGTGCTGGTCCATCCGGAGCCGGTGATCCTGCCGGAATTAGGCGAGAAGCTTGGCAGCTACGCGCAAAAGAAACTCGGCGAACGCGGCGTCGACGTTCGTGTAAACGTCAAGGTAACAGCCGTCTCTGACGAGTCGGTCACATTGAGCGACGGCACCCGCCTTGCTTCCAGGATGTTGATCTGGACCGCAGGCACTTCACCCAATCCTCTGCTCGCTTCACTGCCATGCAAGAAGGAGCGTGGTCGCGTCTGCGTGGACGCTACTCTGGAGGTTCCGGAATGGCCGAACGTGTGGGCGCTGGGCGATTGCGCGCTGGTTCCTGACTCGAGCACGGGGAAATACTTCCCGCCGACTGCGCAGCACGCCTTGCGTGAGGCCAGGGTACTTGCCCGGAACATCACTGCCGCAGTTCGAGGCAAGCCAAAGAAGAAGTTCTCTTTTGCCACCATCGGTCAGTTGGCCGCCATCGGACGCCGCTCCGGTGTCGCCAACATCCTGGGCGTCAACTTCTCGGGGTTCATCGCCTGGTGGTTGTGGCGCAGCATATACCTGAGCAAGCTGCCCCGTTTCGAGAAGAAGTTACGGGTTGCCTTGGATTGGACGCTGGATCTCGTATTCTCGAAGGACCTGGTCCAATTCCAAACCTTCCGCGCACCTGGTATCTCCGAGCAAGAACAGCCGGAGCGTGTGCCGGTCAACGCCGCAAGGGATGGACAGACAAAGTGATCACCTTTGACCAAAGAATCTGTCGCGATCTCGACGCAGCTCTTGATCGCGAATGGCTGGAGACGAACGGGCTGGGAGGCTTCGCCTCCTCGACGATCGTAGGTCTAAATACCCGGCGCTACCACGGCCTGCTGATCGCTGCGACGCGACCGCCTGTCGGCAGGATGGTCCTGCTTTCAAAACTTGAAGAAACGCTGATCATCGCCGGCGAGCGCTTTGAACTCTCGGCCAACCAGTATCCCGGCGTAATCCACCCGCAAGGATTTCAGCACCAAACTCGGTTTCGTCTTGATCCGTTCCCTGTGTTTACCTATCAGGCAGCGGGCATCGAGCTGGAGAAAGCTGTGTTCATGGCGCGGGGTGAGAACACGACCGTCGTGCAATACCGTCTTAGAGGAGCAGCCGGCGACTCCGTGCTCCTGGAAGTCAGACCCCTCATCGCATTTCGCGACTATCACAGCACTACCCATGAAAACGGCGTGCTGAACGGCACGCTCTCTTCCAGGCCCGGCCTGGTCAGTATGGTCCCGTATGAGGGCGTTCCGCCCATGTACCTGGCGCACGATGCTGATGCTGTAGAGCCCGCCGGGCAGTGGTATCGCAACTTTGAATACCGGCTCGAGCAGGAGCGGGGGCTCGATTTTCGCGAAGACCTCTTCAATCCACTGATGTTTCGTTTCGAACTTGCCCATCACGGAAGCGCAACCATCGTCGCTTCCACTGAGGCTCGCTCGATCAGCGATGCCCATGGATTGCGCAACAACGAGATTGCCCGGCGTTCGGCGGTTGCCAGGTCCGCTCCGGTCAAAGATGAACTGGTGCGCTCGCTGGTCACCGCCGCCGATCAATTCCTTGTTGCACGTGGTGAACAGGAGACCGTCATTGCCGGCTATCACTGGTTCAGCGACTGGGGAAGAGACACCATGATTGCTCTCCCTGGGCTCACACTAATGACTGGCCGGTACGAAGTGGCGCGCAACGTCTTGCTGACGTTCGCGAAATATGTGGATCAAGGCATGCTGCCCAATCGCTTCCCCGATGCTGGAGAGCAACCGGAATACAACACCGTCGATGGCACGCTATGGTACTTCGAAGCCGCACGCGCTTACGCCGAATACGCAGATGATTTCGAATTTATTCGTAAGAACCTCTATGAGGTGCTGAGCGACATCATCGCCTGGCACATCCGCGGCACTCGTTACGGCATTCGCGTCGATGAGGCCGGGCTATTGAACTCCGGGGTGCCTGGAGTTCAGCTCACGTGGATGGACGCCAAGATAGGCGATTGGGTCGTTACGCCGCGGCACGGGAAACCAGTTGAAATTCAGGCGTTGTGGTACAACGCATTGCGAACCATGGAGAATTTCGCAGAACACTTCGGCGACTCAGAGGCCCGGAAACGCTACTCCAGGATGGCAACGGTAACTCGCTGGAGCTTCAACCGACTATTCTGGAATGAGAAGTTAAGCTGCCTGTACGACGTGGTAAACGGCGCCTCAGCCGACGCTTCGATTCGGCCGAACCAGATTCTTGCAGTCAGCTTGCTACATAGCATGCTTTCACTGGAGCGAGCTCGCGCTGTAGTGGACGTCGTGGCTCGTGAGCTGCTCACGCCTTACGGACTGCGCACGCTTTCCCCGCTTGATTCCCGTTATGTAGGCCGATACGAGGGCGACCAGCGCGCCCGCGATTCTGCCTACCATCAGGGAACAGTCTGGCCGTGGCTCCTGGGGCCATTTCTTTCCGCCTTCATCAAAGTCAATGGTGGTACGCCGGAAGCCCGGCTACAGGCGGCGAAGTGGCTGGAACCGTTTCGCGAGCACCTTCGCAAAGCTGGCCTGGGACAAGTGTCGGAGATCGTAGATGCCGATTTCCCACATTATCCGCGGGGCTGCATTGCACAAGCGTGGAGCGTGGGAGAAATACTGCGGGCGGCTGTGGTGAATGTGTTTAACCTGCGCCCGGCCAGACCTGCAGCTCAAGCCGCTGGGTGAAAATGGAAGGAGTGCCTGACAGTGAGTGGCCAACATGCCTGCGGGATATGGGAAGCCAGAAGTCAGGAGCCAGAAGTCAAAAGGCTAACGAGGGAACAATTCTCGTTTCAGCCTGCATAATGGACTGGATAACACACTAGCCCTACAACAGTTAACAACAAGAACTCTTACGTTGGCCGTTCTCACCAACAAATCGCTACTCTGAGTTCGCCGCAGATGCCGACCGCAAGGGTTCCCAATACCGAACTTGGGTCTCCGCTGCCCTCCTGAATAGAATTCACAATATTGAAGGGGCAATCGGCTGGTCGCCTTGCGCCTATACCGGATATGCAACCTGTCCGATTCGGCCCA
>Ga0126372_10000194_pt1 | contig 18962 bp, 12 predicted proteins | sample PanSoiMetaPlot_6_FD_92762 | JGI IMG/M metagenome (GOLD analysis project Ga0126372, IMG submission 92762) | Tropical forest soil microbial communities from Panama - MetaG Plot_6 | ecosystem: Environmental > Terrestrial > Soil > Tropical forest > Bulk soil | place: Panama | collected 2016-02-17
GGCAAGCGTCACAAGGGCGGCGGCATCGCGCAAGGGCGAGCCATAGTCCGTGCGGCCGCTGTCGGCCTTGGGATCCTGAGGCAGAGCGCCCAATGCCCCATTGAAGGCCTTCTCAGACCTGACCCTGTCGCCCAACATGGCAAGCGCAGCCGCGATCTGAGCCTTGGCGGCCGTTGTCGACAGGTCGTTGAGCTTGACGTCGGCGATGTAGCGCACGTCGCCCACGGGGGCCATGCCGTTGCGGGCGAGCACATAGAGGGCGTAAGCGAGCGGAGCGCCGCCGTCAGTCGAGACATCTGGCGCGGTGCTCACATAATTGCGCAAGCGGTCAAGCGCGAGCTTGAATTGATCGTCGGAGACCGAGAAGCCGCGTGCCCGCGCCCGCGTGAGAAAATCCGTCGTGTAGGCGTCGAGCCAGGCATCCTCGCCTCCCGGAGACCAGAGCCCGAAGGCGCCTTCGGAGCCTTGCCGCGACAGCACCGTCTCGATGGCCTTGGCGATGCGCTCGTCAACGCCGGTATCGACCGCAAGCTGGGCGTCGAGCGAGAGCTCATTCACGTAGAGCAGCGGCAGCGCGCGGCTCACGATCTGCTCGGTGCAGCCGAGCGGGTAGCGATCGAGCGCGGCAAGCAGCGTTGCCACGTCGAGCGCAGCAGAGGGCGTTACCGAGAGCGAGACCTTTCCGGTCCCCGGCACGAGGTCCGCGAACACGTCGCTGGACAGGCTGAGGCTCTGGCCTGGTCCAAGCGGCTTCACCGTGCGGCGCGCGAGCACTTGCGTCGACGGCTTGACGGTCAACACGTATTGGCGCGCGAGCGTGAAGCCTTCGGGTCCGGTGACGGTGAGACCCACGGTGCCCGTTCCGAAGCCAACGGCAGAGATCGGTACAGTGACTGCACTGCGCTTCTTCGCCTCGAGGTCTAGCGCCTGGTTGCCGTTTTCGATGCTCAGCGGATTGTCGGTCGTGACCGTGACTTTGTAACTGCCGGTTGCGCCTTCGACATTGTCGAGGTCGAGTCTGAGCGTCGACTTGTCGCCGAGCAGCAGGAAGCGCGGCAGGGTGGCGGTGACCACGACCGGATCGCGCACCACCACGTCGCCGGAGCCATGACCGACTTTGTCCTTGCTCCAGGCCACTGTCATCACCCGCACGGTGCCGGTGAAGGAAGGGATGGCGAAATTGACCTCAGCGGTGCCGTCGGCGCCTGCACTCACGATGCCGGAATAAAGCGCAAGCGGCGGCTGGGTCGGCGGACTCCCTTGCAGCTCGCCTCCGCCGCCGTCGCCGCCTGAGCGAATCTCGCCCTTGGTGCCCTGCATGCCGTCGATCAACTGGCCGTACAGGTCGCGGATCTCGGCCGAGAGCTTGCGCTGGCCAAGATAGTACTCCTCGGGGTCAGGCACCTTGTAATTGGTGAGATTGAGGATGCCGACATCGACGGCAGAGACCACGATGCGCGCGTCCTCGTTTGGCGAGAGGCCGGACAGCTTGACCGGCACACGCAGCGTCGACTCGGGCCTGATCAGAGCCGGAAGGTCCATGGCGACACCGATGGTGTGCGCCTGCTTGTCGACGCTGAACCATTGCACGCCGATGGCGCGGCCGGGCATGCGCTTGGCGGTCTCGTCCAGCGGGCGCCGCAAGGTGGCGAGCACATAGGCGCCGGTGCCCCAGTCGTTGCCGACGGTAACCGGAAGTTTGACCACACCTGGCTGCACGTCCGACGTCGAGGTCGTGATCAACCGGTCGCCGATCACCGACAGCGTCACCTTTCCGGCGCTGCGCGCCGTGACCGCGACCGTCATGGTGTCGCCAGGCTTATATTCCGGCTTGTCGAGGGCGATCTCGAGAATGTCGGGCGTATCGGCAGAGGCTTCGGCGTACCAACCTGAGTCGAAACCGACCGTGGTCTCAGGCCCGGTCGGCTCGGGGCTTACCACCTCCAGCCGATAACGACCCCAAGTCACGGGAAGCGAGATCTTGGCTGGCGCGCCGGCAGCGACGTCGATCGTGCCGTCGGCCACGCGCCGCGTCACCTTGACCGGCTCGTAGTTCCAATAGCCGTTCGACCGATACCATTGATATTTCGACTCGATGTTGAGCAGTTGCCATTTGAGGCCCTTGGCCTCGATCTGCTTGCCGTCGGGAGCGACCATCACCACGTCGAAATTCGCCGTGTCGTTGTCGCTGAGCGAGCGGCCCGAGAACAGTGGCTTCATGCCAATCATGTCGGCCTTGGGCGTGATGGGGAGGGTGAGCTTGCGCTCGATCGCTCTGCCGCCAGGCTCCGCCAGCCGTACGACAATATTGGCCTCAAGTGGCTTGGTCGAAGCCGGCACCTTGTCGAGATTGGCCTCGAAGGTCGCCTTGCCGTCTGCGTCAGTCTGCGGCAGGTCTGCGAGCGGGACGCTCTCGGTGCCGACATCCTCGTCCTGGTCTGCCTGATCCTGAGCGTTGAGGCCGAACAGGTAGCCAGCATAGCCGGGCCTCTCCTCGGCCTTGGCGATGTTGACCTCGCCTTCGAGGTCGAGACCTGACGCAGGCGCGCCGTAGAGGAAGCGTCCCTCGATGGTGACCTCGGCAGGCGAGCTCGGCGAGATGCTGGTCGCCTTGGTGGTGAGGTCGGCCTCGAGCCTATCAGGCACATAGTCCTCGACCAAGAAGGTCGCCTCGCCGATCGAGGTCCCTTTTGGGTCAGAATAGACTGCGACGCGCCAGGTCCCGGTCGGCGCCGAGGAGAGGATCGGCACGTCGAGCGAGCGCCCGCCAAGTCCTTGATCTGGAACGACTCTGCGGCGGTATTCGACGCCGTCGGGACGCTCGATCACGAGCGTCAGATCGACATCTGGAACGGCGACGCCAGCGGCATCGCGCAACAGCGTCGTGACGTGCACGGTCTCCCCGGTGCGGTAAACGCCGCGCTCGGTGAAGGTGAAGGCGTCGAGCTTTTGCGGCACGTCGCGCCCGGCGACGCCGCGGTCAGTTAAGTCGAAGGCCTGGCTCGTCAAATTGAGGAAGGCGTAGTCACCTGCGGCGACTGAGGCGACGAGCATGGCGGGAGCAAGCCCGCCTTCGCCGCGGGCAAGCCCAGGCTCGAAGGCGACGGCGCCGTCAGAGTCAGTCTTCTTGACGGCAAGCACCTCGTTGTTGCGTGCAAGAAGCCTGATCTCGACGTTGCCGACGGGCGCAGTCGACGCGAGCGAATTCACGAAGGCATGAATGCCGTCGGTGCCCGAATAGGCGGTCAGCCCGAGGTCCGAGACGATGAACCACTGGGTAGTGCGCTCGCCATACTCGTCGCCTGCGGCGTTGCCAGGCTGCGCCGCGAGGAGATAGACGCCTGGCTGCATTTGCGGCACGGCTTCCATGATCGGGAAGGCGGTGGTGATCTCCTGGTTGAGTTCCTTCTCGACCTTGAGCTCGCCGGTCCACACCTTCTGGCCCTTCTGGTCGGCGATATCGTCGAGGCTGTAGCTGTAGAGATTGCGCTCGAAGTCGTAGCCGAGCGCGTTGTCGAGCAGGTTGCGGTCGCCGATCCGGTAGATAGTGACCTTGACCTTGTCAGTGTTGATGGTGATGAGCGGGATACCCTGCTGGCCGGTCTTGGGCAGCACATAGGCCTTGCCGGCAAGGCGCACCGATGGGCTTCGGTCGCGCACATAGATGTTGAAGGCGGCGTCCTTCAGCAGGTCTTCACCCACCGTCGAAGGGAGCCCTGCGCGGAGCGTGATGGCGTAGGTCTCGCCGTGCTTCAGCCCCTCGACGCAAATCTGCTGGTCCTCGACCGAGAGCGCGGGTTTGTCCTCGCCTGAGACGGCAACATAGGGCGAGAAGTCAGTGCGCTTGGGCAGAGTTTCGCTGAACTGGAAGCAGGCACGGGGCGTGGATGCATCGGAATCGATGCTGAAATTGGAGACGCGGAATCCGTATTTCTCGCGGAGCGCGTCGTATGCGGTCTTGAGCTCAGGCGTCTCGTGCAGGGTGAGAGCGATCTTGAGCGCATTCAAAACCTGCCGCCACTCCTCGCGCTTGGCAAAAGCATTGGCGAGCGTGATGAGGCTTGCCGACTCCTCTTCGGGCGTGGTCGAGCGTTGATAGGCGATATAGGCGGCGGCTGTCGCCCGCTCGTAGCGCTCCGAGCCGTCATCCTGGTCGCTCGGAGGAATCAGCAGCCAGACATCGGCGAGCCTGCGCCAGGCCTTCGCGTCGTTCGGCGCGACGGTGACGATCTGCACATAGCTATCAGCCGCGCTTTCGAGGTCCTGCTCCCTTATAAGAGCGTCGGCATCTTGCTTCAGTTTGATGACGGGCTTCTCGACGGTGCCAGCTTCGTCCTTGAGGTCAGCCTCAAGGGTGACAGCGGCGTCGTCGAGAGCGTCGTCTTGAAATGTTTTCTGGGCTGCAGGGGAAGGGGTGGAGACGAAAACGAACAGCGCGGCGATGAGGCCGGCGCGGAACGATGCACGCATTTGTTTCCTCCGGGAGGCCCGCTCGGCTAACGGGCGCTAACACTATCGTAATCGAGCATTGTGACGGAAACCAGGGGCAGCCCTGGCGCTAGTCGGGGAGAACGCCGATTGGCGGCCACCGATAGAGCTGCGCAACCCGGCGGATCAGGGCTTCGGCCAGAATCGAGCCATTGTCGGAGTTGGGCATCACCACTAGCCCCTGGCCTTCGGTGGGAAGCAGGATCAGGTAGCCCTGATAGCCGACATTCTGGCCGCGTTTCATGACGATGAGCGAGCCGTCGCTGTCCCGTACCGCCGCCCCGAGTCCGTAGGGCCCGCCGTTTTGGGGCTTCAGCATCTCCCGCGCCGCCTCTGGCGATAGGAACAGCCGGCTTTCGCCACGCCAGGCGCGGGCAACTAGGAGCAGGAGATTGGCGAGGTCTGACGGTGTGGACCACAGTCCCGCCGCGGCGTGCTCGGGACAGATGCGCCACCCTCCGGTCAGCTGATTTCCGTCGCCGTAATGACCTTTCGCTGCCACGGCCGCGAGCTCGGAAGGCAGCGGCTGCGCGAAGGTGCTATGCGTCATCTGGGCCGGCTTCAACACCAGCGCGTCCATTGCTTCGGGGAAGGGCGCGTGCAGCGTGTCGGCCATGAGCGCCTCGGCGATCTCGTAACCGCCGCCCGAGTAGTGATAGGCGCTGCCGGGCACGGCGATCACCGTCGCCGGCGGCGAGTTCGCAAGCGGCGCGCCATCAAGAATTTGCGTGAGTGTCGGCAGCGGGGCGCCGACCTCATAGCCGACAAAACCCGGCACACCGACCCCTCCAGTCATGGCCTTCGCAATGTCACGGGTTGATCCTTGTCAAAGGCGTTGGTAGGAACTTTTCCACGACGTCAGCCCTGCGTTCACGTCAGTGTCGAGCGAAAGGCGCTTCTGATCGACCAGGCGCAGCGCGCCGACCGCAGTTACGAATTTCGACAAAGACGCCGCCTGAAACTGGCTGTCGGGAACCACGCCATCGCCGTAGGCACGTGCGAATGCGATTTGGTCCTGATCGATGAGCGCGATGCTTGCGGCAGGAATGTTGAGCGCGGCCATTACCTCGGCGAGCGAGACCTGCTTCTCGGCACCGCCGATAGCGATGGTGAGATTGCTCTCGATGTCCGACGGTTCCGCGGTTAAAGCCGGAGGGGGCCAGAAGAGACTGGCGGCAACAACAATAAAATCGATGACCCCGCGAGAAAGGTCGGAAAACCGCCGCGGCGCTACGCTCATCACGTCACCTTTAGGCTGCGCCGGCGATCTCGCGGGCGAGAGCCGATAGCTCACCGCGCACCCAGGCATGGCATTCGTCACGGTCATAGCTCGAATGCCACAGCAACCTCACCGGAAAGGCAACTGCGCCGAATGGCTGGTGAATGCGCACCAGCCCGAACTGCTTCTCGAGGATCTGCGCAAGCGAAGCGGGAAGCGTGATCAGCGCGTCGCTGTTCAGCGCGAGCAAGAGCCCGACCAACACCGAGGAAACCCGCGCGGAGACGTTGCAGGCAAGCTTCTCAGCGGCAAGCGCGCGATTGATCAGGTCGATGGCCGGAAGCGAGTTCACCTCGATGTGGTCTGCCGCGGCGAAGCGACCTGCAGTCTTGCGCCGCGCCAAGGGATGACCGTCGCGGGCAAGCGTGATGAGCTTATCGTCGAACAGCTTGAGCACGCGGATGTCGGGCGCCGGTACTGGTGCGCCCTCGATGTCGATGACGAAATGGCAGCGCCCGTTGCGCAGCGGATCGATATTGTCCTCGCGATGAAATGGCATCCAGTCGACGCGCACGCTCGGAGCTAATGGCTTGAGACGCTGACGAAGGGGCTGAAGCAGAATGAGCTCGCCCGCCTCGCTCGCCGCCACCGAAAAGTCGCGCATCGCAAGCGACGGATCGAACGGCTTGCTCGGCCTGAGCAGGCTCTCCATTCCGGCGAGAATGACGTGCACCGTCGGCGCAAGCTCGATCGCCTTGGCAGTAGGAACAAGCTTCTGGCCGGCCCGCACGAACAACTCGTCGGCGAAGATTTCTCTAAGCTTGGCAAGGGCATGGCTAATCGCGGAGGAACTGCGGCCGAGCCTCACCGCGGCGCGGGTGACGCTCGCGTCGACGAGGAGTGCGTCGAGCGTCACCAGTAGATTGGCGTCGACTTCCTTTAGGTGCATGCAATAATTCTGCTGAAAAGAGTTCACTTCATGCATGTTATCGTCTGCGCTAGGGTTTTGACAAGGCGACCGGCTGCCCAGCCCGGCGCCCGAAGCGCCCAAGCGCGAGCGCGGGCGCTTCCTCATCTCAACCTTGCGGCGGCCCCGAGGACGTAGACCGAAGGGCCGTCGCAATCGTGTTGTTCACTGGCGCTCAACCCGACCGCGGAGAAGCCTTGGCTCGGTCGCTGCCGACTCGAGCGGCGGCATCGTTGCCGCCTCATCGGCGCGGTGCTACCTCGGGGTCTCAGACTTGAATGACGGCTGTGGGCTGGCGCCGACCCATCATCAGGCGAATTTCCTCCTCACCAGCGGGGAGGGCTGGCTCGCCACCGCCGATTCGCGCGGGGCGCTTGAGCGACAGGCGTCGAGCTTCCAGTGGGACAACCACGCGATCCTGGTGCGCTGAAAAGCCCAGTTTCCCAAGGGCATGGCACCTTTCAATTCCTATTATGACCTTATTTATCGGTCTAATGTCGGAATTGATTCCGTGATTCCATGGACCGACAACAATTCACGCATAAAGCACAGGCCAAAGCCGGCGCGCTGCTAGGCCTCGTCAAACGAGGGCCGGTGAAGCTTCTGCTCATCATCGGCGGCGGCATTGTTGCGCTCGCGGTGCTTGCGCTGGTTGCCGTCAATCTCCTGATCTCCGCCGAGGCTGTACGCGACCGCGTCGCCAAGCGCATCAAGGAGCAGACCGGCCGCGAGCTCAAGGTCAACGGCACGACTGCGCTCCTGTTCACGCCTGGTCCGCATATCGTCATCACCGATGCCTCGTTCACCGATCCTGAAGCTCGCGCCGGCACCGCCGATATCTCGGTGGCGCGGCTCGTGCTCGACCTCAATCTGAGCGATCTCTTCAGCCGCGAGGTCGATGCCGAGCACGTGGTCGTTGAACAACCGGTCATCACGATCCGTCTCGGCTCCGAGGAGCGGCTGGACAAGCCAAAGGCGCAAGACGCCGGCGAGGTCGTGAAGGTGGAGGACGAGCCCAAGCGCGACATGCGGCTGAACGACCTCAGCATCGAGGACGGCACGGTTAACATCGTCTACGACGAGAAGGGCACCGAGAAGCGCATCGAGCATATCAACGCGAATATGAGCGTGCCCGCGTTGGCCGATCCCGCCACGGGAAAAGGGAAGTTCGATTGGAAGGGACAAACCGTCGATTTCAGCTTCGAGCTGACCTCGCCTCTCGATCTTCGCGAGAAGCGCCCGGCCAAGCTGCTGCTTGCACTCGACACTCAGGCGATCGCCGCCCGGTTCGACGGCACGATCATGACGCGGCCAGAGTTCACCGGTCAGGGCCAGCTGGCAGCCAAGGCTCACTCAATACCTTCGCTGATCGCCTGGATGCGGGAGAGGCCGTCTTCGCTGACCGCCATCGGCGACGGCGAGCTTGCGAGCCATCTTGCCTGGAAGAAGGACGAGATCACCTTGAGCCAGGCACGCTTTGCGCTTGAGCACGTAAGCGGAGAAGGCCAAGCCGTGGTCACCTTGGCGAGGCCAAGACCGCATATCAGGGCTGCCCTTGCACTCGATCATCTCGATCTCAACCCCTTCCTGCCGAACTCCGCCGGGCAAAAAGCTGGCGCCTCTCCGAAGTCGAAGGGCGCCGCTCCAACCTCGGCCGGCAACGATGCGCAATCCTCCCAAGGCGAGGCCCCTGACGCCGATCAGAACGCTGGAGCGGCGGAGCCCGCCCCGGGGGCAACTCCTCCATCCGAAGCTGACGCTCAGCAGCCGGCGCCGCAAGCTGACGACAATCCTGCGGCGCCGCCGCAAATCGCCGCTATTCCCGCCGCGCCGGCACCGGCCGCGCACCCGGCCCAGTTCGACGCCGATGTGAATGTGAATGTGCGGCAGACGCGCGTTGGCCACCTCGAACTCGGTCCAAGTTCGCTCGGCGTCGCCTTCCGCGACGGCGTGCTCAACGCGACGCTCGGCGGTATGGAGCTGTACGATGGGCACGCGAGCGGCAAGGTCACGCTCGACGCCTCCAAGCCGGTTCCGGCCTTCAGCGGCAACCTCCTCCTCGACGGCGTTCAGGCCAAGACCCTGCTGAGCGATGCCGCACAGTTCAGCATGCTCTCGGGCCGCACCAAGCTCACGCTGCAGATCAGCGGCTCCGGCAGCAATTCAGATGAGATCAAGTCGTCGCTGACCGGTCAGGGCAACGTAGCCGTGAGCGACGGCGCGATTGAGGGAATCAACATGACCGAGCTGATCAATTCGGTTGGCGCCGGACAGATGCCCGATCTCCGCCAAGGACCCGGCGCCAAGACGGTGTTCAGCGATCTCGGCGGCAGCTTCACCATTGCCAACGGCATCGCCCAGACCAGCAACCTCAAGATGACGAGCCAGGTTCTCAAACTTACCGCGGAAGGCAACGTGGATCTGACGCAAAGCAGCATCGACATACTGGCCCGTCCAGAAGTCATGGCGGCACCGGAGGGAAAAGGCGGCGCCAACAATCTCGCCGGGCTCAGCGTCCCGGTCCGCATCGAGGGCCCATTGGCCAATCCTTCGATCAAGCCGGAGATCAAGGCCATGTTCGCCAACCCAGAGCAGGCCGGGAAGACGGTGAACCAGATCGGCGAAGCGCTACAGAAGAAGTTCAAGGGGAAGCCGGTCGGCGAAGCGATCGGCCGCTTGCTCGGCAATGTTCGCATCGGCCCGCGCAACAAGGATGCTCAAGGCGACGCGGCACCACCGCCGAGCCAGAAGCAGCCGGGCAAGAGCGCTTTGCAACCGACTCCCGATGAAGGCGCGGCAGATCAAAACAGCGGCGGCGGCGACGACGCCCCCGATCCCGACCTCGACCGCATCCTCCGCTAAGCCCAAGAAAATCGCGCTATTGGACCACGGCTTCCGCCGTAGAGCCCGACGGCTCTTCTGCAAAGGTAATGAGCGTGCGCATCTCCGGATTGCCGAGGCCGACGCACATAGGCGCCCTGACGCCGAAGCTCGCATCGGAACATCTCGCGCACCGCGCCGTCGAACTTAATCCAATGCAGGATGTCGCCGTTGCGAATGTCGAAGATATAAGCGCCGCAGCGCGGCTCGCCGTCGCGCGCCTTCAAGTTCTCCTTGAGCTCGAGGCCCTTGAACGCGCCGTCGCGCGGAAGCGAGGTGGCGACCAGAGCGTGCCCGCGCCAGAACGAAGGCTCGCGGGCAAAGCCTGGGCAGAACGCGACCCGCTCGGTCTTGCCGCTCTTCTCCTCGACGCGGCAGAGATAGCCGCGGCCGGAATCGAGCACCCACAGCACCCTGGCATTGAGCCGCGGCGAGTGCGGCATGGAGAGATCCTCGGTGACGATGCGGTCGGTCTGCACGTCGATCAGGATGCCGCCTTCATAACGGCGCTCGCGCCAGCCATCGACAACATCGCAGCACGAGGCCGCGGTCGCATATCGCGGCACGCCTTCCTTCATGGCTAGGCCATTGACAGGGCAGCGGTCCTCAGGTGCCAGCGTGGAAATGAACGGCCGCTTCCACACCGGCTTGAAGCTGTGCACCATTCGAAAGTGCAAGTCTATCCAACGCCGTGGCAAAAACATCCCATCGACCGCGGCCAACGTCTCGCCTATAAGCGCGCCATGCCGGCTACGCCTCCGAAAATCGGCTTCGTCAGCCTCGGTTGTCCCAAGGCCCTGGTGGACTCAGAGCGCATCATCACCAAGCTCCGCGCCGAGGGCTATGAGCTCTCGGCGAGCTACGAGGGCGCCGACGCGGTGGTGGTCAACACTTGCGGCTTTCTCAACTCCGCCAAGGAGGAATCCCTCGAGGCCATCGGCGAGGCGCTCGGCAAGAACGGCCGCGTGATCGTCACCGGCTGCCTCGGCATCGAATCCGACCGCATCCGCGCCCGCTATCCCGACGTGCTCGCGATCACCGGCCCGCACCAGTACGAGGCTGTAGTCGCGGAGGTGCATAAGGCAGTACCCCGGCCGCACGATCCATTTCTCGATCTTTTGCCGCCGCAAGGCATCAAGCTCACGCCGCGCCATTACGCCTATCTCAAGATCTCAGAAGGCTGCAACAACGCTTGCAGCTTCTGCATCATTCCTTCGCTGCGCGGGCGCCTCAACAGCCGTCCGCTCGGAGAGGTGATGCGCGAGGCGGAGAGGCTGGTCGCGGCCGGCGTCAAGGAGGTGCTGGTCATCTCGCAAGATACGAGCGCCTACGGGCTCGATCTTCGCTACGCCAAGAGCACGTGGCGTGGACAGGAGCATGACACTCGATTCGCCACTCTCGCCGAGGCGCTCGGCTCGCTAGGCGCCTGGGTGCGGCTCCATTATGTCTATCCTTATCCGCACGTCGATCAGGTGCTGCCGCTGATGGCCGATGGCCGGGTGCTTCCCTATCTCGACATTCCGTTCCAGCACGCGAGCCCCAAGGTGCTGAAGGCCATGCACCGGCCTGCGCATCAGGAGAAGACCTTGGAGCGCATCGCGCTTTGGCGCGACATCTGTCCCGATCTCGCCATCCGTTCCACTTTCATCGTCGGCTTCCCCGGAGAGACCGAGGAGGATTTCGAGCTTTTGCTCCATTGGCTCGACGAGGCGAGGCTCACCCGCGTCGGCTGCTTCAAATACGAGAATGTCGATGGCGCCGCCGCCAACGCGCTCGAGGGTCATGTGCCCGAGGAGGTTAAGGCCGAGCGTTATGCGCGGCTCATGGAGCGCCAGCAGACCATCAGCACCGAGCTGCTCGCGAGCCGCGTTGGCAACATGATCGAGGTGATAGTCGACGAGGTTGACGATGAGGGCGCAATCGCGCGTTCGCATTGGGACGCGCCCGAGATCGACGGCAACGTCTATTTGAGCGGCGAGACTGGCCTCAAGCCAGGGGACAGCGTACTCGCCCGCGTCGAAGCTTCCGACGAATACGATCTGTGGGCCGATCCCGTCAGCGCGGAGACTGCGTGCGAACTCGTCGGCGCGCCGGCCTAACAGACGAGGCCTAGGCTGGGCTTGCAGCCCGAGCCCTGACTTCCTCCTTGGCGCCTTCGGTCCATTCGGCCATCGCTGGAAGCGCAAGCAGCGTCTCGGCATAGGCCTGAACTCGGCCGTCATCACCGAATCTGGAAAGATCGACGCCATAGGTGCGGAAACGCGTCGCCACCGGCACGAACATCGCGTCGGCATTGGAGAAAGCGCCGAACAGGAACGGGCCGCCTTTGCCGAAACACGAGCGCGCATCATGCCAGATCGCCACGATACGAATGATATCGGTCTCGAGCGTGTCGCTGATCGGCGGGCAGGACAGCCTCGCAAGCAGCTCCATGGACATGTCGTTGCGGAGCGTCACGAAGCCTGAATGCATCTCGGCGGAGATGCAGCGCGCCGCGGCCCGCGCCTCCCGGTCATGCGGCCAGAGGTGGTGCTCGGCATGGTGTTCGGCGAGATATTCGAGGATGGCGAGGCTGTCCCAGACGACGCCGGTTCGCGTCTTGAGCGCCGGCACCTTGCCTGACGGGCAGTGCCGCATGATCTCGGCTCTGGTGTCGGGTTGCCTAAGCCTGATGCGCTCTTCGACGAATGGGATGCCGCAAACCTTGAGCGCGATCCACGGCCTCAAGCTCCAGGACGACAGGTTCTTGTCGCCGATCACCAGCGTGTAGTTGGTCTCCGCCATGCGGTCCTTCCGCCATTGTCATGTCCGCGCTCCCCTGCCATTAATGCGCGGCACCATCAAGCCCACAATCTCGATCAATACGGCTAAGCGATGACGCTTGAGACTACGCGCCGGGGACTTGAAGACCTGCTCTTGCCGGCCGGCACCGTGGCCACCCCGATCCGGCTCATCGCCTCTCAGAATGATGCAGCCCTCCAGGGCTTGAGCAACGCCGAGCGGGCATGGGTCGAAGCGCAAGGTTGGAGCGCAAAACAAGGCTCCGTGCTACTTCTGCCGAATGGGCAGGGCGACGTCGGCGGCGTCTTGCTCGGGACCGGCGGCAAAGACTGGGCGACGCAGGCCCCTCTGCTGCCAGGAGTTTTGCCAACTGCGCTACCCCCTGGCGATTATCGCTTTGCCTCGCCGCTTCCAGATCCCGAGCTTGCGGCGCTTGCGTTCCTTGCCGGCAACTACCGCTTCACCCGCTACAAGACCGACAACGGACCAAAGCCCAAGCGGCTGGTGCTGCCGGAGGGCGTCGACAGAGGGCAGGTCCTTGCTCTCGCCGAGGCCCTCTATCTCGGCCGCGATTTGATCAACACGCCGGCCAACGATCTCGGCCCCGGTGAGCTTGAGGCCGCCGCCCGCGAGCTTGCCAATGTCCATGGCGGCAGCGTCAAGGTGACGGAGGGCTCGGGCCTTCTCTCCGACAATTTCCCAATGATCCACGCTGTGGGCCGGGCGAGCGACCGGCCGCCGCGGCTGATCGACCTGCGCTGGGGCTCTGAGCACGCGCCAAAGGTGACCATCGTCGGCAAGGGCATCTGCTTCGATTCGGGCGGGCTCGACATCAAGCCGAGCAGCGCCATGGCACTGATGAAGAAGGACATGGGAGGCGCTGCATCGGCGCTCGCCTTCGCCCTTCTCGTCATGCGGGCAAAGCTTCCGATCCGGCTCCGCGTGCTGCTCCCCGCAGCTGAGAACAGCGTCGGCGGCAATGCCTTTAGGCCTGGCGATATCCTCCCAAGCCGCAACGGGATGACCGTCGAGGTCGGCAATACCGACGCAGAAGGGAGGCTCGTGCTGGCCGATGCCATAAGCCTCGCTGAGGAGGAGGCGCCGGACTATCTCGTCACCATTGCAACGTTGACGGGCGCCGCGCGGGTCGCGCTCGGTCCAGATTTGCCGCCGCTTTATACGGATGACGAAGATCTCGCCGCCGGCCTCTTGGCCTCCGGCCGTGCTGTCGGCGATCCGTTCTGGCGCATGCCGTTCTGGCCGCCTTACGACAAGCTGCTCAAGAGTTCGGTCGCCGATGTGAGCCATATCGCCGAGGGTGCCTTCGCAGGCTCGGTGATCGCCGCACTGTTTCTGAAGCGCTTCGTGCGCCAATCCAAGCGCTTCGTGCATCTCGATATTTTCGGCTGGGTGCCGCGCGAGCAGCCCGGACGTCCGCAAGGTGGCGAGCCGCAAGGGACGCGTGCGCTCTACCATTTCTTCCGCCAAGAGCTTGGGCAGTCGTGAGCGACGGAGACCTTCCCGATCCTCGGCGCCACGCTTATCGCCCTGACCTTGCCGACGCGAGGCTAGAAGGTCTGATCACGGCCGAGCGTTACGTGCAAGGCGAGCCGCGTCAGGTGATCGCGCCATCGCTTCCCTTGCGGCCCGAGCCGCGCTCCGACTCGATCCTAGAGACCGAGGCTCTCAAGGGCGAGACCGTCACCGTCTTTGCCGAGAGCGAGGGTTGGGCCTGGGTACAGATCGACCGCGACTCTTACGTCGGCTACATGCCGAGCGAGGGTTTGAGCGCTTCGATCATCGAGCCGACCCATCGGATCGCTGCGCTCCGCACCTACGTCTTCCCCGAGCCGGACGCCAAGTCGCCGCCGCTTGCCCTGCTCAGCCTGAACGCGCTGTTCACCGCCAAAGCCGAAGAGGGCAAATTTCTCGCGCTCGAAGACGAAGGCTATGTCTTTGCGCGTCATGCGCTTCCGGCAGGTGAGGTCGTGGACGATCCGGTCGCCATCGCCGAGGCGTTTCTCGGCACGCCCTATCTCTGGGGCGGCCGCACCAGTATCGGGCTTGACTGCTCAGGCCTGGTGCAGCTCGCCCTCGAAGCGGCAGGATTTAACGCGCCGCGCGACGCCGACATGCAGGCTGAAGAGCTTGGCGAGCCGATCGACTGCGAGCGAGGCGCAAAGCTCCGCCGTGGCGATCTCGTGTTCTGGGATGGGCATGTGGGGATCATGAGAAGCCCAACCGATCTCATCCACGCCAATGCCTATCATATGGCGGTCGAGATCGAGCCTCTCGCCGAGGCGAAAGAGCGCATCAAGGCAGCAACGGGCTCTGAGGTGATTGGTGTGCGGCGGCTGCCGCATCTTGGCGGCAGCCGAGAAGCTTAGAGGCTGAGGTCAGTGCAGTACGCCGAACAGCCAGAGCAAAATGATGATCGGGATCGGAATACCGATCAGCCACAACAATATTCCGCGCATGGTCCGTGTCTCCGCTTCTTACGGGGGTAATACGGCGGAGCAAACGTCCGGCCACGTCGGGAGTTCCAATTACTAGGTCGCGACGGCGCCTCCGCGCCTCGCCTGTAGTTCGAAGGCTGCGGCAAGCAGCGCCTTGGTGTAGTCGGTCTTCGGCTTGGCGAACACCGTCCTCGCCGGGCCTTGTTCGACCACCTTGCCGTGGCGGAGCACAATGATCGAGTTTGCGAGCGCGCGCACGACCTTGAGGTCGTGGCTGATGAAGAGATAAGCGAGCTTGTGCTTCCGTTGCAGCTCGCGCAGGAGATCGACGATCTGCGCTTGCACTGAGACGTCGAGCGCAGACGTCGGCTCGTCGAGAATGAGGAATTTCGGCTCGAGCACGAGCGCGCGGGCAATCGCAATGCGCTGGCGCTGCCCGCCGGAGAATTCGTGGGGGTAGCGGTCGCGCCAGGCTGGGTCTAGGCCGACCTCCTTCAGCGCCCGGGCCACGCGCGCATTCCGCTCGTCCTGGCTCAACCCGTGATTCTGGATCAGCAGCCCTTCCTCGATGATCTGCCCTACCGAAAGGCGGGGAGAGAGCGAGCCGTAAGGGTCCTGGAACACGATCTGCATGTGCCGCCTAAGCGGGCGCATGCGCTTCGAATCGTAGCCGTCGATGCGGTTGCCGAGATAGACGATCGGGCCGTCGCTCGAGACGAGCCGAAGAAGCGCAAGCCCGAGCGTCGTCTTGCCCGAGCCAGATTCGCCCACCACGCCAAGCGTCTGGCCTTCCTTGACGGCGAGATCGATGCCGTCAACCGCCTTGATGTAGCCGACGATGCTCCGCAAGAAGCCACGCTTGATAGGGAACCACACCTTCAGGTCCTTGGCTTCGAGAATGGTCTGCGCCTTGGCGTTGGCCGGCGGCGGCGCGCCCTTCGGCTCAGAGGCGAGCAGATGCTTGGTGTAAGGGTGCCGCGGCGAGGCGAAGATCTGCTGGGTCGCGCCGCGCTCGACGATCTCGCCATTGTTCATCACGCACACCCTGTCGGCCATTTTCCGCACGATGCCGAGGTCATGGGTGATGAGCAGCATGGCCATATGGAACTCGTCCTTGAGCTTGGCGAGCAGATCGAGGATCTGCGCCTGGATGGTCACGTCGAGCGCGGTGGTCGGCTCGTCGGCGATGAGCAGATCAGGCTCGTTGGCGAGCGCCATGGCGATCATCACGCGCTGCCGCTGCCCGCCCGAGAGCTGATGCGGATAAGAGGCGAGCCGGCCCTTGGGGTCGTCGATGCCAACCTTGCCGAGCAGGTCGAGTACGCGCTCGCGCGCCGCGCGGTCCGACAACCCGCGATGAATTTTCAGTATTTCGCCGACTTGCTGCTCGATGGTGTGCAGCGGGTTGAGCGAGGTCATAGGCTCCTGGAAGATCATCGAGACGTTGTTGCCGCGGATTGAGCGCAGCGCGGCGTCGCGCAGCGACATCAGGTTTTCGCCCTTAAACCAGATCTTTCCCGAGGGGTGAGAGGCCGAAGGGTAGGGCAGAAGCTTGAGGATCGAGAGCGCGGTGACGGTCTTCCCGGAGCCTGACTCCCCGACCAGAGCCACCGTCTCGGCCCTGCCGATGTCGAAGGACACATGCTTGACCGCGTGGGTAATCTTACCGCCGCCACGGAAGGCGACCGACAAGTCTTCAACCTTGATAAGCTCGCGCTGGAGCGGAGGGCTCTGGCCGTTTCTCGCTTCCATCAAGCCGCTCCGCTCTTAACTCGCTCAGGTTCGGCGTCGGCGCATACCCCGCGCTCGATTTCGATGGTGGCATGATCGAGCCCGAAACACTCCTTGAGCCGCGCCTTGATATCGCGCACCGCCTGGTCGGAATTCTGCCGCTCGCCGATGCAGGCATGCAGCGTCACCATGCGGCGGGACTGTGTAATCGACCAGACATGCACATGGTGGATGCCCTCGACGCCTTTGACGTTGGCGACGAGGTCGGGACCGATGGCGCGCGTATCGAGCTCGCCAGGTGCGCCTTCGAGCAGGATATGGCCTGCTTCAGCCACCACCTGCCAGCCACTGCGCACGATGATGGCGGCGACCACCAGCGACAGCAGTGGATCGATCGGCGTCCAGCCGATTGCGAGGATCACTCCGCCAGCGACGAGCGCCGCTATCGAGCCGAGCAGATCGCCCAGCACGTGCACTGTGGCGCCGCGAACGTTAAGATTCTCGCGGTCGGCGCCTTGCAGCATCCAGAAGGCCGCGATGTTCACGAGCAGTCCGAGCACCGCAATGATCACCATGATGCCGCCTGAGACCTCTGGCGTGGTCATCAGCCGCATCGCTGCCTCGTAGACGATCCACGCGGCGATGGCGAACAGCGCCAAGCCATTGCCAAAGGCAACCAGAACCTGGAAGCGGTCGAAGCCGAAAGTGCGTCTCCAGTCCGCCGGCCGGCGCGGCAGCCTGAATCCGTACCAGGCAAGTGCAAGCGAGGCGAAGTCGGTGACCATATGGCCCGCGTCCGCAAGCAACGCGAGCGAGCCGGCCGCGATGCCGCCGGCGATTTCGGCAACCATGAAGGCGCCGGTAATGAGGGCAGCAAGGCCCATGCGCCGCTCGTTATCGGCGTGAGCCGCGCCATGCGCATGGCTATGCCCCCCGCGCGCGTGCGCGTGGCCATGATCGTGACGGTGGTGCAAATGCGATCCCATAACGGCTCACATCAAAGTCTTGCGCGGGTCTAGCGCGTCGCGCACTGCCTCGCCGACTAAGATGAGAAGGCTCAGCATCAGCGCGATGACGAAAAAGGCGGTCAGTCCGAGCCACGGTGCCTGGAGGTTGTCCTTCCCTTGCGCGAGCAGCTCGCCCAGCGACGGCGACCCAACCGGCAGGCCATAGCCCAGGAAGTCCAATGATGTGAGCGTAGTGATCGAGCCGTTCAAGATGAACGGCATGAAGGTCAGCGTCGCCACCATGGCATTCGGCAGGAGGTGCTTGAAGATGATTCTGGTATTGGAAAGGCCAAGCGCGCGGGCTGCGGTGATGTATTCGAAATTGCGCGCGCGCAGAAACTCTGCGCGCACCACGCCAACCAGCGCCACCCACGAGAAGGCGAGCAGGATGCCGAGCAGAATCCAGAAGTTCGGCTCGATCACCGCGGCGATGATGATCAGCAGATAAAGCTGTGGGATGCTCGTCCAAATCTCGATGAAGCGCTGGAACAGGAGGTCGGTCCAACCGCCGAAATAGCCCTGCACCGCTCCTGCCGCCACGCCGATGATGGATGAGAACAGCGTGAGCACCAGCCCGAACAGGACCGAGATGCGGAATCCATAGATGACGCGGGCGACCACGTCGCGGCCCTGGTCGTCGGTGCCGAGCCAGTTCCATTCGAGTTCGGCATTGCAAGGGTGGAAGCCCTGCGCGACCGCCGCCTGGCAGTCCTCATCAGTGAGAGCCCAGGTCGGCTTCACCGGAAAGGCCATCGGCGGATTTTTGTTCTGGGTGTTGTAGGAGAAGCGGATCGGCGGCCACAGCACCCATCCGCCGCCCTTGGTGATCATCTCCTTGACGGCGGGATCGCGATATTCGGCTTCGGTCTCGAAGATGCCCCCGAACGTGGTCTCGGGATAGGACTGGAAGATCGGCCAATAATAGTGGTTGTCGTATTTGATCAGGATCGGCTTGTCGTTGGCGATGAACTCGGCGAACAGGCTCACGCCAAACAGCGCAAGAAAGATCCACAGCGACCAGAAGCCGCGCCGGTTGGCCTTGAAGGTGTCCCAGCGCCTGCGCTGCAGCGCCGACAACCATGGGCGCGGCACCGGCACGCCCTGGGCGGTCACCTCCTCGACAAGAGCGGTATCGGTTGGAGCATCCATCGGCGTCACACCTCGCGCGTCTCGAAATCGATGCGCGGATCGACCCAGGTATAGGTGAGGTCGGAGATGAGATTGATGAAGAGCCCGAGCAGCGAGAAGATGTAGACCGTGGCGAACACGACGGGATAGTCGCGGTTCACGATCGACTCAAAGCCAAGCAGCCCGAGTCCATCGAGGCTGAAAATCGTCTCGATCAATAGCGAGCCGGTAAAGAAGGCGCCGATAAACGCGCCGGGAAAGCCCGCGATCACGATCAGCATGGCGTTGCGGAACACATGTCCGTA
>Ga0126372_10000195_pt1 | contig 18914 bp, 18 predicted proteins | sample PanSoiMetaPlot_6_FD_92762 | JGI IMG/M metagenome (GOLD analysis project Ga0126372, IMG submission 92762) | Tropical forest soil microbial communities from Panama - MetaG Plot_6 | ecosystem: Environmental > Terrestrial > Soil > Tropical forest > Bulk soil | place: Panama | collected 2016-02-17
CAGGTTGTAGAGCCCGCCCTGCACCGTCGAGCCGACCCACAGATACTGATCCCATCCCATGCGCGAAGGGAGCTGCAGCAAATGGCAGAAGCCCATGCCGAGCGTCAGCGCAGCGAGCAGGATTGCGATTAAGCGGGTCGCCTTCAGCAGCACTGGTTTCCTCCCGTTCTGAGACCGCTAGGGACAGTGAAGCCGTTTTGGCAGCGATGGAACGGGCTTGCATTTATTTAACACATATGTTAATTAACGTGATAGTAAATAAAGCCATGGACCACCTCAGCACCACCTTCACGGCCCTTGCCGACCCAACGCGGCGCGCGATCCTCGCGCGGCTCGCGCGGAGCAGCGCCACGGTGGGCGAGCTCGCCGCGCCCTTCCCCATTTCTGCGCCGGCCATCTCGCGTCACCTCAAGGTGCTCGAGCAGGCCAAGCTGATCCGCCGTGAGGTCGAGGCGCAGAAGCGGCGCTGCCACCTTCGTCCCGAGGCGCTCAAGCAGGCAGCGGAATGGATGGAAACCTATCGCCAGTTCTGGAGCGAACGTCTTGACAGTCTCGAGTCGTATCTCGATGCGGTTGCCGCCGAGCGGCGGAAGTCAGAGAAGAAGGAGTGAAGCGATGAACGACATGTTGCAGAAGTCGAAGCTTGCGCCTGAGCTCGTCATCGAGCGCGAGATTGCCTATCCGCAAGAGCAAGTATTCAAGGCCTGGACCGACCAGGAGGCGCTCCGAATGTGGATGGGGCCCGGCAAGATCTGCGCGCCGAACGCCACGATGGATGCCCGTGTTGGCGGCGCCTACGTCTTCCCCATGCACCGCCCGGACGGCGTGACCACCACCGCGCGCGGCGTGATCAAAGAGATTGTACCGAACCGCAAGCTCCGCTTGACCTGGTCGTGGGACGATAAGGACGGCAAACCCGGCGATGTCAGCGAGGTCACGCTCGAGTTTCACTCTACTGCGACCGGCACGCGCCTCGTCCTTCGTCACGCCGGCCTCACCGATCCGCAGATCCGCGAGCGGCATGCGCATGGTTGGAACGGCTGCAACGACTCGCTCGAGATGTATCTCGCAGGCAAGTACCGCCCCTGCGAGTAGGCGACAGGGGGCTCGCGTCAGCCCGCCGAGCCCCCTTTTCAACCTAGGTGCAAGACCTAATCCAGCGTACGGCGGAAGCGCATAAGCGCTAACCCCATCGCCACGATCATGAAAATGAACAGGGCTGCCACGTCGATCTGCATATCGGCGAGGCCCGTCCCTTTCAACGTGACGCCGCGCACGATGCGCATGAAGTGGGTGAGCGGCAGAGCCTCGCCGACGACTTGCGCCCAGGCCGGCATGCCGCGGAACGGGAACATGAAGCCCGACAGGAGAATGTTGGGCAGGAAGAAGAAAAAGGTGAGCTGCACCGCCTGAAGCTGATTTTGCGCGATGGTCGAGAAGGTATAGCCCACGGCAAGGTTTGAGGCCGCGAACAACGTGGCGAGCGAGACCAGCAGCCACACGCTTCCCATGATCGGCACGTTGAACAGGAAATGGGCGGCACAGAGAATGATGGTCATCTGCACGAAGCCGACCAGCACGAACGGCGCGATCTTGCCGATCATGATCTCGACCGGCTTTATCGGCATGGCGAGCAGGCTCTCCATGGTGCCACGCTCGATCTCCCGAGTCACGGCAAGTGCGGTGAACATCATCATGGTCATGGTCAGCACCACGCCGAGCAGACCTGGCACGATGTTGTATTGGGTGATGGCCTCGGGATTGTACCGGTTCTGTAATGTTATCTGGAATGGCGCCGTGGTTTTGGTCACCGGAGCGTCCGGGCCGCGCAGCTCACGCCGCAGCGCCGTGTCGATGAGGCCTTGAAGCGACGAAACGGCTGTGCCTGTCGCCACGGGATCGGTCGCATCGGCGATGACCAGAACCGAAGGCCGGTCGCCGCGCCGCACGTCGCGCTCGAAGCTCGCCGGGATCTCGACGGCGAACTGCACCTTGCCGGAGCGGATAAGCCTATCGAGCTCGTCTGCATCGTGCACCTGCTCCGTGAACTTGAAATAGTCGGTGTTCTTCATCGCCGCGAGAACGGCGCGGGTGAGCGGTCCTTCGGCGCGCGTGAGAACCGCCGTCGGGAGCTGCTTGGGATCGGTGTTAATGGCATAGCCGAACAGCGTGAGCTGGAGGATCGGCACGAAAATCATGGTGGCGAAGGTCATGCGGTCGCGCCGCATCTGAACGAATTCCTTGATGACCATCGCCCACATGCGCCGGAAGAAGCCCGGATCGCGGCGCTCGGCAGCCGAGCCCTTGTATGTCGCCTCGCTCATGCGAAATTGTCCTTCGACTTGTCCATGAGCAGGATGAACACGTCCTCAAGGGTGGGTTCGCCGCGCGCCCAGCGATGCGCGCCGTCGGCCTTCTTGGCGGCCGCGATGGCTGAATCGAGTGTGTGCCTGTCGCGGCCAGAGACGTGCAGCTCGGTCCCGAACGGCGCTACCATATCGACACCGTCGCAGGCCTCGAGTTTGGTTGCGAGGTGATGCAGGTCCTTGCCCGAGACGATCCAGGTGCTGAGACCAGACTTCGCCACCACCTCGCGCGCTGTGCCCTTGGCGAGCAGTTCGCCAAAGGCGATGTAAGAGATCTCGTGGCAGCGCTCGGCCTCGTCCATGTAGTGGGTCGAGACGAGCACGGTGATGCCGTCCGCTGCGAGATTGTGAATCTCGTCCCAAAATTCGCGTCGCGCCTTGGGATCGACGCCGGCTGTAGGCTCATCGAGGAGGAGCAGCCTGGGCTGCGGCAGGATGCAAGCGCCTAGCGCCAGCCTCTGCTTCCACCCGCCCGACAAATCGCCGGCGAGTTGGTCGGCGCGGGTGGAAAGCCCGAGCCTCCCGATCGCTTCGCGCGCCGCCTGGCGCGGGTTAGGCACGCCATAGACGCGCGCCACGAATTCGAGGTTTTCACGGATAGACAGGTCGGCATAGAGGCTGAAGCGCTGCGTCATATAGCCGACATTGCGCTTGATCTCGTCGGCTTCCGTCCTGATGTCGTAGCCGAGGCAAGTGCCCTGCCCGGTGTCCGGCGTAAGCAGCCCGCACAACATGCGGAGCGTCGTGGTCTTGCCGCTGCCGTTAGGCCCGAGAAAGCCGTAGATCTCGCCCTTGGGCACTTGCAGGCTCAAGTCATGCACGACGGTCCGGCCGCCGAAGCTCTTGGTGAGCCCGGCAACGTCGATGGCAATCTCTTTTGTCGCGGCATCCGTCATTGCCGCACCAATTGCTGGCCTGGCCCAAGCGTGACTGTCACCGGCTGACCTGCGGTGAGCGCGGTGGCATCGCCCTCGGGGCGCGCCTCGACGAGGAACACGAGCTTCTGGCGCTGCTCGCGCGAGAAGATCACGGGCGGGGTGAACTCTGCCTCGCGCGCGATGAAATTGATCTTTGCGTGAAGGGCTGGCGGGCAGCCGTCGCAGGTGAGAGTGACGCTCTGATCGAGCTGAAGCTTGGCGCGCACCGGCTCGGCGACGAAGAAGCGGACCTTGAGATTGCGCGGCGGCAAGAGCGCCACCACGGCTTGGCCCGCATTCACCACCTCGCCGGGCCTGAAATAGACCTCCTCGACCGTGCCGTCGGCTTGCGCAAAGACCTGGCGTTTGCCGAGATTCTTCTCGGCCTCGTCCAAAGCATGATGGGCAGCCTCGGCATTGGCCTTGGCCGCATCGATCATGTCGGAGCGGCCGGGGAGCTTTGCTGCATTGATGCGCCTCTCCGCTTCGGCAACCGCCGCCTGGTTGCGGTCGTGTTGGGCAACGGCGTCGTCAAGCTGCGCCTTGGTGATCCACCCTTTGGCGAACAACGTGCGCCCGCGATCAAGGTTGTTACTGGCCTGTTGCAGCATGGCTTGCGCCTGCTCGAGAGAGGCTTGCAGGACTTGAATCTCGTCGGGCCTTTGCAGTTGCGCCTTGGCGTCGGCGAGCCTCGCTTCGGCCTCGTCGACGCGGGCCTTGGCGGCCGCGACGGAGGCCGCCTGCACCGAGCTCTCCAGCGCAAAGATTGGGTCGCCCTTTTTGACGTGATCGCCTTCCTCGACGTCGAGCGTGGCGACGCGACCGCCCTGCTCAGAGCCGACCAGCACGAGGTCAGCTTCCATGTATCCGGGGAAGTCCGCCTTCTGGTTAGCCGGAAAGGTCATGAATGCAAGCGCGCTCAGCACCACGACAAGACCGGCAACGAGGGCAGCGATGCGCTTCATTGCTCCCCCTCCTTCGCGCTTGGCGCTCTGATCGCGTCCAGCAGAAGATTGACGTGGGTCTCGAGCAGCCGGTCAGTGTCGAGGTGCCGGTAAGGCTCAAACAGCGAGCGCCAGAGAATCGACGCGAGCACCGGCGCGATGATCAGCTGCGGAAAGTCCCTGAGTGGCGTCTCGCGAAATTCTCCCCGCGCCACGCCGCGATCAATCAAACCTTGCATCGCTTGTAGCCCGCGCGACACGACATGCTCGAAGTAGAATTGCGTCAGTTCCGGGTGCTTGTGCCCTTCGCCGATCAGGAGGCGTGCCATCACGGCGCGCCGCGACTTCACCAGCTCCTGGATGAAGGCGAGGAAGGGGCCTTTGATGAACTCTTCGGTGGGGAGCGTCGTAGCTTCGATCTGGCCGCGCATCATGTCGAACGCCGGCGTGATGACGCTCTTCACCACCGCCTTGAACAGCTCGACCTTGGTCTTGAAGTAGAGATAGGGAAGGCCTTTGCTCACCTTTGCCCGCGCCGCGACGTCCTCAAGCCTTGTGCCTGCGTAGCCGTGTTGCGCGAATTCCTCGAAGGCAGCGGCGACGATCTCCTGCGGGCGGGTGTCCTTTCGCTCACGCCGTTTCACAATCCCTTGCGCTGCTTTCCTGCGCTGCGCGGTCTTTGTCTCGGCCATGGCCTTTACCCCTGGCTGTGCGATTGCTTCTAATATAATGACTGACCGGTCAGTACCGCAAGTACCGCACGGTCGCCTCGACTACTCCCAACCAAGCTAGGCGCGGGGGTGGGCGCCTGTGTAGGCCTTGAGCAGATGAGCCCGGTCGACTTCGGTATAACCTTGCGTCGTCGACAGGCTCGCGTGGCCGAGCAGCTCCTGGATCGCGCGTAAGTCTGCGCCGGCGCCGAGCAAATGCGTGGCAAACGAATGCCGGAGCGCATGCGGCGTCGCCGTGTCCGGTAGGCCGAGCGCCGCGCGGGCCCGGGCGATCCTGAGCTGAATGATACGTGGCGAAAGCTGCTTGCCGCGCGCACCGATGAACAGCGGCCCGTCAAATGAGAACGCGACGGGGCAGAGTTTCAAATACTGCGCGACGGCCTCGCGCGCGATCGGCAACACCGGAACCACCCGCGTCTTGCCGCCCTTGCCCATCACCCGAAGCATGTCGCGGCCTTTCACCGGCGCGTCCTTGCGCTCGAGCGACAGCGCCTCTGAGATGCGCAAGCCTGAGCCATAAAGCAGCGCAAGCACCGCAGTATCGCGCGCCAAGATCCATTCAGCCTGGTCCGGCGCTGCAATGTCTGCGCTGTTAACGAGCGCGGTCGCCTTAGGTGCGGTGAGCGGCTTCGGCACCGAATGGGGAAGCTTGGGAAGCGCTACGGCACGGATCGCATCGTTCTTGCCGTAACCCCGCCTCTCGAGGAATTTGTAGAACATGCGGAGCGCGGAGAGGGTGCGGGCGAGGCTCCGGCTCCCCACGCCCTTGCCCCGACGCGCGGCGAGGAAGGCGCGGACGTCGCGCGCCGATAGCGCCAAGAGCCGGTTCATATCTGGCAGGCGATTGAACTGCCGGGCAAGGAACGTCAGGAACTGCCCGATGTCGCGCTCATAGGCCTCCGAGGTCTTGGCCGCGAGCTGGCGCTCGGTGGAAAGATAAGCGAGCCACGCCTCGACCGCCTCGCGGACAAGAGCGCTCCCCACATGACGAGGTGCTTTTGCCTTCTCTGCCAAGGCTCCGAACTCCACGATTTGCCAACGGCGCGCGATGCGAAGGGTACTATGGATGCGTGAGTCGTTAACCCCTTGTAAACCGCGCGAGTGACCCCTGGCCAAATCCAAGATCGAGCCTGTGACCGTCCCCGTCCTGCTGCCGCTCGCCCTTCCCGCGCCTTACGACTATCTCGTGCCGGAGGGCATCAAGGTCGAGCCGGGGCAATTCGTGGTCGCGCCTTTGGCGACCGTCGAATATCTCGCCGTGGTCTGGCCGCGGCCTGAAGGTACGCCCGAGCCCAAGATCGATCGCGCCAAGCTCCGCGAGATCGTCGAAGTCTTGGACGACGTGCCGAAGCTGCCGCGCGTCAGCCTCGACTTGGCTGACTGGGTCGCAAACTACACGCTGTCGTCGCCGGGCATGGTGCTGCGCATGATGATGAGCGCTGGCCGCGCCTTCGATCCACCTGCGCCTCGTTATGGCGTGCGCCTCGCCGGCCCTCCCCCTGCCCGAGTGACGCCCGCAAGAGCCCGCGTGCTAGAAGCAGTCGGCAATGGGCTCATCTGGGTCAAGTCGAGCCTCGCCGAGGCCGCCGGCGTGAGCCCCGGCGTGATCGACGGGCTGGTCGAAGCCGGCACGCTCATGACCGAGCAGTTGCCCGACTGGCACGCCATGCCGCTCGATATTTCGCGTGAGCGCGCGAAGCTCACGCCAGAGCAGGCCGAGGCCGCGCGCACGCTCCTCGCCAATACCGGCAGCGGCTTCACGGTAAGCCTGCTCGACGGCGTCACCGGCTCGGGCAAGACCGAAGTCTATTTCGAGGCGATCGCCGCTACGCTTGCTCGCGGTAAGCAGGCGCTGGTGCTGATACCCGAGATTGCGCTGACCAGGCAGTTCATTGCCCGCTGCGAGGAGCGCTTCGGCGCACGTCCGGCCGAGTGGCATTCGGGCGTGCCAGCTCCCATGCGCGGCCGCGTGTGGCGGGCAGTGGCCGAGAACAAAGCGAAGCTCGTGGTCGGTGCACGCTCTGCCTTGTTTCTCCCCTTCCCCGATCTCGATCTGATTGTCGTCGATGAGGAGCACGACCAGAGCTACAAGCAGGAGGAGCGCGTCGCCTATCAGGCGCGCGACATGGCTGTGGTGCGCGGATCGCTTGGGCATTGCCCCGTGGTGCTGAGCTCCGCCACGCCGTCGATCGAGAGCCTGGTCAATGCCGAGCAGCGTCGCTACCGGCACATCAAGCTCGCGGGGCGCTACAAGGTCGCGGGACTGCCATCGATCGCTGCCATCGATATGCGCGCGAAGCCGCCTGAGCGCGGCAAGTGGCTGTCGCCTGTGCTGGTCGATGCAGTCGCCGAAACGCTGGCGCGCGGCGAGCAGGCACTTCTGTTCCTCAATCGCCGCGGCTACGCGCCGGTCACCGTGTGCCGCAACTGCGGCTTCAAATTCGAATGCCCGAATTGCTCGGCCTGGCTGGTTGAGCATAGGTTCCGCCACCGGCTCGAATGCCACCATTGCGGCAAGTTCATCCCCATCCCCGAGACCTGCCCGAAATGCGGTGCCGAGCATTCGCTCATGCCGTGCGGACCTGGCATCGAGCGCATCGCCGAGGAGGTCGCCGGGCGATTTCCCGATGCGCGCCGTGTGCTTCTGTCGAGCGATCTCACGCCGAATATCAGCGACCTGCGCGAGACCTTGCGTGAGATCGAGGAGCGCGAGGTCGATATTGTGATCGGCACACAGCTCGTGGCCAAGGGTCACCACTTCCCCGGCCTTGCTCTGGTCGGCGTGGTCGATGCCGATCTCAGCCTCGCGCAAGCAGACCCGCGCGCCGCCGAGCGCACCTTCCAGCTCTTAAGCCAAGTGACGGGGCGGGCCGGCCGCGAGGTCATCAAGGGGCGCGGCCTAATCCAGACCTATATGCCCGAACATCCGGTGATCGCGGCGTTCGTCTCAGGCGATCGCGACACATTCCTCGAGCGCGAGATCGCCGAGCGGCGAAAGGCGATGATGCCGCCCTTCGGCAGGCTTGCCGCGCTGCTCGTCTCGGCCGGCTCGCGCGATGCAGCGGAAGGCTATGCGCGCGAAGTCGCACGCGCCGCTCCGGCCGCCGCCAAGATCCACGTTCTGGGACCTGCCGAAGCGCCGCTCGCTGTGATCCGCGGGCGCCACCGCTATCGGTTATTGGTCAAGGCAGCGCGCGAAGCCGACCTCCAGGCCTATCTGCGGCTCTGGCTTGCTCCGATGCCCAAACCCAAAGGCGATATTCGCCTCGTGGTCGATGTCGACCCCTATAGCTTCTTGTGATCGCACGTAATGAGTCTCAAGGGTCTATTGACTGATCCCGCGTTTTTCGCGCTGCTGACCGGAAGCTATGCGCGGCTCGTGGGCACGCCGCTGGTGCCGCAAGGCAAGGACGCGAGCTGGCTCTACAGCCAAGCGCCATTTGCCGTGGTCGCGCATAACACCGACGCCGATCCGAAATTCATCTATGCCAACATGTGCGCGCAGGCCTGCTTCGAATATTCCTGGGAAGAGTTCATCAGCTTGCCGTCGCGTCTCTCAGCCGAAGCGCCTGAGCGCGCCGAGCGGCAGGCTCTGCTCGACGCCGTCGCCAAGAATGGCTTCATGTCTGGCTATCGCGGCATTCGCGTCGCGAAATCAGGCCGCCGCTTCCTCATCGAGAATGGCGTGGTCTGGGAGCTCATCGACGAGAACGGGATAGGGCACGGAGCTGCCGCGACCTTCCCCTCCTGGCGGAATCTTTAAGCTTACGAGCTGCCGCGAATATCCTGCGCCGCGCGTGCCAGAATCTCGACGATGCGCGCCTCGACGTCTTCATCTGATTCAAGCCGCTTCGCCGCGACCGCGCGAAGATTGTCGAGCGCGGCCTGCACGAGAGGCGGCAAAGCGTTCTGCTCGCCGTAACGCTCCTCCCAGGCGCGGCGCCTGCGCGCGAGCTTTTTGCCGATCGCTTCGAGCCGTTCGAGCACCATGTCGGCGATTTCGCGGTTTTCCTCGAGATAAGCGCGGCCTTCTTCGGTGATGGTGTAGCGCTTCTTCGCGCCCTCGGCCTCGGCGGTGACGTAGCCAGCCTCTTCGAGGAAGGTCAGCGTCGGATAAACGACGCCTGGGCTTGGGCTGTACCAGCCGCTTGTCTTCTCCTCCACGAGCTTGATCAGCTCGTAGCCGTGGCGCGGCTGCTCGGCGATCAGCGCGAGCGCGAGCAGCTTCAAGTCGCCTTGGGCGAGCATGCGGCCGAAGCGGGACCAGCCGCCCCCGCCGCCCTCCGGTCCGGGACCCCATCCGGGTCCTCCGCCGAAACGGCCAAAGCGCCGCTGCCCGGCCCATAGCCCGCCGCAGCGCCCTTCATGATGTCTCATGCCATGCCTTTTTGATGTCCCTAAAAGATATATCGTAAGATAATACTAAATGACGCCTATCGCAAGATATATCTCTCCGCCGGGGTGCTGGTTTTTGAGCCAATTCGAGGCTTCCCAATGTTGCGCCTGCCCGCGGCCATATGTTACAGGCCTACCCGGGCCTCTGGGGGGACGTCCGGCAGGGCTTCGCCTGTTGACGCGGAGGCACCAATCCAGAATTTGCGACGCTCGGGGATGAGGCCGCTCGAAAAAGCGCCCGTCGGGAGGAAAGGCATTTCACGTGGCAGGCGAAGCGGATACCAGTTCAGGCGTTGCGGGCCGCTATGCCACCGCACTCTTCGAGCTGGCGCTTGAGGAAAAGGCGCTCGACACGGTGGCAAACGACCTCAACCGCTTCAATCAGGCGCTTGATGCTTTCGAGGACCTGACCCGGCTGGTCAAGAGCCCGGTGTTCACTGCCGAGGAACAGGGTCGGGCGCTAGCCGCGATCCTCGACAAGATCGAGATCGAGGGCCTGACCAAGAATTTCCTCCTGCTGGTCGCCAAGAACCGCCGCTTGTTCGCCACGCCGGACATGATCAGCGCCTTCCGCACCATGCTCGCCCGTCACAGAGGCGAGGCGAGCGCTTCGGTCGTTGCCGCCTCCAAGCTCACCGAGGTTCAAATCGCAGCGCTGAAGCAGGCCTTGAAGGCCGCGCTCGGCAAAGAGGTCATGCTCGAGGAGCGAGTCGATCCCGCGCTGCTCGGCGGGCTCGTTGTGAGAGTCGGCAGCCGCATGGTTGATAGCTCGCTGCGCACCAGGTTGAACACGTTGAAATTCGCCATGAAAGAGGTTGGCTAATGGATGTCAGGGCCGCTGAGATCTCCGCGATCCTCAAGGAGCAGATCAAGAATTTCGGACAAGAAGCCGAGGTCGCCGAGATCGGCCAGGTATTGTCGGTCGGCGACGGCATCGCCCGCGTCTACGGCCTCGACAAGGTGCAGGCGGGCGAGATGGTCGAGTTTGCCGACGGCACGCGCGGCATGGCGCTCAACCTCGAAGTCGACAATGTCGGCATCGTGATTTTCGGCGACGACCGCCACATTAAGGAAGGCGACACCGTCAAGCGCACCGGCGCCATCGTCGAGGTGCCGGTCGGCAAGGGCCTACTCAGCCGCGTGGTGGATGCGCTCGGCAACCCGATCGACGGCAAGGGCCCGATCGAATTCAGCGAGAAGCGCCGCGTCGACGTGAAGGCGCCGGGCATCATCCCGCGCCAATCGGTGCACGAGCCGATGCAGACTGGCCTCAAGGCCATCGATGCGCTGATCCCCATCGGCCGCGGCCAGCGCGAGCTCATCATCGGCGACCGGCAGACCGGGAAGACCGCCATCATTCTCGACACCATTCTCAACCAGAAATCGGTCAACGCACTCAACGATGAGAAGACCAAGCTCTATTGCATCTACGTCGCCGTCGGCCAGAAGCGCTCGACCGTTGCCCAGTTCGTCAAGGTGCTGGAGGACAATGGCGCGCTACCCTACTCGATCGTGGTCGCCGCCACTGCCTCGGACCCGGCGCCGATGCAGTACCTCGCGCCCTTCTCTGGCTGCGCCATGGGTGAATATTTCCGCGACAACGGCATGCACGCGCTAGTCACCTATGACGATCTTTCCAAGCAAGCCGTAGCCTATCGCCAGATGTCGCTTCTGCTCCGCCGCCCGCCAGGACGTGAGGCCTATCCTGGCGACGTGTTCTATCTCCACTCGCGCCTGCTGGAGCGTGCCGCCAAGCTCAACAAGGATAATGGCTCAGGCTCGCTGACCGCCCTCCCCGTGATCGAGACGCAGGCGAACGACGTGTCGGCCTATATCCCGACCAACGTCATATCCATAACCGACGGTCAGATCTTCCTCGAGACCGACCTGTTCTATCAGGGCATCCGACCCGCGGTGAACGTGGGTCTCTCGGTCTCTCGCGTGGGCTCCGCCGCCCAGGTCAAGGCGATGAAACAGGTGGCCGGCAAGATCAAGGGCGAGCTTGCCCAATATCGCGAGATGGCGGCCTTCGCCCAGTTCGGCTCCGACCTCGACGCCACCACCCAGCGCCTGCTCAACCGTGGCGCGCGGCTGACCGAGCTCCTGAAGCAGCCGCAATTCTCCCCGATGAAGGTCGAGGAGCAAGTCGTGGTGATCTATGCCGGCGTGAATGGCTATCTCGACCCGCTTAAGGTCTCGGACGTGCAACGCTTCGAGACCGAGCTGCTCCGCTATATGCGCGCCGAGCATACCGACATTCTCGACTCGATCCGCGACAAGAAGGAAATCAGCAAAGAGACCGGCGAGAAGCTGAAAGCGGCGGTCGACAAGTTCGCCAAGGCCTTCGCGTGAGTGACCCATGCCGTCTCTGAAGGACCTGCGTAAGCGCATTGCCTCTGTCAAGGCGACGCAGAAGATCACCAAGGCCATGCAGATGGTGGCTGCGGCGAAGCTAAGGCGTGCGCAAAGCGCGGCCGAGGCAGCGCGGCCTTATGCCTCGCGCATGGAAACGGTGCTCGCCAACCTCGCCACGGCGCTGCAGGGCCGCGAAGGCGGTCCTCCGTTGATGGTGGGCACCGGCAAGGAAGCCGTTCACCTGCTCGTGGTCTGCACCGCCGAGCGCGGACTGTGCGGCGCCTTCAACTCGGCCATCGTGCGGCTCGCCCGCGAGCACATCAACCGCCTGCTGGCTGACGGCAAGCAGGTGAAGATTCTGATCGTGGGGCGAAAGGGCTACGACCAGCTCAAGCGGCTCTACGCCCCGCTCATCATCGAGACGATCGAGTTCAGGGGCGTACGGCAGCTCGCCTTTGAGCATGCCGAAAAGGTCTCGGACAAGATCCTTGAGCTTTACGGCACCGGCACCTTCGATGTCGCCACGCTGTTCTTCTCGCGCTTCCGCTCCGTCATCAGCCAAATACCGACGGCACAGCAAATCATCCCGGCGACGATCCCGGCCGAGGCCGCTTCGCAAGAGGCAGCGCTCGGCGGCGCGGTCTACGAATACGAGCCGGACGAAGCCGAAATCCTGACGGACCTCCTGCCCCTGAACATCACCGTCCAGGTCTTCAAGGCTTTGCTCGAGAATGCAGCCTCTGAGCAGGGCGCGCGCATGAGCGCCATGGATAACGCAACCCGCAATGCCGGCGACATGATCGGCAGGCTGACGCTTAACTACAACCGTACCCGCCAGGCGATGATCACCAAGGAACTGATCGAGATCATCTCTGGCGCGGAAGCATTATGATACAGGCAGTAAGCTATGCATGAGCCGAAAAGGAAGTCCGAGATGGCCCGCAAGTCTCCTGTGGTCGCCGAGACCAAGAAGCAAGAGAAGAGGATCGCCGAGGGCGTGGGACCCAAGGGCCATGTGCGGCAGGTCATGGGCGCCGTGGTCGACGTGCAGTTCGAAGACCATCTGCCCGAGATTCTCAACGCGCTCGAGACCGAAAACCACGGCAACCGGCTTGTGCTCGAGGTCGCCCAGCATCTCGGCGAGAACACTGTGCGCACCGTCGCCATGGATTCGACCGAAGGCTTGGTGCGCGGCCAGGAGGTTGTCGATACCGGCGAGCCGATCGCTGTCCCGGTGGGCGACGAGACGCTCGGCCGCATCATGAACGTGGTGGGTGAAACGGTTGACGAGGCAGGCCCGATCAAGACCGCCGAGAAGCGCCCGATCCACCAGCCTGCACCATCCTATGTCGATCAGTCGACCGAAGCCGAAATCCTCGTCACCGGCATCAAGGTCGTCGATCTGCTCGCGCCTTACGCCAAGGGCGGCAAGATCGGCCTGTTTGGCGGCGCTGGCGTCGGCAAGACCGTGATCATCATGGAGTTGATCAACAACATTGCCAAAGCCCATGGCGGATATTCAGTGTTCGCCGGCGTCGGCGAGCGCACGCGCGAAGGCAACGACCTCTATCACGAGATGATCGATTCCGGCGTTAACAAGGACCCACGAAAGGACGGGACGGCTAAGGGCTCGAAATGTGCGCTGGTCTACGGCCAGATGAACGAGCCGCCAGGCGCCCGTGCCCGCGTCGGCCTGTCGGGACTGACCGTAGCCGAATATTTCCGCGACCAGGGCCAGGACGTGCTCTTCTTCGTGGATAACATTTTCCGCTTCACGCAAGCAGGCTCGGAGGTATCGGCGCTGCTCGGCCGCATTCCCTCGGCCGTGGGCTACCAGCCGACGCTCGCCACTGATATGGGTGCGTTGCAGGAGCGCATCACCACGACGCAGAAGGGCTCGATTACTTCGGTGCAGGCAATCTACGTGCCTGCCGACGACCTGACCGATCCCGCGCCTGCCACGTCCTTTGCCCATCTGGATGCCACGACCGTGCTGTCGCGCGGCATCGCCGAGAAGGGCATCTATCCCGCCGTGGACCCACTCGATTCAACTTCGCGCATGCTCGATCCGCGCATCGTCGGCGAGGAGCACTACCAGGTCGCCCGCCGCGTGCAGGAGATCCTCCAGCGCTACAAGGCGCTCCAGGACATCATCGCCATTCTCGGCATGGACGAGCTGTCGGAGGAGGACAAGATCACGGTTGCGCGCGCGCGCAAGATCGAGCGCTTCCTGTCGCAGCCCTTCCATGTGGCTGAGGTGTTTACCGGCTCTCCCGGCGTGTTCGTGGATCTCGCCGACACCATCAAGGGTTTCAAGGGGCTGTGTAACGGCGACTACGATCATCTGCCTGAGGCCGCCTTCTACATGGTCGGCACTATCGAGGAGGCTGTCGCCAAGGCCGAGAAGCTCGCCGCCGAGGCCGCTTAAGAATGCCTAACGCCTTCAAATTCGAGCTGGTGTCGCCCGAGCGGCTGCTCGTGTCGGGCGATGTCGAGCAGGTGGTCGTGCCTGGGGCAGAGGGCGAAATGACCGTGCTCGCGCATCACGCGCCGCTTCTGACCACGCTCCGGCCCGGGCTGCTCGATATCGGTTATCCAGGCGGAGAGCATAAGCGCTATTTCGTGCGCGGCGGTTTTGCCGAGGTGAGCCCCGCTGGGCTCATCGTCCTTGCCGAGACTGCTATCGACCTTATCGAGCTCGACTCGGCTCAGCTTAACCAGGCGATCAAGGACAGCGAGGAGGACGTGGCCGACGCCGCTGACGATAGCGCCCGCGACCGCGCGCAGACCAAGCTCGACCACCTTCGCCAGGTGCAAAGCACCCTTAATCTCTAGTGTCCGCAAGGCGGGGAACCGATTTGCCGCAAAAAGCCTTCCTTAAAACGCCTAATCCACGTGCCATTAGGGCGTGGCGGCCAGCTCTTGCTATAAGAAGCCCAAACGAAGAACAGGCCGGCCACACTCTTGAGGGAGCGAGGGCGGACAAGGGATATGCAGCAAAAGACCCAGCCGAAACGCGTCCGATCCCTAAGCTTCGGTATCGAGCGGCTTGGCCTTACCGCCCTGCGCTATCCGCTCGTCGTTGCGGTTATTGTTGCCGCCATCACCGTGATGGCAGGCCTCGGCTACTCGAGGTTGCGGGTGGACGATTCGCTCTCCGAGCTGTTCCGTACAGACACGCCGGAGTTCCGCGACTACGAAACCATCTCCAAGCGCTTTCCTTCGAGCGAATACGACGTCCTCATCGTGGTAAGCGGGGACAAGCTGCTCGAGCGGAAATCGATCCAGGCGCTCCGCGAACTCATCATCAATCTGCAATTCGTGGATGGCATGGCGGGCGAGGTCTCGCTGTTCTCGGCCCGCGAGGCGCCAGAGCCCGGTAAGGTTCCCGGACCCGTCTTCCCCGCCAAGCTTCCGACCGGCGCGGACTACGCCAAGCTTATCGACCAAGTCCGCAACAATGAGATCATCAAGGGCAAGCTGCTTTCCGATGATGGCACCCTCACGCTCATCCTGCTCGCGCTCGATCGCCAGGTCGTCGAGGAGAAGGGACTAAACTCGGTCGTTCAGCAGATTCACGACACTGCAGCGGAGGAGCTGAAAGGCACCGACCTCAAAATGCAGCTTTCCGGCGCGCCGGTGATGCAGCTTGAGATCAGGAACGCGGTCGAGCGAGACCGATTCAAGTACAATGTGCTCGGCTTTCTGTTCGGCGCGGTCATCGCCTACGCCTTCTTCCGGCGCTTCTCCTTGATGATCATCGCCGCGCTGCCGCCTGTGATCGCCATCATCTGGTCGCTTGGCCTGTTCGGCTGGCTCGGCTTCAAGCTCAATCTGTTCCTCAATGTCATGATCCCGTTGATCATGGTGCTCGGATTCTCGGATTCGATGCAACTCACGGTTGCCATGCGCAACCGGCTGCTTGAGGGAGACCGCCGCATCAAGTCTGCGCGCTATGCGGTGCTCGTGGTGGGTCCGGCTTGCGTGCTCGCCACCGCCACGGCGGCAGCCTCGTTCATCGCGCTGTTGTTCTCGGATTCAGCGCTGATCAGGACCTTCGGCATTGCCGGCGCCTTGTCCACGGTCATCGCCTTCATCGTCGGTATCTCGCTCGTTCCGCTGCTCACCCGTGCGCTGATTCCGCGCACTGCGCGGGCCTATGCCGCCAATCTCAAGCGCCACGACCGGGCGATGAATGCGCTGAAGGCGTTCTGTGGCAAAATCGCCGAGTTTGGCGTTCGCCGTCCACATCTCGTCGTCACCCTCGGCCTCCTGGTCGTGGTCGGTTTTGGCGCCATCTATGGGACGCTGCCGCCGCGCTATCGCCTCGCCGACCAGGTCCCCGACCGCGAGCAGGCCGTTGCCGCAAGCGAGCAATTGGACGCCAAGCTAACCGGCGCCAATCCGCTGCACGTGATGATCGACTATCCCAAGGGCAAATCCCTTTACGATCCCGACGTGCTCAAGGTCATCGGGGATGTCCACTCGATCGTCGAGACGCAGTCGGGCGTGGGCAATGTCTGGTCCATCGAGACGCTTCGCCGCTGGCTCGCCAAGACGCAAGAGGACACGCCGGAGCGGCTCAAGGAATATGTCGATATCCTGCCAGACTATCTGACCAAGCGCTTTCTCGATCCGGCCGACAATTCCGTGGTGGTCACCGGGCGCATCCCCGATATCGACGTGAGCAACCTCCTGCCTGTCATCGAGAAGCTCGACGGCAAGCTGAATGTCGTGCGCGATGCTCATCCCGATTATCGCATCGTCGTCACAGGGCTGTCGGCCATCGCCGCGCGCAACAGCGCGACGATGATCGGCAAGCTCAATGCGGGCCTCACCACCGAAATTGTGTTTATTTGCATCTTTTTGGGGCTCGCCTTCCGCTCGATCATGGTGTCGATCGTCACTGTGCTGCCGACCCTGTTCCCTGTGTTCACTGCCGGCGCCGTGCTCGCCGCCTCGGGCGAAGGGCTGCAATTCGCAAGCATCGTGGCTCTGATCGTGGCTTTCGGCTTGTCACTCAACGCCGCCGTGCACTACCTCAATCGTTTGCGGCTCGAGGATCGGCCGGGGGAGAACCCCGCTATCGGTGTCGAGCGTGCCACAGTGCTTATCGGCCCCGCGCTCGTGCTTACGTCTTTGATCCTCGCGTTTGGTCTCGGCGTCACGATCTTATCGGACCTGCCTTCGCTGCGGCTGTTCGGGAAACTTTCGGCGCTGACCTTGGTGGCCGCTCTGATAGGCGATCTTCTGCTTCTGCCTGCTAGCGTTCTGCTCTATCGGCGCTTCATACGACGTCTACGGCCGGCCCCAGCTCACAAGAGGGCGCGGGCCTGAGACCGTCGTGCTCAGTCGAGCAGCGCGACTAGTTCCCTGATTACGCGCTCATAGACATCGCGCTTGAACGGCACGACCAGCGCGGGGAGCTCCGCAAGCGGAGCCCAGCGCCAGGCGTCGAATTCCTGCTCATGACCTTTGCGCGGACTGAGGTCGATTTCGCTCTCAGGACCCTCAAAGCGAGCGGCAAACCACATCTGCTTCTGGCCGCGATAGCGACCTTCCCAGGCAATACCCAAAAGCTCGTCGGGGATATCGTAGGTTAGCCAATCGCGGGTGCGCGCGAGGATGCGAATCGAGCGTACGCCGGTCTCTTCCTCAAGCTCGCGGCGTGCGGCATCTTCGGGGTTCTCGCCTTGATTGAGACCGCCTTGCGGCATTTGCCACCAAGTCCCGGGGCCTTCAGGCTCTTCCGGGTGATCCGTGCGCCTGCCGATAAACACGTGATTGTCGCCGTTGAGCAGCATCACGCCAACGCAAGGCCGATAGGGCAGCGCCTCTCGTTCGATCATGATATGTAAATCAGCTTTGCCGCTGTGACCGCACCACGGCGCTTACGGGCACGAGCACGATGCCTTTGCTTTGCAGCTTTGCTGCCCAGTCAGCCAGTTGCTTGGCAGTGCCAAGTTTGACTTTCACCACAGCGATTGCGGCCCCTCGCTCCTTGGCAGTCGCTTCGAGCTTCGCCAGTTGTACGGCTATATCACTGCCGTCGCTCTGGACGGTGGCTACGGCATAATCGAGGCCGATCGTGCTGCCAATTTGGCTCGTGGTCGATGCATGCACGCTGCCGTCATCAACATAAAGAAGGCCACGCTTCTTGAGTTCCTCGAGCACCGGCGTGAGCGCTTCCTGCGACGCCTCGAATTTGGCTCCCATGAGATTGGTGACGCCGACATAGCCCGTGTATCGCGACATCATCCATTGCAAGCGCTTCATGTTCTCTCCGGGTGGAAGGCTCGTGAGCAGTGTGTGTGCGCCTGGATTCTCCGTCGGATAATTGTTCGGCTCGAGGGGAATTTGCAGCAGCACTTCATGGCCGTCGGCACGGGCATACTTGACTGCGTCCTGTAAAGACCGGCCATAGGCGCCGTAGGCTATGCTCACTGGACCGGGCAATCCCTTGATCACGCTCGCAGGCGGGCTGTCCGGAAGGCCGAGGCCGACGAGGAGCACGGCAACGCGCGGCGGCCCTCCAGTCCCGTTGCCCGCATAGGACGACGGGCGGGCGTAGACCTCAATCGGGCGCCTGCCATCTGTGGCAACCTTGGGCAGCGGACCGTATTGAGACTCTTCGACTAACTCCGCGACCGGGACCTCGGGAAGCGTCACCGGTCCAGCCTCGTTTGCTGGGGGCGAAGGCAACGCCGTTGCCGGCTTCGCAGCATCGGCGGCCGGCGGAGTGGCCTCATTCCCGAGCGCTGCCTGCTTCTCCTCGGGGCTTGTTGCCGGCGTCTCTTGTGAAGCGGGGGCCGAGGCTTGCTCTTCTGGAGATTCTGACGGCGGTGCAGCTGGTGTAGCCTGCGGGGAAGGCGCCGAGGCATCTTGGCCAGTTCCAGGCTCGGTGGCTGGAGCTTGCGGCTGACCAGACGGCCCGGCGACCGCAAAGCCCGGCGGGAGGTCCACGTTGGAACCGGAGGTTTGCGCGCCAGGAGCCGGCGGTTGAGCTTCGGCTGCTGGGGGAATGCCCTCTGCCGCAGGTTTCTGGCTCGCCTCTGATGGCGGAGTCGGTGCCGACTCAGACGTGGAGGCAGAACCCTCGGCCGATTCACCCGCGCCAGGGGCTGTTGCCGGCTCGATTTGCAGAACAGCTACGGGTCCGCTCGACTCGCTTCCCGGAAAGAATGCGAGCCACGCGATACCAAGCAC
>Ga0126372_10000196_pt1 | contig 18912 bp, 17 predicted proteins | sample PanSoiMetaPlot_6_FD_92762 | JGI IMG/M metagenome (GOLD analysis project Ga0126372, IMG submission 92762) | Tropical forest soil microbial communities from Panama - MetaG Plot_6 | ecosystem: Environmental > Terrestrial > Soil > Tropical forest > Bulk soil | place: Panama | collected 2016-02-17
ATAGCCGGTGCCGAAGTTCGCGTAGAGCTCCGTCTGGTACCACGGGCCGAGCACCAGGTTGGCCTTCACGTTGGGCCGGGCCTTCGTGACGTCGCCATTCAGGTCGTCCTCGGTCGTGTTCACGTTCGTGTGGACCCGGTAACTGAAGATGTCGCCCCGCGCGCCCGTGACGAACCGCAGCCACGGGAACGGCACGATGTCGAACTTCACGAACGGCGAGTACGACTGCTCGACGATCGAGACGTCCTGCGTCCGCGCGAGCTGATGGCGCTGGACGGCGGTGGCGAGGACGACGCGCGGTGTATCGATGCGGTACTGGAAGCCGGCCGAGCTGGTCAGGTTGACGTCGAACGGCTTGCTCTGGTGCTGATAGAGCGCGTCGAAGCCCGCCAGATAGCGGCGGTCGCGCTGGTTGATCATGTCGCCGTTCTGCTCGTCGTTGAGGAAGAAGGTGAAGTCGTTGAAGAGATCGAGCGTGTAGTACGTGCCGTACGCGTGCGCGGTGAGGAGCTGATTCTCGGCGGGCCGGCAGCGCCAGTCGAGATTCAGGTTGGCGCGCTGCGTGTGACCGCCCTCGTTGGGATCGATCGAGTCGAAGCGTCCGATGAGGCCCGACCGCACCGCGCGCGCCGGGATCTCGCCCGAGCCGTGCCAGTCGGCTCGGTAGTACGATGCCCACGCCGCGAGATCCATGTTCTCCGCGATGGTCGCCTTTCCCTTGGCCAGAAAGTTAAAGCGCTCGTAGCCATTGGGATGGGTGAACGGGCCGTCGCTCCGGTAGTACTCCACTGCCACGAGTGATTTGAGCGCATCGCGCGTCGGCGACAAGAGGGCCAGATAGCGCTGGGTGCCCCACGAGCCGCCGCCGGCCTCGACATAGTTTTCCTCGACGGTGTCGCGCAGGACGAAGTTGAACGCGCCCGCGGTCGCGAAGTCGCCGAACTCGACGAAGTACGGCCCCTTGAATCCGTCGAGGCGCTGGACGGTCTCGGGAATCAGGAAGTGCAGATCGGCGTAGCCCTGGCCGTGGGCGTGGCTGCGGAGGTTGACGGGAAGGCCGTCGATGAAGATCGCGAGATCGGTGCCGTGATCGGCATCGAAGCCGCGCAGGAAGTACTGCTCCGCCTTGCCGCCGCCCTGGTGCTGGCTGATGACCAGGCCGGGCACCAGGCGAAGCACGTCGGCCGTCCGTCCCTGCGGGAGCAGCTCGAAGTCGCGCCCGGGGATGAGGACTTCTGACGAGGCGGAAACTGGAGGCGGCGCCGTCACGACCACCGGCGGCAGGGTTGCTTCCTCGGGCCGCGACGTCGTCGGCGTCTCCTGAGGCTTTGGCGCCGGCTCTTGCGCAGAGACTACACGGCCCAGCGACACACCGGCGAGGAGTGCCGTGACCGCGATCCAGCGGGGGAAAGACGACCGCAGCGGTCGTATGAACATTGGTGCGAAGGTAATACCACACGACCGTGGCCTGATCCAGTACATTCCGGGTCCATGGGCGAGGAACGGGCGGTCCGCTTCACCGTGTCGCTCCCGGCTCGGCTGATGCGCACGTTGGACAAGCTGCGCGTCGGCCGGCGCTATGGCAACCGCAGCGAGTTCGTGCGCGATCTCCTCCGGGGCGAGCTGGTGAAGGAGGAGTGGGCGGCGCTCCCGGGCGAGACGGTGGGCGTGCTGACGCTCGTCTACGATCATGAAACGCACGCGCTGGCCGACAAGCTCGCCGACATCCAGCATCACGGCTTTCGCTCGATCACCGCGAGCTTGCACGTCCACCTCGACGAGCACTCCTGCCTCGAGGTCATCGCGTTGCGCGGCTCGGCGCGGCGCATTCGGACGATCGCGAACCAGCTGCTGTCGGTCAAAGGAGTGCGGTACGGGCAACTCGTTCCTGCGACTCGAGGCAAGCACCTGACTTAGCTCTCTCTCGCTCGGAGACGGCAGGGCGGCGCGGGGGGCGGGGGTGCCCTCGGGGATCCGGTTGCGGACTGTCCGGGACCTGTGAGTCGTGCGCGCCTCTCGAGAGCGAGCCTGACTACACGGATCCCCGAGAGCACCCCCGCCCCCACGCCGCCCCGCCGTCTCTGCGCGGAGCTTGGTCAGGGCTAGCCCGGGCGGGTAGGGACATCATGCCCGCGGTCGGGTTAGACCGCAGTGCCAGAGCATAGCGAATAGAGCAGTGCGAGGCGTAGCGTACGGTTGTTGACGTGACGGTTCGGGCGACGAGCTGTGAGACTGAGGCCGTGTGCGCTGTGGGAGATTTCCGATTGGTGTCGCGTCGGCTTGGTGGTCATGATTTCGTTGTTTGGTAGGTTTTGAGTTCCTGGGTCGGATGATGGGAGAGGATGTGTGGACTGGAAGGTGAGGGTGTGCTCCTCGGTGGAGGAGATGCGGCTGGCGGTGAGTCCGATCTGGCACTACTTCGGGCGGACTGGGCCGATGGATGAGCCGCTCGCGGCGCTTGCGCGGGTGCTGCCGCCGGAGCGTGTCCATGCCGCCTGGGACGGCGCACGTGTCGTGGGCGGGGCCGGCGCGTTTCCGTTCGAGCTATGCGTTCCGGGCGGGCGTGTTCGCGCGGCCGGTGTCAGCGTCGTCGGCGTGCTACCGACTCATCGGCGCCGCGGCATCTTGACGGCGATGATGCGGGCGCAGCTCGACGCCTGCCGTCAGAACGGTGAACCGGTCGCGTATCTGTGGGCCAGCGAAGACACGATCTACGGTCGCTTCGGCTATGGCATCGCGTCGATCGCGATGGAGATCGACGTCCCGCGCGAGCGGTCGGCGTACTACGCGCCCGCCGAGCCGTTCGGGGAGACCCGGCTGGTCGCGCTCGGCGAGGCCGAGCCCCTCGTGGCGCCGGTGTGGGATCGGGTCGCCGCCGTCACGCCCGGCATGTTCCAGCGGACGCCGTCGTGGTGGCAAGCGCGTGCGCTGAACGACGCCGACTGGCGTCGCCGCGGTGCCGGTGAGCTTCGATGCGCGGTCGTCGAGGCCCGAGGTCGGCCCACGGCGTACGCGCTCTACCGCGTCAACCCGGCGTGGGATCGCGGCGTGAACACGGGAACCCTCGACATCGTCGAGGCTCTTGGTGACTCGCCGGAGGCGACGCGTGCGATCTGGCGGTTCCTGCTCGATATCGATTGGATCGCACGCGCGCGAGCGTTTCTCTTGCCGGTCGATCATCCGATCGTGCTGCTGACGGCCGAACCCCGCCGGCTCCGGGCGACTGTGCGCGACGGTCTCTGGGTGCGGCTCGTCGACGTGCGCGCAGCGCTCGTGGCGAGAGCATTCTCGGCGCCGGGTTCGGTCGTGATCGAGGTCGCGGACGACTTCTGTCCCTGGAACCAGGCGCGCTGGCGGGTGAGCGCCGACGACGTCGAGCGGACGAGCGAGCCGGCTGATCTGGCCGCCGACGTGACGGCGCTCGGCTCGATCTATCTCGGAGGATTCACGTGGGCGCGGCTCGGTCGGGCGCTGCGAGTCACGGAGCTGCGGTCGGGCGGGCTCGCCCGTGCCGACGCGGTCTTCACGCGGCACGATCCCGCACCGTGGTGCCCGGAAATCTTCTAAGTCCTCCCGCGCGGCGCGCCGCCGTGGCGCGGCGCGGGAGCGCTACTTCATCGTTCGCGGAATGAACAGGGCGAGGTCGGGGAACAACATCAACAGCGCCAGGAGCAACCCCATCGCGATCAGGAACGGAGAGGTCCCGAGGAAGACGCCCTGGATCGACACCTCCTTGGACATGCCCGAGATCACGAACACGTTCATCCCGATCGGGGGCGTGATGAGACCGACCTCCACCAGGATGACCAGCATCACCCCGAACCAGATCGGGTCGTAGCCGAGCGCCTGGACGACCGGGAAGAAGATCGGCACCGTCAGGAGCACCATCGCTAGGCTGTCCATCAGCCCGCCGAGGATCACGTAGGTGATGATGATGAAGATCATCACCCAGGTCGCCGAGACGGGCAGGCGCGAGAAAAACGCGGCGAGCGCCATCGGGACCTTGGTAACGGCCATGAAATAGCCGAGGATGATCGCGCCGATGAGGATACCGAAGATCATCGCCGTCGTGGTGGTGGTCGCGACCAGGGCGTCCGTCAGCGATCGCCACGTCACTCTGCGTCGGGCGGCTGCGAAGAGAAACGCGCCGAAGGCGCCGACGGCGGCCGCCTCCGTCGCCGTGAAGACGCCAAAGTACATGCCGCCGATGACGACGAAGAACAGAGCGATCACCGCCCACACCCGGCGGAGCGCCTTGATACGCTCGAGGACCGGGGTACGGACCATTGCCGGCCCGAGGACCGGGTTGACCCAGGTGACGACGGCGATGGTGACGACGAAGAGCGCGACCAGCACGATGCCCGGAGCGATGCCGGCCAGGAAGAGCTTGCCGATCGACTGCTCGGTGAGGAACCCATAGATCAGGAACATGACGCTCGGCGGGATGAGTATGCCGAGCGTGCCGCCGGCGGCCACACAGCCCGTGGCGAGCTTCGCGTTGTAGCCGACCTTGCGCATCTCCGGCAGCGCGATCGTCCCCATCGTAGCGGCGGTAGCCAGGCTCGAGCCGCAGATCGCGGCGAAGCCGCCGCAGGCGACGACCGTCGCCATCGCGAGCCCACCGCGAAAATGGCCGAACCAGCGGTTCGCCGTGTCGTAGAGCTCCTGGCTGAGCCCAGCCATCGTTGCGAAGTGGCCCATCAGGACGAACAGCGGCAGCACCGTCAGGGTGAACGAGGCGACGTTGCCGTACGGGACGAGTCCGAGCATCGCGAGGGCTGCGTTCCAGCCGCTGAGGTAGGCGAAGCCGAAGAAGCCGACGACACCCATCGACACGCCGATGGGCACGCGGAACGCCATCAGCAGGAGCATGATGGCGATGCCGAGGGCGCCGATGCCGGTGGAGCTCACGGTCGGACGACGCGCCGGAGCGCGGCGAGCGTGCGGACGACCAGGGCGAGCGTGAAGAGCAGGGTGCCGACGGTGGCCGCCCAGACGAAGGGCGCGATCGGCAGACTCAGGTTCGGCGTGGTCTCGCCGGCGCGCCAGACGTTCTGGGCGTGGAGCGCCGTGCGCCAGGTGATCGCACCCCAGAACGCGGTGCTGAGCAGGGCGGCGAAGGTCTCGCAGAGGGCCCGCGCGCGGGGCGACAGCTTGGTCACGACCACGTCGATGTCGACGTGACCGTTGCGGAGCTCGGTCACGGCGAAGGCGCCGAAGACCAGGAAGACCATGAGCAGCTCGCTCAGCTCGAGCGCGCCGGGCAGAGGACGGTTGAAGAGATAACGCCCGGCGACGTCGACGACGGTCACCGCCGTCATCGCCACCAGACCGAGGAGGCTCACCACGTTCGCGACGCCGATCGCGCCGCGGAGGAGCGCGCCCACCGATCAGATCCTCACGGGTCGTAGCGCTTGATGGCGTCGCGGAGATCCTTCAAGATCTGCCGCGCGGGCAGTCCCTTACCCTCCATGCTGGTCAGCCACTCGTCCTCGACCGGCTTGAGCTTCGCGGCCCAGCGTGCGCGCTCCTCGGCGGGCACGGTGTAGATCGTCGCGCCAACCTTCTTGGCGGCGGCGATGCCCTCGAGCTCGTTCTTGTCCCAAACGCTCCCGGTGAATTCCGCGCCCCAAGCCCCGCTCAGATCGTCGATGACCTTGCGGAGGTCCGGCGGCAGGCTGTCGTATTTCTGCTGGTTCATGATCGTCATCAGCGGCGTGGCGTAGAGGTCGACCACCGTATGCTGGCGCAGCACCTCGGAGAGCTTGAAGGACGAGATCGCCTCCCACGGAAAGATCGTGCCGTCGACCACGCCACGCTCGAGCGCGTTGTAGGCTTCGGGCGCCGCGATCGTGACCGGCGTCGCCCCGAGCATCTTCACCATATTGACCGTCATCGGAGTGGCCGACCGGATCTTGAGCCCGACGAGGTCCTCTGGAGTTCGAACGGCCTTCTTGGCCATGTGGAACTGCCCGGGCGGATGGACCCAGATCCAGAGCATCTTCACACCGCCGAACTCGGTCTTGAGATCCTTGTCGTAGATCGACCACACCGCCTGGCTGCCGCCCTTGGCGGACTTGAACAGGAGCGGCAGCTCGGTGACCGAGCTGCGCGGGAATCTCCCTGGCGTGTAGCCCAGCGCGGCGAAGCCCATGTCGGCGATGCCGCTCTTGACGAGATCCCAGTGGTCGGCGGGCTTGCCGAGCGTCGAGCCAGGGTAGATGGTCATCTTGAGCCGGCCGCCGCTCTTCTCCTCGATCATCTTGCTCCACGGCACTAGAACGCCGGTGTGGTGACCGTGGCCGACGCCGACCCAGCTCGAGAACTTCAGCTCGATCGGCTGCGGCTTGTCCTGCGCGGCGATCGGCGCGGTGGCGAGACAGGCAAGCGCCAGGGTCAATGTTGGGGCCAGGCCCATCCATCGAAGGCTCATCTCGGTCTCCTCGGTGGCGCGAGTTCGGCGCCTGAGATTACCAGAAGCGGCTTGTTCGACGGGCAACTTCTGGGCGACGGTTTCGACGGGGCGGACCCTACTGACTACGGCCGCTCGGCGGCCGGCCGAGCGTCGCGATTCAGGAAATAGTTGATCCACGAGCTGGTGCCGCGAAGCTGGCGGTCCGGCGGCGGCACGTAGGTCTTGAGATCATCGACACGCCCGGACGCGCTGGCGCGCTCATACACGGCCACCCAGATGCACGGCTTGTCGGGGACGACCTCGCACTGGCCCTCGTTCGTGCCGCCGCACGGCCCGTTGCGCAGCTGCTTCGGACACGTCTGCGGGCACACATATTCGAGGTGGCCGAGCACGCAGTTGCCGCAGGCCTGACAGCCGAAGAGCGGCTTCTTGACCGCGAGCTCCGCTCGCTCGAGCAGCGCAGCGGCCGGTCGCCGGCGATCGATCCAGCCCATCACGCGCGTGAGCGCACGGCGCAGCCAGGTTTCGCGATTGACCGGTAACGCGCGCCCCAGCCAGTCGAGGATCCTCGGGACAGTCGGGGCGCCTGGCCGCTTGCTCGCCGCGCCCGCCGAGCCCGCCGAGCGCTTGCGCGAGGAGAGATAGAAGCCGCCGTCGGCGCCGTAACCGAGCTCCGGGACCAGCGATTCCCACCGCGGAGCCAGCTCGTCGGCGCGCCGGATGATCCACGCGATGCTCGCGGCATCGTGGGTGCCGCCGATGTACGCCCCGGCATAGCCGAGGCCGCGCAGGATGGCCACGGTTCGAGCCGCGCGCTCCAACCGAGCCTGCCGGCCGCCGTCGCGCGCGCGGCTCTCGGCGTGCACGGCGGCGAGCAGCGCGGGTGAGACCCAGCAGCCCGGCGGGCTGCCGGTCGCCATCCGCTCGGCAGTCTTGGGCCCGAGGACGTAGACGTTGCCGAGGAGCGGCGTGCGCAGCCCGCGCTCGTCCAGGTAGCGCTTGAGCTCCGCGAACTTCGGCGCGTCCCAGCCGACCTGCGTGACCGCGACGTCCGCGCCGGCAGCGATCTTCTTCTCGAGCTTGACGTACTGATAGACGCAGTCGGCCTCGGTGTACTTGAACGGCGAGACGGCGACGGCGATGTGAAACGGCATCCCGCTTCGGCGGCGCTCGTCGATGAGGCGGACGAGCTGGACGGAGTCGAGGTCGAACACCGGCGGCTGATCGCCGGCCGGATAGTCGCCGGTGAGCGCGAAGACGTTCTCGAGCGACAGCGCGTGCATGTCGTCGAGGCTCTTGGCGAGGCCGCGGCGATCCTGGCTCACGCACGTGAGATGGATGTTGGGCGTGAGCCCCCGCGCGCGGGCGGCCGCGGCGACCCGCAGCGGATCGTGACCCATCGCGCCGCCGGCGTAGCTCGTGATGCTGCCGGCGACCACCGCCGGGATGCGCGCCAGACCCGATGCGGCCTCGAGCAGCCGCGCCTCGCGCGTCAGCGCGGAGGCGACGAGCTCGACGACATAGCAAAAGCGCCCCGCCGCGAGCGCGTCGCGCAGCGGGTTCGTCATCCCCGGAGCTCGCGCCGGACGAGCTGCGCGCCTTCCACCATGGCGCCGAGCTTCGCGAAGGCGACCTCGCGGGGCAGGTGGAGTAGACCGCAGTCCGGGTTGACGGACAGCCGATCGACCGGAAGGATCGCGAGCGCCTCGCGGATGCGCTCGGCCACCACGGCCGGCGTCTCGACGTCGTGCGTCTTGACGTCGACGACGCCGAGCCCGAGCGTGAACGGGGCTTCGAATTCTTTGAAGAGCTTGAGGTCCTCGCTGCCCCTGCGCGCGAACTCGAGCGTGATCTGGTGGATGCGCGCCTCGAGGATCGCCGGGAACAGATAGCGGTAACTGCCCTCCCACGAGGGCTTGCCGTAGCGATTGCCGTAGCAGACGTGCAGGCTCAGCCGCGAATCGACACCCTCGACCAAGGTGTTGATCGCGCGCACGCCCCAGGGCAGGTCCTCGGGAAACCCGGAGTAATACGGCTCGTCGATCTGGATCTGCTCGGCGCCGGCGCGGACCAGCTCGCGCAGCTCGAGATTCATGATGCGCGCGATCTCGACCGCGAAGGCCTCCTCGCTCGCGTAGTACTGATTGCGGATCCGCTTGACCAGCGAGTGCGGCCCGGTGACCGATACCTTCACGCGCCGGTCGGTGAAGCGGCGCAAGAAGCGAAAGTGCTCGACGAGGCCGAGGGGGGCCATCGGCATCCGGTTGCGGACCACGCTCTCGTAGAAGTCGTAGTACGAGGCCTTCGAGCCGCGATCGATCTCAACGCCGGGCAGCCGCGTCGCGAAGTAGTCGATCATGTTGTCGCGCCGGAGCTCGCCGTCGGAGACCACGTCGAGCCCGGCAACCTCCTGGTCCTTGATCGCCGCCTTCACGGCCGCGTCGTGCATCTCCTCGAGATCGTGAGCGGTGATCCGCCGGCGCAGGAAATCGTTCTTCGCGCGCTCGAGCCAGGCGGGCATCGAGTAGCTGCCGACGACGGCGGTCTGAAGATATTGCGCGGCCATGGTCTGCCTCATTCCCGGAGCGTCGTGTAGAGAATGCTGGTGCGCGATCCCGCGCGATAGCGAAACGGCGCGAAGTGGACGTCGTACCCCGTCCGGGCGCCGACGGCGCGCAGGAGCGCACCGTTGACCCAGTTCACGACGGAGCCGTCCAGCTTGCCGGGGCCGCGAAACCCCTGGCGGTATTCGTCCATCGTGGCGACGAAGATGTCCTGCACTTGCAGATAGCCTCGCGGATGCAGGAGCGGCACGGTGTTGACGAAGCTCTCCACCGCGCCGCGCGAGATGTGGAAACGGATGTCGGCGGGCGCGGTCGCGAGCAGCTCGTCGAGGTCGTCGCCGTGGAGCCCCGGCGGCAGCGGGACGTCGGCGGTGCCCTCGAGGAACCGCAGGCGCTCCTCCAGGCAGAGCCCGTCCCAGACGGCGCGCCAGAACACCACGCCGCGCTCTCGATCGCCGAAGAGATCCGGTCCGGTCTCGAGCAGACGGCCGATCGTCGGGCGGAGCTGATCGGTGGTGAGTCCGTGAGCGCCGGCGATCGCCCGCGCTGCCGGCCCCGGAAGGTACGCGCGCGTCTCCACGAGATAGAGCTGCCCGTCGCGCCGGACGAGCTCGTCGACCGGCAAGTTGTCGTAGACGTTCGTCAGGTGGACGTAGAGGATCTTGTAGCGCAGGAACGAGAGCGCGCGCAGCGGGTTGAGCGCGTCGGTGGCGATCATGCTGACGATCTCGCGGTGCGCCGATACCGCGCTCATCGCGCGATCCAGGGTCGGAAGTGAGTAATCGGCGAGCAGGAATCGCAACCGCGAATAGAAGCCGGTCGCGCGCGCCTCGTCGATCGCCTTGAAGCGATCGAGCCAGAGACCGGCCCGCGTGCCGGACCCCACGCCGATCTCGAGCGCGAAGATCTCGGCCGGCAGCTGGCCCCGCTTGTCGAGCTCGACCAGCAGGGTCCAGAAGTCGGCGACCGCATCGGCGACCGCCGCCGGATCGTTGGCGTCCGACCGGCCGCTCGGCAGCGCCGCCTCGAATCCGCGGCCGGCCTGGCGCTCCCAGTCCGGGAGCCGCTGCCAGAAGAGCCGATTGAACTGCCAGATCGAGCTGTCGCCGAGCGGCGCCCAGTCGTCGACGACGACCCGGTCGCCTTCGCGGGCGGTCGCGCCACCCGGCGCCGCGCTGCCGACGGAGCCCACGGCGCCGGCGAGGTCGTCGAGCACCCGCTCGCGCGAGGTCCGGCGCAGATCGACGGCCAGCTCGGCGAGCGCCATGCGCTCGCCTCGAGTGTCCGCGGCGTGGCGCACGGTGACGGGCTCGCGGAAGTTCGCCTTGTACTGGATCCAGTCGAGGTGCAGGCGCAGGTGCGGCAGCACGTCGGGGTCGAGACGCCGCTGATCGATGAGCGAAAAGAGCGCGGTCAAGACGTCGCCGGCTCCGGTCTCTCCCGCCTTCGGCAAGTAATTGAGATGGATGATCACGGGGTCCAGATACCACGCGCGAGGGGGCTTGTCACCAGGGCGTAGTATGACTTATGGAGGTGAGTGATGAGCAAAGGCGGCAAGGTCAAAGTAATTCCTGAGGGCTATCACAACGTCACGCCGTACTTGATCATCGACGGCGCCGCGCGCGCGCTCGACTTCTACAAGCGCGTCTTCGGCGCGACCGAGAAGATGCGCATGCCGGGGCCCGACGGCAAGATCGGCCATGCCGAGATCAATATCGGCGACTCGATGATCATGCTGGCCGACGAGCACCCGGAAATGGGGGCGCGCTCGCCGCGAGCATTCGGCGGCTCGGCCGTGAGCATCATGCTCTACGTCAGGGACGTGGACGCGACGGTGAAGACCGCCGTCGCCGAGGGAGCCAAGCTCCTCCAGCCCGTCGAGGACAAGTTCTACGGCGACCGGATGGGCACGATCGAGGACCCGTTCGGTCATCACTGGCACGTCGGAACGCACAAGGAGGACGTGCCGCCCGAGGAGCTGAAGCGCCGCGCGGCCGCGATGGCCAAGAGCGGCTGATCGACGTGATCCGTGCGCCGGGGCGGCGGTGAGCCGCCTCGGCGGGCGGATCGTTCGCGCCGCTGGCGGTCCGCTAGACCGTCGCCGTCATTTCTTCTTGCAGGCCCACGCGTTGCCCAGGGCGCACAAGTACTTGTCCAGATCGTGGCCGCACTTCAGGTCGTGCGGCGTGTAGAAGAGGTCGGGCGCCGAGTGCTTGCGCTCGGCCTCCACCTTCTGCACCGAGGCCACGCACGCCTGGAAGTTCGCGTCGTCGGTGCGCCACGCCTCGCGCGAGTCCTGCCATGCGAAGTCGGCGACACAGAGGAAGTAGCCGGGCTGCGGCTCCTGTGCCGTCAGCCGCTTGCGGATCTCGATCCCTTCGGCGCGCGCGACCTGTTCGAGCTCTCGATACGGGCGCACCATGCAGCACTCCTTCCGGTACGCCAGCTGGCCGCCGCGCGTGCGCACGGTGTCCGTCTCGCACGGATGGTCTTGCGCGATTCCCGGCACGGCGTGGAGCAGCAGCGCGCTGAGGAGACAAGAGACGAGCCCGGCGATCCGGCGCTTTCCCATGGCTGATTCAATTGTAGGGCTGGAGCGCGCCATTACCTGCCAGGTAGTTGTGCGGTCTGGAAGCCAGGCGCACGCTGAGCGCGCGTCAGAAGGATCGAAGGAGCGAATATGCCGGCGCTCTACACGCCGCCCCTCAGCTATGCCGTCGCTGGCATCTTGATGCTCGTGGGCGCATCGGCGGCGGCGCGCGGAATGCGAGCGCTCCGGCGGGGGCTCCGCGAGGCCGGAGCGCTCGAGGTCGTCCGCGGGATTCGAGGCTGTGTCGTCGCGCTCGCCGCGGCGGCATTCGCGGCGGGCGCGCTTCTCGCCTCGACCGGGTTGATCGTCCTCGGCGCCGTGTTCCTGGGCGAGGAGCTGTACGAGACCGGCGTGCTGGCCCTGATCATCCGGTCGGGCGAGCCTCCGGTACCGGACAGCTCGCCTTCACGCCTCGCGGGTCTCAGCTAGGAGTCGCCCGGTCCCGGCTACGAGTAGACGATGACGCTCCGCTTCACCTCGCCCTGCAGCATGAGGTCGAACGCGCGGTTCAGCTCGCCGAGCGGCAGCCGCCGGCTGATGAGCTCCTCGAGCTTGTACTTGCCGCTCATGTAGAGATCGATCAGCATCGGCACGTCCGTGCGCTGATGGCCGCCGCCGAACGAGCTTCCCGTGAGCACCCGCTGCTGCAGGAGCAGCGACGGATCGATCGACAAACGCGTCCCTGCCGGCGACACGCCGACGACCACGCAGGTACCGCCGCGGTGGGTCGAGAGAAGCGCCTGCTCCATCGTCTTCTGTGTCCCGACCACCTCGAACGCGAAGTCGACACCGCTCCGGCCCGAGAGCGCCTGGACGCGCGCCACCGGATCTTCCTTCGAGGCGTCGACGACGTGGGTGGCGCCGAACTCCTCGGCCCACGCCAGCTTCTGCTTCATGACGTCGACGGCAATGATCTGCCCCGCGCCGACGAGCCGCGCGGCCTGGATGGTGTTGAGTCCGACGCCGCCGCAGCCGAACACCGCCACGCTCGCGCCGGGCGCGACCTTGGCGCGATTGAACACAGGCCCCGCGCCGGCCAGGACGCCGCAGCTCACGAGGCACACGACGTCGAGCGGCGCGTCTTTCCGGATGGGGATGACGCTCTCCTCCGGCAGCACCGAGTGCGTCGCGTAGCCCGAGACCTGCAGGAAGTGATGAAGACCGCGTCCGTCCTTCTTGAAGCGCGGCGTGCCGTCGAGCATGAACCAGCGCGGCTTGTCGCGCAGCGCACACATGGTCGGCTGGCCACCGATGCAGTACCAGCACTTGCCGCACGAGGGGATGTAGCTCGAGCAGACGTGATCGCCTGGTGCGACCGTCTCTACTCCCGGGCCAATCTTCTCGACTACCCCGGCAGCCTCGTGGCCGAGCACGACGGGCAGCGGATGCGGATAGTCCCCGGTGATCACGTGCAGGTCGCTGTGGCAGACGCCGTTGGCGGTCCATCGCACCTGTACCTCGTGCGGGCCGGGCTCGGAGAGCTCGACGTCTTCCACCACGACCGGCTTCTTCGCGTCGTAGAGAACCGCCGCTGTCACACGCATGGCGCCCTTCCTTTGGAGGAGAATGTGGCGGATAGTCTGCGCGAGCGCCGGCGCCTTCGCAAGGCGTTGCCTTGTCCGATCGCCTCGCGTACTGTGCTTTCGCGGAGGCGCGCTGACAGGGACCATGGCCGGCAACGCGCGAGACCCGTACGACGCGGCGGACAGCCACGCCGTCCCCCATCCTGTTCTCAAGAAATATTACGAGCGGGAAAGCGATCGGCGTCCCTTCGTCAACGCCCTTTTCGACAACGCCGCGGAGCACTACGATTTCGTCTGCGGTCTGGGCTCGCTCGGCTCCGGTCGGCGCTACCGGCGCTGGGTCCTGCAGCAATCCGGGCTTCGCGCCGGTATGAAATTCCTCGATGTCGCCACCGGCACGGGCATGATCGCCCAGGGCGCCACGCGCATTCTCGGTGAGCCCGGCGCCGTCATCGGCCTCGATCCGAGCGCCGGCATGCTGCGAGAGGCGCGCAAGGTCGTCAAGGTGCCCCTCGTGCAGGGCACCGTCGAGGAGCTGCCGTTCGAGGACGGCCACTTCGATTTTCTGTGCATGGGCTACGCGCTTCGCCACGTGGCCGACCTGGGGTCGGCATTTCGCGAATTGCGACGCGTGTTGAAGCCAAGCGGCCGGGTCCTGATCCTCGAGATCACGCTGCCGCGCTCGCCGCTCGGGCAGCGCTTCTTCCGCTTCTACTTCGAGAGCGTGCTGCCGCGCGTGACCCGGCTCAGCACCGGCAGCGCGAAGGCCGAGCTCCTGATGAAGTATTACTGGGACACGATCGCGAACTGCGTAGCGCCGGAGACCATCCTGGGCGTACTGAAATCGAGCGGCTTCGGCGACATCGAGCACCGCGTGCGCGGTGGACTGCTGAGCGAGTACATCGGCGTGAAGCCGGCTGGCGGCCAACCGTAGCTTCGGCTGCGCTCGGCTCGAGGTAAGTGCGCGTCAAACAAGACACGATTCGTTCCTATAGGTGTACTGCTCTGCCGAGTTATGCTGCGAAGTATGCTGTGAAGCGCCGATTTTGCGGGTCTGTTCACGACTTGCGGGTTCTGTTCGATAAGCAGTTAGCGAAACCTTCAAGGGTCAATAGCGCTATGCAGTCTCTCATTTGCTGCTCGACCACTCTGGCGTGCTGCTTTGTCGCCGTTTCCCACGCTTCTGCCGCGGCTCCATTCCGTGACGCTTCGGTCGACGCACGCCTTGCGTCGTGTGATTCGGCCGTTGTCCGTTCAGCGGCGGACGAAATTCTCCGCGACCCCAAGACGCTTCAGGAGCCACTCCTGCTGTTTCACGCGGCATCCGGGGAGCGTGTGGCGGGGCGCAAGGAGGAGGCGGCATTCCTGTATCTCGCTGCGCGCTTGCGGAGCTCGCGTCAAATCCTCTTCGAGAGCGGCGATCGGGCCCAGCTTCTGGCCATCATGAACATGACGCTCGGACCGCTCATCATGCCGGTCCTGGAAGCCGACGCCGAGCTCGCCCGGCGCGTGGTTCGACGCGTGATCGACTGGGACCGCGCGACGCCCGATCCTTTCCGCGATCGGACGGAGGCCAAGTCCGGGGAGATCGCGAAGAAGATGGCCGAGATCGACGCGGGGCTCGCGCGCGTACCCGACCAGGTCCGCGACGATCCCGCCCGCCGGCTCAAGGCCCGCGAAGCGGATGAACAGGCCGAACAGCAAATCAAGGCCATGTACGCTCAGCGCTGCGGTCCGGGCACTCTGGATCCGGTCGACGCCGAAGCCGCCGTCAAGCGAATCAATGGCCAGGCGGAGCTCCTTGCCAAGGCACATCCTCTCGTGCTCAGCCGGGCAGGAGGGGCCGTGAAATCCGTCAACGTCGGTGCGTCGAAGCAGCGCGCCTCCGGACTGCCGGATCGTCTGACGGTCTCGGTAACCCCGGTGAGCGGCAAACCGTTCTTCGCCGAAGTTGATGTCGTCGCCGCCATCACGCCCGACCGCCGAGTCGGTTCGGTCAAGTTCGCGCTCGCGTGCCTCACGGATCTCTGGATCGGTCAACGCGAGGCATCCTGGAAGGACGTCTGCACCGGCGATCCGAAAGCGATCAAGCCGGTCGACAGGGGCGGTGCCGAGCTGGCGCGATTCGACATCGGCGCGGATGGAAAATCTCGGGAGAGCCCACCGCAAGAGCCGGTCTGTGGCTTTCCCGCGCTCGCGCTTCCCGCGGACTTTTCCGTGCTCGCGGCAGGAGCGTACTCAGGGCGAACGATCTCGTTCCAGATCGACCAGAGCGGCCACGAAGGAACTCAGATCGACGTCGCGGTCAATAGCCCGGACAGGCCCGTCGTCTTGATGCTGGGGGCGTATGAGCCGACGGTCTGGAATATCGGCTGGTCGAAGGAAACCAAGATCCTGGCCGTCTTGGTCGGGGGCTACCATCGGCAGGCGGTCGCCGGCGTGGACAAGAGTATCCCGTTACTCGTCAGCTCCTACGACAACAAAGGACCGTGCGGGTATTTCTACGTCAACTCCGACAATCTCGCACCGCTGAATCCTTTGGCCAGGCGTGTGTTCGGGCGTCCGGTGGACATGGTCTATCCCGCCACCAACGGCAAAGTCGATGTCGGCAAGCCACTGCCGGCGGGAGCGACCCTGGTCAGGTCTGCCGCCATCACGCCTGAATCGTTCTACGACAACAACGCCCCGATTGCGGGCCCGGCAGGCCTCGAGGAGGCCGTTCGAAAGGGGCTGCTCCGGAGGGCAACCGCAGCAGATGCCCAAGCCTGGTCCGATGCGGTCCTTCAGAATTCTCCGCCGCCCGATGTGCCACCCGTTGCCGGCCGAGGCTTTCCCAAGCCGCCAATGCCACCGATACACAACGCGTATGTCGTGCTGAAGCCCTTCACCTATCCGTCAGGGCTCTACGGCGGGAACTCTGCGACGTTCATAATCCTCAAGGGCGTGCCAACACCACAGGGCAATCCAGGACATTCGGCCGTGTATGATTTCAACACGCTGAGCTGCCAGGGCGCCGTGTGCAAAGCTCGCTGACGTGAGGTCATCGTTCAGTCATGGAGCTCTTCCTCTTCGCGCGTTTCCACGCTCGCGCAGGCTGCGAGGCAGCGTTGCGCGAGGCAATCAGGACCGTCGAGGGCCCGACCAAGCTCGAGCCTGGCTGCCTCAGCTACCAAGCCTTCCAATCCGTTCGCGTCACTGGCGAGTTCTACGTTCACTCCCGCTGGCGCGACCGTGCTGCCTTCGAATTGCACGCGTCGCTTCCACACACGGTGCGGTTCCTCGCTGCCGTAGAGGGGCTGATCGATCACCCGTTGAGTGTGGCTCTCACGGAGCCGATGACGTGACGTCCGACCCGTCGTTGCACTCGCCTGCCGCGGGCTGGGGCGGTTAACGCCCGAGCCTTGGGCGCCAGACTGGCGATCGTTGAAATCTGAGGGGAGCTCAGCGTGAAGATCTATAACGCCGCGGGCTACACGATTATTTTCGTCTATGCGCTGGCCTGCATGTATTTCGCGCCGTCGCACATCGGCCCCTGGACAGGGTTCTTGATCGGCGCGGCCTATTTCCTTGTGTGCTGGTTCATCGGGGGACTGTATTTGTCGCCCGTCATCCACATGGGGATCGCCCACCGCGCGCTCGACTACAAGGAGTGGTTTGTAAAAACCCTCACGGTCGTGAACAACACCTTTGGTGTGTACATCAATCCGGTCACGTGGGTGAACCGGCACCGGCTTCACCACAAGTTCTCCGATCATCCCGGAGATCCCAACAAGCTTTCGGCCGACGGTTTCTGGCGAACGCTGTACCTGTGCCTGTTCCCCTATAGGTGCATAACCAACATGGCCAACGACGAGATCTTCAAGTCGTGGTCGTTCCGCCTTGTGGCCAATCCGGTGTTTGCGGTGGTGTCCCAGGTGTTCAATTTCTGGCTGTTGTGGCTCCTGGTGGGCGATCTGCGTTTTGCCGGGGCGGTCTGGGGCGTGTTCCGCGTGTTCGCGATCTGGATCAACATGATCCAGAATTACTGGACCCACGACCGGAGGTTCGGTTACCGGCGTTACGACGACGAACACGACAACGCGATGAACATCGGCGAGTGGTTACCGGTCACGGCCACCTTCAGCGCCTGCCTGCAGAACAACCATCACCATTCGCCGGGCCTGCTGCGGTTGAGCCACGAGGAATCGGAATACGACTTTGGATTCCTGACCGTCAAGGCCATGAAGGCGCTCGGCCTGGTGCGAGCGACGACCAGGGGTGCGGAAATCCCCGGGGAGTGCCCGCTCACTGCCCTGAACTTCTAGCCGGCGCTAGGCCGCCTGCTTGCGGATGAACGGGTAGACGGTCTGCCCCCAGAACGTGCCCGGGATGTTCTCGTTGGCCAGGCCGTAGGTCTCCGGCCACTTGCCCTCGGGGTAGTAATAGGTCCCGAAAATTTTGTCGATCCACGGAAAGTGGATGGCGAAGTTCTTGTCGATGGCCTCTGGTTGCGACGTGTGATGCCAGTGATGGAATCTCGGGAAAATCAGGTACGGCTCCAGCCACTTGATGGTGGGGCCGAAATTGGAGTGTGTCCACGTCGCGTGCAGCGTGACGAACAGGAGGTAGGCGACGAGCATGTCGTGGGAGAAGACGAGCATCATCGGAATGAGGATGAACCCGCGCACCACGACGTCATCCACGATGTGAGACCGTGAACCAGCGATCCAGTCGAGCCCCTTGGAAGAATGGTGAATGGCGTGGAAGCGCCACAGCCACGGCACCGAGTGGAAGGCGCGATGAATCGCGTATTCCGCGAGATCCGCCACCAGGATTGCCAGGAAGAGCTGAACCAGCCAGGGCAGGCTGCCGATCGCCGCTTGCAAGCTCGGAACGGCGAAGAGGGCCGTCAGCTGCGTGGCGGGTAGCAGGATCAAGAAGGTCGTGATCTGGGTGGGCAGGTGAGTCGACAGGAAATACACCACGTCCAATAGCCACTCGTTGCGGAAAACACTTTGCCGCGGATAGGCCGGCCACAGTACCTCGAACGGCGAGAAGATCAAGGTCATCAGCAGCATGTCCAGCAGAAACCAGTCCAGGCCGATGGACGGGCCATCGTGCAGCGGTTCGTTGATTGGAACACTGCCGCCGCCCCACAGAGTCGCGGTCAGGGCCAGCAGCATCCCGGTCAAGCCCAGGATCTTTTTCCGGCGCAGGATCGCGGACGCGACTCCGAAGATGATCGCCGCCACGATGACCGTCTGGATCAACATGCGGATCAGGTACATCGGGTAGTACGGCCGCAGATTGGGAGAGCTCAGGAGTTGTGGGTAGTGCAGGCACGCCACCGCCCCGAGTGCGAGCAGCCCGCAGAACGTCGACAAGATCCCGCTCCACCAGCCCGTCCCGAACCCGCTCGGGTCCTGATCACCAAACGTCTCGCTGATTCTCTGTTCGAGCTTCTGTGCGAGCATGGTTCTCCCCCATTCAGTAACCTATCACGTGGGAAGAGATTGACCCTCGTATGCTCGCCCACATCGCCAAGCATGTAACGTGAGCAGCCGAGCCGGGAGGCCCAAGCTATCGGTCATGACATGGCTGCTCGATGCGGATCCTTCGATCCGCTGGCAGGTCATGCGCGACCTCGGCGACGAGCGTGACGACGTCGTTGCGGTCGAGCGGTCGCGCGTTGGCTCAGAAGGCTGGGGCGCCCAGCTTCTCGACCGCCAGAGGCCGGACGGGAAGTGGGGTGACGGCATAGCCGACCCGCAGTGGGCATCGACACTGCACACCCTGCTGCTGTTGCGGCAGATGGGGATCGATCCCAGGAGCGCGCGCGCG
>Ga0126372_10000197_pt1 | contig 18882 bp, 8 predicted proteins | sample PanSoiMetaPlot_6_FD_92762 | JGI IMG/M metagenome (GOLD analysis project Ga0126372, IMG submission 92762) | Tropical forest soil microbial communities from Panama - MetaG Plot_6 | ecosystem: Environmental > Terrestrial > Soil > Tropical forest > Bulk soil | place: Panama | collected 2016-02-17
TTTCCGCTGAGTGTGGTTCTTCAAGAAGAAACAGGGAGTCCAAACCTCACGCAACTCGCCAACGATTCTGATCGCGTGCTCAAGCTGGCTGCCGCATACATGCGGCTTGGACTTTACGAGAAAGCAGTCGGTGTTCTCTCGCGAAAATATCCGTCGCCCATTCAGGATCAGCAGGAACCAGGTGCGCTTGCGCCGCAAAATCACACGATGGTGGGTTATTTCCGCGCTTATTGCCGCGAAAAACTGGGCCAATCGGCATCCGAAGACTACAAGGCGGCCTCCACATTGTCGACCGCTTACGTGTTTCCGAATACTGCCGAAGAGTTTACGGTTCTGCGCACCGCCTTGCAGGCGAATCCCTCGGATGCGACCGCTCACTACTTGTTGGGGACCTTCTACTTCTCCCGTGGCATGACGGATCCTGCACTCAGCGAATGGGCGGAAGCCCGCAAGTCCGGTACTGCCATTCCAGTGTTGAGTGCGAGCACAGGCTTGGCGCTGCTCCATGTGAAGAATGATCCTGAGCGTGCACTTTCAGCATTTCGTGATGGGCTTCAGAGCGATCCAGACAACATTGCCATCTACCTAGGCATCGATCAGTCACTCAGTCTGACTAACAGCCCGGCAAAGGAAAGAGTCGCGGCCTTGGAAAAATATCCGAAAATGGACTCCGCTCCTCCGGGGCTGATCTTCGAATGGATTCTTAATCTGGCAGAAGCCGGAGACTTTGAGCGCGCCACCAGCTTGTTCCACAATCGTTTCTTCCCGCGTGAGGAAGGCGGCACAAACGTTCGCCAGGTTTGGATCGAAGAGCAGGTGCTGAAAGCAGCAGGTGCCTCAAAGCAGGACCATTGCGCCGAAGCGCTCGCCACGGCAAATCAACTTGGCTCCGAAGTTCCTGGTTTGGCTTTTACGCGGGATGGCCTGGAGCCTTTCGTTCAATCCGCGAGAACGAACTATCTTCTGGGCTCCGTCTATGAAGTTTGCGGAAAGGCAGAGGAAGCTAAAGCCAAGTTTGCACTTGCGGCAACGGCATCGACGCCCGATCAAATCCACTGGGCCTGGATGGCTGCACGGAAGATCCCAGGCTTTAGCTCGTCCCAGTGGCAGGATCGACTCCAAGCTTCTTTCGAGGCGGCAGCCAGCCGAAGCGAAACCAGCGGATTTCCAAGCTGGTGGATGTACGTTGCCGGTTCGCTGGCGAAGGATTTGAAGCGAGAGAAGGAAGCGGACTACAGATTTCGGCAAGCCCTATTGCTGCCAGACAGAATGCTTGCTTATCACTTCACGCGTGTCGCCATGGCGGAAGCTAAGCCGTAATTACCTGGACCTGTGCCTTGCGCAATCCCTCAATGAACTCAGTGGGAGCGCGGCTGTCGGTAATCAGACGGTGCACCACCGAGACGGGTCCAATGCGAGAGACACTCCGGCGACCCAACTTGCTGAAGTCGGCTACTACGTTAACCTCTTTAGAAATACCCACCATTACGCAGTTTAACTGGGCTTCGAGTACGTCAGGTGTGGAGGGTCCCGCGTCCAGATCGAAACCATCGACCGCCAAAAACAGGCGATCGGCGTGAAATTCCCTTAGCATGGCTTCTGCCTGCGGGCCGACGAAGGAACACGAAACGGGCCGGAGCAAGCCTCCGATCATGATCACGTTCAGGTCGGGAGCATCGATCAGTTCGTATGCGACATTCAGAGCGTGCGTGATGACAGTGACCGATTGCAGCCGACGGGCCTTCAGGTGACGGGCAATTTCCGCGGTCGTAGTTCCCGAGTCCAGAATCACGGTCTCGTTGTTCTGGATCAGTTCGGCGGCGGCCCGCCCAATCCGTGTCTTCTCGGAGTGATGCAATGTCTTTTTTAAGCGCAGAGGATAGTCCTGACTTGCTTCCACCTGGCGAACCGCTCCGCCATGTGAGCGCACCACCATACCTTGGGAGGAAAGATCATCGAGGTCCGCTCGTGCCGTCACCGCCGAAATGAAAAACTTGTCGACCAGATCTCGAACTGTAATCTGCCCCTTCTGTTCGATGAGGTCCAAAATCTTTCGCCGTCGTTGTTCGGCGAGCAAACGGTTGTCCCTGGCAATCCGCATCCGGTTGGGTCCTTGGTCCGGGAAGCCGTGACGACGCGTGCTGTATCAGGTCGTTCCCGCCTTATTTATACACTTGCGCACGGGCGGTAGAAGAAAGAAAATAGCATGAAAACGAAAGTCTCCTGGGGGCTGGGCAGATCCATAACATATCAAAGGATTTGTTCTAAATCTTGCGACGCCTTTCTCGAAGGTCGTAAAAAGCAGGGTTTCGTTTGTCTTCTTTTATTTCTGGAGCACCGGATGTCTTTGCCGGTCCTCAGGGCTGCATTGAAGTTTGATCGTCGGTCGAACACATGAGAAGGCGCGACTTCATAGCGGCATTGGCGGCGTCGGCGCTTTCGGCCGCACATCGCACGACCGCTCAGGCACCCATCCGCAGGCCTCGACTTTTAATCGCGAGCGCTGACCCCTTTACCGGAATATCCATATTGAAATCTCGTTACGCTGCTGGCAGGCGTCCCTCAGACGACATGGAAGGCTGGGCCCTGTCATGGCGGCTGACGGGGCAAGATGATTTCGCGGAACGCGCCCTGATTGAAATGCGATCGAAACACTTGGGGACTGCTGGGAAGCCTTCCCGGTCCTGGGTCGACTATGCTCGTTGGGGTTTAGCCTTTGATTGGCTGTTCGACTATCGTGGGTTCGATTCTGTTCTTAAGGGGCGCGTGGCCCAGGAACTGAGAGACGGAGCAGCGGCCATGCTTTCGACCCCGGACTTTGCCGACCCCGGCCAACTTTCCTATCACAACTACTCCCTACGATACCTGGCATTGGCAGCCTTCGCGTCAGCCGCCGTCGAGGGCTATCCAGAGTGTGACAATCCCTGTCAGGCCTGGCGCGAGAAGATTGACCAATGCATGGCCAACGTCCTCGAATTGACAAATATCGTTAGCCCGGAAGGCAGCTATCACGAATCCCTCGACTACATGCGGATCACCTGGGCCTCTCTCGCCATGTTGGCGGAGTTGCAGCGGACGACAACGGGCGTGGACCCGGCTCACCACTACTCTGTGTTCCGTAATGTTGGAGCGACGTATTTATATAAGCTGCTTCCGGACGGCACCCCCTCGCGCGAGGGTGACAATGAATATCCAGTTCTGGATTCGCGGGATACCGCACTCATGGGCTACGCAGTCAACCGCTTCAAAGACCCTTACAGCGCCTGGTTTTTGCGTGAAAGCGGTTTCTTTTCGACGGAATGGGTTCTCCCCGTGCTGGAATTCCTCTGGGACGATCCCGAAGTCACGCCACGCAATCCAGCTTCAGCTGACGAGAGTGAACTGCCTCGGCAGCGGTTTTTCGGTGGGGTTGGGCACCTGGTGATGCGAGATGGTTGGAACAAGGACTCCACCTGGATCGAATTCGATTGTGGCCCTTACTTCGCGAAGCATCAACATCTCGACCAGAATCAGTTCACGATCTACCACGGGGGATACTTGGCGATCGATAGCGGGGCGGACTACACCGACACCGAGAGTCCGCATTACTTGAACTACTATCGACGGACGGTAGCGCATAACTCCATTCTTGTTTACGATCCGAAGGAAAAGTTCTTCTGGTCCGACAACCTGGTACCCGCAGCCAACGACGGCGGGCAGCGCATGAATTCCGCGCGGTATTGGAACACCATCCGGAGCCGCAGCGACGGGGAGCGTACCCGTGACCTGTGGGATCTTGGCTCCATGCGCAGGGTGGACTATGTCCCCGGCCAATATCATTACGCACTGGGAGATGCCAGTCGAGCATACTCTCGCGAAAAATTGAAGCAATTCACGCGCGAGCTACTCTACGTACCCAAACACAACGTTCTGTTTGTCTTCGATCGCGTCGTCAGTACCAACCCAGCCTTTCGCAAGGCTTGGTTGCTACACGGCGTAAATCCCCCGAGTGTGGACGGCAATGAAGGGAAAGCTCCCGGCGCCCAGGATTTTCGCGGTGCGAAGTCCTTCCGCTTTGGGGAAGGACAGGGAGAGTTGTTCGTTCATTCACTTCTGCCCAAGGAACGTGTGATCACGCGAAGGGGTGGCAGTGGCGACGAATTCTCCTGTCCGGGGGACCTCCAAGGCGGAAACTGGGGGTCGGGCGAGAACTGGCCTCTCGAACCAGCCGAAGGTGCACCTCTGCCAGAGGACCCGAAACTCCGACACATGTGGAAGCTCTTTTGGGGCCAGGACTTCGATAAAATTCTCAGTTCGAATCGAAAGAACGTTGTCCCCGGAAGCTGGCGGGTTGAGGTATCTCCCGCCTCACCGGCCGAGGAAGATTTCTTTCTTCATGTTTTTGAAATTGGAAACATTGGAAAAACCGGGCACAGACGTGCCGAGCTTTTGGACGGTGTGAACTTCCAGGGTACAGCCTTCGAGCGAGGTCCAATGGTGCTGTTCAGTTCGGCCGGTCCAGTCGTCCCGCACGGAGAGGTCTCACTGCCGGAGCTCGCCTGCGATTCCTTGATCGTCACTGGCTTACAGCCCAGCACAACCTACGAACTCAACTTTGGCGGACTGAACGTCTCCTCATCTCCTGCCGCGGTGCTGCCGGGAGTCTCGGCGGGCACACGGCTCACCCGCTCGAATGCCAATGGAGTATTGCGAATCGAGGGGCAGAACCTCGGCAATCTCCGCCTTCGAATCGCGGTTTCCAACGCCGAGTTGCACTGAGAGCCGATTATCAGCGAGCCAGCCAACACGACGATTCGACTCAAGCCTTTTTCCAACCAGCGTCCGATCTCCAATCTACGCTGGTGGATCGCCGCAGTCCTCTTCACGTCCACAGCGATCAACTATATCGACCGGCAGACGCTGTCGTTCCTAGCTCCCTACCTCAAGCTGGAGTATCACTGGACGAACACCGATTACGCGAACATTGTCATCATCTTTCGGATCGCATACTCACTCGGCCAAACAGTGTTTGGCCGCTTCATGGATCGTGTTGGAACACGGCGTGGCTTGTCACTTACCGTCACGTTCTATTCCGTGGTTTCTGTGCTCACCTCGCTGGCCCAAGGCTTCTACAGTTTTGCGACCTTTCGCTTCCTGCTCGGCGCGGGGGAGTCAGGGAACTGGCCCGCCGCCACCAAGGCCGTTTCGGAATGGTTCCCCAAGCGAGAGCGTGGCTTAGCGACTGCATTTTTCGATAGCGGTTCCTCCGTCGGAGGTGTTATCGCCTCCTGGCTCATCTACTACATCTATTTTCGATGGGGATGGCGACCGGCCTTCGTGATCCCGGGAACGCTTGGCTTTCTGTGGTTGCTGATTTGGCGATGGCTTTACCATCCGCCTGAATCTCATCCGCGGATCAGTGAAGCCGAGCTGCAAATGATCGCGGCTGACAAAGCTGACAAAGAAGATGCGCAGCTGATGTCCATGCGAGACACACTGGATTGGGGGGTCCTGCTTTCGCTACCCCAAACGTGGGGAGCCATCCTCGCGAAAGGTCTGACTGACCCCGTCTGGTTCTTCGTGACAGATTGGTTCCCAATTTATCTCGTAACCAAGGGGATTGAACTGAAGACTGGCCTTGTCGCGATCTGGCTTCCATTCCTCGCTGCGGATTTGGGCAACTTTTTCGGAGGCTGGGTTTCGGGAGTCCTGATCAAGCGAGGATGGCCCCTGGCGAAGGCGCGGAAAGCCGTTATCATTTTCGGGGGCATAGGTGTGACGATGCTTATGCCGACCGTCCTTACAACCAATCTGTTTCTCATTGCGTTGCTCTTCGGAATGGCCACCTTCTCCTACGCTGCCTTCTCAACGATGGCAAACGTGTTGCCTTCCGATCTGTTTCGCAGTGAGTCGGTGGCCACGGTCAGTGGAATGAGCGGAACAGCAGCCGGCCTGGGTACGATTGTGGCTTTTAAGTTGATCGGTTACTTCTCGGACGCTCGTAGCACGATGGCGGGACATTCTTTTGATCCCATCATAATTGTGGCAGGGCTGGTACCGTTCGTAGCGATGATTCTCGTTGTGCTGCTGGTGCGCAATTCTGAGGCGACCCGGCGCGGCTTGGTTCGTCCCGTTTAGCGGGGCATCAAAATCTTGGGCGCTGCTCTTACCGCCTCGTCCCCGAACCTGCGATTTTCCTGACAGCATGGCCTGACCCAATGGGTGGGCGTGCATCTGTCCGCCAGTAGTTTGAAACTTGAACAGCTGCAGAGGATGGCGCCGCCAGGGTTGCTATCGGTGCCAGAGTTGTGATCAGAAGTGTGGTAGTGATGGGACCACCCGGAGGAGAAGTGATTCCGGTGGGAGAACGACGGGACATCTGACCACATTCGGTGGTTCATCCAGTGGCCAAATCAAGTGGCTCCATTCCGTCGTTGGCTTTTGTGCGGGTTCCGTGCGGTTCAGGACCGAGATCTCTGCCCTCCCGAGCGGTTACATTTGGTCGACTGGCTTGATGCTAAAATCTGCCGCATGAACCGACGGCAGAGCCTCAAGGCTCTTTTCCACCTGTGGCTTTGTTCCCTGCCGCCGTTTTCTCGTCTCTTGCACGCAACGACTGGCAAAGAGGACGAGTACTTCCCAAACTACGTTGACGTTGCCCTTCAGGCGGGCTTGACGGCGAAAACGGTCGTTGCGGGGCATGAGAGCAAGGACTTTCTTCTTTCTACCACCGGCGGCGGAATCGCCTTATTTGACTATGACAATGACGGATGGTTGGACATATTCGTCGTCAATAGCTGGGGGTTAAGCGGTTTCCCCAAGGGGGACGAGCCTACAAATCACCTCTACAAAAATAATCGGGACGGCACATTCACGGATGTGACTGCGAAATCCAATCTTGTGCGCTCAGGCTGGGGACAGGGAGTGTGCGTTGGGGATTACAACAACGATGGCTTCATGGATTTATATGTCACTTATTACGGCAAGAATGTGCTGTACCGAAACAATGGAGATGGCACCTTCACCGACGTCACCCGCGAATCCGGGCTGCTCCAGGCGCAGGGCCACTGGAACTCAGGTGCCGCTTTTCTGGACTACGATCGCGACGGTCGTCTCGATCTCTTTGTTAGTAATTACGTGAGCTACGATTCCGGTCTAGCTTTGTACGATTCCGATCCTTCTCTACTGGGCGTGCAGTCACCTGTGCTGCACGGGCCGGCGGGCTTACAAGGTTCTAAGAACATCCTTTATCACAACAATGGCGACGGAACCTTCACAGATGTATCGAAAGCCTCGGGAGTTGTGAATTCCGAACCTACTTACGGCTTTACGCCTTGCGTTGCGGATTATGACAACGATGGCTGGCCCGATATTTACATTGCGAATGATTCGACTCCGAGCCTGCTTTTCAAAAACAATTGCAATGGAACTTTCACTGAAGTCGGGCTGCTGGCTGGAGTGGCTGTTGACGAAAATGGAGGAACCCAGGGCGGGATGGGCGTGGACGCCGGGGATTACGATGGCGATGGTCTTCTAGACATCATAAAAACCAACTTCTCCGACCAAACAACGTCTCTGTATCACAACCGCGGGAATGGCTTTTTTTCAGATCGTACATTCCAAGCTGGCCTGAGCAGGCAAACCTCCTCGGTCAAGTGGGGGACAGCCTTCGTTGATTTCGACAATGACGGTCAACTCGATATTTTTATCGTGACTGGTGCGATCTATCCTCCGGGTCTGAGTGGGAGACTTCCTAAGCCTAAGGAAAACGAAGGCAAGAAAATCCTGTACCGCAACGTTGGAAACGGACGCTTTGAGGACATCTCCGAGCGGAGTGGGGCCGGCTTGCTGCTCCCACGCTGCAGTCGGGGCGCGGCTTTTGGTGACATCTTCAATACCGGACAAATTGACGTAGTAATCAACAACTTGAATGATCATCCGACCTTGCTGCGGAACCAGTCTCGCTCGACGAATTCATGGCTGCTTGTGAGGCTGGTGGGAACGCGCACTAATCGTGCGGCGATCGGATCGAGAGTAATTGTGGAAACCGAGGGCCGCCGGCAAATTCAGGAGGTACGTAGTGGCGGAAGCTTCTGCTCGCAGAGCGACTTGCGATTGCATTTTGGTCTCGGCCGTGCGCGCGAAGCAACTCGCATAACCCTAAAATGGTTGGGCGGTGGGCAGGAAATTGTTGAACACGTGCCTGCCAATCGTATGGTTGTGATCCAAGAAGGCAAAGGTATCGTTGGGCAGGAAAAGTTTTGAACTGGACTTGTCGGGCTATCTCGATTGTTATCCTCGATCTCGTATTCGTGACCGCTCAGTTTGCCCAAGTCGAAACCCACGAAAATCTTTCCAGCACGCCAAAGGCATACGACACGGCCTTCCATTTATTACAGGCTGGAAAACCGAACGAGGCGTTAGCAGAACTGAATACCGCCTTGGTCATCGAACCAGATAATCCCTCATTGAACAATCTTCGAGGACTAGTTACAGCTCAGCTCGGCCGTAGCGTAGAAGCGGAAGCCAGTTTCAGGAAAGTCATTCACCTGCAGCCTCACGTGGCCACAGGCTACAACAATCTTGCCGCACTGCTTTGGCAAGCGGGACGCAGCGCCGAAGCTGCTGCAACCTTCCGGCGGGCCATCAAGGAGGAACCGCAAAATTTCACGGCGTTAGTAGGTCTGGGCACCATTCTGTCCGAGACGCGCGAGTACGCGCAGGCTGTGCCCTATCTCGAAAAAGCATGGTCCAGCCATCCCGGAGATTTCCAGACAGGCTACGAGTTGTCCCGAAGCCTGACCGAGCTGAAAAGGCCGTTTGACGCTCGCAAGATCCTCCAGAAGTTAGTCCCTCCTCAAGACGATACGATGGCAGCTAAGTTTTATGTACTTACCGCAATCGTCGCTGAAAACCTAGAGGATCAGGTGACCGCAAATCGCGATTATCGTCGTGCTTACGAGCTGAGTCCGCAATCTTTCGAGATCTACCTTGCCCTCGTGCGCAGCACTCTCGCGAAACCAGACACGTCGTGGACACAGCTGCCGACAGCACCCAGCCGCCTCTCTGCGGAGCAGCACTTCGCTCTCGGATTGATGTTTGCATCCGGCTCAGCCTATCCCAGAGCAATCACCCACTTTGAGAAAACATTGGAACTGGAGCCGACGAGCCATTCAGCAATATATAACCTGGCTTTGGCCTATAAAGGAGCAGGTAACGCACGGGCCGCGATTGACCTACTCGAGCACGCGGTTGAAGAACAGCCGAATGCTGAATTGTGTGACCTTCTGGCATCACTCGAAGAAGATGCAGGGCTCTACTTGGAGGCCGTCCGCCACTACCAGCGAGCCGTGCAATTGGATGCCACAAAAGAGCAATATTACTTCGACCTCGGCGCGGAGTATCTTCTTCACCTGAGGTTCGAGGCAGCGGTTGAAGCGTTTAGCCTAGGCGCGCAGAAGTTCCCCGCGTCTTCACGCTTGTATGTGGGCCGCGGCTTGGCCCAGTTTGCTCTTCGTCAGTACGCTGACGCGGCAGATGCATTTCTGAGTGCGCTGGAAACTAACCCTTCAACCCCTGATGCCTTTCTCGCGTGGAACGGCTTACCTCAGTTTGTCATAGCCGCTGATTGGGAGAAGATACAGCCTCGGCTGCAACGATTAGCAGAACGTTATCCTGAGCATTCCCAAGTCGCGTTCTGCTATGGAGCGGCACTCTTGCATCGAGCTATGAGTTCGGATGGAGCAGACGGTTTCGATATAGCCCAATCGCTTCTCGAGAAAGCGGTCCGTTTGAATCCTCGACTTGCTGTAGCACACCTCGAATTAGGCAACCTGTATGCCCAGCGTAAACAAAACAATAAGGCCATTGCCAGTTTTGGTGAGGCGATTCGTTTGGACCCCAAGTCGGAAATGGCTCACTACAAACTGGCACAGATTTATCGAGACTTGAATGAATTGGCGTTGGCTGAACAAGAATTGGATTTGTATCAGAAGTTATCGCGAAGTCATCATGATCAAATGGCGCAAACCCGAAGTACCATAAGGCAATTTGTGCTGGCGAAGCCCAGTGCGGAAGCGGCTGACGTGAAAAGGAAACCGTAGGTTCTCTGAAACGTCAATCGCGTTTCGGGCGAGACGGAAGTGTGGAAATCAACAGGATCGCGTTGAGGCGCAGAGGTCTGCTCTGGCAATGTTGTTTGGTACATTGCGAATTGCGTGTTTGTTCCTGCAGACTGAAAGCGTAGGACCAGAAACGAGATCAAGTCCGTTGAGTGGAAGAAAGAGACACCACCTATCTTGGAATCGTTGTCTCTGAAAGACAGCGTCATCGCGATAACGGACCGAAAGCTATTTTGACCTGCCCGTGCTTCCGGAAACGCCCACTTCACTAAGCGTAAGCCTGCAAGGAGCTCTGCAAGATTGAACTGGGAGCTGCTTGGCGCAGACCCTGAAGCACACGATTCACAGTAGAAACGAAACGCAAAAATCGAGAATGGCGCGACTGAATGTGCCGATTCCGGTTTGTCGAAAGGCGCGAGGCCAGGCTTATCGCATGCACACCTACAACGATGCGGGCGAGCCCACGTATTGCAACATCGCGCAGGTGATGGTTCCGGTCTAATCGATCTAGAACGTGTATTTCAGGGCAAACTCAATCTGCCGGTTGTCGGTGGACGTACTCGTGATGCTGGCGCCACCGGGTTCATCAACCGTGCTGCCGGGCAGGCCAAAGTTCGGATGGTTCAGCGTATTGAAGAACTCAGATCGAAACTCGATCTGATGAGCTTCATGGATTTTAAAGCTCTTCTGCAGTACTAGATCTACGAGCACGAGCCTCGGGCCCCGCAGATTGCCAATTCTCGAGTCGCCAAACACGTGCGCGACCTGTTGCCCCGGATTCAAGGACGGTGCCACAAATGCCGCCTGGTTATACCAGCACGCTAGATTCTGGTGACCGGGATCACAACCGAGATTCGCCTGCTCAGATTTCCCGATGGAGAAATCGTATGGGTTGCCGGTCTGGTTGGGTCGGTAGCTGCCGCTCCCGGTATTGCTGAGATCGCCAGACATGCCTGCGGTGAATGCCTCCCCACTCTGCGCGCTGGTGATGCCACCGACCTGCCATCCGCCAATGATTGCATCGGCCACAGCGCCCAGGTTACCGAAGAAGTGCCGCCCTCGCCCAACCGGCAATTCATAAATGTAGCTCACCACAAAGCGGTGCCGGAGGTCAGGCAGTACCGGGCCATACTCCTTCTCCGGATGGTGCGCGTCCTGGATTGCTGCGCCCACATTGCCATCGGCATTCCCCAGATTGTGGGCCAGAGTATATGAGGCCAAGAAGTTGAATCCGTTTGAAAAGCGCTTGTTGAGTGAAGTTTGAAACGCGTTATAGAACATCTGAAGTTGCGGAAAATCCAAGGGCAATACGTTGCTTAGGTCTGGCAGAACTCCAAAGTACGGGCGCCCCATATTACCTGTGGTATCCGAGAAGTTGGAGTCCAGAGGCGAAAAAGGCTGGTTCAGGTCGCTGACCTCGTGGTTCCACAAGTGGTAGGCACGCGTACCGACGTATCCGAACTGTGCGACCCAGTTTTCCGCCAACTGGTGTTGAATGCCCAGGTTCCACTCCATAATCCGTGGCATCCGACGAACGGGGCCAGTAGTTCGCACGACACCGGTGGGGTGACTGGGATCGGCGAAAGGAATGGTCGGTGAAAAGCCGGCGGATATGAATTGGCTCGCCGAGGGCGGCTGGCCCACATTGAAGAAATGCGATGTAAACGCCAGCTGCGGTGGGTTCAGACCCAGGTCATCGAAGATGTTTCCTTCGCTCGAGTAGAAGATGCCGAAGGCGCTGTGGACGACGGTGTCCTTCTGCGGCGACCACGCCAAACCGACTCGTGGTGCCCAGTCGCTCTTGTCGAACTTAACGCCGGCATGGGACACCGCGTTCTGTCCGTACGAATTCACCACAACCGCACGATCCAGGTCGAAGTTGCCAACGCGGCCATTGGCCGGCGAGGTCACTTCATAGCGCAGGCCAATGTTCAAAGTAAGATTGGGCAGAACGTGGAAATCATCCTGCACGAATTCCGCGAGGTCCCAATAACGCGTGGGATACATTCCAGTCAGAAAATCCTGTCCAGACGAAGTTGGTATACCCAGCAGCAAGTCGGCCAGCCCATTGCCGCCAGTGGAGGTGGTCAGATCTGCGGTGTACCCGCCCGGAAAGCTGAATTGCCCGCGCGAGGCCGTGAGCTGGAAAAAGTTCCGCTGCTGGCGACGGAAATCAACGCCGAATTTGAGGGAATGTTTGTTGCGGACCCAGGTGACTGTGTCGGCGATTTGATAAATGTTCTCGAAGGCATGTTCGGGTGTCCACAGTGAATCTCCCAGAGAGGTGACGCTGGCAACATCAATGAAGGACAAGCCTGAGGAGTTCTCGTCCCCGCGATTGGCGAACGGAATTCCGACTTGCTCTGAGAGGTTCTTGCCAAAGAGAAGCGGCAGGGCATTTACCGCGTATCGGAAGAATCCGCCATGAGCGTCGTTAATGAGGTGACTCGAAAGAGTGTGGGTCCATCCCAGGCTGATGTGCTGTGCTCGTGTCGTGCCGCGACTCGGACAGCAGTCTGCGCCGCCCAACTCACCCAAAGGCCCAGGACGGAAGCTGCGGATATCGCCAAAGCTGTAGCCGACGAAAATCTGGTCCTGCTCGCGGAAATGATGGTCGAGGCGAATGTCGAAGGAATCCTGGTCGTTCACCCGATTTGGGCTAGAGAGATAGTTGTTAACCAAGTCCGGAAGATTGGGCAGCGGATACAAATTCGCGAGGTTCAAGCCCGTGGCGTTGAGCATGTTTGGCGGAATTACATTGTCCTGGCCGTTGTAGCTAATCTTGTCCCGAATCAGAACAGTTCCGCTCCCATCAGAGCAGGCATGGCTATGAGTCGAAAATGGGTCAAAAACCGTGCCTAGGTCGAATGACTCGCCGGGACCAGGATTCGGACACGGCGAAAAGAACTCTCCTGTCAAGCGGTCGCTAAAATCGCCAGCGCGCTCTGCGGCATTCGGCACAGTAGAGACATAGCTAAGGGCCTCGCGTACCCGGCTGCCCTGGTAGTCGCCGAAAATAAATGTCTTATCTTTTTTTATCGGTCCACCAAGAAAAGCACCGAATTGATTCCGCTTAAATCCGGGTTTCGGCGAAGGTGGCGGCGCAGCAAAGTAATTTCTCGCGTCCAACACGTCGTTGCGAATGAACTCATAAGCTCCGCCGTGAACCCGGTTCGTGCCGGACTTCAATACCACATTCACGGCAGCTCCACCGCGCCCAAATTCGGCGCTCATGGAGTTCTCTTCCGTGCGGAATTCCTGGATCGCGTCGGGCGGAGGAAGCACGATGACACCACCAAGGCCGAATTCATTATTATCCACGCCGTTCAGGAGGAAGTTGTTATTGGAAACCCGCAGTCCGTTTACAGAGAGGGCTTCGTTCGCTCTCTCGTTTTCAAAGACGCCCCCGGAAACGTTGGATCCGGTTTGGCCACCATTGGCGCCCGGCCCGAGGTAAGCAAGCTGAATAAAATTGCGGCCGTTCAGGGGAAGGTCGGAAATTCGCCTCTCTGTTTCTATGGTCCCCATGGAAGACGTCTCGGTTTGCAGTAACGGCGCAGCTCCGGTCACTTCCACTAATTCTGTGGCGGCGCCCACCTGCAACCCCAGATTCACCCGTACTACCTGGTTGACGCCAACTTCCACATTCGGTTCGACCGCTCTTTTGAAACCCTGCTTTTCGACCGTAACTGAGTACGTGCCGATGCGCAGCAAGTTGGCGGCGTATGCACCGGAGCTGTCGGTGGTGACCACGACCGATTGATCGGTGGCCAAATTCCTTATAACCACCTTTGCTCCTTGCACGTTTGCGCCACTGGGATCGCTGACCGTGCCCACGATGTTGCCGCGGTCAACTTGCGCGATTGCGGTGGAACAACAAATGACTACGACCAAAGCAAAGGCCAACTTCAAAGCACGACTGGCAGAGGATGATGCCTCCATGGTGCCCCCTTTTGGCCCACAGGAGTCGAACCATTCGAGCCGATTTAATACTCCAGCTGCACCGGCAAGTCAAGCTGCACATTGCTCCATACTTTCAGTCCGGCGCACCCCGGGAAAGCAAGCATTTTCTATTGACCATTGGCGGGTGTGCGGCTAAAGTCCGTTGCCTGTGAGGAGGACGTGAGATTCAGTTTCTGAAGCGACGTACGGGATTCCTAAATGAATCCAACGTGCATCCGTGCAAAATTGAGTGAAGAGAAGGGGAATTTATGAACTAATCATTCACCGAGACATTGCAGGGCGTCGCCGGCCGCGATCGTCGAACTCTGGGTGTGGTAGATGGCAAGAAGGTATTCCATGTTGCGGTCGAATTCGAGTTCAGTGCCGGAATTCAGGCCTATTGCTGACGGGATCCGTGGATCAACCAACGCCTCCTGACGGGTGCGCCGTTCGCGAGTTGAATCCATCGGTTGGGGTGTGGGCCAACTCTTCATCGTCCGTTGAACTACCGGGCGCGCAGAAATCTCGCAGGTGCAGGAGTCGACCTGCCTAGCCGCACTGATCTGGCGCTGAGAAGAATGAAAATCGGAGGTGAGAATTATGAAAAAGGTATGATTTCCCTCCGTTCAGAAAACTTCCTAGTTTTCGAGAGGCACAACATTCTGCTGCAGCGGCATGAAGGTCAGCGGACCGCCTTTAGAAACGTCAGAATGTCCGCCATCTGACTAACAGTGATTTGCTTCTCAAGGCCTTCCGGCATCATTGAGACCCTGCTGATGCGCATGCTTTTGATGTCTTGGCGAGCAACCACCGTCTCCCTTCCTTGCTCTTGCCGCAGGGTGATGGTTGCGGAAGTCTGCGCGCTCATGATCCCATCCACGATGTCTCCGGATGCCAGCTCAACCACATAGCTTTCGAAGCCATGTTCGATCGATTTGCTGGGTAGAATGATGTCTTCCAATAGTTCCGAGGCAGGGTGATTGCGGACGGTCGCCAGGTTGGGACCGACGGCTACGCCCACACCGTCAAGCGTATGACATCTTGAACAGGCGCGTGTGAACGTTTCTTTGCCGCGCGTCACATCGCCAGCCATGTTCAACGCCGCCTGATATTCTTTCAAAACTTGCTCGCGTTGCGCCGAGCTTTGCTCGAAAAGGGACCTTGCTAACTGTCGAACTGTAGGATCAGAATCCATGAACAGGTGGGGCTTGTAAGGCTCGAGCTGCCAGGTTTGAACATCTCCGTTCCTCACGGCCTCCAAGAGTAGACGGACTCGATCTGAACCTCCGCTCAGGAGTGCGTTGGTGGCCTCCGCTCGAACGGTAGCGCTCATGCCATTCCACTTGGCAAGCAACAATGCGCCTACTTTAGGGACGCTGACCGAGGTAAGCGCCTTCACGGCTGCGATCTGGACCGCGTCGGGCTCCTGGGGGTTCAGCAGGCTTTCCAGTAAATGTGCCTCGTGATCAGATTTTGCGAGCGCCAGCAGTTCCAGTGCGTCAGCTCGCAAAGCGGCGTCGCGCTTGCGATCTGCGGCTATGACTTCAGCATGCTTCAGCGCTTCTGCGGCAGCGGGGTCGTCCGGAAGGCCCAGTACTGCCAGCAGATGAACCGCGGCGTGGCCCACAGGGCCTGGCCGGCGCTCAAACATTCGGAGAAAAAGACCCCGATCTCCCTTGAGAGCTGCTTTGGCATCAGCACCCCGTGCGCGAACGCCCTCAGCCATGCCGTCGAGCGTGGCCCCGCCCCACCAATCCGAATTGCGGTGAAAGCTGTCCGCGACTGTTGCCAGAAGTCGTCGCATTTCTTTCGCGTCCGCTTTCATGCCGATCACAGAGCCCACTTGATGAAAGAAATCGCGACGCCCCTTCGTTTCGTGATCAGGAAAGCGAGACACCGCCAGCTCAAAATACGGCAGCGCGCGACCCGGAGGCGCAGTCAGGGCAGCCAACTGCATCCAAGGGTCCTCCACCCCATCAGCCAAAAGCTTGTCCTGGGCGGCTGCGGCCTCGGGAGAGTCAATGAATCCGAGCGTGCAAAGGAGTTGGAATCGAACCTTTACATCAGGGTCGCCGGCCATCTGCGTGAGCTTCCGCGCCAGCTCTGGAGCTTTCAGCAAGTAGGGCTCAGCCAGACGAACTGCGTTTTCGCGGACACCTGCCACGGAATCGTCAAGTGCCTTTGCGACGAGACTCGGGTCAAGTTTTCCCAAGCCGTCGAGTGTCCACAAAGCGTGGACCCGCCCCAGAGGGGAGGTGCTTTCCTCAAACAATCGAATCAGGGAGGGAACGGCGTCGGTACGATGACGCGCTACGAGCAAACGCTGAGCCGTCCGCCGCCACCAGATGTTCGGACTCGCCAATTCTTGCACAAGCTCTTCGTCTGACGCCTGGCCGACTCGAATGTTTTTAGGCAAAGGGAGCGTCGACTGTGAATTGGGAACAATTCGGTAGATTCGACCGCGCTCTTGCCCGTTATAAAGATATCCGGCGTGATAGGTGTCCGCGGCCATCCACTCAGGGTGCTCGATAGTGTTGCGATAATAGTCGACGAGGTACAGAGCCCCGTCCGGCCCAACGTACATGTTGACCGGTCTGAACCAGGCGTCTGTCGAGGCGATGAACTCGGCGTTCTGTTCCAGGCGGCGGGCGCTGTAGGTTGCGCCCGCATCCGACCATACATCGCAATGCACCACATTGTGCGCAGACTCAGCCACACAGGCGACGCGATCAAATGAAGCCGGGAACGCACCACCCATGGACGGTAGGGTGATGCTGCACGAAGAAGTGAGCGTGCCCACGTCCGTCAAGATTTCGAATCGCGGCTTTCGCGTAATGGGAAAAATCTTGTTGTTCTCACCTGTGGAGACATCCTGCTGAACGCTGGGCACTAGGAGAGAGGGATTACGTTGCAAATAGCGCGCGGCGATGACATCGTGGCGTCCATTGCTGTCGTTGGTAATGGTGAAATGGCGGCCCCAGCCATCAAACACCTGCCCATATTGCGACCAAGCTGATAAGAACTCGAGCTCATGTGTATCAGGCCTGAAGCGGACGCTGCGCGGTGCCATTTTTAACCGTGGTCCATGCCCATCTGCGAACCGAATGTCGCTGCCACGGTCTCCAAATGGGTCCTGGAATACTACGGTGTGAATCGGCCCTTGGTGGTTGAGGTAGATCCAGTTGTCCGGGCCGTAGAGCGGACCATTGACCATGTGCTGCGGATTCGTAAACGCGAAGCCCGTAAGGACCTTTTCGCGGACGTCAGCCTTGCCACTTCCGGTTGTGTCCTTGAAAAACCATACGTCCGGAGCTGCGGTTACAAGGACACCGCCCTTCCAGCACATGACGCCATTGGGCATGACGATTTGATCAGCAAACACCGTGCGACGATCGGGAATTCCATCGCCGTTCGTGTCTTCGAGCAGCGCGATGCGCCCTATGGGCCTGGTGTCCAGTGGATAGCCCGTATCCTCGGCGACGTAGATGCGTCCGTTTTCGTCCCAATCCATTGCGACTGGGCTGCTGACCAGCGGCTCCGCGGCAAAACGCTCAATACGAAACTGCTTGTCAATTCGAATTGTCCGGAGAGCTTCTCTTTGGCTGTAAGGCGGACCAGCTTGGCCGCGAAATCGCACAAGAAGACAACCAACTATGATGCCAATTATCAACAGCGAAAGAGAACCGAGAAGCCAAACGCGTCTGCGGGATAATGAGCTTACAAAACCTGACATTTTACGTGATAGAAGCCTTGCGACGAGGTAACAGGCGTGGGCATAAGTCTACGCTTACATCTTGAGATGTCAAATATGATAACCGGCCAAAAGACGCACAAGACTGCAAGATTGCGCTCAAACTCTATGGCCTCGTGCAATCAGTACAAGAATCCTCACCCTGTTGAAGAAAAACTGAGTGACTTTCATGTTAGGAACGGGGAAAATAACTGGCCACACACTGGAGGGCGCCGTCATGCGCTTATCCTTAGTTCACCGGGATTCTTCTATCTCTCTCGCGTCTGTTCTTGCGCAAATTCAAGACAAGAATGTGGTGCGCTCTTCGGGGCGCATCACTGCAACGGTTCTGAACGATGAGGGCGAACCTGTGAGGGAAGCGGGTGTATGCACCTTTGTCCGACAGGCGAATTCCCAAAGCACCGTTTGTGGTTCGCTTACAGACAAAAACGGCGAGGTTCTGATCGAGAATGTAAATTTTGGAGAAGTCGCGGCTTTCACTGACTCACGTCCGCTTGGACAAGTTCTTCACCCTACAGTGAAGTATCTGCTCTGCGACAACGCGCGGGAGCGTGCTCCTATGAGCACAACGTGGCTTGAGCAAAGATGGCACCCTGCATGACGTCCTCCACGCGAGGGATAAGCCAATTCTGAACCGATTTGGTTGTATCAGTAGGGAGAGAGTGTCAAGACATTCCTGCAAGTGACTCCGAGACACTGATCCCCAGGGTGGAAACTTCCGCTCAATTGCGTTACCTTTTCCGGCTTGCCGATTCATATCCTGTGTTCTTGGAGGTCGTGTGCAGAATGCGATCCTGTTGATGTTTTCGATTGCGGTCATTTCGTCGAACTCGAGCGCGCAAAGCCAGCGGCTCGAAGAAATGCACGGCAAGACGATTCTCCTGTTCACTCCTCATCCGGACGATGATGTGTTCGGGGCGGGAGGCACAATTGCTCTCCTCAACCGCAATCACAATAAGGTTTACATCGTTGTCTACACCAACGACAACAAAGGCTCGTACGATCCGGAGATGACGTCAGAACGGCTCGCCCGCATTCGACGGGCCGAGCAGGAAGCGTCTGAAGGCCTGCTCGGAACTCCAAAGGAAA
>Ga0126372_10000199_pt1 | contig 18855 bp, 19 predicted proteins | sample PanSoiMetaPlot_6_FD_92762 | JGI IMG/M metagenome (GOLD analysis project Ga0126372, IMG submission 92762) | Tropical forest soil microbial communities from Panama - MetaG Plot_6 | ecosystem: Environmental > Terrestrial > Soil > Tropical forest > Bulk soil | place: Panama | collected 2016-02-17
ACGATGGCATATCCGAGATCTTCCTTGCCATCGAAATGGTAGTAGAGCGCTCCCTTGGTGACATTGGTGGCAGCCAGAATTGTGTCGATGCTGGCACTGCGGAATCCCGATCTGTGGACTTCCCGAAAACCGGCTTGCAGCAAGCGTTCTCGCGTGCCCTCTGGATCACGCAATCTTCGCTTCGTATTCCGACTCCTTAACATACCAACTAGTATGTACGTTATTCATCTGAAAATCAATCACAATTGAGCGGCCTGACTTTTCGGCTGCTGACATTCTCGAATTCCGTAACCTCGCGCCAGTGTGTGTATGAAAAGTTGGAGAAACAGTCGCTCTAGCCGTTTTGGAACGGTCTCAGGAGGCTGTTCGTCCGCCACTCGTTTCGACCTCTGAAATGTCGGGCCTGTTGTGTCACGTAATCGTTGTGAACGTGGAACACCACATGCTTCCTCAATTCTCGCTCAGCCGAGTGGCACCTGACGTAGATGGCCAGTCATCTCGGCACCACGACGTTACCGGAGGAAAAGAGGAGATATGAGGAAGCTTAGACAGTTGCGGAATTTATGGATAGCGTGGGTTATGACCATTGTTCTGGCTTGCGCCTCCGATGCGGTCGCTCAAACCAGCTACACAGTTACTGATTTGGGCCTTCTGAACGGTGACAATCTGAGTTGTGCCATGGCCCTCAATAATCACGACTGGACGGAGAATATGGATGCGTTCATGGACCCTCTCAGCAATTTCAGTGGGGCGACAGTTGTTAACGGTCATGCGGTGCTAAACATCGACGGGCTCAGGATCGACCTCGGCACGCTTGGAGGACCGAACGCGAACACTTGGATGAATTTCGGCGGACTTAACGATCGCGGGGAAGCGGTCGGTTTTAGCGAAACATCTGTTCCAGATCCAGACGGCGAAAGCTTTTGCTCCGGCTCAGGGCTCCCCGCCACTGGGCTTACGTGTCGTGGGTTTCTTTGGCGAGACGGACATATGAGCGCTCTCCCGACAGTGGGCGGAAATAACGGGCAGGCCAGCGCTATCAATAACCGCGGGCAAATCCTAGGCGTTGCGGAGACGGCTGTTCCTGATTCCACATGCCCACCTAGCCATCCCGGTCACGTTTCACCGGCGGTGTTATGGGAGAATGGCAAAGTCCGACCTCTTCCTACGGTGGGTACCGATCCAGACGGGTTCGGGAACGGCATCAACGATCTAGGCCAAGCCGTAGGCTTCTCGGGAACCTGCACCTCGGCGAATCACGCCGTATTGTGGGAAAACAACACTGTCTTCCCGCTTCCTGACCTCGGAACTGGCGCTATCGCCTACGGCATTAACGACCAGGGCCAAATTGTGGGGACAATCGGCAGCGCCGACGGCTCAACCGAGCTTGCCGCGCTTTGGCAGAACGGCGTACTCACAAACATCGGCGCTGTGCAGGGAGATTTTGCCGCCATAGCCACCGGCATCAACAGCAGGGGCCAAGTTGTAGGAAGCTCCATGGACTCCGGCTTCAACTGGGCCCATGGTTTCATCTACCAAGACGGCGTGATCACCGACCTCAACACTCTAATTCCTGAAAGTTCCAACCTCATCGTAACCATGGCAAACAAGATCAACGAGCGCGGACAAATCTCGGGCATGGCAACGGTGCGCAGCGGGCCGCATACCGGCGACGTCCACGCTTTTGTGGCAACTCCTGTAAACGCAAGCATAGGTACGTCGGTTGCGGATGTCGCAGGTACACACCCGAAATCGAATTTTCCCGCGAATGTTAACAAACAGCTTTTGCAGAGATTCGGACTCGGCCGATTGGGGCGATAAAGGGTATTTTCGGAGCTTCCGCACCAGACATTTCAGCCATATGCTGCGCGAAGTCGCAAGGCCGGAGGTTGTGCGGGACAACATGGGTCACACAATCAGGCAGACAGCTGGGCGAGAAACTCGCCCAGCTTTGCGGTCGCTTTGAACTGCGGCACCGGATCGAGCTTTTGAAAGCGTCGGTGAACGCGTTCGACAGGCTCCACATTCTCCGCTGCGAAAACTCCGGATACTCTGGCTCTAATGCGGTGTGTATTGTTACGCGGCGCTACGCGGCTCGGCAAACGCCTATCCCGATTCCTAGTTGAAAATCTGGTGATTTTTCGGACGAGACTGCACCCACATAATAGTGATGCCTGAACGGCACTTCCGGAGAGAATGAACCCCTTCCATTCTCCTCTGGAGCCGCCTGATGGAGGATCGCCGTTGCCGGTACTGTCGGCAAGTCTTTAAGCCCGCCTCTTATCATCCTCAACAACAGGTTTGCGGTCATCCCGCATGCCAGCGGCAACGCCGCCGCGATTATCATCGACAAAAGATCGCTTCCGATCCGGTGTACCAGCAGGTGTGCTTGGAGAGTCCGCGGAAGTGGCGCAAGGCGAACCCGGACTATTGGAAGAAATATCGACAGGATCACCCTGAGCAGGTGGAACGAAATCGCCAACAACAGCGCTTGCGCGACCAAAAGCGGCAGATAGTGAATCTTGCAAACAACAACTTGGCTACCTGCCAAGTGCTGATTTCTCATGCGCTTGTCCCTTCCGGGTCAGCGTTTCCTGCTTCTTGCAAACAACATCCCTCTGGCGTTGCCAGTGCCGCTGGTTTATGAACCACCCATGCTCTCAGAGTTCTTCGAATCGCACCTGCGGATTCAGGCTCTTCGGAAGAGTCCGGCTGGGCCCCTGCTTGAAAGTTTCTCTCAAGCTTTATCGGAGGCAGGGTACGCCAGGAGGATTGCTCGTATATACCTTCGCGCCGCGGAGCATTTCATCTACTGGACGGATCGGCACGGCATGCCGGTGTGTAAGTTGAACGAGCAATCGTTTGCGCAATTCGACCGCCACTTGAGTCGATGCCGCTGTCCACACTACGGTCATGCAGATCACCGGAGAGTCGTCCGTGGTGCATGTTTGTTCGTAACCTACCTGCGAGGTACCTCGATCATCTCCACACGCTCCGTCGAGCCCCCAATTCACGATCCCGCTCTGTTGACGGCCTTTTGTCAGTGGATGCGCCAGCAGCGAGGTACTTGCGATGTGACTCTCTACACTTATAGGATTTACATTCGCGAATTGCTCCGGCGCCTTGGAGAGCCAAGCCGCCTTAATGCCCGCCGGTTGCGAGCGTTTCTTCTCGAGAAAAGTCGCTCCTGCGGGTTGCCAACAGCCAAGAATTGCGCCCAGGTAGTGCGCGTGTTCCTGCGTTTCTTGATCGCCCAGGGGCAATGCGCTGTGGGGTTGGATGACGCAATCCCCAATCTGGCTCACTGGCGTCTAGCTTCTTTGCCACGCTATCTTCCACCAGAAGATGTGGAACGTTTAATCGCGTCCTGTGATCGAACCTCACCGGTTGGCCTGCGCGACCGCGCGATTTTGCTGCTGCTGGCCCGTCTTGGTCTTCGGGCAGGCGATATCGTGCATCTCCGCCTGGGTGATATCGACTGGAAGGAGGCATCGATACAGGTGTGCGGTAAGGGCCGCCGCCACGCGCGATTGCCACTGACCCAAGAAGTGGGTCGGGCGATCGTGGCTTACCTGAAGAAAGGTCGGCCGCGGACCAATGCCGATACGCTGTTTATCCGTAGCTGTGCTCCGTATTGCGCCTTCCGTACTTCTTGTGCTGTCACGATGATCGTCGACAAGGCATTTCGCCGCTCGGGCGTGGTGCGCCCCAGTCCAGGTGCCGCACATTTGCTGCGGCATTCATTCGCGACGGCCCTGCTGCGGAAAGGCGCACCGCTCGAGGACATTGCCGCCATCCTGCGCCACTGCTCCCTGGAGCATAAGGTCAAAATATTCGTCCCGATCCAGCAGTCACGATGCTCGATGTGGTCACGATGCTCGACGCTCGTAGTACTTGAGTAAGCCGCCCAATCGTTCTCTGCACCGGATTGCTCCTTGTGGTCGGCGCCGGTCAGGTCCTCGTGGTGAGGGAAACAGAAGCTGGTTGGCTTTGCCCTGGTGATTGCGTTCCCGGTGGTAGTGCTCGATGTACTGGGTCAAGGCCCGGCGCAACGAATTCTCACCGAAAAGGATCAACCGCGACAGGCATTCTTCTTTCACCGACCGCACCCAACGCTCGGCAAACGCATTCAGATTCGGACTGCGCGCCGGTAACTTTAGCGGTCGCACCTTGCCGGCTTTAATCACCTCCCGGAACCTTGGACAGAACTTGCCATCACGATCGTGCAGCAGATAGCGGCTGTGCGCCAGAAAGCCCCAGTCCTTCATGGTCACGTTGCGGGCTTGTTGCTCCATCCACTGCTGGTCTGGATAGGGCGTTATCCCCGCCAGGCAAACCCGCCGCGTCTCCAGTTGAATGAAGAACAGCACATAGTAGGTCATTAATCCCTTCAGCGTGAGAACTTCGACGGTGAAGAAGTCGGTCCCGGTTAGCACATCCATGTGCGCCCGAATGAAGTCGCGCCAGCGGGTAGTGTGCTTGCGCTGCGGCGCGGGAGTGATCCCATGCCGCTTGAGAATATTGCCGACCGTCTGGTCCGACACAGTGTGGCCGAGATTCGTAAGCGCTCCGACGATGCGATCGTAGCCCCACCTAGGGTTGTCTCGCGCCATGCGGACGATCAGATTTTCGATGGCTGGGTCGACCCGCGGTCGCCCGACGGTCTGTCGCAATCGCGAACCATCAAGCTTGCGCGCCACGAGCTTGCGAAACCAGCGCAGAATGGTATCGGGCTTAGCGACGACGGCGACTTCGGCCAGAGCCTTGCGTCCCAGCCGGTGGGCAATCTCGGCCAGAGTGGACTTCTCTCCGTCTGACAGTTGCAGCCGGCCCTTGATCTTGGCTCGCAAGATGCGGTTCTCAGCTGCCAGGTATTCATTGCGCAGGAGCAATTCCTGGTCGACTTTTCCGGTGATGTATGCCAGCAGACGTGGCCAGTCCATTTCGACGCTGGGCCTCCTTTGTTCATCTGGAAAGGGGGGAAGGCCGGATTTTATGCGACAGGGGCTTGTGGAAGCGAGACCACGGATAGGAACTCACGCCTTTCAGCACGTCCGAGTTTTTTGACCGTACGGGGTTTATGGACGGCAACAATTACCGTAAGCGAGTTCTCCACAAGATGGCGTGCCAGCTTGCACTGCCTAAGCTAACCTTCCAAGTGATCCGGCGCACCATTGCAACGCTGGCACAGAAGAAGGGCACAGTGAAGGACGTGCAAGGCGTTCTCCGGCACTCGCGCACAGCAACCACAACCGACGTCTACATGCAGGAAATTCCAGAAAGCGTGCAGAAGACCGTGAATGCGATCAGCGCCGAGCTGCGACTGCTTCCCAGTTTGGAAGAGGTCAATCGGGAAACGAGCGTTTTGCTACCAAATGCTACCAAGCTCGGAAGGACGGTGTCTGCAAGTAGTTGAAAAAATGGTGGACCTGGTCGGGATCGAACCGACGACCTCTTCCATGCCATGGAAGCGCGCTCCCAGCTGCGCCACAGGCCCATTCGTAGGGAAAACAGCAACTTAATTTTCGCCTACGTGCGGGGGATAGTCAAACCGGGACGCCAGATTTTGTGCATTCGGTGAAAAATTAGTATTCTGATCGGCGAACTTGCGCAAGGTTGCATCTCTTTGCGAAAGTAACAAGCAAATGACGGTGTTTCGATCCAGTGTTCTTATCTTAATTGCCATTCTCCTTGCGGCCGTGCCGTCGATAACGCAGACCGCGCCGACGCAAGCGGGAACGCAACAGCCGGTATCCTACGCCTCCGTAGCCCAGCTGAACGAATTGCTGGGAGGCTTGCAGCAGACTTCGCAAGCGGTGCTCGCCGACTTGAATAAGCTCCGCATTGATAAGTGGAAAACCGATTCCAACAACAAGCGCCAGGCTAAGACGATGGTTGACTCGGTTTCCCGCAATCTGCAGGATGCCATGCCTGGCATGATCAATGAGGTCCACAATGCTCCCGAGGATTTGTCAGCCACCTTCAAGCTGTACCACAATCTTGACGCACTGCACGATGTGCTGGGCTCGCTGGCAGAAGAGGTAGGAACCTTCGGGCCGCGCGAAGAATATCAACCATTGGCTAATGAGGCTAACACTTTCGACAATCTTCGGAGCCAACTGGCCGATCGAATTCAAAATCTTGCAGCCAACAAAGAAGCAGAATTGGTGCGTTTGAGAACGGCCCTAGCTGCAGCACAGGCGGCACCCCCGCCACCACCCAAGAAAGTCGTGATCGATGACACCGAACCGGAAAAGCCGGTCAAGAAGAAAAAGCCTAAGACCACTAAACCGGCGCCCACCGCCACGCCATCGAAGTCGCCACCAGGAACTCCGCCATCAGGAACTCCGCCATCAGGAACTCCGCCACCTGCCAACCCGCCTACACCCCAATAGAGCAGTTCTTGAGCTCCAGTATGCCCGAGGGCGGGCCCGCCTGCTCTGCGATCTGTTAAGGGCGAGGCTTTCTCCTTTCCACCCTGTGTCGGCCTGCCACCCGCGACAGCCGAGAAGGCGGTACTACCCACAAGGCACATCCTCGTGAAAATAAATAAGTTCCCGCTTGGAACATACTTCCAACGCCTGGAGTCTATTAGATTAGGCGGGAGTGCCCGCCCATGCAGGGTGGTAATGCGCTCTGGGCTGCCGCTTTCATGAGCGTTTCGCGCGGTGAAAGTCCTATAATGCGAGTGGCGCCATGAGAATGATGGCGGGAGCAACCACTTTGGGTGATCTGGCAAGCGCGATTGGGGTTCGGGCCCAAGAAGCCGCGATCATAGCCGAACTGAAAGCGAGTTCTGAAGAAGCTTATACCTGGTTAATCGGCGAGTTCCATCAACCGATCTATAGCTTGGTCTATCGCATTGTGAACGACCCAGCGGACGCGGCCGACACGACTCAGGAAGTTTTTTTGAAAGTGTTTCGCGGGATAAAGCACTTCCATGGCGAATCCAGCCTGAAGACCTGGATTTACCGGATCGCATTGCACGAGGCGGCCAATCGCAAGCGCTGGTGGTTCCGCCACAAGGCTCGCGAAACCTCGATCGAGCCCAGCCAGCAAGAATTTGAGGGCATGAGTTTCGCGGTGAAGGATTTCCTCGCCGACGAAAACGAATCACCCTTTGAAAACGCCGCCCATCAGGAAGTACGGCAGCGGGTGGAAGAGGAGTTGCATAAGGTCTCTGAGCCGTATCGCACCACACTCATTCTGCGCGATCTCGAGGAGATGTCGTACGAAGCGATTGCGGAAATAACGCAGGTATCAATGGGTACGGTGAAATCGCGCCTCACCCGCGGGCGAGAAGCGCTGAAACAGCGGCTGATCCCGTACATCCGCGAGTGCGGAACTGAACTGGGTTTGCTAGCGCCAGACGAATTTGTGAGCAAACCACCCAAGGCTAAGGGACTGGTGAGGAGCAGCCGGGAAGTTGAGGTGACGTCATGAAATGTGCTGAGGCAAAACCGCTGTTCTCGCCGTCCGTGGACGGGGCAGTGTCGGGAACGCAGATGCGAGCCCTGGGCCAGCACATTGACGAATGCTCCGCCTGCGGTCGCGAGTACAAGCTGCTCGTACAGACACAGAGCCTGCTGGCCCGGCTGGGACGCAAGAAAGCACCCGCCGATCTATCATTGCGCCTGCGCGTCGCCATCTCTCAGGAAGCAGCACGCACGCGACGCCCTTACTTCGAAGGACTCCGCATCCGGCTGGAGAATGCCCTGCAGGCTTTCATGGTTCCGGCCACTGCCGGACTGTTATCGGCAGTTGTCATCTTCGCGGCTCTCATGGGCTTTTTTGGACTGCCGAACGTTCGAGCTATGAGCAACAACGATGTGCCGCTGTTGCTCTATACCGAGCCTGAGCTGCAGTCGTCAGCCTTTGGTACTGCCGTCATGGGCGCCGTGAATTCCGACTCTTTGATCATCGAAGCCTATGTGGGAGCCGACGGACGGATCGAAGACTACCGAATCTTGTCGGACACCAAGAATTCCGAAGATCTGCTCCCTCAAGTCAAAAGGTTATTGATTTTTACTACGTTCCGACCCGCTACCAGCTTAGGACGGCCAATGCCCGGGCGGGCGGTGTTGTCGTTCTCTAAAGTCAGCGTTCGGGGTTAATCACGCACGCTCAAACCTTTCGCCATTCACAAAGATCATCCGATAGGCTTTTTGTTTTCTTAAGATTAGCTGGATGACGCTCTAACGGAACCGGTTGTACAACCTGCCACACTTGTTCCAAATTCTAGTCGTGACACGATATAAACAGGGTATATAATAGAAGTTGACCATCGGGGAGTGGGTACCTAACCTCGTTTTGGCTCAAAGCCCCCGCCATTCGTATAGGTAAATCGTCTCCGCGAGCCCAGCCAGGTCGGACCCGAAAGCCGCGGGAGAAAAAGGAGAAACCTGTTTGGGCGACAGCTCGACCCGTCCCGATATCGGTGTACTAGTGGGTGCTGGTGTGCCCGGCACCGAGGGAGAACGGCCCCGCGTAAGTCGGGCTCTGCTTACTCCCGCCATCCCCCCCTCCCCCGAGCCGCAGTTCCGGATCGTGCTGATTTCGTTCCTCTCCGCGGCCGTAGGACTGGTCGCGGGAGTGGTTGCGTACGCGCTTTATCACCTGATTGGCTTTTTCACGAACCTCTTTTTCTTTCACAAACTCTCCGCCAGCTTCCAAAGCGCGCGCGCTAACAATTTGGGGTTGCTCGTCATCCTGGTGCCGGTGATCGGAGGTCTGATTGTCGGGGTGATGGCCAAGTATGGATCTGCGAAGATCAAAGGTCACGGCATACCGGAAGCCATGGAAGCAGTGCTGGTAAGCCGAAGCCGGATCGAGCCCCGAGTCGCAATTCTGAAGCCTATTTCGGCGGCCATCGCAATCGGCACAGGCGGCCCGTTTGGCGCGGAAGGACCGATTATTCAGACGGGCGGAGCTTTGGGATCACTCGTCGGGCAGGTCTTCCACACGACCGCCGCCGAGCGCAAAGTACTGCTGGGGTGCGGCGCTGCGGCCGGCATGTCGGCGACATTCAACACGCCAATTGCGGGAGTGATTCTCGCCATCGAGCTATTGCTATTCGAGTTCAAGTCGCGGTCGTTTATTCCCTTGGTTATCGCCAGCACGCTGGCAACGGCTGTGCACATGCGTCTGCTGGGACCGGGTCCGATGTTTACGGTCGGTTCCGTGGATTTCGGCGTTCCCCACGCGCTGCCCTTCTATCTGCTTCTCGGCGTCCTTTGCGGGTTGGCCGCCTATGCCTTCAGTAAGTCGCTCTACTGGGTTGAGGATCAGTTCGATAAACTTCCCATCGATCCACTGTGGTGGCCAGCTATTGGTGCACTCATGCTAGGGGTGATCGGGTACTTCGTACCGCGAGTACTCGGCGTTGGCTATGACACTATCGGCGATATTCTCCATGCCAGCCTGGCTTGGAAGTTACTGCTGCTGGTGATGTTCGCCAAGGCAATCGCACTCCTGGTCTCGTTGGGATCGGGTACTTCGGGTGGCTTACTGGCGCCAATGTTTATGTCGAGCGCGGCTCTCGGCGGGCTATGTGCCATAGGCATGAATCGAGTGTTCCCGGATGCGCATTTGGCCGCAGGTGCGTTCGCGCTGGTGGCGATGGGAGCCGTCTTTGGAGCGGCGTCCCGTGCCGCCTTCACCTTTATTATTTTCGCCTTCGAAATTACCCGCGACTACAATGCCGTCCTGCCGCTCATGCTGGTAACAGTGATCGCCGAAGGGATTGCTCTGCTGCTGATGCCCAAGTCCTCCATCATGACCGAGAAGCTTGCCCGGCGCGGGCTGCTGATTCATCAGGATTACGAGACTGACATTCTGCAGCACGTTGCGGTCGCCGAAACCATGGATGCCGAGCCCCCTACGATTGTGGAGGACATGCGAGTGCGGGAAGCGGCCGATCGCATTGCGCAACACGACCCGGCGATCAGCAAACATCAAGGAATTTTCATCGTTGACGCCAAAGGTAACTTGCAAGGGGTGCTAACCCGCGGGGACGTGCTGCGATCGCTCGATGAAAACCCCACAGGAGACACCACAGTGCTGGAGGCAGGCAATCGGGACTTGGTGGTGAGTTATCCTGATGAAACCTTGAATCAAGCTGCGGCCAAGATGCTGCGGCACAATATCGGCCGGCTGGCGGTGGTCGACCGCGCAAATCCAAAAAAGCTGGTTGGCTATCTCGGGCGACGCGAGGTCATGGCAGCGCGGCTGCGGCGACTCGACGAAGAGCACGTGCTTGAGCCGGGATGGATTGCAAGATTTCGGGGAGGGCGCGTGGTCAAACGAGATGGAGAACACGCGGCCTCGTAACCGAGTGTCAACAGTACCGCTTTTCCTCAAGCATCACCCGAGTACCTCCCGCTAGGCAAAACTCGCGACCGGCGAAGTGACGGGCTGGGGTTGGGTGGCCAAAAGGCCAAGACAATACAGCAGCAACCACAGCGGGGAAGTCCAGCGCAAAGAGGCGTCATGAGGCCACCAGAACATGACCAATAGCACGGCGGCGTTGGCGGCAAGGTAAATCCCCAGCGCGGTCCAGCGCCACCAGGTCGGCCGCTCGCGCATGTGGCCGGCGATCTGCAGAAAAGCCGGAAGCAGCACGATCTCATCGTAAGTCCATCCATAGGGGCTGGTCAGGAAGGAAATTAGAGCAAGCAGGGGGAGGTGTCTTTCCCAGTTTTCTTCGTAATGGCGAACCAGCGAGTAAGCGAGGAAGCCCAGACCTGGCAAGCAGGGGGCGAACTGCAGCCAGTGATATCGTTCTCCGATGCTCATGCGAAGCAATCCTCCGAAATTGGGGGCGTAGCTGGCCAGCATGGGGAATGAGCGGATAGCAGCCAGGTAGTCCTCGAGGACTGCAGGTTGGAGAATGAGCGGAATCGCGAGAAGGATGGCTGTTCCCGTCGCGACTCCCAGCAGAACCTTGGAGCGACGGTAGCGGACAATGTCCCAGCCCAGAAGCAGCAAAATCAGCCAGAGCAGGTGGGGCTTGAGCAGCAATAACGCAACGCAAGCGCCGGAAAGAAAAAAGCGCTCAAGACGCTGGAAGCAAATAAAACCGGCAATTCCCAGCAGAACAAAAGCGGTGAGATGGCCGGCCCGCAAATTGATGAGCCCGGGAACGAATGTGGCCGCCAGCATCAAGGGAACGTATCCAGCCCGGGAATGAGAAAAAACTCGCCACAGGCAATTAGCAGCGAAAAAGATAACGATTGTATTTACGGTTAGCCACAAGAACGAAGCCATTTCGTAGGGCAGGCTGGCGAAGGGGAGGACGATGGTGAGAGCCCAAGGTGGGTTCCACATCATAATCGCGTCAGGCTGGGTAAAGCCCACCGAGCTCTGCAAGGCGAGCAAGGCCGGGGCAGAATAGGGATTGCGGTGGGCGAGCAGCAATCGACCGGCAGCCCAGTATTCGCCGAAGTCAGACAGGCTGAAGGTCTTGAAATCGTGAGTGCGAAAAACCTGCAGGGCCAAGACTAACGTGGCCAGCATCAACACGGTCCTGAACCCGACCGTCTGGAACTTGGACGCCATATTTCTGTGCCTAAAGTTCGGGATCACAGAGTATAGCCCAGGTCACTGCGAAAGGCGGATATTCAGCCGGTTTGGGGGCGCGAGTAGGTTAGACCATGCGCAAATTTCGCAGCACAGTAATCCTCGCAGCGGGCCGGACTGAGGCCGTTTCTATGGGCCTGAATAAGCGGACGCAAGCACTCGATTCCGATTCCAAGCGTACCGCCGCAAAGCCGTCGACAAGACACTGTGTTCACGCCAGCCACCTGGCCGCGGGAATTGAAGAGTGAACCGCTGCCGGCATCCCAACTGTGCGCTCCGCCACTCAGCAGATGGAATTGTGATAGCGGTTCAGCCCTGAGGCGCCAAACCCAAGCAGCGCATTGCTGATTGCGGTCACAGGCTGCGAGAAAGCCATGGAGAGTGACTCAATTTCCTAGACGTTGCAAGCAGGCCTTTGCCGACCACCAGGCCTTTGCCGAAGAGCGCTAGTCCTCACCTTTTTCGTGGTTTTCGTGCAAATGCTGGGCCAGGTAATTCTCGATACCCATTTCAGCGATGGCGTGCAGTTGCGCCTCGAGCCAATCAATGTGCTCTTCTTCATCGGTCAGGATGCTCTCCAACAGGTCACGGGAACCATTGTCGCCAAGCTGTACGCATAGCGCAACCCCGCGGTTCAAGCGTTTCACTGCGTCGTATTCAACATTCAAATCGTTTTGCAGCTGCGCCTTCACAGTGGAGCCGATGTTAATTTTGAAGTAATCGCTCACATTGGGAGTGCCATCGAGGTACAGAATGCGCTTCATGAGCTTCTCGGCGTGGGTCATTTCCTCGATGGCTTCTTTCTGAGTATGCTTGGCCAGCTTCTCGTATCCCCAGTTTTCACACATTTCAGCGTGAAGAAAATATTGGTTAATGGCGGTCAGTTCAGCTTTCAAAACTTCATTCAGAATGGCGATAACTTTCGCGTCGCCTTTCATGTGGAACCTCATTGGGAGCATTTACTCAGCACTCAGTGCGAGAAAGCTCATGGTTTCAGAGTATTCACAAGACGAACAAGCCTCGACACCCTCACCGGTCGCCTGACAGAAGCGGAGGGCTGAATGCCGAGTGCTACGCCTCACAAATATAGCCGCTCAACATGCGACAAACAAATCTAATCTGAGGAATAAGTCGATTGAACTACTTTGGAGACTGGTTCGGAAGTGGGCGCGGGGCGAAGGGACTACATCGGTTTTCTTGTCCTGTCCAGCTCCGGCGGCAGCGGCCTGGGCGGCCGGTTTGTCGCCGCCTACCAGAATGCGACGATGTAAACAGTAATGCGCCAACTCGAGCCTCGGCGACACCTGGTTTGTCATTGACCTTGCGCAAATAATTTTTTGACGACCTGTTTAGTGGCACCCGCACGGGTAGCGATTTCCTTGTGCTCGATGCCCTGCGTGACGCCGGGCGATCAGACCCTCTTTCGCTGCCAGCTGAACTTTCGGGGCGGGCTCGAACAGACAATGTCGCCGGCGCGAGGAAAACCGATGGTTTAAAGTCAGATTTCGCGAGGCGCCGTCTCTGTAGCGGTAAGTATAGCCGAAAGGTTGGGAAAAGCGAGGCTACGCAGATTCCAGTGATTTCTCACTATCGCGAGGCACGCAGCGAGCGTACTCGAAAGACTGCTTCCTCGTTTGCCGCCGCCTCGGTTTTCTGTCCGAAATCGAGTTGGGCAACCGGGTGCAGCAACAAAGATCGGCGTCCCTCGTTCGGAGAGCTGAGGCACTTAGTCTTGCTCTCTGAACCCCGAGTGTTGGCTGCTGCCCTTAGAACTTCGTAACTTCGGTAAAGTTAAACTCTCTTACCTTCATTGCCGGAACAACCATGTCGAACGATTCCTCCCCGCTGGCGCGGACTGGTTCTCCCATCTCTTCGACATTCGAGAGCATGTGCAGAAGACTTTCATTGAAGCGGAAATTCAAGACGCCGTGGCGGAGTTTCCCGTTTTCGATGTAGAAGGTCCCATCGCGGGTCATGCCGGTCAAAATCTTCTCGTAAGGATCGACCTCGCGTATATACCAGAGGCGCGTAACCAGCACGCCGCGATCGGTGGAGGCTATCATTTGATCAACAGTTTTGGGCTGGTCGGGCCCACCGAAGACTATGTTCGTGGGCGCTTCGCCCATTTCGTTAGGCAAGGGAAAACCGTGGCCGGTAGCCTCGACTAGACCGACGTTTTGCGCATGTTCCGATTGCGTCATTTTCGCGGCGCTGCCACGAGCATAAACCAGACGCTTAACTACGCCGTTTTCCACCAGCGATACGCGCTTGCGCCGCATGCCTTCTCCGTCGAAGGGTGCCCCGGATTGTAATGGGTGAGCTACGTCATCGGAGATGTTGATGTTCTCGCCGAAAATTCTTTTCCCGATGCGATTGTTTAGGAAAGAACGCTGATCAAGGATGGCGAGCCCGCCAAAATCGTAGAACATGAAACCTATGATGTCGAGAACGGCCGCGGGCTCGAGAATCACGGTGTATTTGCCTGCGGGTAGCGGGCTCGGGTTCGCCGATTGCAGTGCCTTGCCAGCTGCAGTCTCGGCGAGTCGAGGTGGATCAAGGTCGCCGACATTGGGCGAGTTGGCTTTCTGCCAGCCGGAAGAATTCCCCGCCAGCATGGTAATTGAAATGTCTGAGGAGGTTTGCTGGTGCCAGTCAGCAATGCCACGAGAATTAAAAACGCCTTCGATGGCGTCAGAGGTAGCAAAGATTCCAGCGGCCGTAAGTTTATAGTGTCGGGCAATATCGACCATTGTTTCCACTGCTTGCGCACGATCGTCCGCCGTGGTGGCGGCAGTCTGGTCGAAATAGCGCCGGGGAATATTCGACGGCGATGCGGCTGTTTTTCCACAAGCTTCTGCAGTGTCAGGCATCGACAGCTGGTCGGGATCCGGTTCTTGTACCTGCGCTAGCGCCGCGGACGCTTTGACTACTTGCTGGAGACTAGAATCATCAAACTTGTTTGTGGTAGCGCGTGCGGTGCGTCCGCCGAAGGTGGTGCGAACGGATACACCGTAGTGTTCTTCTGCTACATTCTGATGTATGGTGTTGTTGGCAAAGCGAGTCAACGCGGACTGGCCACCATAAAAGGTGGCTTCGACTTCGTCAGTCGCGGCGTATGCCTTGAGCTTGGAGAAGATGGCGGCGGCTTGATCTTTCGTCAGCATTGCGTGCTCAGCAGTTAGCACTGAGCCGAAAGGCAGCTCTCCCAAAAAATTCAGGATGCCGCCTGTGGCGGCCAAATGCTAAGTGCTAATGCTAAGTACTGCCCTTATAAGCGGTTCCCACCTTTATGTTCAGAAATCTCGCTGGCGCGGCCCCGTGACCAGTACCCATCACCTGCTGCGGTTGGCCTTTGCCGCAATTTGGTGTTCCCCAGAGAGTCCACTCATCTTTCGAGCAGATTGCGTCCATTGAGTTCCAAAATTCGGTGGTGATGCCCGAATACGACGGATTCTTCAGCAGGCGCGTACGTTTGCCGTTCTTGATCTCCCAACCGATTTCGCAACCAAATTGGAAGTTGTAACGCTTGTCGTCAATCGACCAGGATTTGTTGGTCTGCATCAGAATTCCGTAATCCGTTGAGGAGATCAGCTGTTCTAACGTAAGCGGATCTACGCCCGGTAGAATGCTTACATTTGTCATGCGAATAATCGGCAGTCGGTTCCAGTTTTCGGCCCGCAGAGTTCCTCCGGAGCGATTTGCTCCTATAGCGTGAGCGGTATCGCGCGAACTCAAATAACCGGTGAACAGGCCGTTACTGATAATTGGTGTGCATTGCGCCGGAACGCCCTCATCGTCGAAGGCGAACGTCCCCAGTCCAGGGCCGTGCTCCTGACGAGCATCGGCAACGACATTCACCAAGTCACTGCCGTAACGAAGCTTGCTCAGTTTGTCGAGCGTGAGAAAGGACGTTCCGGCAAAATTCGCCTCCATGCCCAAGACGCGATCGAGCTCGATAGGATGTCCGATGGATTCATGAATCTGCAGGCCAAGCTGAGAACTATCGAGGATAATATCGAAGGCGCCCTCAGGACACTGATCGGCCTTATGCAGCGCCAGGCATTCCTCGGAGATCCGCCGCGCATTCTCCACAACTTCCAGCTCATTTATCAGTTCGTAGCCTTTGCTCTGCCATTGACCGCCATAGGATGTGGGGTAGGAACGCTTCTGAATGTCGTTTCCCGCGAAGGCATACACCGCAAAGCCGGCGCCGGTTGAGTACTTGGTCTGATGAATTTTGCTGCCTTCGGAGGAAGCAAACCACTTCTCCTCGCGCTGGAAATTCATGCTGGTCTCAGCCAGCGTCACGCCTTTTACCGACCTCAATTCCTGGTCGACCTGCGACAGCAAACTCAAGTTTTGTTCGATCGAGATGGTAAACGGGTCGACTTTGCAAGGTGTCGTCCACTCTGCAGTGCACGGCTTCTCGGGCGCTAACCGTACGGGTTGCTGTTTGACCTTCGCCGATGCCTTCGCGATAGCAACGGCGCGAGCGGCAGTATCTTCGACGGCCTTACGAGCAAGATTGTCGGAGGCTGCAAAACCCCAGGCGCCATCAGCAATAACGCGGACTCCAATTCCTAAAAAGGTCGCATCGGACGCGCCAGCTACTCTCCCGTTTTTCGTGGCCAGAGCGCGGCTCCGGTTCTCCACCAACCGCGCATCAGCATACGATGCACCCCTAAGGGCAGCCACATTCAGTGCCCAATCCGCGAACTGTTCCATGTCAGCTGCTGATCCTAGCCTGTTCGGTCCTTTGCTCGTTTGGAATTCTATCGACTGGCACGAGCAAAGGAATGGCAGAAATAATGCGCATAAAAAATCTACCACAGGAAAGGCTCGCCAAAGAGGTGAGCTCCCCGTTTATTTTCCAAGGGATATAGGGGATAAGGATTAACTTGCCTCATCCCTACACATTTGAAGTATAATTACTACATATTTGGAATGTCGACACAGGTCTCCCATCTATCGGGTATTCCCTGGGATCAAGCCATCGATCTCTCGAAGCGGGCTGTGCAGGCGCGACTGAGTCCGGCAGCCGCGCGGGCATTTTTTCGCATAGCGCACGCCTGGAAACTACGCGATGAGGATTCACGTGCGCTGTTGGGTGGCATTTCCAATGGCGCCTTTTATAACCTCAAGCGCCGGCCGGCAAGAAGCCTCGACCAGGATCGCCTGACACGTATTTCTCTGCTGGTTGGAATTTTCAAGGCTCTGAACATCCTGTACAGCCGGAAGCTAGCGGATGCCTGGATACAATTGCTTAATGGGAATCCCATGTTCGGGGGATCGACTCCACTCGCGTACATGCTGAAAGGCGGCATGCCAGCGATGGTTCGGGTACGGCAATTGTTGGATGCGCGGAGGGGTGGACTGTAGAGGCAGCCTCGCTGCGGCTCAACCGTTCTTGCCGCGTTGCTTCGTCGCTTACCCGCTCGGCTATCAGACACCCTCAATCGCTAGTTCGCGATGACATTACCCCTATGTTTCCGCCACTCACTCACTTTCATCAAGATGGTACGCATCGGTTGATTCCGGCCAAGTACGCGGAGCGCGAACAAAGCGTACTGCGACGGATTGCGCGCGATGACCGCGATCTTCACGCGTTAGTGGAACTGGATAGCGCTTCCAATGAGCGGCGCCTCGGGGAGAGCAATCTACTGCCAGGAATCACCGTACACGAGCTTGTCTTCGGCGTACCGCACTATCATATTGTGAATGCGGCATTTACCCATGCCCAGCCGAATGGCAGCCGATTTAATGGCCCAGAGCGAGGCGCCTGGTATGCGGGAGTTACATTGAAAACGGCGCAGGCCGAGGTAGCGTATCATTTTGGAGAAGAACTGCGAGAAATCTCCTCCTGGCAACAACCTGAACGGCGCGCCTACCGCGACTACCTTGCCGATTTCCGCTGCGACTTCCACGATATTCGTGATGACGGCCGCTACTCCGCGTACCTGAATCCGAATAGCTATGGAGAGTCGCAGAGCCTGGCGCGGGCATTGCTCAATCACGGCTCGGCCGGCATTATTTATCCCAGCGTGCGCCATCCTGGCGGAACCTGCATTGGATGCTTTCGGCCCGCGCTCGTCACTAATGTTCGCCAGGGAGGGCTGACTAGCATAACCTTCTCCAGCGCAAAGGCTATGCCGATGATTGAAGTGGCGGCGAGGCTCTGAAACGCTAAGCATTGGTCAACTGCTAGCAGGGTGTTTGGCGTGGCGGGTCTTTGTCGCGTGCCCACGACATGCGGTGAAGGTTCCACGTCTGAACCACAGAAAATGTGCAAAGCTGAAATTTCTTGCATATGGGTGGGGAGGGCTTGATCCTAGCTCTCCCACCTGGGATCTCAAGCGCTGATCCGTTACCGGTTGATACCGCGCCGGGGGAGATTTCCTTCTGCAACCGTGGAGCCACGTACGAACACGCTTTCACCGGTATGGATCAAGAATCTGATCTGGCCGGCCCGGTGGAACGGCGAGATTTGGACGGCCTATCACACGCACAACCGAATCTGGAATTTCCTGAAGCCACATTTGCAGAACCTGGAAGGTGATTGTCAGCGGCAAAATATGCTCATGAGTTGTTCTCTCGAGGGAAGGATTTCCGCTAGCCCGACTGGCCCGACCAAACTCTAGTTCTTCACTCTGAGCAGATTCTGGACATGTCCCCCGGACCTACCCCGCAAGCAGCGTCGGATTATGATCCTGCAAAAGCATCCAGCGATCTTCAGCATAGGAATCGACCTGGAAGCCGATACACTCTCGATCGGCCGCGGAATCGGCAATCACGCACTTACGCAACTTGATGCCATTTACTGCGGAAGGCACGTCTAAACACAGTCAACGTAACGTCTGGCTTAAGACCCTAAAAGAGATGTGCGTATCGGGACTTTAGTGGCGAAATAACGTCCGCCAGAATAGCACGAAGGAACAGGGCTCGACGCTATCTGCGGTCTTTTTCATGATTTGGTTCAGATTGCTCAACCTTGCGGTTCTTCGCCTCGGACCATAAAATCGACATCAGGCCCTGGGCAGTTGGGAAGTGCTGCCCAAAACCGTAAACCTCAGCTTCCGTAACATGTCGCCGGAGAGATGGCCGAGTGGCTGAAGGCGCACGCTTGGAAAGCGTGTTTACTCGAAAGGGTAACGTGGGTTCGAATCCCACTCTCTCCGCCATATTTTCAACAACTTGCAAATAGCGAAATCACTCGAAATCAGTTAGCGCGTGGCAGAGCCATGCGAACCACTTTCGAGTGCGCCTTACGCATTTCATCCG
>Ga0126372_10000202_pt1 | contig 18799 bp, 10 predicted proteins | sample PanSoiMetaPlot_6_FD_92762 | JGI IMG/M metagenome (GOLD analysis project Ga0126372, IMG submission 92762) | Tropical forest soil microbial communities from Panama - MetaG Plot_6 | ecosystem: Environmental > Terrestrial > Soil > Tropical forest > Bulk soil | place: Panama | collected 2016-02-17
TCAAGAGACGGCCTGTTACGCTCAAGTCGCACTGGGGAAAACATACGCACTACGGTGCACCCATCGATTAGACATGCCGCGCCTTTTCGAACGTCATTGGCGAACATAAGACGAACATCTGCGCAAAAGTAAGAAATGCGCAACTAATATGGAAAATGCGCAACTTCACATTGTTCTATATCACTTGATAATTGCGCATTTATATGTTTTGATTACGCAATAACCCTTAAATGCGCAACAAAGGATAGCCAATGGCAAAGGTATTAAAAGAGGATGATCTGGCCGCCATAGAAGGGATTGTTCAGGGTCATCCGGACGGCGTCAGCGTCGGTGAAATCGCCGAGGCTCTGAAACCATCTGTTCCCCGACGCACACTGCAATACAGGTTGAAGTCCCTCGCCGATGCGGGCCGGATCGTCGCAGCGGGCGAGGGGCGGGGGGCGAAGTATCGCATGCCGACGGCGGAACAGGCGGCGGCTCAGAGGGCGCCGGCTCCTGCTGCTGCGGTGGCGTCGGAGGAGGCGGCAGCGGTTTCCCTCTCTGATGCCAGTAGGAAAATTCGGCAATATGTCAGCCAGCCTGTCACGGCGAGAAAGCCGGTCGGCTACAACCGCGAATTCCTCGATTCGTACCGGCCTAATGAGACGCTCTATCTTTCGCAGGAACAGCGCGCGCACCTTGCGCAGGTGGGCAAGCCGAATTTCACGGATCAGGAGGCGGGGACCTACGCGAAGCAAATTCTGACCCGGCTCCTGATCGATCTGTCGTGGAACTCAAGCCGCCTCGAAGGTAACACCTACTCCCTCCTCGATACGACACGCCTGATCGAACTGGGTGAGGCGGCCGAGGGCCGCAACCGCCTGGAAGCGCAGATGATCGTCAATCATAAGAATGCGATTGAGTTCCTTGTGAATGACGCGGAGGGCATTGGCTTCAACCGTTATACGATTCTCAACCTGCACGGCATTCTGGCGGAAAACCTTCTACCCAATCCGTCAGCGCCTGGCCGACTGCGGCGAATGGGCGTCGGTATTGGGAAATCGACTTTTCATCCTCTCGAATTGCCGCAGCTGATCGAGGAGTGCTTCAACCAGCTGCTGGCGACAGCGGCCGAGATCGCAGATCCTTTCGAGCAGGCTTTGTTCGTGATGGTGCAGCTGCCTTACCTGCAGCCCTTCGACGATGTGAACAAGCGCGTATCGCGCCTTTCGGCGAACATCCCGTTCATCAAGCTCAATCTGTCGCCATTGTCCTTCATCGATGTGCCGCGCACGCTCTACACCGATGCGGTTCTCGCGGTGTATGAGCTGAATAAGATCGATCTGCTGAGAGATGTATTCATCTGGGCATATGAACGCTCGGCCGCCCGCTATGCGGCTGTGCGACAGTCACTGGGCGAGCCCGACCCGTTCCGGTTCAAGCACAAAGCCGCGCTGCGCCAGGTCGTCGCTGACGTGGTCCGCGGCGTGATGAACAAGAAGGCAGCTTCGGCACACATCGCCTCCTGGGTCGAGAGAAACCTCGCCGATGGCGATCGCGAGAAATTCAGGGACATGGCGGAGACGGAACTCGTGAGCCTGCACGAAGGGAACTTTGCCCGTTACCAGATCCGGCCGAGTGAATTCGAGAGATGGCAAAAGGCGTGGAGCGACGGCAACAAGGCATGAGCGACGGTGATTGCAAAACCTCGTCAGGTTCTATTCCATTCTGGACACGCTCGAAAAAACATTGGGCGGAGCGCGAACGCTCGCGTTCCGAACTGGAGCTTTATCACCTCGATGGCCAACACCGGTCACACTATCAGGTCAAGCACATGATGGAACTGGCGGGCGAAGCCATGGACAACTTCATCAAGGCACAGAAGCATTTCATGGACGCCATCGCCGATGAGACTGCCAAAGCTACGGGCGGAAAGCGCGTGAACGGCGTGCACAAGGTCAAAAAGACCCAGTTGTCAGCGCTGGCGAGAGAAGCTGCCCAGTCCTTCATCGAAGCACAGCGGAAGTTGGTGGATCTGGCCGCGGAGTAGATGAACGATGATGTGAGGACCGCGGCCAAGGCTCTCGAACTGGTGAAGCCATTTCCATTTCTCCCCATCACGGAGTTGATGAGCGAGGGTGTAAAGAGCTACGTCAATGCGCAAAAAGCATTGATGGAGGTCATGGCGAAGCCGGCGACGGAGCACAAGCATACCAAAGCTGAGCACCGTGCAAGACGCACGCCGCGGGCAAAGAAAGCGAAAGCGGCCGCGGCAGTCGCCTAAACAACGTGCGCAAGTCAGCGCAGTTGGTGGACCAGTAGCGGAGTGCGCAAGGGCAGATACCCTAGATAAACCGGTCCAGTTCGGCGCAGACCTTCAGCCTTCGACGGTTGCAACGGCCGCTGCCTAACGGCTACTCCGCTCCTCGATCCGCGAACGCGCACTTACATGACTGCTTTGAGCGTCACTCGATCTCGGTTCGAGTATCCGTTCGGAGTGCAACGATGCGTCCCAATGTGCCCCGCAAGGCACGGCACTATCATTCAGCAGCTGCGAGGCGTATATGAAGATCCCACTGACTCCCATCTGGTTCCTTCGCTACGCTCGTGAACAATTTCAAGATCGCACTCAAAGTGTTAGCGGGTGGTTTCGCGACAGCGGACAGCGTCTCGAAAACGCCTTCGGGCCTTGTGCAGGAACGCCTGGAAGGCCAAATTGACGCGCGAAAAATGGCCCTATCTATCGACCATATACAGGAAATACTGTAGGGCTCCGCGCATCATTTTCATGCTACTAAGTAAGTAGGGCGGAGATGGCCTGCTTTTCCATATGTTGGGAAGGTGGCGTGTTGCGTCGGCACCTCAGTCGCGCAGTAACAAGTTCGGATATCAAGTGAGTCTAGCCCCCTTTGACCAAGGTCGCTCTGTGTCCCTGCGTCAACCGGTCAGGAGAAAATCGTGAAAGCCAGTGCCAGACAGGCAAGCGCAACCACCGATCAGGAAAGCGTTCCCATTCCCAAAACTAACGGTCAGCGCAACGCCGCCGACTCGCGGCTGGTGGCGATCCTCGCCAGCCTGCAGAGTATGCGCGATGGAGATTTTTCCGTCCGGCTACCCGGTTCATGGACTGGCCTGGAGGGCAAAGTCGCCGACACGTTCAATGAGATCGTAGCTGCAAATCAGCAGATGGCGCAGGAACTGAAGCGCGCTGGACTGGTCGTCGGCAAAGAAGGGAAAACTAGGGAGCGTACACGATTTCATGAATCCCGCGGATCATGGGGTGAGATGGAGGCCTCAGTCAACACTCTGATCGAGGACCTCTTGCGGCCAACTACGGAAGTCACGCGCGCCATTACGGCCGTCGCGCAGGGAAATCTGACACAGACAGTTCGACTCGACGTCGACGGCCGGCCACTCGAAGGCGAGTTCCTCAGATCAGCGGAAATCGTCAACACGATGATTCAGCAGTTGGGAATATTCACCGCTGAAGTGACTCGCGTTGCACGCGAGGTTGGTACCGATGGAAAGTTGGGAGGTCAGGCACAGGTACCGGGCGCAGCGGGAACGTGGAAGGATCTCACCGATTCCGTTAACTCGATGGCGAGCAACTTGACCGGGCAGGTGCGTAATATCGCGGAAGTTGCGACCGCTGTCGCCAGCGGCGATCTGTCTCGAAAGATCACCGTGGATGTCCGCGGCGAAATCCTTCAGCTGAAGGAAGCCATCAACACGATGGTCGATCAGCTTCGCTCCTTCGCGTCCGAAGTGACCCGCGTCGCGCGCGAAGTCGGTACGGACGGAAAGTTGGGAGGACAGGCAGTCGTCCCTGGCGTCGCAGGTACGTGGAAAGACTTGACTGACTCGGTAAACGCTATGGCGGGCAACCTCACCGCGCAGGTGCGAAACATCGCTGAGGTGACGACGGCGGTTGCTCGTGGCGATCTGTCCCGCAAGATCACGGTCGATGTGAAGGGAGAAATCCTCGAGCTCAAAGACACCATCAACACGATGGTTGACCAACTCAATGCGTTTGCCGGCGAAGTAACGCGCGTGGCGCGCGAAGTGGGAACAGAAGGCAAGCTTGGAGGTCAGGCGCAGGTGCCCGGGGTCGGCGGCACATGGAAGGATCTCACCGATAACGTCAACTTCATGGCCAGCAACCTTACTGGCCAGGTACGAAACATCGCTGAAGTGGCAACCGCGATCGCAAACGGCGACCTTTCCAAAAAGATCACAGTGGACGTGCGCGGCGAAATTCTCCAGCTCAAAGAAACGCTCAACACCATGGTGGACCAGCTCAACCGGTTCGCCGGTGAAGTAACGCGCGTGGCCCGCGAAGTTGGAACCGAGGGCCGGCTGGGCGGACAAGCCAACGTGCCCGGAGTTGCCGGTACCTGGAAGGATCTCACCGACTCGGTCAACTCCATGGCTGGCAACCTCACCAGCCAGGTGCGAAACATCGCTGAAGTCACCACGGCGGTCGCGCGCGGCGATCTGTCCCGCAAGATCACTGTGGATGTGAAGGGCGAAATTCTTGAGCTGAAGAACACCATTAACACGATGGTCGATCAGCTCAACGCGTTCGCCGGCGAAGTCACGCGCGTGGCTCGCGAAGTAGGTACGGAAGGAAAACTGGGAGGCCAGGCGCAAGTGCCCGGGGTCGACGGCACCTGGAAAGATCTGACCGATAACGTGAACTTTATGGCCAGCAACCTGACTGGCCAGGTGCGTAACATCGCCGAAGTCGCAACCGCTGTAGCGCGCGGCGACTTGTCGCGCAAGATCACGGTCGACGTGAAGGGCGAAATTCTCGAACTGAAGGACACCATTAACACGATGGTGGACCAGCTTCGGTCCTTTGCTTCAGAAGTTACGCGTGTCGCCCGCGAAGTCGGGACCGACGGCCGTCTCGGCGGACAGGCCCTGGTACCGGGTGTCGCCGGAACGTGGAAGGATCTCACCGACTCGGTGAACTCGATGGCCAGCAACCTGACTGGCCAGGTGCGTAACATCGCCGAAGTTTCCACGGCCATTGCATCCGGCAACCTGTCCAAGAAGATCACGGTAAACGTCAGTGGCGAAATCCTTCTGTTGAAAGACACCATTAACACGATGGTGGATCAGCTCAATGCGTTCGCCGGCGAAGTTACTCGTGTCGCGCGCGAAGTCGGAACGGAAGGCCGGCTCGGCGGACAAGCTAACGTGCCCGGAGTCGCTGGTACGTGGAAGGATCTTACCGACTCCGTCAACTCAATGGCCGGAAACCTCACCGCGCAGGTTCGTAACATCGCCGAAGTGACGACCGCTGTCGCACGTGGCGACCTGTCCCGCAAAATTACCGTCGATGTGAAAGGTGAAATTCTCGAGCTGAAGAACACCATCAACACGATGGTGGATCAGCTCAACGGGTTCGCCGGAGAAGTAACGCGCGTGGCCCGCGAAGTCGGTACAGAAGGAAAACTCGGCGGCCAGGCGCAAGTTCCCGGAGTGGGTGGGACCTGGAAGGATCTCACCGACAATGTGAACTTCATGGCCAGTAACTTGACTGGCCAGGTAAGAAACATCGCCGAGGTCGCGACAGCGATCGCCACTGGCGATCTTTCCAAGAAGATCACCGTAGACGTGCGTGGCGAAATTCTGCAACTGAAAGAAACCCTGAACACGATGGTCGAGCAGTTGCGATCCTTCGCGGCCGAAGTCACGCGCGTAGCCCGCGAAGTCGGCAGCGAAGGCCGACTTGGAGGACAGGCGAACGTTCCCGGCGTCGCCGGTACGTGGAAAGACCTGACAGACTCGGTCAACGCGATGGCTGGAAACCTGACCGGGCAGGTGCGCAATATCGCTGAAGTGACGACTGCCGTGGCTCGCGGCGACTTGTCTCGCAAGATTACCGTCGACGTCAAAGGTGAAATTCTCGAACTGAAGAACACCATCAACACGATGGTCGATCAGTTGAACGCGTTTGCAGCTGAAGTCACGCGGGTGGCGAGAGAAGTTGGAACGGAAGGCAAGCTCGGCGGTCAGGCCCAGGTGCCGGGTGTTGCCGGTACGTGGAAGGATCTCACCGACAACGTCAACGTCATGGCCGCCAACCTTACGGAGCAGGTCAGAGGTATTGTGAAGGTGGTGACCGCGGTCGCGAACGGTGACCTGAAGCAGAAGCTGACGGTGAACGCCAAGGGCGAAGTCGCAGCCCTCGCTGAAACCATTAATAACGTGACAGATACGCTCGCGACCTTTGCAGACCAGGTCACTACCGTTGCGCGCGAGGTGGGTGTCGAAGGCCGCCTTGGCGGGCAGGCGAACGTACCAGGTGCCGCAGGCACGTGGAAAGATCTCACCGGCAACGTCAATTTGCTGGCCGACAACCTAACGAATCAGGTGCGCGCCATTGCAGAGGTGGCAACCGCCGTGACCAAAGGCGACCTGACTCGTTCGATTCAGGTCGAAGCCAGCGGTGAGGTCGCCGAACTCAAAGACAACATCAACACGATGATTGACAACCTCCGTCTCACAACGGAGCGCAATACGGAGCAGGACTGGCTTAAGACGAACCTCGCACGTTTTACTAGCATGCTACAAGGTCAACGCGACCTCTCGACCGTGGGACGAATGTTGCTGTCGGAGTTGGCGCCTCTGGTTTACGCCCATCAGGGTTTGATTTACCAGATGGAGACCGAAGAGTCGCAGGGCCTGACCCTGCTCTCCGCATTTGCTTCGGACGGGCAGGACGGGCATTTGCGGCGGATCAAGATCGGTGAAGGACTTATCGGACAATGCGCGGCAGAAAAAAGGAACATGCTCATCACTAATCTGCCACCGGAAACGATTTCGATTCGCTCCGGATTGTTCACCGCTATTCCTCAAAATGTGATCGTGCTCCCCGTTCTGTTTGAGGATCGCGTCAAAGCTGTGATTGAGCTGGCCTCGTTAAGCGCTTTCACCAAGTCACACCTGGCTTTCCTCGAGCAACTGACGGCTAGCATCGGCATCGTGTTGAACAGCATCGAGGCGACGATGCAGACGGAAGGATTGCTGAAGCAATCGCAACAGCTCGCAACCGAGCTTCAGACTCAGCAGAAAGAATTGCAGCAAACCAACGAGCAACTGGCGCAAAAGGCACAGCAGCTCGCCGAACAGAACGTGGAAGTGGAACGCAAGAACGAGGAAATCGAGCAGGCCCGGCGTGCGCTCGAAGACAAGGCCAAAGAACTGGCTTTGACTTCGAAGTACAAGTCGGAATTCCTGGCGAATATGTCGCACGAGCTGCGTACTCCGCTGAACAGCATCCTCGTGCTTGGCCAGCAGCTCGGTGACAACCCCGATCAGAACCTAACGCCCAAGCAGGTCGAATTTGCCCGCACCATTCATGCCGCTGGCACGGACCTTCTCAATCTGATCAGCGATATTCTCGATCTCTCGAAGATCGAATCCGGAACGGTCTCCGTCGAAGCCGAGGAAGTTTTCTTCGGTAGCCTCGTAGACATGGTGGCCCGCCCGTTCCGTCACGAAGCTGAGGACCGCAATCTCAGTTTCGATATTCAGATGGAGACTCACCTCGGCCGCAGCCTGGTCACCGACTCCAAACGCCTGCAACAGGTGCTCAAGAACCTGCTGTCGAATGCATTTAAATTCACCGAGCAGGGAGGCGTGCGGCTGTCGGTCAGCAATGCGCCTGGGGGCTGGAGTTCTGACCATCCCATTCTCAGCAAAGCCGCGTCGGTCATTGCTTTTCAGGTGAACGATACCGGTATCGGCATTCCGGCTGAGAAGCAGCGAATCATCTTCGAGGCCTTCCAGCAGGCCGACGCGGGCACCAGCCGTAAGTACGGCGGTACCGGTCTAGGCCTCGCGATCAGCCGCGAACTGGCGAACCTGCTCGGTGGCGAGATCCAGTTGCGCAGCACGCCAGGCAAAGGTAGTACGTTTACTCTCTACCTGCCGCAAACATACGTGGGCCCGACCATCTCAAGCGCTCCGCTGCCTGACAACACCGGCTTGCGTGCTGCTACCCCTCTCCAGCTGGCTAGCGTGAACGTGTCAGAAGTTCCTGTCGAACACGTGGATGATGACCGGGAAAATTTGCAGCCCGAGGACTTTACGCTGCTGATCGTCGAGGATGATCCGCATTACGCGCGCATCCTCTGTGACCTCGCGCATGACAAGGGTTTCAAGGTCCTCGTCGCACTGCGCGGCGCTGAAGCGTTGAACCTGGCCCGCGAGTTCCATCCCACGGCGGTTTCATTAGACGTGTTTCTGCCCGATATGCTGGGCTGGACCGTGCTGAACCATCTGAAGCAGGATCCGGACACGCGGCATATCCCCGTCCAGATTCTGACGCTCGATGAAGACCGTCATCACGGCCTCGCCAGGGGTGCGTTCTCGTTCGTGACAAAGCCAACGAGTACTGACGAACTCGACCAGGCCTTGTCCCGCATCAAGGAATACGCGACTCCGCGCCGCAAGAGGCTTCTGGTCGTAGAAGACAACGCAGCAGAACAACTCAGTACGCGCGAACTGCTCGGCCACGATGATATCGAGGTCGAAGTCGTCACTACTGGGGCCGAGGCTCTCGACGCAGTGACCAAAACGACATTCGATTGTGTGGTTCTCGATCTTCGGCTTCCGGACATGAGTGGTTTCGAGGTGTTGGAACGCCTCAGGGACACGCCACCATTGAGCGATTTGCCGGTCGTCGTATTTACTGGCAAGGAACTTTCTTCGGAGGAGGACACCCGCCTGCACGAACTCGCGCGTAGCGTAGTCGTAAAGGGCGTGGAGTCTCCGGAGCGTCTGCTCGATGAAACCGCCCTCTTCTTGCACCGCGTCGTTGCCAATCTTCCACCCGAGAAACAGAGAATGCTCGACCGTCTGCATCGTTCCGACGATGCACTTCTGGGCAAGAAAGTGCTGATCGTGGACGACGATGTGCGCAACATTTTCGCGCTCAGCAGCGTTCTCGAGCGGCGCGGTATGACGGTGGTGACCGCGGGCACAGGACGAGAGGCTATCTCCCTGCTCGAAAGCACCGCCGACGTCGCCATCGTTCTGATGGACATCATGATGCCCGAGATGGATGGCTACGAAACCATGCGCGTCATTCGCCAGAACGTGGCTCTCAGGCGATTGCCCATCATTGCTCTCACCGCGAAGGCGATGAAGGGAGATCAGGAGAAATGTCTCGAGGCCGGGGCATCTGAATATCTGGCAAAGCCAGTGAATACGGATCAACTGCTCTCGGCGTTGCGCATTTGGTTGCACCGATAAGCGATACGCAGGTATGAAGTGAATGGTAACGAAGAGGAAGGAATGAACACTCAGGACCGAGCCAATATTCTGATGGTCGATGATCAGCCAGCGAAGCTGCTCACTTATGAGGTAATGCTGGCTGAGCTTGGGGAGAACCTGTTGAAGGCGTCTTCCGGCAGGGAAGCGCTGGAAATTTTGCTGCATAACGATGTTGCGGTCGTACTGCTCGATGTCAGCATGCCAGACATCGACGGGTTTGAACTGGCCAGCCTCATCCGCCAGCATCCCAGGTTTCAGCGAACGGCCATCATCTTTATATCGGCTGTCCACCTTACCGATTTGGATCGCCTGAAAGGTTATCAGCGGGGCGCCGTTGATTACATCTCAGTTCCGGTCGTGCCCGAACTTCTTCGTGCCCGCGTCAGTGTTTTTGCCGAACTCCATCGGAAAACTCAGCAACTCGAATCACTCAATCAGGAACTGCGCCGCTTGTCGACGCGCCTGATGACAACCCAGGATGAAGAGCGACGTCGTTTAGCGCAGGATCTCCACGACGGGTTGGGTCAGGATCTGGCCGCGGTCAAAATGATGCTGGATGGCAGTCTGCAGAAACGGCCTACGGAATGGAAGATGAATGCGCTCGCGGAAGCGGGAGAAATCGTGAATCGCACCATCCAGCAGGTCAGGACGATGTCCCATCTGCTTCATCCGCCCTTGCTCGATGAAGGTGGCCTGATGCTGGCTCTGCGCTGTTATCTCGATGGAATTGCCGAGCGAAGCGACATTGGTACATCGCTGAAGTTGGAACCGAATGAATTCCCTCGGCTCACGCCGCAGTTGGAAAGGACCATATTCCGGATCGTTCAGGAAGCGCTTACGAATGTTTTCCGGCATTCTGCGGCCCGGAATGTCCACGTGGGCCTAACCCTGCGCGATGGGGCTTTGGCTTTGACTGTGAAAGACGATGGGAAGGGCCTCGACGACAAAGTGCTGCATCTGCGTCCCGGCAGCTATGGAATTGGAATCGGCGCAATGCAGGAACGAACCAGAGAACTTGGTGGCGAATTCCGTCTGATGGATGCCGATCCGGGAACTCTGGTGGAGGTTCTGATCCCCGCCATCGTGCCTCTTCCGCAGATCGCACAAACCACCAGTGCCTGATTTATTCCAGCGATTCTTTCTCGCGCGCCCTCCCCTCGCTGAACAGATCAGCCTGTCCCAATAATCATCTCTACGTCGGTTCGATACAACCAAACCGAGCCACTTGTTGATGAGATGTCCGAAAAAAGCGCTATAATTCCCGCTCGCCGCTGGCCAATTGCGGTTGGTTTTCGACGTGGAGTCTGCAGCTATGATTCTTGCGGGAGATATAGGCGGGACCAAGTGCAACTTGGTGATGTTCCAGGAACGCCAGGATGGCGCACTGCGTCCGCTCTTCCGCCACCGCTACCGCACTTGCGATTTTGCCCGGCTTGAAGACCTTGCCGAGTATTTTTGCAATCAACTCACGGAGGAGAACGCGAGTCTTGGGCGGATGAGTATCGATGCCGCGGGCTTTGGAGTGGCCGGAGCCGTCGTCGATGGACAGTTGCATGCCAACAATCTGCCGTGGGTTTTAGATCCGCGCGGCCTCGCCAGAAAGCTCGACCTTGTTCCCAGCAAACTGGTTTTGCTGAATGATGTGGTGGCTACCGCTTGCAGCTTGGACAAATTGCCGCCTGAGGATCTGGCAGTTCTCAACAAGGGTGTTGCAGTCCCTAATGCAACCAAGGCTTTGATGGCCGTGGGAACCGGTCTTGGTGAGGCTTTTCTTTTTTGGGATGGACGCCAGTACCGCGTAGTCCCATCTGAAGGCGGCGTGGGAAACTTCTCTCCCCGCACCGATCGTGAGATCCAGTTGCTGATGCACCTTAGGAAACGTGTGCCCAATGTTTCCTGCGAAGAGATTCTTTCAGGCCGAGGCATCCGCACGATTCACGAGTTTCTCGATCCCGGCGTGACGCATCCAACATTCCAGAGCGGTGGAGATGCGGCAAGCGAAATTACTCAACTGGCCCAGACTTACTCCTGCCGCGTATGTGTCGCGACTCTTGACCTGTGGACGGAAGCTTACGGCGCGGAAGCAGGAAACGTGGCATTGCGCGCCATGGCCTTAGGGGGTGTTTACGTGGCCGGCGGAATCGCTCCCAAGCTTTTGGCCAAGTTAAAGGACGGGGCTTTCTTCCGGGCATTTTGCGACAAGGCGAAGCTATCCGATGTGCTGGCTCGAGTTCCCGTGTCAGTCGTGCTGAATGAAGAAGCACCCGTTTGGGGAGCCGCATATCAGGCGCTCGCTGCCCTTCGATCACAACCGCTCGTGCAGTCGCAACGCCGGGCAGGCTAGCGACTCAAGTGTGGCGTCGCCTTGGGTACTGGCGGGACGTGCGACGACTCGTTATATATTGATAGGCAGGGCCCGGGAGAGTTCATGGCAAGGAACGGTCGAAATGGAACTCCGGCATACAAAAGAATCCAGAGCGCCATATGGAAACGTATCGAGACAGGACAACTGAAACCGGGCGACGCCGTCGACTCTGAACGCGAGCTGGCCAAGATCCACAATGTCAGCTTGATGACGGCTCGGCACGCCCTGGCATCATTGCAGCACGAAGGAGTGGTGGAACGCCGCCGGGGCGCGGGTACTTTCGTCGCGCCGCCCAAAATTCATTTCAACAAACTGATGAGCTATACCGAGCAGATGGCAGGTCGCGGCCTGCGACCTTTCACTCGTCTCGTCTGCAACAAGATCATCGACAGTGAGTCCGAAATTGCCGCACGGCTTGCCTTACCGCCTAACAGCCGGATGGTGAAAATCGAACGCCTGCGCAACGCCGCCGATGAGCCCTTCGCGCTGGAGGTGTGCTATCTGTCGGCTGAAGAGTTCGGAGCTCTCACACGGGCGCCTCTCGAGCGTAGTTCTTTATTCACGGTGTTGGAACACAACTTCGGCGTCGAGCTCGCGCATGCCGACGAAGAAGTGGACGCCACGGCTGCCGATCCCAGAACCGCTGATCTGCTCGAGGTTCCGCGGGGTGCGCCCTTGCTGCGAATTCGCCAGGTAATTTACTCGGTCAAGGGGAAAGCTACCATCTACGTGCTCGGTTTCTATCGCTCCGACCGCCACACATTGTTGATTCGCAGATTCCGTTAGCCGCACCCAGCGTTACTGCAGCTTGCTCGCCTCGTAAATCGCAATTTGATGATTGCGAACCTGGGGCTTCACCTTCCTGCCGTTTGAATCTGACACGATGAGTTCCGTTTGCTGTTTTGGCATATGGCAATCCACGCAGTTGTCCGCGATCTGACGACCTGCCCTGGGATAGACGCCACAATTCTCGACTTTGTGACAGCTCAAACAGCGAACAGAGAACGACGCCGCATCGCGTTGCGGGCGGTGAACGTCGTGACACGTCGAACACGTCATAGCCTTCGAGCTTTGGTAGCATCGGCTGCGCTTGAGTAATTCCACCTGGCTTCCATGAACGTCAATCTTGACGCCGGAAGCAGCAGGCACTGTCAGGTAGTCGTCTATAGACTCTCCGGAAATAAACGAGAACGCCGGTGCCCGCGCTGGTTCTCCCAGACCCGCATGACAGAGTGCGCACACATCCACTTGCCGGTCTCGGGAGAGTTTCGCCGGATTGATGATGGCGGATTCCTGGCTCGTCTTCGACTTCGCGGTGTAGCGCCCAATGTGTTCCCTTCCCGGGCCGTGGCATCGTTCGCAGGCAAGGCCGAGCATGAACCCGGTCTTGTTATAGCGGTTCAGCGGAGGACTCAACGATTCGAAGTAAGTGGCATGGCACTCCATACACCGCGGCGGAACGCGTCGGCCGAAATCTGCATATCCATCCCGGTATCCAGGGCTATTGACCCATTGTCCGAGTTCGGTCCAGAAAGACAGCGGAAGTTGAAACAGTTGATCTCCCTTCCAGTAAAGGTAAGTTTGTCCTTTTCTGCCCGAGCCGATCACGATGTCGAAGCGTTCCGAGCGCGATGTCGTGTCGGGGGGAATACCCGTGATCGCCGTCTGGAACTGGCCCTGACTGTTGGTCTCAATCTTGAAAATCAATTCCGAATTGGAAGTCTTGAACGTGTCGCTTCCGGGCCCGAAGTTGCCCGCGATCGAGTGCAGATCTGCGATCCGTGAGGTCGCGTGATGAGCCGTCTCCGAGTACGAATCGAACTTCTCCTGGTGACAAGGGCGGCACTGATCGTCCCCAGCGTAGCTCCCGGGAGCGATGGTCTTGTGTTCGGTTGCGATACTGCCGGTGGTCGCAGAAGATGGCTTCGTTTGGGTTGCGACAGCGATTTCCTGAGAGTGGATTTGCGGGGTTGCCAACAGTACGAAGAACGTCGCAAGGCAGATCCAGATAAGCATCGTGGGCTATTATCCGGGTGATTCCGGTGAGGAACAAGAGATCAAGTTTTGCTTGGTGGTTCGATCGATTACAGGCCGTTTCGGAATCTGCGGATCAGAAGCGTATGGCGGTCAGAACGGTACAAGCCAAGCATATAGACGCTAGGCTTGCCGTTGGCCGCGTAAATCACTTGTCGGATTCTCAGCAGAGGAGCTCCACGCTGCAGGTCGAGTAACTCGCCGGTTCTAGGGTCCGCCGCCGTTGCATCCACCTCCTCATCGGCATGAGCTACTTCCAGCCCAAAGTCACGGGAGAGAACAGAGAACAGGGACGCGCGCTCCAAAGGCGCTTGCGTCAAGGCAGCAAAATCAGCGGCAGGAAGATAACAGGCCTCCAAGGCAAACGGTTCGTCGGCAGCATTTCGCAAGCGCTCCACCTTAATCATGCGGCTGTTGGGTGGCAACGAGAGCCGGGCTGCGATTTCCGGCTCGTTATCAACGACCTTGTTACACAAAAGCCGCGAGCAGGCCGCCAGGCCACGGCTGGCCATCTGTTCCGTGTAGCTCATCAGCCGATTGAAGTGAATTTTTGGCGGCGCCACGAACGTCCCAGCGCCGCGACGCCGATGTACTACTCCCTCTTTTTCCAGCGACGCCAAAGCATGCCGTGCGGTCATCAGGCTTACCTTGTGAATCCGCGCCAGCTCGCGCTCGGAGTCTACTGCGTCGCCAACTTTCAAATGGCCGTCGGCGATTCGCTTCAAGATCGCACCCTGAATTCTCTTGTAAGCTGGTACTCCGCTCTTTCGTCTTGTTGGCATGGATGCTGGCAAACTTGAACTCCTGCAACAAAATGCTATAGAGCGAGACAAGGCCGCGTTACTGTCCGATTCTTGACCGATCGAAGTGCGTCAGGAGCCGAAGTAATCTCCACATAGCTATATAGCGGGAGTATGCCACTGACTTTGTCCTTCGTCCAGCATCAACTGCACATTTAATCCGGCGTCAATCGAAAATCCTAATAAACGGGCCGCATAACCGGCCCACAATCTACAGAATCTAAAAGTCGTCGTGATGAGTTCTTCCATTTTTCATAAACCCGGGCCGGGCGGTAGCAGGTAATTGCTATAGAGTTTTGCAAACCGGTGACCGTAGAAAAAATTCTGTGGACAATCGCATTTTTTTCTTGACCGCCGATATTTTGTGCTATATAGCATGACAACTAGTTTAGTTCGCGCTTTCCGTCGCTTTCGATCCAGGCACAAAGCGCACCGTCTTCCAGGAGGTAGTCTGATGCGATACGCGATCAGGATAGGGCTCGGCTTTTTGCTCGTGGCTGGTCTTCTGGCGAGTTTGCAGCCAGCCTGGGGCCAGGAAGTGAGCAGCGCCATTGTCGGTACCATCACCGATCCCAGTGGCGCGCCCATTGCGGGGGCAACCGTGACCGCAGTGGACAAGGATCGAGGCACGGAATGGCCTGCTACCACCAACGACGTGGGAGCCTATAGCCTGCCCCGCATACCGGTTGGCAATTACGAAGTGAAGGTCGGGGCAAAAGGATTTCAAACCGCGATTCATCCTCCCTTTACCCTCGTCCTTAACCAAACCGCCCGCATCGACGTGAAGATGAAACTTGGACAGGTATCAGAGACGGTGGAGGTGACTGGCGCAGCGCCAATACTTCAGACCCAGACCACGGAGTTGAGCACCATCATCGACTCAAAAACCAATGTGAGTCTTCCTTTAGCCTCGCGGAACTACATTCAGTTGACGTTGTTGGCGCCGGGAGTCACATCTGTGAACCCGCAGTCCCTGACGCAAGCGCAGTCGATGCCGAGTTCCGGGCGTCCCTACATCAACGGCAACCGTGAACAGGCCAATTCGTTCCTCCTTGATGGCACCGAGAACCAGGAAAACATCAACAACGAAGTGGCTTATCAGCCCAGCGTCGACGCCATTCAGGAATTCAACCTGATCACTCAGAATGCTTCCGCCGAGTTCGGCCAGTTCCAGGGTGGCATCGTGAATACGACTATCAAGTCGGGCACGAACAGTTTTCACGGAACGGTGTTTGAGTTCTTCCGCAACGACAAATTGAATGCCAACTCCTGGCAGAATGGCCTGACCATCGGCGCCACCAACCCCGATCCGCTCGTGCAAGAACCGAATGGCGTGGGCAAGAAGCCACTTCTACGCTGGAACATGTTCGGAGCGACGATCGGTGGCCCGATCGTGAAGAACAAGTTGTTTTTCTTCGCCGACTACCAAGGGCAACGCTTCGATCATCCGCAGACGGCAACGCGCTATCAGGTTTTTACCGGTCTCGAGCGCCAGGGCGATTTCGGGCAGTTGTGCACGCAATCGCAAGATCCCGTCACTCACGTCCCTGGAACCTTTAATGGTGCCGGCATTTGCAGCCTTAGCGGAGAGCAGCTGAAAAATCCGAACAACGGAACGCCCATTCCTTTTAACAATATGGCGAACACGACCCTGACGATCAGCCCGGTTGCGGCCGCCCTGTTCGCTTCCTCAAAATACCCGCTCCCGCAGGTCGATACCGCAGTCGCGGCCAACTTCACTGCAGGTGTAGGAAATCAGCTAAACAACAACCAGGGCGATCTCAAAATCGACTACAACCCCTCCGACCGGGATCACGTCTCTGGGCGGTACTCTCAATTCAAGGTGTCCAATCCATTCACACAGACGTTTACCCTCGGGGCGCGTACGAATCCTGACTTCTCCGATCAGCCGGGGCAGAACTTGTCTCTTAATTGGACCCACACCTTCAATGCGAACATGTTGAATGACCTTCGGGTTGGAATTAACCATGTCCGTTTCACCTCGGGCTTCACCGATCTCGGGCTGGGTAACTTCTCGCAAGGGCTGGGAATCTCCGGGGGGAACGACAATGCCAAGGGTCTTTTGGGGTTGCAATTCTCCAATACCGATTTGAAGCTCGGCACTCCTGACATCGAACAGCACTTTGGCGATGGTACGATCCAGATATCCGAAGGAATCATCTTTAACCACGGACGTCATGTAATCCACACCGGTTTCCAGTACTGGCGGATGCGTGAGAACTCGGCCTACTCAGGAAATGACGGAGTTCTGGGACACCTGAACTTCAACGGCTCCTTCTCTGGAGCCGATGTGTCCGACTTCTGGTTGGGACGGGTCTCCACGGGCCTTCGCCAGGGCGCTGGCGCGGAGTGGGGCATGCGAGGCGACGCCGTGGCAGCCTATATTCAGGACGACTGGCGCGTGTCCAGCAATCTGACATTGAATCTCGGCTTGCGTTATGAGGATCACACGCCCTGGACCGAGATCCACGATCGTATGGTGAATTTCGGCCTTTTCAGCGGCGAGATCCAGGTCGCTGGGCAAGGCGGAAACAGCCGCGCCCTGGTCCACCCCTACAACGGCATCGGAAACTATCAGCCGCGCATAGGAGTGGCGTGGACGCCGAGAGCTCTCGACGGCAGGATGGTGGTGCGCGCGGCGTATACGGTTTCGTCCTTTATGGAGGGGATGGGAGCCAACCTGCGCATGTCACAGAATAGGCCCTTCGTCCCGGCCCTGTCTTCAGTGAGCAATACCAACATTCAGACTGGCTTCGGTGCTCCTGCCCCGCTTTGTGCCGGCGCCGACCTGGCCTGCTACAACGCCGTAAGAATTTTTCCTTGGGATCCGAATATTCGGCCCGCCAGCGTGCAGCAGTGGAATTTGTCCATTCAACAGCAGCTGTCGAACTCAACAACCTTCCAGATCGGATACGTAGGCCAGCGGGGTAATCACCTCGTTGTACCCGAGATCATCACGCAGCGTATCCTGCTTCCAAATAGTGCATGCGCTACTCCACCGTGCACAACGCCCGGTCCGTTCCTGGCGGGGAATCCGGCCCTCAGGGACGAAATTACTGGCGGAGCGACCTTCACGGGATTGCCGGCCGCAATCGCTACGTTCTCTGCTGCCAACCAGTCGTATAACGCTCTGCAAGCGGTACTGCAGAGACGCTTCTCCAATGGTTTGCAGGGTCAGGTCGCGTACACGTATTCCAAGTGCATGACTGACTCCACTGGCTACTTCGGCGGTGGATGGGGTGGCACTCAAACCAGTCTCCCGGCTTCCTTCTGGCAAAACATCTACGATCGCAAGGCGGAATGGGGGCCTTGCTACTTCGATCAGACGCATGTGCTCTCTGCATATGCGAATTATCAGGTACCCGTGGGACGCGGCAGAAAGATGGGCGGCAACATGAATGCCGTGGCCAACGCGGTCGTTGGCGGCTGGGAGGTTAGCCCGATCGTCAGCTTGCATTCTGGCAACGCGATGACGGCTGGGCTCGCGTTCTTCGACAATTCTGGCACGGGGGGCAATGGACCTTTTGGATTTGCGCGTCCCGACTGTGTGGCTGGACCTCACTATCCAAAGACCCATCTAACCAACGGACAGAATACTGGCATCCAGTGGGTTGATCCGTCGTCCTTTGTCGTGCCCGGGGTAGGCGCATTTGGTGACTGCCGCAATGGCAGCGTAAGGGGGCCGACTCTCAAACAAGTCGATCTGAGCTTGCACAAGAGTTTTGCCTTTACGGAAACCAAGGCGCTGGAATTCCGCTCGGAGTTCATCAACCTGTTTAACCATCCGATCTTGAACGCGCCGAACATGTTGTTAGGCACGACGTTCGGGCAGATTACAACCTCGCAGGGCGAACGCAATATCCAGTTCGCTCTGAAATTCCACTATTGATCGTTATATGATAGGCAGGCGTCGCAAGGCGCCTGCCATCCCTTATGTCCCGATATTTCCCGGCGTACGTTTTCTCTCTACTGGTGTTTCTCTCGACGGCCTACCCTCCGGAAACAAAAAAGCCGACCACAGCAGATCCGTCTGCTGCCGGCAAGAAAGCAGTAACTCTGGCCAAAAGCGGTCACTGCAAAGAAGCGCTGCCGGGCCTCAAGAAAGCCGCACTGCACACTGTGGAATCATCTTTACGTCGCGAAGCGGGCTTTTCCGGCGTGCGCTGTGCCATGTCGATGGGAGATACCGATGCGGCCATCGACTTCCTGCGTTTTCTAAAACGTGAGTTCCCTCGCGACCCTGATGTTCTGTATGTGATGGTGCACACGTATTCCGATGCGTCCACTCGTGCATCCCTGGAACTGGCACAGA
>Ga0126372_10000203_pt1 | contig 18758 bp, 16 predicted proteins | sample PanSoiMetaPlot_6_FD_92762 | JGI IMG/M metagenome (GOLD analysis project Ga0126372, IMG submission 92762) | Tropical forest soil microbial communities from Panama - MetaG Plot_6 | ecosystem: Environmental > Terrestrial > Soil > Tropical forest > Bulk soil | place: Panama | collected 2016-02-17
CTGCGAATAGTCGCGCTCGGTGTCGGTTCCCGCTTCATAAGAAAGGCCAACGCGCAACTGGGCGATGACATCACCGCTCTCGGCCTTTTTAAGCAAGCGCACAAAATCGCCAGACGCCTTTGGAGGCCGATCGAACACCGTTACCGATCGACAAGCAGGACTGCCCCAACTCAGACAAACGGCCAAAAGGAGGGAAACGAAAGCTAGTAGGCTAACCGACCGCACGCGCACCCCCAGCCACTCCAATCGTTGCGCGAAACATATCTCTACTGTTACGTTGAGTCAACAGAAACATTCACGGGACGTGTGTAAACATGCGTGCGTTCGTGTGTTTTGTTGTCATGCCCCCCTGAAGCGAAGCCCTCTGCACGCCGGTTTTGCGGCACTTGGCTCGATTTCGTCGGCAATGAGAAGATGAAGCTGGCCTCTTCTTATGATCCAGCTGTCAGGTGCCGGCAAGCGTTTCGGCTACAAGGTTTTGTTTGAGACTTTGGACTGGCTGATCACACCCCAGGACCGCATCGGTCTGGTGGGGGCGAACGGCACGGGTAAGTCCACGCTGCTCAAGATTCTGGCGACCCTGGAAACGCTCGACTACGGCTCGATCACGAGTCCTCGTGGCATCACCGCAGGCTACCTTCCCCAGGATGGCCTGTCGCTCTCTGGGCGCTCGGTCTTCGCGGAATGCCTGTCCGTTTTCTCTGATCTACAGGACATGGAGCGGGAGATGGAGGATCTGACGCGCAGCATGTCTGACCTTGACCACGCCTCCACCGCCTACGAGCAGGTCGCCGAGCGGTTCCACCGGCTCGAGCACGAATTCACCACTCGCGATGGCTACGCCATCGAGGCTAAGGTCGGCTCGGTGCTGACCGGACTGGGTTTTCGCAAGGACGACTGGCCCCGCCAAGCTGAGGAATTTTCTGGCGGCTGGCAAATGCGGATTGCCCTAGCCAAGCTCCTGTTGCAGAAACCGAACTTGCTGCTCCTGGACGAACCCACCAATCACCTCGACTTGGAGGCACGCAACTGGCTGGAAGAGTACCTTGGCGATTATCCGCATGCTTTTGTCCTGATATCGCACGACCGCTACTTCCTGGACGTTACCGTCAATAAAATCGTCGAAATCTGGAACAAACGCGTTCACTTCTATCCCGGTAATTACGACCGTTATGTAGCCCAGAAAGATCAGCGCCGGGAGCAGCTGGAGGCGGCGTATCGGGCTCAGCGCGAGCGTATCGACCAGCTCGAAGTATTCATTAACCGCTTTCGCTACCAGGCCACCAAGGCCAAGCAAGTGCAAAGCCGCATCAAGGAACTGGAAAGGATGGATCGCATCGAGATCCCCGAGGAGGAGCGCACCATCCATTTCTCGTTTCCCCAGCCCAAACCAAGCGGCCGAATCGTCGCCGAAGCCCAGGAGATGGCGAAAAAGTATGGCGATCACCTGGTGTTTCAGGAGGTCAGCTTCATCATCGAACGCGGCGATCGCATTGCCCTAGTCGGAGTCAACGGCGCGGGCAAATCAACGCTCATCAAGCTGCTTGCCGGAAAGGAGGCGGCCACTGCCGGTGAGTGCCACACCGGCCACAACGTGCAAAGCGACTACTTCGCGCAGGATCAATATAAAGAGCTGAATGCCAACTCTCGCATCCTCGATGACCTGGGCGAGCTCTCTCCGCGCTCCACTCAAACCGAATTGCGCAGCCTGCTGGGATGCTTTCTCTTCTCCGCCGATGACGTCTTCAAAAAGATCCGCGTGCTCTCCGGCGGCGAACGTAACCGTTATGCCCTTCTGCGGATGTTGCTCCACTCCACCAATTTTCTGCTTCTCGACGAACCCACAAATCACCTCGATATGCGCGCCAAAGACGTTCTACTGGAAGCCCTGTCAGGCTACAGCGGCACCGTAGTCTTCGTTTCCCACGACCGCTATTTCATTGACAAGCTCGCCACGCGCATCTTCGAAATTGGCGATGGCCGCGTCGAGATCTATCCCGGTAACTACGAAGATTATCTGTGGAGAAAAAACCAGCAGGGCGGTTCTGGACAACTGCCAAGCTTAGCCGGAAAGACTCCTCCCGGTTCGGATCTGGGAGCCAGTCCCTCGAATGGAAATCCAACCGCTTTCTCTGCCCCGGTTTCCGACCTGAAACAAAGGCGCCTGAACCCTATTAAGCGCAAACAGATGGAAGAACGCTGTCACGAGGTGGAAGAGCACATCGCACGGCTTGAGGCCGCCATCGCACAGTGTGAGACCGCCCTGCAGAACTTCGTCAGCGCCGACGAAACGCAGCGCCAGACGAAGGAACTGGAAGAACACAAGAGCCAGCTGCAGGCTTCGCTCGTCGAATGGGAAGACTTGTTGACGGCCTTGCAAGATCAATAAGACCTCGTTCCAGGTACCGCCAAATCCTTGCCCACACACGTACAAGCTCTTCCGTAACCTGCGCGGTAACTTACTCCCGTGCGATAGTGACCTTGGCCATTGGGCCAACAACTCCACCGCATGCCCTGCCCCCGCGGGTGCGCGTTGCAAAACTCAAGGAAGGTTTCACTATGTGGCAGACGCTGGACACTCCGAAGAATCCTCAGAATTCCGCGCAGCAACCTGCGCCCAACGCTGGTCCCAGTTCGGTTGCATCGCAGCTTCGCACCACCGCCGAACAGGCCACCATCGGCCGCTCTCTCGTAATCAAGGGTGAGGTCACTGGCTCCGAGCCGCTGTATGTCGACGGCCGCATCGAAGGCACCATCACCCTCACCGACAACCGTGTCACCATCGGACGCAATGGCGTCGTTTCAGCCAACATCACTGCCAAAGAAGTGGTTGTGATGGGTAAGCTGAGCGGCAACGTGACGGTTACTGATCGCGTGGATATCCGCGCGGAAGGATCTGTGACTGGCGACGTCTCGGCTCACCGCCTCAGCATCGAAGATGGCGCGTTCTTCAAAGGTAGCGTCGATCTTCGCAAGTCCGACAAGCCTGAGACCAAGGCCAGCAAGGCGGACCACGCCCCTGCTGCTGCCAACTCTTTGGGTATGTCGGCTTCGGCTGGGAAAGCTTAGTCCGGTTACTTCTTCGGCTCCAGTTCCAGCGCCACCGAGTTCATGCAGTAACGGAGCCCGGTTGGCGCTGGGCCATCTTCGAAGACGTGCCCCAGGTGAGCGCCGCAGCGCGCGCAGCGTGCCTCCGTACGAACCATACCGTAGCTCTGATCCTTGTGCTCGTTCACGCTTTCGGCCTTCACGGGCTGCCAGAAACTCGGCCATCCCGTTCCTGACTCAAACTTTGTTTCCGAGCTGAACAGTGGCTCTCCGCAGCAGGCGCAGACATATGTGCCCGCACTTTTTTCGTTCCAGTACTTTCCTGTAAATGGCGGCTCCGTTCCTGCTTTACGCGTGACGTAGTATTGCTCCGGCGTCAGCTGCTTACGCCATTCCTCATCGTTCTTGATGATTTTTTCTGTCATTTCTGTCATCAGCTCTTGCCTCTGAATTGGATAGAGATCCTTTTGGGTTTCTGTAATTGGATGCTTGACCAGCCGAAGTGTTGCAATCTCAGCACCGAGTGATCGTCCTGCGCTATATCTCGATAATCATGTCTTCCAGGCGCGTCGGATACTTGTTGATGATTTCGCCCTTGTCCTTGCGCACGACTACCGTGTCAGAGTGGCGGAACCCTCCCCAGTTGGGATCGTAGACACCGGGTTCGCAACTGAACGTCATCCCTTCCTGCAGAACGGTCTTGTCCCCCTCAGCGATCCAAGGAGCCTCGTGCCCTTCCAGGCCAATCCCATGTCCGGTGCGATGCTTCAGAAATTTCTCGAAGCCCGCCTTGCGGATTTGATCCAGGCTCTTCTTATCGACTTCTTCCGCGACAGCTCCTGCCTTCATGTTCTCCGCGCCGGTGTCATGCGCCGCCAGCATGGCGTCATACAAACGTTTGGCGTAATCAGTGGGTTTGCCTACACTGAAAGATCGTTCGCATTCCACGTTGTAGCCGCCCACCTGCGCGCCGTAGCTGAGAATTAGTGCATCCCCTTTCTTCAACGTGTCCTTGCTCGGGACAGCATGCGGAAATGCCGAACGGATGCCAAATGGCACGAGCCCGCCAAACGGCGGCGAGATACCCACCCCGACCACATCATTGAGTTCCTTCGACATCTTGTCCGCCAGCGCGTCCGCGGTTGCCTTCAGTATCTGGTCCTCGGTGACGGCTCCGTTGCGCTGTACGAATTCACGTCCTGCCTGCACGGAAAAGTCGGCAAAGTACATGGCCCGGCGCAGGACGCGCAATTCATCTTCATCTTTCACCCAGCGCATCCGCTCGATAAGGTCGCCGGCTTCGACAATCGTGGCTTGTGGTGCGCCCAGTTTCATCTGTTGCACGCGGCCGGGAGCAGCGTCTTCGACTCCAATTTTTCCTCTGCCCAGCCCGCGCTTGGCGATGCGCTCAAAAATCCAACGTACGCGGTTTACGGGCCCCGGAAAATCAAAATAAGATTCGTAATCCTTCACCCACCACAGCTTTACCTGGTCTGATTCCAGTTCCGGAATAAACAGCGCCGGATCGCCGGAGGCGGGAATCAGTGCGGCCAGCGGCCGCTCCGTGGAAAGATGGAAATAACCGGTGGTGTAAATAACATTCGTCGCATTCAGCAACACCAGGGTATTCAGTTTGCGCTGCTGCATCTGCTCCTGCACCTGGCGGATCTTGCGCCGGTACCAGTCCGGCGGCAAGCGATCCAGTGCATTGCCCTCCGGCACGGCAGTCCACATCTTCAGTTTGCGTGTTCGGCCGAAGCTGACGGCTTCTGCCGTCACATTGAGCGCCGCTGCGCCCGCCAGAGTGCGCAAGAACTGCCTGCGATTTGCCATGAAGTCCCCCCGAACTATGACCTGATCAAAGCGCTCATCTTAGCAGTATTCCGCATCTGTCCCCGGCCCCGGTGGACAAGCGACGTGCCGATTTATACACTCTCTAGTTGCGGCCTGCGCTCGCGCTCTTGACCAGCCTATGCGTCTAGTCACTTTCGAAAATTCCGCCAAGCAGCAACGAATCGGAGCCGTCACGCCCGACGAGCGCATCCTCGACCTCAACTCCGCCTGCGCCCTCTATCTGCGTGACGTCGAGAGTGAGGGCGCATTCTATCGTTTAGCCGATGCCCTCGTCCCACCCGATATGCGGCAGCTGTTTGAGGGGGGTGACACCGGCCTGGAAGCCGCGCACAAGGCCTTTGACTACGCGCTACATCATGACAGCGACGTTGCAGGCCCGCGCGGCGAGACAATTTTTTACGACGCCGAGGATGTTCGCCTCAAAGCTCCCATTATTCCCAAAAAATTTTTCCATACTGCCGGAAACTTCCGCGAGCACCACGAAGAGGCAACCAAGGCGGGCTTTTCCCATCCCGTGATGCCCTGGATCGTCTTCTTCCAGAACGTCGATGCCATCATCGGTCAGGATGAATCGGTCATTTACCCCGAGCACCTGACCCAGGAACTCGATTACGAACTGGAACTCGCCATCGTCCTCAAGAAGGGCGGCAAACACTTTACGCCCGAGGAAGCACGCGAGCACATCGGCGGCTATGTCATCTTCAACGACATCACCGCGCGCGACATTCAGCGCCGCGAGATGAAATCCGGCGTCTTCAGCTTCTGCAAGGGAATCGATACGTTCTGCCCGCTTGGACCTTGGATCGTAACCGCCGACGAGATTTCTGACCCCCACAATTTGGCGATGGAGCTGCGCGTCAACGGCGAATCACGTCAGCGATCGCATTCGGGAAAGATGTCGGTGAAAATTCCGGAAATTCTGTCGCACTATTCACCTATGGGATACAGCGCCGGGGATGTTGTCTCGACTGGGACGGTCTCAGGCGTTGCTGCGTTCAGTGGCGACCCAAACGCTTGGTACCTGAAGCCTGGCGACGTGATGGAATGTGAAATTGAAAAGATCGGCGTCCTGCGCAACCGCGTGATCTCCTGGGAAGAGGCTTACGGGCAAAAACCCGCCGCCATGGCTACGCAGGAAGTCTTGAAATAGACCTCGCTTCCCGAGACGTCAGAACACGCTTCAGAAGAAAAGTTACGCGCCTGTTGCGGCGAGGAACCCACCATGAATTCAACTCCTGGTAATCACGATAAAATCTGGGTCAGCGCGCTCAACTCGCGCCCCGAGATCCGTTCCGCTTTCCCTCGCACGACTGTACGCTTTTACGACACTACACTTCGCGATGGCGAGCAGACAGTCGGTGTCATTCTCTCTCCGCAGCAGAAGCTCGAGATCGCTCGCAAGCTCGACGAAATGGGCGTGAGCCGTATTGAGGCGGGGTTTCCCCGCGTGTCAGTTGACGACGCCGAAGCCATTCAACTGATGTCGAAAGCCGGTCTGAAAGCCGAACTCTGGGGCTTCTCCCGCGCCGTCAAAGGCGATCTGGAAGAGTTAGTTCGTCTGGGGATTTCCGCGACCGTGATCGAAGCGCCCACCAGCGAAATCAAACTGCAGGCCTATGGCATGTCCACCGACGACGTCCTCCGCAAGATGAAGGATGCCGTTTCCTTCGCCAAGCAAAACGATGTCAAGGTCGCTTTCTTCGCCGTCGACGGCACGCGGACCGACCTTGAGTTTTTGGAGCGCATGTACCTGAGTGCGCTCGATTCGGGCGCCTCGGAAATCGTCGTCGTCGACACGATCGGCGCATGCGGTCCGGAAGCGGTGGAATTCCTGGTCCGTCAGGTTTGCCAGTGGGTGGGTAAGGAAACTCCCGTCCATTTCCACGGGCATAACGATTTCGGCATGGCAACCGCGTGCGCAATCGCATCGGTTCGGGCCGGAGCCACCTGGATTCAGGGCACCATCAATGGCATGGGTGAGCGCGCTGGCAATGCTGATATCTCCGAGATCGCCCTTGCTCTCAAATGCCTCTACGACGTCCCCGTCGCACTCGACCTCACTCGCGCGCGCGAAACCAGCGAAACTGTGCAGCGGACCGCAGGCTACACACTTGAAGCCTGGAAACCTCTGGTCGGCAATAACCTTTTCATGCGCGAGAGCGGGGCGGTGGCGACCCAGTTTCACATTCCCGAGGCGATCGAGCCCTACTCTTCGGAATTGGTCAATGCGCAGCGCAGCATCGTGCTGGGCAAGAAGAGCGGTTTGGACAGCATTGAATTGAAGGGCCGCGATCTCGGTCTGTCCATCGCGCCTGAACAACGCGCATCTGTTCTTGCTGCCGTTAAGAAGCGTGCGATTGCAAAGCGCGGCGTGCTCACCGACGACGAATTTCGCGCCGTGGTGGCCGATGTCACCGCTGAGGCTGGCTCGGCCGCGCGCAAATAACTCAATTCGTCCCAGACCGGACGGGCAGCAACAGCCGCCAACTTACTTTCTACGGACCCACGAGAACCCCGCATAGAAAAGACCCGAATCAATTCCCGGATTGAAAGTGCCGGTATTCGCGTTCGAGAGGTGATGATATTTCCATCCCACGGTCACCGAGCGCCCAGGGCGCACAAAAATCTCGGCTCCGATGCCTGCGCTATAGGTGAAGTTCAACTGGGAGGACTGGGGAACGGGCAGCTGCCGGCTGAAATATAAGAGACCCCCACTTCCGTTGAGAAAGGGTTGCACTCTCCTCCGGCCGAAGTTGAATTGAAATCCTACGGGCGTGAACCCCGCACCGTAAGCCACCCCCGGAGAATCGACCTTCAGCTTGCTTTTCGACACAAACAAGTCCCTCGGCTGGTTTTCGAGAGCCGCAGGAACCAACTCCACCGTGTATTTGAGCGTGACAGGATGGGTCGCCAACAGGACCCGGGCGTACTGCAGAGTAAGAAGAAACAACTTTCTATCTTGCGTTTGTCCTTCGAACACGAAGGATTTCGGCGAGTAGCCTCCCCAGAACCCAAACTGGTTGCTGCCTTTCGACAGCGGCGGCTCGCGATCACCGACACTGTGTGCGTTCGAAGAGGCACCAGCCTGTGCGAAGCCGAGCGCTGAAAGCGCGCCCAGAACAAAGAGTATGAACGCCGCTGACTCGACCCTGCTGGGCGGGAGTACCCTCCTGGTTCTGTAAGTTGCGGTCAGTTCTGCCACTCCCGTGAGAAAAACGCAGTATACAGCCTGGCTTCAAGGAGTCGGTTTCGAGCGCTATTGAATCTGTTACCATCCCTGTCTCATCTCAGATTTATTTCGAGTTGCAGGCAGCGTGCTGATTCTCACAGTAATTTCCGGGCTGGTAATTCTCCTTGCCGTCTTGCTTGACGCCTTCGAGACGGTTGTCTTGCCGCGCCGCGTGCAGCGCTCTTTCCGCCTGACTTCCCTTTTCTACCGCAACACCTGGATCCCTTGGGTGAAGATCTCGCGGCACATCGAGTCAGCTTCTCGCCGCGAAGCCTACCTCAGCTATTTTGGACCTCTCTCTTTGATTCTGCTTCTGGTCTTCTGGGCAGTCGGCCTTATCTTCGGCTTTGCGCTTTTACAGTACGGAATCGGCGAGCACATTCATCTGGGCCAGGAGCCTATCACTTTCCAGATTCTGCTTTACCACAGCGGCGAGACGTTCTTTACGCTGGGCTACGGCGATATTGTTCCCACTTCCAGCCTGGCGCGCACTCTCGCCGTGCTGGAAGCAGGGATGGGTTTTGCCTTCCTCGGGGTCGTCATCGGTTATTTGCCAGTCGTGTACTCTTCGTTTTCACGGCGGGAACTTGAAATCTCGAAGTTAGACGCGCGCGCCGGTTCACCGCCCACTGCTGCTGAATTGCTCAACCGCCTGGGTTGTTGTCCCGACCAGCGAGTCCTCGACGCTATTTTTCGCGATTGGGAACGTTGGGCGACAGAAGTCTTGGAGAGCCACCTTTCTTATCCTGTTCTCAGCTTCTTCCGCTCGCAGCACAGCAATCAATCCTGGCAGGCTGCGCTTACCGTCATGCTCGATGTGACTTCGCTGGTCATCGCCGGTATCGACGGGATCCATCCTGAACAGGCCAAACTCACCTTCGCGATCGCGCGTCACGCGGCGGTGGACCTCGCTCAGGTCGTCAACGCGCGTTACGATGCCAATTTGCCCGACCGTCTGCCAGCGGAAGAACTCGAGCGTATGCGCCGGATGCTGGCGTCCAATGGTCTGCGCCTTCGCAACGACGAGAAGGCAGACCAGAAAATTGCCAAGCTGCGATCTCTGTACGAGCCTTACATGGAAGGCATCGCTCGCAACTTGCTGATTACCCTTCCGCCCTGGATGCACACCGAAAAACGAAAAGACAACTGGCAAAGTGGGCCCTGGGACAAGATGATTCAGCGCAAGGAAATCGAAGACGCTGTCCGCCTCGTGGTGGATGACCACTTCTAAGCCAATCTGAAAATGAGTTGTTTCTGTGGCGCAGTGCGGTATTGATCGGATTCACAAGCTCTTGGCTTCTGCTGGCGGCGTATGTTCCCTTGCTCCCGACGATCCCGATAAACCGTCCGTCGCAATCGTGCAGGACCTGCTGACCGGCCAGGGTGAAGCCAGTCTCTCCGACATTCATGAATCCCAGTTACGGGGTTTTCGGCCCGCTTACATCGAAGGCCGTCCGCCGGTTCCGAACGCAGAATAAGCTCGCCGAAGCCGAGATCGTGGACACTGCCACTCTCAAGGCTTTGGTTGAGACGCCTCCTTGCGCGCCTATCCTGTCCCGCGCGTATCTCACGCTTGTCCTCGGCTTCCCTTTCACCAGCCTGGCAAGATTCTCACCGTCGTGTCGAGAATGGAAGGTGCAGGAGAGTTTGCCGCGCTCAATCTCAATACCGATCGTGCCGGTCTTTCCTTCGGATTGCTTCAGTGGGCGCAGAAGCCCGGCCGCCTGGCGGAACGGCTTGCGGTCTTTCGCACCGCGAACACCGATCAGTTCGCCGAAATCTTCGGTGGCAGCGACACGGCAAACCGGCTCATGAAGCACGCGCCAAAAACCAATGGCGGCATCTCTCCCGCCACCGGCGAGACCACCGATCCCGCGTTCGACCTCATTCGCGAGCCCTGGATCAGCCGCTTCCGTCGAGCGGCCTCCTCCCGGGCCTTTCAGAAGGTGCAGGTGGAAACTGCGATGGCCAGTTTCCGCAACTCTCACGAATCCCCACTTCGCGCCGGAACTCTGTTCAGGAGCAAAGTGTCGCCTTCATGCTCGATTTGGCAAACCAGTTCGGCAACGAAGGAGCGCGCCGCATCTACCACGCGGTTCGCCGCGATGGGCTGGCAGAAGCCGAACTGCTGGCGGCAATCGCCACGGAGTCCGCTCGCCGCATTCGGACCGAGTTCAAGAACACCACGGATGCGCGCAGATGTTGCCTCCTGACCACCAACTTCTTCTCCTCCGCACCATTGACAGACCCCGACAGTACCGAGCAACCCGCTTGACGCCACTGATTTGGTAATATCGCGCGTGCATGAAACATGTTGGTGAAAACGTGGTGCGCATCGAAGCTGACGCTTTGCGCGCGCTGGCGGATCGCATCGCCGGCCCAATGTCTCCTACGTTTGAAAAAGCGGTTGCATTGCTTTTTTCATGCCGCGGGCGCGTCGTCGTAACTGGCATGGGCAAAAGCGGAATCGTCGCCCGCAAAATTGCCGCCACATTGAGTTCCACCGGCACTCCAGCGTTGTTTCTGCATCCTGCAGAAGCCGTTCACGGCGACCTGGGAATGGTCGTCGCGGGCGACGTGGTGATTGCTCTTTCCTCCAGCGGCGAGACGTCGGAAATTCTGGGTCTCCTCGCCACCATCAAGCGTCTGCAGGTTCCGCTCATCAGCATGACGTGCGACTCGCTTTATAACGGCGCCACAGCCAAGCCCTCTACCCTGGCGGCTGCAGCTGACGTCGCCCTCGACTGCTCTGTCGCCAAGGAAGCCTGCTCGCTGGGTCTCGCACCGACAGCGTCCACCACCTCGATGTTGGCCCTGGGAGACGCGCTCGCCGTCGCGTTGTCAGAAAAGCGTGGTTTCAAGGAAGAAGACTTCGCCAACCTCCATCCCGGAGGCAAACTCGGCAAGCGTCTGGCCCGCGTGGAAACGTTGATGCATGTCGGCGAAGCGGTTCCTTGTGTAACTCCCGGGACGCCGATGCCCGACGTGATTTATGAAATGTCGCGAAAAAAGCTCGGAGTCACCGCCGTGGTGGAGGGTTCCAGGCTTGTGGGCATCATCAGTGACGGCGACCTGCGTCGTCTGCTTGAGCACCGCGGCAAAGATGTTCTTGATCTTTCCGCTGGCGATTGTATGACCCGAGATCCGAAAACTATCGCCCTCGGCGAGTTTGCCATCACGGCTCTCGCGATCATGGAACAGAAGAAAATCACTTCGCTCCCCGTTGTGGATGGTGACATGAAGCTCGAGGGCATCGTGCACCTGCACGACCTCTGGGGAACCGAGATGGTGTGAGAAAATTTCCTTACGGGGTGTTAGCAGCAACTTCTGGAATTGTAAGAGCGTGGTCTCTCCCGATGACTGCATCATCCCGAGTACCAAATCATGGAATGGACTTTGTTATGTATCACTACGATCCCAGTACGGCGCTCGAAGAACTGAACGAGGATGCACTGCTTCCGAATCCTGTGCATGTGCGTGACATGATTCTGCGGAAGCATCTGAAGCCCGACCAGTCTCTCGAACTGAACCGGCAGTTTGTCGAGTATCAGAAATTTTTCGGCGAAGCCCAAAAGCTCTGCAAGGGAATTTTGCAGGGACTCGCGAAATAACCATGCGTTGCGTGCGCGATCAGCGCGCCAGGGCAGCCTTGACGCCGGAAAGCGAGAAGAACGACTGGGCAATGGAAGCGGTTTCTTCTACGAAGCCTCTCAATTCCTCCGGCTTCACACGCTTGTTGTAGCGATAAAGCACCAGCGTCTTGCCCTCGACTTCGATGTGCCAACCCTTGCCCCGGTCCAGTCCCTCGACAAAAGAAAAGAGACTGCTATTGAACAAGGCTCGAATTCTGTCTTTGTCCGGACCGGAGGTGAGATAGTGCTGCGAGACCCCGGGAGGGCAATCGAGGGCAACCCGCCGATGCTGGAGCGTTGCCAGAACCTTTAGTGCAAGATTTTCAGGCTGCATGGTGAAATGCGGAAGCTCGACATCCTGCGTGTACACGGCAACAGTCTGCGATGTCGTCGTTGAATTCTGCGGACTTCCGGTCGTAGTGGAGTAATCAAAGATCTGAAGGCCCATGCCGGCGTACTTGCCCGTCATTACGTTCTTGCACGTGCCGCCGGCGTCTTTCTGAAAAAGATCTGTTCCGATCTTCGGAACGGACTCCGGCCCCAGCCACGCTGTGTAACTGAAACCAAGGGCCTGGGCTACATGGGACACACCTTCGGATCTGCGCTTGGCCCGGAAAAAGCCAGTGATCAGTTGAATGACAAAAGACGCGACGATCAGCACGCCCCAGGGCCACCAAAGCGAAGCCTCTGCCCGCATGAGCATGATGCTAGCGGTCGTCTCTCTTCACTGCAAGGTTACCTGAGTGTGCCGCTGCATCGATCCAGCTACACAACCGAACGCTGTTACAATAATCGATTCGCAGTAGCGGAAAAGACTCCTATGCATCGCTGGTCTGAACTATTCATCCCCACGTTGCGCGAGGCTCCGGCTGACGCCGAGGTTGCGAGCCATAAATTTCTGGTGCGCGCAGGTTACATACGTCAACTCGCCGCCGGTATCTACTCCTACCTTTTTCTGGGCCAACGCTCCTTCAACAAGATTATGGGCATTGTGCGCCAGGAGATGGACAAGATCGGCCAGGAATTTTACTTGCCCGCTCTCAATCCCCGCGAGCTCTGGGAAGCGACCGACCGCTGGCAAGTCATGGGCGACAACATGTTTCGCCTCAAAGACCGCAAGGGCACCGATCTCTGCCTGGGCATGACCCATGAGGAGGTCATGACCGAAATCGCCCGCAAGGAACTCCGCAGTTACAAGCAGCTGCCTCAGATCTGGTACCAGATTCAGACCAAGTTCCGCGATGAAGCTCGCCCCAGGTCCGGCCTCCTGCGGGTACGCCAGTTCATCATGAAGGACTCTTATTCCTTCGACATCGATGCCGCCGGCCTCGACGTCTCCTATCTCAAGCATTACGACGCCTATTGCCGCATCTTCGATCGCTGCGGTTTGAAGTACGTGATTGTCGAAGCGCACTCCGGAGCGATGGGTGGTTCACAGTCACACGAGTTTATGGTCCGCACCAACGCCGGGGAAGACCTCGTTGTCAGTTGCGAAAAATGTGGATATGCCGCGAACTTGGAAAAGGCCACTTCGCGTCTCCGCCCCGTCGAGGACCTGCCCGCCGAAGGCAACGGCAAACCGCTAGAGGTTCACACGCCCGGACAAAAGACGATCGAAGATGTCGCGCGCTATCTCGGCGTCTCCCCCCAGAACAAAATGAAGACGCTGGCGCTGATGATGGAGGAAACCGACACCAAGACGGGGAAGCCCAAGCCGCGTCCGGTCGTCATCTTCTTGCGTGGAGATCATCAGCTCAACGAAGCCAAACTCTCCTCAGCGCTCGGCGGCAAAAATTCTCGGCCCATGGAGGAAGAGGAAATTCAGCAGGTATTCCATTCTCCCGCCGGATTTCTGGGTCCTATCGGTCTTGCCAAAGTTGCTGCTGCCAACAATGGCACCTTCAGTGACGGCCTCATTTTGCTCGTCGATAACGCGCTTGAGGGCCGCCGCAACCTGATCGCCGGCGCCAACAAAGAGGACTACCACCTCAAGAACGTCACTCCCGGCTCGGACTTCGACCTTTCTGCGTTTGCCGACCTACGTAGTGTTTCCGCCGGCGAAGACTGCGCCAACTGCGGCGAAGCCCTCCGCATCGATACTGCCGTCGAGATCGGCCACATCTTCAAGCTGGGCTACAAATACTCGGAATCCATGGGTGCGCGTGTGCTTGACCGCAATGGCAAGGAGGTTACTCCGATCATGGGCTGTTATGGCATCGGAGTCGAGCGCATTCTCACTGCCGCCATCGAACAGAGCAACGACGACAATGGTTTCTGGTTGCCGCCCCAGATCGCTCCCTTCGAGGTAATAGTTACTCCCACCAACGTGTCGGATGACAAACTCCGCACCGTAGCCGGAGAGATCGCCCAGAACCTTGCCGCAGCAGGCGTTGATGTCCTTTTGGATGACCGGGATGAGCGGCCCGGCGTGAAATTCAAGGACGCCGACCTTATTGGGGTCCCTTTCCGGGTGACGGTGGGGAAGAAGGTTACCGAAGGTACTGTCGAGGTCGTTCAACGCTCGACACGTGAAACCCACGATGCTAGCATCCCCGCAATAACGGAATATTTTTCGAAGTTATTGCGGCCTGCTCGCTAGCCACTCGCCCGTGGGCCGGTCTGGACAGATACGGCTATGGGCACCATCAAAATGATCGTCGGAATTGGGTTGATCATAGTGGTCATCGTGGGAGGAGTGGCCCTGGCCCCACCCTTTCTCGCGAACTACCAGTTCGAAGATGCCCTTAACAATGAAGCTCTTGCGGCCACGTACAGCACCAAGAGCGAGGAAGACATCAAGGGCATCGTCTACAAGAAAGCCCAGGAAATGGAGATTCCGCTTACGCCCGAGGGCATCCGGGTACAGCGCGTCGGCACCCAGGGCACTGGCTCACTTGCCATTGAGGCCTCTTACACCGTGCGGGTAAACCTTCCGGGTTACCCCATGGACTTGAATTTCCATGCTGCAACCAAAAACAAAGGTGTCTGGTAGCAACCGCAATTTTGCCTCGTGATTTAGAATGGCTATGCAGAGTCATTACCAGCAGGCCGAACTGGGGAAGCCGTGGCACATGACTGCGCCACGAAATTGGAGCAAATTGTCACGGGGAATTCCGGCTCTGGATAACTCTTTCACGCGTCCCATCGTCTGAGACAATGACAGATTTTTCGGCTTCATTCGACTGTGGCCATTAAACTCAGGATTCCGAAAAGCAACGGCTCCGGCGGCAGCCGTTTTCTTCCAAGCGACCCCATTTTGCGGGCCGCGCTTCTTCTTTTCATTTCGATCTCCGTATTCATCGTAGGTAGTTTCTGTTACTACTACGTCAAGTACGACCGCATTATTCAAAAGCGCTTCAGCGGACAGATATTCAGCAATTCTGCCCGCATCTACGCCCAGGCACGAACCGTCAGAGTGGGCGAAAAAATCGATGTCCATGAGATAACTGGCCGCCTGCGTCATGCCGGCTATTCGGAGCACCAGGGCAATTCGCCGCTTGGCAGTTATCGTGTGCTCAAGGACGGGATTGAGGTCACACCCGGCCCTGAGTCGTACCACAGCCCCGATTCAGCTCACATCAAGATCACCGGAGGACGAGTCGAAAACATCAGCAGCAAGTCAGGCGAACTCGGCGCCTACGAACTCGAGCCTGAGCTGATCTCCGCGCTCTTTGACGCCGGACAGAGATCGAAGCGCCAGCTGGTGAAGTATCAGGACATCCCCAAGGTGATGGTCGATGCCGTGACCTCGATCGAAGACCGCCGCTTTTTCCAGCACAGCGGCGTGAACTACGTGCGACTGGCTGAAGCCGTCTGGATCGATCTCACGCATCAGCGCCACGAGCAGGGCGGCTCCACGATCACCATGCAGCTCTCGCGCGCGTTCTTCCTGACCCCGCAGAAAACCTTCAAGCGCAAGCTGGTTGAGATCCTGATCGCCACTGAACTGGAGCAGAAGTTCAACAAGGAACAGATTTTTGAGTTTTACGCCAACCGGGTTGATCTCGGCCAGCGCGGTTCGTTCACCATCAGCGGGTTCGCCGAAGCCGCCCGCTCCTACTTCAATAAAGACCTCAAGGACATTTCGTTGCCCGAGGCCGCTCTGCTCGCCGGGCTCATCCAGGCGCCCAGTGCGCTTTCTCCTTACCGCCATCCCGAGCGCGCGCTTGAGCGCCGTAATCTCGTGCTCGAAAGCATGGTCGAGACTCACTCCATCACGCGCGCTGACGCCGACAAGGCCAAGGCTACTCCGCTGAAGCTGGCGCCACCCAACGTCGAAGCCAGCGACGCTCCCTATTTCGTCGACCTGGTTCGAGACGAGCTCATTAACAAATACAACGAACGGGATCTTAACGATCAGTCGTATCGCATCTACACCACCCTTGACCCTGATCTGCAGCGTGTAGCGGCTCAGGCCGTAGATACTGGCTTGAAACTCGTCGACGACCAGATCACCAAGATGCGCACGAAAAAGGTCAAGGTCGGCAAGAACAAGTTCGAGACCCAGGTAAAGCCCGGGCCGGAGGCGCAGGTCGCCCTCGTTGCCCTCGATCCCCACACCGGAGAAGTACTGGCGCTCGTCGGTGGCCGCAACTACGGCTTCAGCCAGCTTAATCACGCTGTTGCCAAACGCCCGACCGGCTCGATCTTCAAGCCCTTTGTGTACGCTGCTGCCATGAATACGGCGTTGAGTCCCACAACCACACCAGATGGACAGGCAGCTGTGTTCACTCCGGCTTCCATGATCGAGGACTCGCCCAGCACGTTCTCCTACGGTGACCAGATCTACGAACCGCGAAACTACAAAGAGGAGTACCACGGACAAGTAACCGCTCGTTATGCGCTGGCGCTTTCGCTGAACAATGCGACGGTCAAGCTGGCCGAAGAAGTGGGCTACGACAAGGTCGCCGACCTTGCCAAGTCTGCCGGGATCTCTTCTGTGAAGGCTACACCCGCCATGGCACTTGGTGCCTACGACGCCACGCCTCTTGACATGGCGGCCGCGTATACCGTCTTCGCCAACGGCGGCACCCGTCTGTCACCGGTTTTGGTCAACTCGCTACGTAACTCCAAAGGCGACGTCATCGAGGACTACCTCGCCGACAAGACCCAGATCCTCGATCCCCGCATCGCCTACCTCATGACCAACATGATGGAAGGTGTCCTGAATTTTGGCACCGCTTTCCCTGTTCGCCAGCGAGGCTTCAACTCCCCCGCCGCAGGAAAAACAGGCAGTTCTCATGACGGCTGGTTCGCTGGATACACCAGCAACCTGTTATGTATAGTCTGGGTTGGCTTTGACGACTACAGCGACCTGCACCTGAGCGGTTCCCAGAGCGCCGCTCCCATCTGGGCAGAGTTCATGAAAAAGGCTGTCGCTCTGTCGCAGTACTCCGACGTCAGGTCGTTCAGTCAACCTTCCGGCGTCGTCGACGTGCAACTCGATAAGATTACGAACCGCCTCGCGACTCCGTCGTGTCCCGACACTTACATAGCTGCCTTCGTCGCCGGTACCGAACCTCGCGACACCTGTGATCAATCCGCCGGCGTGCGGGGGTTTTTCTCGCGCATTTTTGGATCGGGCGGCGAGAAGGTTCTGCCTCCGCCAGGAACTCCTGGGGACGATTCGGACCCATCCAAAAAGAAAAAAGGTTTTTTTGGCAAAATTGCGGGTATCTTTAAAGACGATAAAGAGAAGTCACCCACCGCGCCGTCGAATCAGCCCGCGCAACCGGGCAACACTGGAAACGATCCTCGTTAGACGAGCGCAGTGCGTGTGACTCTACCTGTCCGTTTCTGCTTGGGGGTGCTTACATGCGTTGCCGAGCGACCTGCCTTCTCGCATCTTCCCTGTTCATTCTTCTAGCTTGTGCCAGCCTGGCTGCGCAGGTCTCTTCCTGGGAGCAGGTACAGGTCGGCCCGCCTGCAGTGCGGCGTATTGACCCTCCGTCGCCGGACGCGACCGCGGAAGAACTGGAACAGCGGGGTGATCTCCTGCGCTCCCAAAAGGCTTACCCCGACTCGCTCGACTATTTCAAGGCGGCGCTTGCGAAGAAGCCCGACAGCGCGCAAATTCTGAATAAGATGGGCATCGTCGATTTGCAGACCATGCATTTGAAAGATGCCAAAAAGAATTTCGAGCGCGCCATCAAAGTCGATCGCACTTATGCGGATGCGCAGAACAATCTCGGAGTCGTCTACTACGAAGCCAGAAATTACGGCAAGGCTGTGAAGTGCTACATGAAAGCGATTGAGCTTCGCGAGAACGCAGCTTCCTACTTCAGCAACCTTGGCGCTGCGTATTTTGCGCGCAAGGATTTCGAAAAGGCCAGCCTTGCCTACAGCAAGGCTTTGCAGCTTGACCCCGACGTCTTCGAGCGTTCGTCCCGCACAGGCGTCACTGCTCACCTGCCTTCGCCCGAAGATCGCGCGCATTACAGCTATGTCATGGCTCGTCTATACGCCCATATGGGACTGCTCGAGCGCTCGCTCGAATATCTGCGAAGGGCCATGGAAGAGGGCTACAAGGACATCAATCTTGTATACAAAGACTCTGAGTTCGCTAACCTGAGAAAGGATCCGCGGTTCACTGAACTGATGGCAGCAAAGCCACCCGCGATCCCTAACTAAGGCCCAATGGGCGGACTATTTCGCGGGGTCGACGTCAAAACGTAAAATTTTGTAAAACCACAAAAATTATTGGCTCCGCCGCTGTAGATTACTTGCAATACTCCTGAAAACAACAGGGTGAGTAAGGAGAAACGGTACCCACCGATTACCGACCCGAGCACGCCCCAAGCAAAGGTAGTCGGTGGGTTTTTTGTTTCTCGCGTCTGATGTTGTCTGCGCGGACTTTCCTTCTGCGCTGACAATTTCCACGCATTATGAAAGGGCACCCCTATAGGTGGTACGGTTTCGTTGCGCGAACGAATCCTTACACCGAAGGAGCACCCTATGACTGACGTCAAGTATATCGGCATGGATGTTCACCAAGC
>Ga0126372_10000207_pt1 | contig 18648 bp, 18 predicted proteins | sample PanSoiMetaPlot_6_FD_92762 | JGI IMG/M metagenome (GOLD analysis project Ga0126372, IMG submission 92762) | Tropical forest soil microbial communities from Panama - MetaG Plot_6 | ecosystem: Environmental > Terrestrial > Soil > Tropical forest > Bulk soil | place: Panama | collected 2016-02-17
AGCGAGAAACAGCGCACGGGCGGGGCAAACGCTGTGCCGGTGGCTGGAACAGTACAATTTGGAGCCGGAAATAGCTGCCGCAAACGAAGGCAGCCTGCATCCAACCAGGAGAGACTGACGAACTCATGGCAATGGCGGGCCAGGTCGGAGTTGCGGAGCTGAAGTGGTCCATTCCGACCACCATGCGGGCGGCCGTGTACCGCGGCGTGAACGACGTCCAGATGGAAAGTGTTCCGGTGCCGACCATCGAGAGTGGGGAGTTACTGCTGCGGGTGCACACGTGCGGTATTTGCGGCACAGACCTGAAGAAGATCGCGACCGGATCGCATTCGGCGCCGCGAATATTCGGCCATGAAATCTCTGGTGTCGTCGCGGCTGTCGGCCCAGGCGTCAGCCGTTTCCAGCCGGGAGACCGAGTGATGGTGTTCCACCACATTCCCTGCGGAGCTTGTTACTACTGTCAACACCGCACCTTTGCGCAGTGCGAGATGTACAAAAAAGTGGGATGCACGGCGGGGTTTGAGCCCTCCGGAGGCGGATTTGCCGAGTACGTGCGTGTGATGGACTGGATCGTCGAGCGAGGCACCGTGCGCATTCCGGACAATGTTTCATTCGAGCAGGCCTGCTTCGTGGAACCGGTTAACACGTGCATGAAAGGAATCGATGCCCTGCGTTTGGACCCAGGCGAAACGGTCGTGGTGATAGGTCAGGGGCCTATCGGGATCATTCTGGCTGTGCTGGCTCGCCGCAAAGGGGCTACGGTTATTACTTCCGACTTGTATCCTCAAAGGCTTAAAATATCTAAAAGCCTCAACTTGGAACAATCGATTGACGCGTCCCAGGTAGATACGGTGACGGCGGTGCGCGAATTGACCGAGTGTCGAGGGGCCGATGCCGCGATTTTGGCGGTGGGAGTCAATTCCCTGATCAGAACGGCAATGGCCGCGACGCGCGCGGGAGGGCGAGTTCTGCTGTTTGCGCAGACCGCCCGAGGCGAGGCCACCATCGACCCTGCCGCAATTTGCGTGGACGAGAAAACGCTGTTGGGTTCCTATAGTGCTTCGGTCGAGTTGCAGGAAGAATCTGTACGCTTCGTAATGGAAAGAGAGATGGATTTCGCACGCCTCATCTCTCACCGCTTCCCGCTCGCAGAGAGCGTGGAGGCATTGCGCTTGGCAGCCCATCCTCAACCTGAATCGCTGAAGGTGGTAATTCAGCCAGGGCGCGCGTGGGAAGGAAGTTGATTGTGAATGGAAAGATGACCGCAGCCGTCCTGTACGGCAAAGAAGACGTCAAGATCGAAAAGGTCCCGATTCCGCGGGTGGAGGACGGAGAAGTCCTGATCAAAGTGCAGGTGGCGCTCACCTGCGGCACCGATGTGAAGGTTTACCGGCGCGGCTACCATGCCCGGATGATTGTTCCCCCCGCCCTGTTCGGGCATGAACTGGCTGGAGTGATCGAGGAGGTGGGTCCAAGTGTCCGCCATTTCAAGAAGGGCATGCGGGTAGTTGCCCTGAATTCGGCACCCTGCGGACGTTGTTTCTATTGCTCCAAGCACCAGGAAAACCTGTGCGAGGACCTTCTCTTCAACAATGGGGCGTACGCTGAATACATCCGGATACCGAAGCGAATCGTGCAGGCGAACATGCTGAGTATTCCGGATTATGTGAGCTACCAGGATGCGGCCATGGTCGAACCTCTGGCTTGCGTCCTGCGTGGACTGCACGAGACGGGAGTGGAGATTGGGGACACCGTGGCCGTGATTGGCGGCGGCCCGATTGGACTGATGTTCGTACAGGTGGCACACGCAATCGGATGCAACGTGATTGCTGTGGTGAAGCGCGACTCACAAGTGACGGCTGCCAAACGAAAGGGCGCAAACGACGTGGTGCAAATCACGCAGGTCGCCGATCCGGTGGAGGCGGTAAGCGCGATCTCACCGGCGAAGCGCGGTCCGGACGTCGTAATTGAGGCGGTAGGACGTCCTGAGGCGTGGGAATGGGCCGTGAACATGGTGCGCAAAGGAGGAACTGTTAACTTCTTTGGCGGCTGTGCCCATGGGACAAAAGTGCAGCTTGATACCAATCGGCTGCACTACTCTGAGGTCACGCTGAAGGCGACCTTCCACCACACACCGGAGACGGTGCGGCGGGCGTTTGCGCTGATCGCCGAGAAAAAAGTAAAGGGCTCGGATTACATCACTGGCGAGGCGCCGTTGTCGCGCTTGCATGATGTGCTGCGGCACATGCTGAACCGCAACGGTGACATCAAAACCGCCATCATTCCCGGTCACTGAGAGCAACGGCCGCTTCGCGAAGACTCGGCGTGCAGATCAAAAGTCACGCTAGAGAAAGGCCCGAGCCTTACTACAGCACCAAAATTGGTCCACCAGCTTGATGCCTTCTTGTAATCTTTAGAATGATGAACCGGACAGCGACGATCGCAGACGGCGGAGCCGCGGCATCAGAGGCCGCGCGGAGCGGCTGGAGTCGGCTTCCACAGGAGTACGCGATTCCCGATGCTGCGCCTTCTCTGCCAGAAGCGCGTGAGTATTGCCGTCGCCTCGCCCGAAGCCACTATGAGAATTTTTCGGTCGCAAGCTGGTTCCTGCCCAAGCGGTTGCAACAGCATTTCTTCAACCTGTATGCCTACTGCAGGATCTCCGATGACTTGGGCGACGAAGTAGGGGATCCGGAAGCCTCGTTGCAGTTGCTCGATCAGTGGGAACGTGAGTTAGACGCCTGTTACGATGGCAGTCCAAGACATCCCGTGTTCGTGGCGCTGGCGGAAACGGTGCGCACGTGCGGCATCCCCAAGCACGAATTCTCGGATCTGCTGACTGCATTTCGCCAGGACCAGACGATCAAGCGCTACGAAACCTTTCCGGATCTTCTGGCTTACTGCCGGTATTCGGCGAATCCAGTCGGGCACCTTGTTTTGTACGCATGTGGCTACAAGGATTCCGAGCGGCAAAAGCTCTCAGATTTCACGTGCACCGCATTGCAGTTAGCAAACTTCTGGCAGGATGTCAGCCTTGACTTCGCGAAAGACCGCATTTATCTGCCGCTGGAAGATCTGCGCCGGTTCAGCGTGGTTGAGGGCGACATCTCTACGCAAAACAATAGCGCCAGCTTCGTCGAGCTAATGCGTTTCGAAGTGGAGCGTGCGCGAGAGTGGTTCCAACAGGGATTGCCGTTGGTCGAGAGAGTTGACCGTGAACTGGCCATCGACATCGAACTGTTCAGCCGTGGAGGCTTGGAGATACTCAGCGCGATTGAGCGACAAGGATACGCCGTTCTTGGCCGGCGGCCAGCCATTCCGAAGACGCGCAAACTGGCTCTGCTAGCTCGGGCTGCCCTGGGAAAGCTGCGGTGAGTACTGGAGTGCAGCAAGCCGTCCCGCGGTTCAATCCGAATCCGTCGCAACTCGCGGTTGCCTACTCGGTATGCCGCTCGATCGCTCGTGCTTCCGCGAAGAACTTCTATTACTCGTTCCTGGTATTGCCACGCCGCAAGCGAGAGGCGCTGTGCGCTGTATATGCCTTCATGCGGCGGTGCGATGACATTGCCGACGACACTACCTTGTCGGTGCAGGAGCGGAGGCTGAAGCTCGCCGATTGGCTGGACGCCTTTCACCTTGTCATGCTGGGGAATCCCAGCGACGAACCGGTATTGATGGCTCTCGCCGATGCCCAACGCAGATTCCGGATTCCGCCCGACCTGCTGGATCACCTTGCCTACGGCACGGCAATGGATCTGAAGATCGACGAAAACGAACCCGGCAATAACCGTCCAGCTGCGACATCAGGGGAGCTCGTCGCCCAGTACAAGACGATTGATGATCTGTACCAGTATTGCTATGGCGTGGCTTCTGTTGTCGGCCTGGTTTGTATCCGCATCTTCGGATACCGCAACCCGGCGGCGGAGCCTTTGGCCGAGCGCTGCGGCCTGGCATTTCAACTCACCAATATCATCCGTGATGTGAAAGAAGACGCAGCGATGGGGCGTGTGTACCTCCCGCAGGACGATCTGGAAAAGTTTGATTTGAGTGCTGCTGAATTGGCGAACAAACCCAAGATCGACCGCTTCCGCCCGGTGCTCGAGCTGGAAGCCGACCGCGCCCGCGTTTTTTATCATTCTGCCGATGAGTTGATCCCGCTGATTGATGATGACAGCCAACCTGCGCTGTGGGTTCTGGTCACGATTTACCGGCAACTCCTGGAGAAAATCATTCAGCGCCGCTATAACGTGTTCGGGGGAAGGATCAGCCTCAGCAGGTGGGAAAAGCTTTCCATCCTGACTGAGGGATTTGTAAAACGCCTGACCTGATGAATCCTGGCTCCCATCAAGAGCGTCTTTCACAATCGAAAACTGTCGCGGTAGTGGGCGGCGGGCTTGCGGGCTTGGCTGCGGGTTGTGCACTGGCTGGCGCGGGATTCCGCGTTACGCTGTTCGAGCGGCGTCCGTATCTCGGCGGCCGCGCTTCCTCGTACCAGCATCCAGGAACGGGTGAAGTTGTAGACAACTGCCAACACCTTCTGCTGGGCTGCTGCACGAATCTGGTGCAGTTCTATCGGCGCATCAGCGTCGCTGACAAGATTGGCTGGTCGGATCAGTTTACGTTCATCGAGCCGGGAGGCCGGGCCTCGGTGATTCGCCCGTCAGCGTTGCCTGCGCCATTTCATACAGCGCCAGGGTTTTGGCGGGCCGCCTGTCTCGGCTTCGGGGACAAGCTATCGATCGGCCGCGCCATGCTGGCGCTGATTCCCAAAGAGCCAACGGATAACGGCGAGTCTTTTCTCGCCTGGTTAGAGCGCCACGGACAGACTCAGGCGGCGATCGACCGCTTCTGGAAAGGACTGTTGGTCAGCGCGCTCAATGAAGATCTGGAGCGGATCGCCGTGCCTTATGCGGCGCAGGTCGTCCGAAAGTCTTTTCTGATGTCCGCCGCAGGCGGGCGGATCGGACTGCCTCGTGTGCCGCTGAGCGAACTCTACGGTGCCGCCGGAGAATACATCAAGGCGCAAGGAGGAGTGGTCCAGCTGCGCTCAACTATCGAGTCGTTTCAGGCTAACGATTCCCGCGTGGCGGTTCGCGCGACGGACAGCGAGTGCAGCTTTGATTATGCCGTTCTCGCCGTGCCTTTCGACGCGCTGACCCGCTTGCTTCCTGAGACGCCTCTCGCAGAGCCCCTTCGGCAGGCGGTGCAAAAATTTGATACCTCACCCATCACCGGCATCCATCTCTGGTTTGACCGAGAGATCAGTACGCTCGACCATGCGGTGCTATTGGACCGGACAATTCAATGGATGTTCAATAAGTCGCGACTCCTGGGCGAGGCCAGCGAAGGCGGTGCCAGCCATGTGGAGCTGGTAGTCAGTTCGTCGAAATCTCTGGTGGAAAGATCCAAGCAGGACATCATCGAGCTGGCGGTGAAAGAGCTGAGTGAGTTTTTCCCGACGGCTCGAGAAGCGACTGTTCTGAAAGCGACCGTTATCAAAGAAATTCACGCGACGTATTCACCACGTCCGGGGATAGACAAGTTCCGCCCCACGAACACAACACCATGGCCGCGTGTTTTTCTGGCAGGAGACTGGACCGCTACGGGCTGGCCAGCGACTATGGAGGGAGCCGTACGCAGCGGTTACTTGGCGGCAGAGCACCTGATGAAGTCTGCCGGGCAACCTGAAACGGCGTTCCTGTTGCCGGATTTGAAAGCCCAAGGACTGATGCGTCTGATCGGTTAGCTTGTAGCGCTACGGTTCGGGCCGCACATCTTCCGCAGTACCTTAGCATTGATCATCTCCACTGCCGCAAACGAATTTCACTAACCTGACCATTTCCTGCTGCCGATAAAACTGCTGCGGGTCTCGGACGATCAGGTTTTTGCGCTTGGGCATTTCGTGCTGACGTGACCCAAAACTCTCCGTGTTTTCGACTCTCTCGCGGGCCACGACGCGAGGGCGCTCGGGCGAACACGGCTGATTTCCGCGTTGGCCGTGTTGCCGGCGCCGGCCATTGACTGCTTTGTGCACCTCGTCTCCACAAGATAGAATCGCGCTTCTCCGTCTATGACTGCGCCGAGCGACGACCGCCTGGATTCCTGGAAAGAAATTGCTGTGTTTCTGAAAAGAGGTGTGCGCACCGTCCAGCGCTGGGAACGAAGCGAGGGCCTTCCTGTACATCGGCATCAGCACAGCAAGCAGGCATCGGTCTACGCGTTCAAGAATGAGGTGTCCTCCTGGTGGGCGTCGCGGGCAGAGTCATTTGAAGGGAGGACTGAAACATCGCTTTCGAGTTTGCCAGGGTTGGGTCGGTCGCGAAAAACAAGGCTACTGGTTCTGCCTTTTGAAAACCTCAGTGGCGATACCAGCCAGGATTACATGGTCGACGGCTTCACCGAAGAAATGATCACTCACCTGGCTCGGCTGCAGCGGGAAAAGCTGGCGGTGATCGCACGTACAACTGCGATGCACTACAAGGGCGCACAGAAGCGTGTAGACCGGATCGCGCGTGAACTCGGGGTGGACTACATTTTGGAAGGCAGCGTCCGGCGGGAAGAGCGGGGCATCCGGGTCACGGCGCAATTGATACGAGCTGACGACCAGACCCATTTATGGGTACAAACCTACGATCGGGACCTGGGCAGTGTCTTAGCTCTTCAAGCCGAAGTAGCGCGGGCGATTGCGAGTGAGATTCACGTAGCGCTTAGACCGCAAGGGAAAGATGGTTTCCTGCGTGGTCGGCGAACTGACCCCGCTGCCTATGAAGATTATCTGAAGGGTCGCTATCACTTGAACCGGATGACGTCAGATGGACTGGCGCAGGCAGTCAGTTGGTTTCAACGCGCCGTGGCGAGAGATCCGGAGTACTCGCTGGCTTATGCCAGCCTCTCCCATGCTCTCGCACTTCTGGCTATGGTGCCGTTCGATGCGCTCCCTCCTCGTCAGGCGATGCCGCAAGCGGCTTCAGCTGCGCGCAGGGCGCTGGAGCTCGACTCGAGATTGCCGGAAGCGCACGCTGCACTGGGCGTTGTGCGCCATCACTACGATTGGGATTGGCCGGGCGCAGAACAGGAGTACCGCGAAGCATTGAAGCTGAATCCCGAGTATTCAGGTGCGCGGATTCGCTACGCGTGGCTCCTGCTGTCCTTGTCACGAGGAAGGGAAGCACTGCAGGAGGTCCAACGAGCGCAGCAAAGCGCGCAGGAAACCGACCCTCACTTGCTGGTCGTGATTCGCGCCACGCGGGCAGCCGCATTTTACTTCGCGCGTGATTATGAACGCTGCATCGCCGAATGCTTGGAGGCAATCGACCTCGACCCTTCCCACTTTCTGCTCCACTATTTGCTGGCTCGGGCGCAGGCACGGAAAGGTGCGATGACGCAAGCAGGGCTGCTCCTGCAACAAATGCAGAAGGGCAAAGAAAGGATTCCGCTCATGGAGATGGCTGTGGGTTTGTTCTTCGCCGTGACCGGGCACAAGGCGAAGGCCACTGCTGCTTTAGAAAGCCTGCAGCGACTCGCCACGCGGCGCTATGTGCCCGCCACCTACATTGGAATCCTCCTGGCGGGGATGGGCGACCGCGAGAAGGCTTTTGAGTGGCTGGAAATGGCCTACGAAGAGCGTGCCGACGGCCTGACGCTACTCAATGTCGAACCGATGGTCGATGGGTTGAGAAAAGATGTCCGGTTCGAAAGTTTGCTCAAGCGGTTGGGGATGAGCGGTCAATCGTTTGCCAATCCCTGACCAAGAAGACGCAGATCAATCAACGACAGTGCTCACATTGCTGATTCGTGGCGCCGCATTACAGGCTCGCGGACACAGCGCCTGCGTTCGGCACGGGTAGATTGACTTTCACGCGTGTTCCCTGACCATTTGAGTGAATTTCAAGCGTGCCACCCAGTGGGCGAAGGCGTTCGCGCATTCCTCGGAGTCCGACACCGGAATGAGGTGATGACCACAGCGACGTCTGCATCTCGGGCGGAATCCCCTTGCCCGCGTCCTCGATCTCAACTCCCAGGTAGCCGTTTGCTTGAGTGATACGAATTGTGGCGGTACGACTCGCCGCGTGACGATGAATGTTACTAAGCGATTCCTGCACAACCCGGAAAATTGAAAGTTCCGTCTCTTCAGGGAACCGTCCCAGGTCGGGCGGGAGGTCGAGCTTTACATCTACTTTGCTGCGTCTGGAAAATCCGGTAACGTACTCCTGAAGTGCTGACGCAAGGCCGACTTCATCCAGCAACGGAGGGTGTAGTAGATAGGAGATGGTACGAATCTGTTTACCCAGTTCCTCCACCATGGTGACGTTTTCGGCAACGCGTTTGGCTACTTCAGGGCTTAGATTACGACATTCCTCTTCGCCAAAAACACTATTCATACTTATGGCCGCAAGCAGTTGACCGACACTGTCGTGCAGCTCACGAGCGATGCGTCTGCGCTCGTCCTCCTGCAACCTCGTCATCCTGACGTTGAGCATTTCCAACTGCTTCGACTTACGGTGTAGCTCCGCGAACACTCTGACCTTGGCCCGGAGAAATTCTGGAACCAGCGGCAACGTGATGTAATCCACCGCGCCGTGTTCGTACCCCTTGAGCCGGTCGAAATCGGTCATGCGTACGCCGGAGATGAAGATGATGGGTATGTTTTGAAAGCGCGGATGGTGATGAATCATTCGCGCAGTATCGAATCCGTCCATCCCTGGCATGCTCACATCCATCAGAATCACGGCAACGTCCGTCTTCAGAAGATATTCCAATGCATCTTTGCCGGAGTAAGCCCTGATGAGGTTTTCACCGAGTGGGTTCAGAATGGCTTCGTACGTGAGTAGCTTGCCAGGTTGGTCGTCTACCATGAGGATGTTGCTCTTCTCATTCATGGCGTGACCTCGACTGAAATGGCGCGACAAGGCCGTATGTATCTTCGGCAGTAGCGGCTGCCCAAAAGCGTCCTAATATTAGTAAGGTAATCCGCTTCCTTGAAATACGGCGAATGCTGTATGTCACATGGGGGATACCCTCAAAACCCAGGTTGGAGCGCGTTTGTGGCTAAACTGCCAGGAGCAGGACGCCTCCTGCGACAAAGAATGCTGCCATCCAACGGCGGCGGTCGACGTTCTCTCGCAGAAAGATTCTGGCCGCGAAGGCATTGCCGACGAAAGTGAGGGAGGCTGCCGCTGGGCCGACCAGGCTGACGTCGTTCCATGAGAGAGCAAACAGCAGGCTGTAAAAGGCGATAGCCATGCAACCGAGGCCTAGCAGAAAAGCGCGTGTACTCAGCACGCGACCAATGACTGTGAGAACGCCGCGCCGGCGCCGCAGTTCGCCAAGGTCTCCGATCTTCTTCATCGCGTGAGAAAGCAGAACGTCGCCTGACACCGAAGCTAGCACGACGGCGAGCACCGAGCTCCACGTGTAAAGCGCCTTCATGAGCCGGTCCTCGTCGAAACAGTTTCCCGAATATCTTCGATGGTAGCGTGAGGATGGGGATCAGGCGTCGCCCGCGAATCACCAGTTGGCCGATGTACGTGATGGTGGGTTAGCTCTGGGCCTCCAGCCACGAAGCCGACGCCCATGGTAATCAGAAGAATTCCGAGCCAGCGTGCGGTCGTGATCTGCTCATGCAACTGATATTTCGCGATTACGGCCAGTAAAACGTAGCCCAGAGACGTCGCAGGTAGAACGTAGGTGAGATCTGCCCAAGAGAGCGCGGTCATGTAACAGGCAAAAAAAGCGAGCAGAAAGAGAATACCCAGCGCGACCCAGGGATTCAGGATAGTCAGGAGCACCTGGAAGACGTGGCCCAAAGAAAGGCTTCCTACTTGCTTCATGCCACGAGACAGGAGTGTGTCGCCAATGGCGGAGAATATCGTGACTCCACCCAACACCAGATACTTGCGCAGGTTCACACGGTTCCTAAGCGTTTACCGGTTCGGCAGCTTCGGCGGCTTCCTTAGCATGCTGCTTCACGAGCTTGTTGCGCATGGAGCGGACCTTGAGGAAGGTTCTGGCTTCCTTGTAGAGGCGCTTGCGCTCGTGCCCGTCAAAGGCGGCTTTCCGCAGGATCCGGAACACGGCTTTGGGACGGAAATAATATTCGTCGTAGAAGCGGTGGACAGCGCTCAGGATCTCGTCGGCGGGGAGCCCGGGGTACTGAATGTGCGCCAGCTGATGCCCGCCCTCGTCGACCATCTTGTTGGTGTTGGCCATGAAGCCGTTCTTGACGGCGTAGTCATACAACTCGGTTCCGGGATAAGCGTGGGCTACGGACACCTGAATCGTTTCGACATCCAGTTCCTTGGCAAAAGCGATGGTGTTCTTGATGGTCTGATGAGTTTCGCCCGGCAGGCCGAGGATAAAGTCGCCATGAATCACCAGGCCGAGCTTGTGACAGTCCTTGGTGAACTGGCGCGCGCGGTCCACAGTTGCACCCTTTTTGATGTTCTTCAAAATCTGGGGGTCGCCAGACTCAAAGCCCACAATCAGAAGGCGGCAACCGGCTTCTTTCATCGCTTTAAGGGTTTCGAAATCGGTTGTGACTCGTGATGTGCACGACCAGGTCAGGTTCAGGGGCTTCAGCTTACCGCAAAGCTCGATGGTGCGCGCCTTCTGGATGTTGAACGTGTCGTCATCAAAGAAAAATTCCTTCACATTCGGCCAGTATTCCTTAGCCTTAGCCATTTCACGCGCGACATCGTCGGTAGAACGCTTGCGCCACGGATGCCCGCTCAACGTCTGCGGCCACAGGCAGAATGTGCATTGCGCCGGGCAGCCGCGCGTTGTGTACAGCGACACAAAGGGGTTTAGCAGGAAAGGTACGTTATAACGCGTGACGTCGAGATCGCGCTTGTAGACATCGGTGACGTGGGGCAACGCATCAAGATCCTGAATTTGGGGCGCGTCGGTGCTGTGAACGATCTTTCCGTCTTGCGGATAAGAGATGCCTGAAATCTGGTCGAGCGGCTTTCCGTTCGCGTAGTCGACTACCGAGTAATCGAACTCTTTGCGACAAACGAAATCGATCGCCGGGCATTCTCGCAGCGACTTCTCGGGCAAAACGGTTACATGTGGACCGACGAAAGCAATCTTGATGGTAGGGTTGGCAGCCTTGATGGCCTTCGCCAATCCGATATCGCCGGGAAAACCCGGAGTGCTGGTGAACAAGACGAGGAATTCATAGTCCCGTGCGATCTTAATGGTTTCTTCCGCAGAAACGTAATGCGGAGGTGCATCAAGCAAGCGTGACCCTTCCAGCATGCCAGCGGGATAGGCCAGCCATACGGGGTACCAATAAGACTCGATTTCGCGTGTGGCGGGCCAGCGCGATCCAGCGCCGCCGTCGAAATTCTCAAACGACGGAGGATTCAGAAGCAAAGTTTTTAAAGGCATAAGAAGTGATTAACCAATCGTAACATTGGGAACGTGATTGGGGAACGAACCCTGAATCAGCTTGTACACACCTACCCCAATTCTTTTATGTAAGTATATGATGCGCCGTCGATTGCGGGAGGTGCCTTTGCGGTGAACGCGCAATTTTTTGAGGTGGATGGGCAGAATCGGGCAGCGGGCGGACAGCGAAATGGACGCTCGACGGTTCGCCCCACATTCGCCCCGACGCCTCATCTGCCAGAGCGCGCCCATTGCTCGAGTTCGCCGGTGTTATGGAGCAGCTGGATGCGGGCTTTATCGAGCGCGAGAGTTGCGTCGATCAGAGCATTGTAGGTCTGCTCAACCCGGGTTCGCGCATCCTGCTCCTCTCGTAGAGTTCCAGTTTCGGCCTTAATACGAGATTGTGTGCTTTCGAGTTCGGATTGGGCCAGGTTGTACTCCAGTTGTGAAACATCCACCGCAGCAGCCAGTTCCTGGACGGTGCGCTGCAGACGTAGAGTCTCGAGGGAAACTTTGTTTTTCGCTTCTTCAGCGTCGCGTGCGCTGCGAATTGCATCCGCTTTGGCTTCGGCCGCGCGAGCTCGCTGGGCAGTATCCAGGAAGGGGAATCGAAAAACCAATCCTCCTGTTGCGTTGTGGCTCTGAAAGTTCCGGATGTAAGTCTTGTAGTTGTTGAAATTCGAAAGCAGTCCATATTGCGCAGCGATATCCACTGAAGGAAGCCGCGCTGCCTTGGCCTCGCCTTCGGCGCTGAAACGCTTGGCGGTGGCCTGCTGCTCGGCAACCTTCACTGCGGGGCTTGTAGCAACGGCTTTCGACGCCAGGTCGCTTTCCTGAGAAAGTTCAGGCAGCTGCGGAATGGAATCGGGCTCGGTAGCCAACTCAGCCGGCGAGAGTCCAGTGAGCTGCGCCAGGTGCACGCGCATCACGTCGGCGAATCCGGAGGCCTCGGCGATGCGCACGCGCACGCGAGCCGTCGCGAGCCTTGCCTTGTCATACTCAGCTGGCCGGTCGACGCCTTCCTTAACGCGCTGTTGCTCGACGTCCTCCATCTTGCGGTTGTTAGCCAACTCCGTGTTGAGAAGATCAAGTTCCTGGCTCCACTTGTTAAGTTCGATGTAGGTGAGCACAGCGTCTTGAATCAGGCCTTGCCGCTGGTCTTCGCTTTGCATCTTGCCGGCGTCCCAACTGGCGCGAGCAGCCCGGACGAACGCCTTCTGGGCCGGACTGTAGAGCACTTGTTGCGTAGTGACGTTGAACAAAGACGGTGCAGCGTTCTCGAGGCTAAGCGGGAAACCAAAGCTGCCACCCAGGCCCGATCCAAACATGACGCGCGGCAGATAGGCGTTCCGGGCCTCCCGATAAGCCGCGTAGCTACGTGCCTCGTCGGCCTGCGGGATGATCTCGCCTGAATGGCTCAAGGTTGCTTCGATGGCCCGACGTAGGGTGATTTTCTGGCACAGGGCTGAGGTCGCAGGAAGTAAGACCGACAAGAGCACAAGGAGCGTGCGGGCAGAGAATAGCGAGCGGCAGTGAGATGGCATCAGGGGTTTCCTCTCGACTGAAGAATACAGAAAATTCGTTTGAGTTCGTCCGGCGAACGCCAGGTGCCGGTAATACGCCTTATTTACTAACGCGCTTCAGAGCTTGTTGTGCGGCGGAGAAGCCACTGGCCAGATTGAGAGCAGCACGATACTCGTCGGCGGCCCCCTTGGTATCGCCCTGCTTCTCAAGAATCGTGCCCAGCACATAATGAGCTTTGAATAAGGGCGACTTTTCGGTGGGCGCGTTCGACTCGAGATAGCGACGCGCGAATTGACTTGCCGCGGGAAGACTGCGTCCAGTACGGAGCATGATTTCGGCGGATTCGATCAGAACTTCGTTCCGTCCGGGAGCATCAGCGGCATGGCGCAGCGCGTCTTCCATTTCGTCAAAGCGCTTGGTGTGCTTGTAGAAAAGAGCCAGATTCAGCCAGGCGTTGGCGTGTCCATTACTATCCTGGATCGCTGCCCGATATTCTTTTTCAGCGGAAGCGATGTCCTTGTTCTTTTCCGCTATGCGGCCGTTCAAATAGTGTCCCTTCTCGGCGGAAAGCGCAGTTACCGCGCTGACCTGGGCGCGGGCCTTGTCCTGGCCGCCGCCAACGATGCCCGGCGCATCAAGATAGAACTCCGCGAGATCGAGTCGCGCTTCAAGACTGTTCGGGTTGAGTTGAACAGCTTTCTCAAACTCATTTCGCAGCTTGCCGGCCAGCCTTGCTGCAGAGAAGGGATTGGCCCGATCTGCTTTCTCGCCATAAGCGCGTCCCAGCCACAGGTGGTAATCGCTGTTGTCCGAGGCCAGCGATGTTGCCTTTTCTCCAGCGGCAATGGCGCGATCCCAATCCTGTAACGAAAAATAAGCCCTGCACAAGTAGTGATAAGCGCCGGCATTGCTAGGGGAGGACTTGACTTGAGCTTGAAGAGCAGTAATGGCATCGTCGAGGTGGCCTGATGCCAGCAGATCATCGGGAGAAGGCTTGGCACCGCTCACAGCGAGAAGTGCGAGCAAGACGACAATCGTGGCAGAAACTTTAGTCCAGACCGCCATCTACTGCACCACCTTCACCGGTTGTCCCTCGCGCAGGATTTTGTTGTTGATGGAACCGACGGCAACCAGGTCCTTTTCGGAGAGTCCCTTCAGTATTTCCACCTGCGTCAGATTGAAAATCGACGTCTGCACCGGCCGCCGATGTAGTTCATCGTTCGTGATCTGGTAGACGTATGGCTGGCTGTCGTCAACCCGAACCGCTTCCCGGGGAGCAATCAGGGCTCGGTTATGTTCCGCCGTGATCACCTGTACGGTCACATTGACGTTAGGGAGCAGCTTGTAATCGGAGTTATCGAGCTGGGCAGTTATTTCGCCCACATTGCGGGAGCCGAGAAGCTTTACGCTGGCCGGCACGGCGGACAGCCCGCCATGCCACGCCCGCCCAGGGATAGCATCCCACGTCACCTCGATCCGCTGTCCTGGGGCCAGGCGGCCGACATCAGGTTCGTCGATGAATGCACGCACGCGGACTTTCGAGAGATCAGCCATCTGCAACAGCATGTCACCCGGATTCACGTAATTGCCAGCACGAACCGGAAGGGAGTAGATGACGCCGTCAAACGGTGCGCGAACGTTTGACTTGCTCAATATGTCGCTGGCTGCGGAGTACGCCGCCACCGCCTCGCCCTTCTGTGCTTCGACTTTCGCAACTTCCGGAGGCGAGTAGCGTTCCTTGCGCTTTTGCTGCAGCAAGTCGAAGTTGGCTTGAGCGGTCTGGTACTGATTTTGCGCGTCCTTGACTTCACCGGCGGTGGCAGCTCCGTTCTTCTGCAAGCGGCGAAGTGCGTCGAGGTTACGCTTGGCGGTCTCCCGATCAGCCTGCGCCTTTACCAGTTGTGCTTCGACCGTCAGTAACTCCTCCCGGGTGCCGCCGTTTGTTACAGCCGTGCTGTCAGCCTGAGCACCTTTAAGCTGAGCCGTGGCTTTGGCAGCGTTGGTGCGGGCATCAGCGTCATCCAGCTGGAGCAGTAACTGGCCGCGTTTTACATGGTCTCCCTCTTTGACCAACAAGCGCTTCACGGTCGTTGCAACCGGCGCGTGAGCTTCAAAGTTCTGGACCGGCTCGATTTTTCCGTTGGTCGAGATCAGGCTGCGGATCGAGCCTCGTATGATGGCGACGGCGCGAACCGTAGCGACATCGCTGCGCATGGAATTGAAAGCTGCGAAAAGAACGACTGCCGCGACGATCGCCGAGGCGACGATCCACCAGCGATTGCGCGTGAAAAACGTGATCGCGTCTTTTCGCAAAGCAGCCATGAAAACCAACGCTTCCTGAATGTTAAATTATCACCCCAAGCATGGGGTGGAAGCCAGCTAAGTTGATTAGCCCTTAAAGGTTGGATGCACCGAAGTCAGCTTTTACGCACAATTTTCGTGGATAAGTCTCGCCTGCCCGGGGGCTGTGTAACCAGGAACCATGCAGCGCAAGATTAGCTGCTTGAGATTGAAACCCGAGCACCGTTCAAATCGTTGCTACTCGCTGATTGGAAGGGAGACCCAGCTGCCCGTACGCCCCCACCCTCGATTTCGTACAATGAGCGCATGCCGAAACCGCCTCGCTACACAGCCGAACACGCTGCGGCCGGTTTGAACGCGCACTTCCCGGATATTGAAGTCTGGCCCAACCAGTTTCCGGGGTACGAGATCGTAGTTGACGATCCGGAATTCACCTCGGTTTGTCCCAAGACCGGGTTGCCCGACTTCGGTACCATCACAATTCGCTATCTTCCCGACAAGCATTGCCTGGAACTGAAATCGCTCAAGGAATACTTGCAGTTCTACCGAAACCTGGGAATTTTCCAGGAGAATGTCGTGAACCGGGTCCTCGAAGATGTGGTCCGTTCTGCACAGCCGGTGTGGGCGGAAGTCAAAGGCGAATTCCGGCCGCGCGGTGGGCTTTCGACGGTGGTGATTGCAAAGTGGCCGCGTGCGTCACGTAAAGGAAAAGCGAAGTGATATATTCGCTTTCCAGGTGAGCTCGACTCGACTTTACCCCCGAACCGCGCTGGCCGTGCTCACGGCGCTGAACCTGCTGAACTACATTGACCGCTCGGTACTCAATGCCGTCCAACCTCTGATCCAGAATGAATTCCATGTCACCGACGAGCAGATCGGCCGGCTCACGACTGTTTTTTTGATTTTCTACACACTCGCCGCCCCACTCATGGGGCCGCTGGCGGACCGCTATTCGCGCCGAAGACTGATTGCGATTGGAGCTTTCGCGTGGAGCGCGGTGACCCTTTTGACCGCCGTCACGCACAGTTACCAGTCGCTCCTGATGCGGCACACCTTAGTTGGGGTCGGCGAGGCAAGCTTCGTGACCATCTCGCCGACATTCGTCGCTGATCTGTTTCCCGAATCCAAGCGTGGCCGCGTACTGGGCGTGTTTTACCTTGCAATCCCGGTTGGATTCGCTCTCGGTTACCTGATTGGCGGCTACTTTGGGACGCGTTACGGATGGCGCGCGCCTTTTTACGTGGCCGGGGCCCCGGGCTTCCTTCTGGGTGCCATCATGTTGTTCATGCCCGAGCCCGAACGAGGCCAATTCGATTCACTGCAGGAGACTCCCGCGAGAGCCAGCCTTCGCGGCCTGATTCGCAATCCGGCGTTTTTGTGCGCGACGCTGGGGATGTCAATGATGGTCTTCGCCCAGGGCGGACTGCTGGTCTGGATGCCCACGTTTCTGGCGCGCATGCGTGGCTACGATCTGCTTCACGCCAACCAGGTCTTTGGTTTGATCGTGGCGGTGGATGGCACTCTGGCAGCGCTGGCAGGCGGGTGGCTCGGCGATTATCTGCTTCGCCGCACGCGCGGCGCATACTACCTTGTATCGGCCGCCAGCATGGCTCTCGGAATCCCCGTAATGGCGGTCGCACTGTTCAGCCGCGGTCCGGCCATGGTTCCCGGCATTGCTCTGGCCGCATTTCTGTTGTTGTTGAACACAGCGCCACTAAATGCTGCCGTGATTAATTCTGTGGGCGCCCACATACGCGCCACTGCGATTGCCGTCAATCTATTCGCCATTCATTTCCTGGGAGATGCGTTTTCGCCTTGGCTGATCGGAAAAGTCTCCGACAGTTCATCGCTGGAAGTGGGCTTCGTCAGCACCATCGTCGCGACGGCAATTTCTGCAGCCATACTTTTCTACGGCATGAAATTCGCTCCGCCCGTGAGTTTTGCTCAAACCGGTAAAGCATTAGCTGGGGTTCCGGTGGAATGAGTTGGTTTCACTGGATTGCCGGTTCGATTCTCGGGTTGGCGTGGTTTTCGCGAATTATTGATGCCTCCCTGGGCATGCGTAAGATTGTTGACATCACCCAGCCTGAATGGGACCGGAATCCCGTCGCATCGCGCGGCAATCCTCGCATCAGCATCATCGTTCCCGCCTGCAATGAAGAAGAAGACATCGAGCAGACGCTCACGGGATTGCTTGCGCTCGACTACGAAAACTACGAAGTGATCGCCGTCGATGACCGGTCGACGGATCGTACCGGAGAGATTATCGATCGCACAGCGGCTGCACAAGGCGCGCAACAGCGTCTTCGTGTGATTCACATAAATGAATTGCCCGCCGGTTGGCTGGGGAAAACTCATGCCATGTGGGAGGCAGGGAAGCGGGCAACTGGCGAATGGTTGTTGTTCACCGATGCGGACGTTCTGTTCAAGCCAGATTCTGTGCGTCGTGCCCTCGCATATGCGGAAGCCGAGAAGGCCGACCATGTGGTCGTGTTCCCTCGAATGATCATGAAGGAACCTGGCGAGAAGATGATGATCGCGTTCTTTCAGGCGCTTTTCGTGTTCGGTCACCGGCCATGGAAAGTAGCGGACCCGGAGGCGCGGGATCACATGGGTGTCGGTGCTTTCAACATGGTCAGGCGCAGCGTGTACGAATCCGTCGGCACCTATGAGAGGTTGCGGCTGGAGGTGCTTGACGACATGAAACTGGGCAAAGTAGTCAAAAATGCGGGTTATGCCCAGCGCAATGTCTTTGGAGAAGACCTGATCTCGCTGCACTGGGCCCATGGAACACTGGGCATCGTGCGTAATCTCACGAAGAATTTTTTCGCTATTTTGTCGTTTCAGTGGTGGCGAGTCTTTGCTTCCTGGTTGGGTCTTGCCTTTCTGAATTTGATGCCATTTGTTGGAATTTTTCTTGCGCATGGCTGGGCCCGCGTCCCGTATGGAGTTGCCCTGCTCTCCATGTTTCTCATCTATTTCGGCATGTCAGGCATGTCGGCCATTCCCGCGTATTACTTTGTTTTTCATCCCATCAGCACATCGTTTTTCCTGTTTACACTTCTGCGCTCGACCTATCTGACCGTTTCCCAGGGCGGTGTGACGTGGCGTGGAACGAAGTATCCCCTGGAGGAGCTGCGCAAAGGACGCGTGTGAGTGAGTCTCTGCAGACCTGTCGAACCTAAATACCAATCTGATCTTGCTGGGATGTAGCCAAATCGCACCAGCGCTCAATCGGAGTTCGACTCTGCCTCAGCGGGACCTTCCGTCTGAATTGGCGCCGATTGTTTTTTCTTGCGCCCGGCACGGGAGGACTTCTTGGGATAACCGAACTTGCCGGCGTTATAGCGGCCTTTCTTTTCGACATCAAATTCTTTGGGCATGGGCGGGATGCGCGCGGCATCACCTCTGAGCCGACGTGCTCGCGCGCCTCAG
>Ga0126372_10000208_pt1 | contig 18639 bp, 14 predicted proteins | sample PanSoiMetaPlot_6_FD_92762 | JGI IMG/M metagenome (GOLD analysis project Ga0126372, IMG submission 92762) | Tropical forest soil microbial communities from Panama - MetaG Plot_6 | ecosystem: Environmental > Terrestrial > Soil > Tropical forest > Bulk soil | place: Panama | collected 2016-02-17
CCAGGGCGATGGCTTCCTTTAAATCACGCTCAGCCGACTGGGGATCGTTGAGGGCCATTTCGACGGCCGCGCGCAAGCGCAGAAACTCGGGCCGGTTGGCATCCTGAATATTGATTTGCTGAACTAGAGTGTGGGCCGTTCCGGCTTCGCGATTCGCGCCTGCGGTATCGTTGGTATCGCGGTAAAGCTGGTAAAGGTCAACGTGCAGCGAAATCGGATAGAGTACTCCTTCCGGAACCGATTCCGGCAGATGCGATAGAGCGGTTTCATATTCACGGATTGCCTGATCAGGGCGGTTTTCGAGCGCCAGGATTTCCCCACGAATGGCGTGCAGGCGATAGTGATTCGGATCAAGGGCTTCAGCGCGCTTAAGCAAGATTTCCGCCCGACGGAGGTCCCCTGCGTTGACCGAGGCTTGAGCGGCATTCAGCTGAATATCCAATCGCCCCTTAGCCGAATCGGCCGCCTGGAGGTAAGTGTCCGCAGCTTCCTTTTTCCTGCCGGCCACCTGATAGGTGTAAGCCAATTCCGTCAGCGCATCAGTGCCCTTGCGGGAAATGGATTTCAAAATCGAGATTGCCTGATCGTATTGTCCGGAGTCGCGCAGGAGGCCGGCAACGGAGCGCAGTACGTCGGGATTATTGGGCGCGCGGTTGCGAGCGCGATCGAGCCACACACGTGATTGCGTTTGATCGCCGAGATGTTGATAAGCTCGCGCTACGAGGAGCTCGGTACGAGCGTCCGGCTTGATCGACTCAGCGCGTGAGAAATAGGTCAGCGACTGTTTCGGGTCTTGGAAAAGGAAAAGCTCGCCGGCCAGGCGGAGATCTTCGGTACTGCGGGGAGAAGCAGAGAGCACTTTTTGGAGCAGAACCTTGGCTTCATCCGCCTTGCCCATCTTGGCATAGGTTTGCGCAAGTCCAGACAGCCCTTGCATAGAGGAGGGTTGTTCCTGCAATCCTTTCTGATACGCATCTACCGAAGTCGAGTACCTGCCGGCCAGACGCGCCGCATAAGCCAGAAGAAACCAGAAATCGGGATTCTGCGGGGCCGCGCGGGTGGCCCGGGTCGCATACTCCATGGCGGCAGCGTAGTTTCCCTTGTTCAAAGCATCCTGGGCGGCGCGCGCCTGGCGTGCCACTTCGATGCTCGACCCCCAACCCATACCAGCATCGGAGCGCGAGGTTCCGGCCTTCGTCTGCCCGGGTGCCTTCTTGCCCTTCTTGGCGGGAGCGTTCGACGTGGTGCTGCTCTGGCCGTTGATTTCGAAAGTCTGCGCAAAGGCGACGCCCCCGCCCAACAGCAAGCAACCAGCAATCATTAGAGTGCGTCTTGCCAACATCGCTGACCCTTATAGGAAATGGTGAGTAGTCCTGCTTGCAAATCGCTCTGATGCCCATCCGCTTGTAGCGGTTGGACATGAGAGTAGAAGCTCATCGGAGAATCTGAATGGGAGAGTAGAACGTTCTTACGACGTAGCCCGACAGCTGCAACTTGCAAGTAAACCTTATCGGGCTGAGCTGAATCCAAAAGTCGCTCACCAGGGAGGATTACGTTGGCCTCGGAAACGAGCTTCCTTCGGCACAAGGTCCCGCTACCAGTCAGCGTGTTCGTCGCGCTGGCGGTGCACGCTCCACTGCTCATCATGGGGCTGCCCTTGCGGACATCTTATGACGCGAATTTCCATATTTTCTTCGCATCGCACTATGCTCAGCACTGGTTCGATCCTTGGAACGAGAAGTGGTTCGCAGGTTTTTCGCAAACTACTTATCCGCCGCTGGTGCACCAGTGGATCGCATTGTTATCGCGCGTCATCGGATTGAATGAAGCGTTCATGGTGGTGATGTTGTTGGCGGTGGTGCTGATTCCGGTCAGCGCCTACCGATTTGCCCGCCTTTGGGTGGATGAGCGAGCAGCCAGCTATGCGGCGCTGCTCAGCGTTTTTGCCGGCACTCTCTCGTTTCTGGTGTACTCGGCGGGCCAATTGCCCACAGTGCTGTCATTCCCTCTGTTCCTGCTGGCGGTTACATATCTCTATCATTGGGCGCATACGGCAGAGTGGCAGGCACTGCTGAAAGGGTTGGCATTAACCCTGACTGCAGCGTCGGTACACCACGTCACCTTGATTTTCGGATCGCTGATTTTCGCCCTGCCAGTCATCTGGCTGGCCGTGAGAGATCGCAGCGAGGAGGATGGTAGTCCGGCGGCCGTGTTGGGGCGTGTCATGGTGTTCGTGGTCATCGCGGTCGCCGGTGTGGGCATCGTGTTGCTGCCTTACTGGATCTCGATCATCCAGCATCCCATCAAACAGGTACCGATTCCGCACGCCAGCCGCTCCAATCTCCTGATGAACTTCAACATTTTGATGAACTATTTCCTCGTGCCCTATGGGGCTTTCATTCTGGCGCTGCCCTTCATCGTCATCCGTGGAGCTCGGGTAGCACGTCTGCGGCCGCTACTGCTGGCTTTCTGGTTCACCTTCATTCTTAGCCTGGGGGGCACGACTCCGGTGCCCCGGTGGATTCTCGGCCGGGCATTTGAAATTCTGACTTTCGAGCGCTTCACGTTATGGGCAGTCCTACTCGGTTTGCCGATTGTCGGTCTGTGGGCGGAGGAAATGATTGATCGCTACAATTCGAGGGCTGTGGCGGCTTTCGCTACAGGCGCCGTGGTCACTATTTCCCTCGCCATGGGCTGGCTCAGCTGGAGTCCCTTCCGTCCTACCAGTGGTCTGGACGTAAGCGCAGTGGTGGAATTTCTTAATCGTGCCGGCCACGATCAGTACCGCTACCTGACGCTGGGCTTCGGCAACGCCCTGCCCAAGTTATCGACCTATGCCAACCCCGGAAGCGTCGACGGTGAATACAACTCTGCCCGCCTGTTACCCGAAATGACGAACTATGGATCAGCTCAGTTCACCAGCGCCAAGTTCTACGGGACAGCGGGAATGGCATCGCTAAAGGCCATGCTGCAGCACGCGAATCATTACGGGCTCAAGTACATCTTCGTGTACGACCCCTATTACGATCCTCTGTTGGTCTTCACTGGCTGGCGGCCAACGGAAACCTTCAACCAGGGCGCCATTACGGCTTGGGTGAAAGACGATGTCACTCCGGCCCATAAGATCTACTCCGATGCGATACCTGCACCCTGGGAAGGACTTCTCTGGGGCATTCTGCCGATGGGCAGCAGCATCCTGACAATCATCCTTTTCTTGGTTTTGCCCAAGCGCAGGGTGGCGCACGTGGGTAACGTGCTCACCATACCTGCAGGGGCCGGAGAATCCATTTACGCGCGCGAGGGACAGCCATGAAGGTGGTGCTGCCGATATTAATTGCTGTAATGACGGCGGGCTTGATCGGCATCGCCTGGGTTCAGTCGGGAGGAGTTGCTTCGCGGGAAATCAGCGCCGGGCGTACTCCAGAGGAAGCCGTTGAGGCACTCATGAGAGACGTGCAGGCCCGTAATTGGAATAGCGCTTACTCGCGATTAGCCAACACCAACGCCCTGGAGAAACAGGATTTTATTCGTGATTTGTCCGGCAGCAACGGCAGCCTTCGAACCTACTCAAGCCTGCAAAGCTTCACCGTTTGGCCGCTACACGCAACCGATCAAGAGGCGACTATGCGGGTGCGTATGACCTGGTCAAGCGCCATCGGGCCGCTGGACGAGGTTCGCGACCTTCATCTACAACGCGAGAACGACGCTTGGAAGGTTCTATGGCCCAAGCCCAACCTCGCCAAGGTTCCGCCGCAAGTGATCCCGGTGAATTACTTGCGATGGGATGTAATCGGGCGCACCTTGGGCGATGACTGGGGCGTACAGAATGTCGATCCCCCCAACGTTCGCATTACCTCTATGAACGCGATCGAGCGGCCGGAAGGAGTGGTGCTGGTCGGCGAGCTCGTGAATGAAGACACTGTGCCGGCCTATGTCAGCGTGAATGCCACTTTACTGAGCCCAGATCAGACCACGATCGACCAGGAGAGCAGCTTCGACACGATCGCCCATACTCTACTGCCACGACAAGTTTCCCCGTATCGCATTGACTTTCCCGGGGTCCGTATTAAGCAGGTGAAGAATGTGCGGATGGATGTAAAGGCGCTGCTCGTCGCCGCCAGCGCGGATCCCGTCATCGCAGTCACCGACCAAAAAATCGAAAAAGATGCCCTCGGCGCAATCCTGCTCCGAGGCAATCTCGTGAACCAAAGCGGACAGAACGTAGACATTGCGCAGGTTGTCGCCGCCTATTACGACGCCAATGGAAAGGTAATTTGGGTTTCGAATGGTTACGTGGACCAGGCTTTACTGCCGCAGGTTCCCGTTCCCTTTGGAGTGGATGTTCCCAAGGACATCGCGCCTAAGGTACAGAGTTATCACGTGGTCGTGAACCACTACAGCAGGAACAATGGGTAATTGGAAAACGATCTGCTTGGCAGTATTGTGTGCCGCGATCTCGACAGCTTACGCGGCTGATTTACAAGCACCTGCGCAGGTGACCGCCGGAACAGCGTTCACTATTCCGACCAGCGGCAGCGGCGATCGGACCTTTTATCTGGTCGGACCAAGTTCCGTCGTCAAAAAAAGCGTGAAACTCGGAAGTGAAATAGAAATTGCCGCCGACCAAGTGCACGCGGCCGGCCGGTATGTCGCGGTCTCTTGCGGGTCGGAAGGCTGCTCGAGTGCTTCGTTCTACGTCGTGTCCGGAAGCCCCGCGAAGGTGAGTTTCCTGCTGCATCCCTCACGCGTGCCGGTAACGGCGCACGATGCCATCAATGCGACAGCATTCGTCTTCGACAAGTTTCACAATCCCGTGCTGCGCCCCGTCGAGGTGGATTTTCGCGTTGTGCCCAAAGCTGGTCCGGCATTTACAAAATCGGTGAAAGCGGTTCAAGGTGTGGCCTGGATGAAGATGAGCCCTACGCCGAAAGAAGGACCGGTAAAGATCATCGCAACCATCGGCAGCAACGAAGAACCCCGCATCATTCGACAGGTGGCTTCCGACGCGTGCAACCTGCACATAAAAGCGCGACGCACGGCAAAAGGAGTTGAAGTCGAGACCGACCCGGTAAAGGACTGTCGCAGCAACAGCGTCCCGGACGGGACCGTCGTCTCTTTCACCGCGGTTGACAGCAACGGCAAGAGCACGGTGGACGCGCCAGTTAAGAAAGGAGTGGCGCGAACAGAACTGCCCATCACCGGAAAAGCGATCATCTCGGTTGCTTCCGGAGTGGTGACCGGTAACGAAATCAGGCTATGAAATGGACGCTGGATTTTTGGGGTAACGCGCGCCGCCATGCCATATTGACGGTATCTATTCTCATCGCGATGGTGATCTCGCTTGCCCAGCTGTTTCACGCCTTACCCGCCGATTCCCTTCCCCAGGTCAAGCTCAATGCCGATGGCATCGCGCCACGTCCGATTGAGGAACTTACAGGACACAATGTGACCCGGGCTTATGCCTATGCGTGGCGGGACCTAGCAGCGGCTTCTGAATCGAATCGCGCCGACTTGCTGAACGATTACTTTACCGGATTTGCCAAAGATAACTTGGCCGAGCGTATTGCCGACCAGCGCCGGACGGGTGTTTCCATTCGCTACATCGACCATGGACACAATGTGAAGGCATTCTTTTACTCGCCTGACGGCGGAGAGATGCAATTGCTGGATAATGCGCAATTAGAAATTGCAATTCTCGACGGCGGCAAAGTGGTTCACCAGGAGACCGTCGCTCAAACCTACCTGGTGCTGATGACGCCCGGGGCCGACCGGTGGTACGTGCGCTCGCTCGATCCGGTAAACAAATAGTTGTCAGCTTTCAGGTCTTGGGAAGGAGCGCAGAACTTGACACGTAACCGTCGCAACCTGAATTGCATCCTATGCCGACCACTGCCGACAAGCTTCTTGCCCCATGACGCACAATGATTTCGGAATGAGAGGTTTTAAAGTACCCCTGCTTGCGCTGATCGTGGTGATCAGCTTTTTTCCAGGCGGCTGCAACAAGGGCAGCGTGCGCCAGGCGATCGATAAAACCGTGCCCGAGGGCGTAGGTAACCCCAAACTCGTTGCCGATTACCAGCCTTGGTTCGGCGATCCCGACCACATTAATATCGGCTACAGCACTCAGGATCCTACAGTGATTCGCAAGCAGGTGGAGCAAGCCAAGAATATGGGCATTTATGCTTTCGCCATCGACTGGTATGCCGACCGACAGCCGTTTCTAGATCGCAGCACTGCCGTGGTCGCACAAGTGTCGAGGCAGATGCAGTTTCATTACGCTCTCATGTACGACGAAACTGAGGAAAATAATGGCCACGCGACGGACGACGCGCTCGCCGCAATGGAGCAAGCCTACAAAAACTACATCGGGCCCGAAGCATCCAGCCACGATGCTTACTTGCTCTACCAAGGCCGCCCGGTAGTTTTTGTGTTTCCCAAGCGAGGCGGTACGAACTGGGACCAGGTTCGCCAGATGGTGAACACCTGGGATGCTCCCCCCTGGTTGATCTACAAAGACGATCCCCCCCCGCAATACGCAAAAGACTTCGATGGTGAATATGCGTGGGTGCACCCCAGCCAAAAGTGGATGCCCGACGGCAGCGATTGGGGTAAAGACTATCTGGACCATTTCTATCAGAAGATGAGAAGCAAGTATCCTTCTAAGATCGTAGTGGGCGGGGCCTGGCCGGGATTCAATGACAAGCGTGCCTCGTGGAGCTTGAACCGCCATATGGATGCCCGCTGCGGGAAAACGTTTGATGACACTCTCAGCATGTTTCGCAAGTATTACGACTATTCGCATCCACTTCCCTTCTTATTGATTGCGACCTGGAATGACTACGAAGAAGGCACCGCCATCGAGTCCGGGCTGCCTAAGTGTGGCGGCTATGACCGCCGGGAAAAGTGATTTGGCATAGCTTATGACGACCACTTCATTTGAACGCTCAGTGAACGACCGCCGGTATCTGGCTAGTATGTCAACACTGCTGTTTTCTTCACCCACACAAAGTGGCACTCGAGTCAGCCGATCCACCGCTGCTGACGAGGAGCTGCAGTTTCTATCCGGACTGACTGAGGACGAGCTGCGACAGTATCTCGATCTGGCCGACATGCACCACGTGACCGTCCGCATCGGAGCGATCATTCAGGAAGCTGCACCGGACTTGGGGTATTGCGAAATTCGAGATCGCCTGCGGGCGTCGCTGGAGCGTGAACAGAGCCGGATCCAAAATGCGTTGAGATTTCTGAACGCCATCTGCCAGGAACTGGAAAACGCGGGATGTCCGGTGACCGTAATAAAGTCGTTGGATCATTGGCCGGACCTCGGTGGGGACTTGGATCTTTATTCGAGCGGCGACAAAGATGCGCTCGTCAACGTCTTCACCAGCCGTTTCCAAGCTGAATTGGAACCACAAAGCTGGGGTGATCGTCTGGCTAATAAGTGGAATTTCCGCATTCCAGGTCTTGGTGAATTAGTCGAGTGCCACGTGAAGTGGCTGGGTCAGACGGGCGAGCAGATTCGCTTTGCATCGCGACTTCAGCACCGCCGGGCGGTAGAAGAGATCGGTGGATACAGTTTTTCGATGCCCGCTCCCGAAGAACGCATCGTGGTTGCGACACTGCAGCGGATGTACCGGCATTTTTACATTCGGCTATGCGATATCGTGAACATCACCAGGCTTCTCCGGAATCATGCGATTGATTTTTCTGAGCTGAAGAAAAGCGCCGACTCCGGTTCGCTGTGGCCGGGAGCAGCCACCCTGCTGGTAATCGCCTGCGACTATGCGGCTACGTATGGCGCCGAACCAATTCGCCTGCCGGCCGAAGTGCTCAGTTCGGCCCGCTCCAACGGGAATCGAACCCGGGTTAGCCAGAGATTCCTTCGCATTCCCATGGTCCCCGAAGCGGCGGAGTTGTATACGAAACAAATGCTCGGAATCGGTGCTCGCGGCGACTTGCGAGGGGTGCTTCGTCTCAGCCTGTTGCCTGCGCTGGCGACCGCCGCCTTCGTCGGTTACAAGCTCACCGGCAGCGACAAAGGAATCTGGTGAACCCTTAGTACGGCTCAGACAAGAGTCACGGTACAGAATTTCCCGTATGGCGAAACAGCCACCTTCATCGTACATTTAGAGAGTAACTTCTTGGCGAATGGTAGGGTGGATTGCGCGTCCACTAAAGAACAAACTGGCCAAAGGACACAACTGGGCTTGAAACTCGAGCAGATAGTCAGCTCGAAGTAGCTCACCCGCATGCCCGGATGAGCTAAGCCGCTCCTCCGGGTCAACACATGAAAATTGCACAGGTAGCTCCTTTGTACGAGAGTGTACCGCCTAAGCTTTACGGCGGTACTGAACGAGTGGTGTCAGCCTTAACCGAAGAATTGGTGGCGCAGGGGCACGACGTTACCCTTTACGCCAGCGGAGACTCGGTTACCAAAGCGCGCTTGGTGCCGGGCTCTCGAAGATCACTACGACTGGATGCAGACTGCAAGGATCAATTCGCACACCACCTCCTGATGCTGGATCAGGTGTTTAGGGACCGGGACAACTTTGATCTCATCCATTTTCATATTGACTATCTGCATTACCCGCTAAGTCGACGCTGCGACCTGCACCATGTGACAACGCTGCATGGACGGTTAGATATTCCTGATTTGCAGCCGCTCTATCGTTCCTTCTACGACATGCCGGTAGTCTCTATTTCCCACTCACAACGGACACCTCTCTCTTGGGTGAACTGGCAGGGGACTGTCCATCACGGTCTTCCGCTGAATCAGTTCAAAGTCCACAGAGGCCACGGAAAATACCTGGCGTTCCTTGGCCGGGTGTCGCCGGAAAAGGGTCTGGAGAGAGCGATCGAAACAGCCGAGCGCGCCGGCATGGAACTGAAGATCGCGGCCAAGATCGATCGTGCGGATAAGGAATACTTTGACGCCGTGATCAAGCCCTTGCTCAAGCATCCTCTGATTGAGTTTATCGGCGAGATCGGCCATCCGGAGAAGAACGATTTTCTGGGCAATGCATATGCCCTGTTGTTCCCGATTGGTTGGCCGGAACCCTTCGGTCTGGTCATGATCGAAGCCATGTCCTGCGGTACGCCGGTCATCGCGTATCCTTACGGCTCGGTTCCAGAAGTCGTGGAGCATGGAGTCACCGGATTTGTCGTGCCCGATGTCAACGGTGCGGTAAGAGCTCTGCCGGCGGTCCCTCAATTGAATCGTATCGAGATTCGTCAGCGCTTTGAGGAACGCTTTAGTGCAAACCGCATGACGCGAGAGTATGTACGCATTTACCGAAGGCTGATTAGAGAGGAAGGCGCCGCGCTCACCCTATCAGGGGGAGTATCCGTTGGACGAGGGAACCACCCAACAGTTTTACATAGCGACGAAGTCGGCGCCTCCGGATGATCGTACCCGCGTTCTGGAGTACGGTCACATGTTCGCGGTTTTTTGACCGGTTTGGAAATGTAGAAACTCCGGTCTCGGTGAACAAGGAATTTTCTATCAGGGCACTCGCTTCCTCTCCGAGTTAGCGCTATTTCTCAGCAACTCCCGTCCATTGTTGTTAAGGCGTCAGGCTAACACAGTGGCTGTGGATGTACTCAGCAATACCAGCGGATCTCAGGTCGTCGTTCGTTACCAGAGTTTCTGCTAACCACCCGAGAGTGAAGCGAAAGACTCGGCTCCATCCCCTTTTTTACCATAACCATCTTGACAAGCTAGGGGGTATTCCCGATAGGCCTCATCGGGTCCTGCCCGTTAGAGTTGCCGGGAGAACGATATCGGAGGCTTGCATGAAGAAAGTTCCACCATGGCTGCCGCTCATATGCCTGGCTGCTGTCCTCTGTGCTGCTCAGGACGTGTCGAATAGCGGTGCCGTCGGCCAGAACACGACAAGTCAAAGCGGCAATCCAAACGCCAATCAAACCATCAGTGGCTGCCTCAGCAAATCCGGCGGCAACTACATATTGACGGATGCACAGTCTGGAACCGTTTATACCCTTACGGGTAACACCGACCAGCTCAGCGCGCATATCGGGCATCAAGTCGAGATCACCGGTCAGCCTGGTCAATCTGGTACGGCAAACGCAAATGCGAATCCCGGTTCTGCCTCGTCCGGCTCAGCAGGACAGATCTCTTTCCAGGTAAGCGCCGTCCAGCTCCTATCAGATCACTGTGGCTCAGCCTCGAACGGTCCGGGCGCTTCCAGTGAAGCAGGAGGCGCGGAAGGATCGAAGAATTCGAATGCAGGCTTGAGCGCCAATCGGGCACAGACATCTGCCGTGGCTCCGCCGCCGAATACGGCCGCGACTGCCGACACAAATGCTCGAAACCGCGCTGCGACCCCTTTCCGGAGCGGCTCGAGCACATACACCGAGACGCCAGGCATGACCTCCTCGCCGGCTGCGGCTAACAGTGCGACTGGAACACAGTCTGCGGCTGCGTCGGCTCCATCTCAGGAGAACCCGGGCAGCTCCGCCGGCGCATCGCCAGGCAGTGTTCCGGCGTATGGGCAGCCGGCCACGCCACCTTTCACGAGCGGGGGCACCGACATGGCACAGAATAGAGAGGCGCCTAGCAGTTCGGCCGACCAGAAGAAGGCCACGGGCCCGACCCAGGGCAACAATGCCGGAATTGGTCAAAGCGGCACAGCTTCTCAAGATCAGGGAGCTGCCCGGGAGAGCAAAGCGTCGATGCCCAATACTGGGTCGGACCTGCCGTTGCTGGGATTGCTCGGGTTCGCTTCCACCTTCGCCGGCATCTACCTGCGGAAGTAGACTGGGAGAATGCGGACCACTTAGTCGAGTGAAATCCGGTGCAGATCAACAAGGATACAAATCGATTCTTTCTTTCGAGATGGCGCTTGCCAAAAACGCGCGACCTCTCTTCCCGCAGGGACCTATCTCGCTCCCGCCGTCTAGTCTCGACTTCTTTGTTGGTAGTGGGGGGAGGATTGCTGCTCTTAGCCGCCAGCTCGTATGGCTGGATGATTTTTCGGCAGCATCAGCTTGCGTTCGAATGGCAATCGCAGATGGTAGTGCGGTCCATTTCAACTCAGCCGCCCGCGGCCACCGATCACGGCGGCGTGACTTTGCTATCCATCCCCAAGATTGGCCTGCATGCAGGCATTCTGGACGGCACAGATCGCAAGTCACTGCTGCTCGCTCCTGGACATCTGAAAGATACGGCCTGGCCGGGAGACTCGGGCAATGCAGTCGTTGCCGGACATCGAGATACGTTCTTTCGCCACCTGCGTGAACTCAGCGCCCGCGATGCGATTTTCATCCTCAGAGGTGGCCAGCGCTTTCGCTATGTGGTGACAAAGAAGTTGGTGGTTGATCCTGACGACATTGGCTTAATCGAACCGACATCGGACGTTCGGCTCACGCTGATCACGTGCTATCCCACGTACTACATAGGGCCAGCCCCAAGGCGGCTTGTTGTTATCAGCCGGCTTCAACCAGAGTCTCCCGCTGCTAGCGAAAACCAGCACTGATTTCCAGGGTCGCCGCTAGAGCACGGATCAGACGCTTCTACAGGTTCTACTTGATGGCTTTTGCCCGCCAGATCAGTCCAGACTTCTAGCGGACGTGAAACTCTCTTCGGGGAGAGGCGGAACGCTTTATGAAGTTAATGTTTCAGTTCTCGATAGCAGGTGTGTTGGTGCTGGCGATCGCATCTTCCAGCTTCGTCGAAGGCCGCGAAAGCAAAGAAGACCAGAATCGCACTGCGTCCTCCGACACCGAGAAGCGCCTGAATGAAGCCGCCAAAGTGCTCGACGACATCATGAACGTGCCGGACAAAGGTATTCCAGAGGGAATTCTTGCCTCGGCAAAGTGTGTCGCTCTGGTTCCCTCGTTGATCAAGGCTGGATTCATCGTTGGTGGGCGCTACGGCAGAGGAGTGGCTACGTGCCGGAACAAGTCAGGTTGGAGCGGACCGGCTCCGTTCACGATCACAGGAGGGAGTTGGGGACTTCAATTTGGAGGCGAAGAAGTCGACCTGGTCCTTGTTGTGATGAGTGACAAGGGTATGCATGACTTTCTCTCCACCAGGTTCAAGTTGGGGGCCGGGGCGTCGGTAGCCGCAGGGCCGGTAGGACGAGTTACCGAAACGTCCATGGAGGGGAAACCGAAATCAGGGATTCTTTCCTACGCCCGCTCGCGGGGAGTGTTCGCCGGGCTTGATCTGAATGGCGCTGTCATCAAACAGGACTCGGGTGGGATGCGCGACTTATACGGGGCAGTCGTTCCGTTTAAAGCGGTTTTGCTGGGGAAGGTCCCAGCGCCTGAGAAAACCCGGCATTTCCTCGCGACAGTCGAGAAATGGGCGACGCCGGGTGCGCAAGCCAGCACCGCTCAACGCGAACCGATGGCGCGAGCCACTGGCTCGGAACGATAAGTCAGGCGATGCAGAGGACATCAAACCCCGATTACGCTGACCAGTTCCTGAACAGCGGTGGCGCTTCTTTCGAGGGCTGCTTTTTCCTCGGGAAGAAGCTTAATCTCCATAATCTGTTCGATACCGCGGGCACCCAGCTTGCACGGAACTCCGACGAATAGTCCTCTAAGTCCGTACTCGCCTTCCAGGTAAGCGGCACAGGGAAGAATTTTTTTCTTGTCTTTCAGAATGGCTTCGACCATTTCCGCTACAGCAGCCGAAGGAGCGTAATAGGCACTGCCAGTCTTGAGGTACCTCACGATCTCGGCACCGCCGTCGCGGGTGCGCTGCACCAGACGCTTTATGACATCTGCCTCCAATAGTTCGGTGATGGGAATGCCTGCCACGGTCGAGTAGCGTGGCAATGGGACCATGGTATCGCCGTGGCCACCCAGCACGAAGGCAGTGATATTTTCCACGCTGACCTTCAATTCCTGCGCGATAAAAGCGCGAAAGCGGGCCGAATCCAGCACGCCTGCCATGCCAATGACGCGATTGCGCGAAAAGCCACTCAACTTGTAGGCGGCCTGCGCCATCGCGTCCAGGGGATTGGAAACAACGATCAGTATCGAATTCGGGGAATAATGAATTGCCTTTTCGACCACATTGCGCATGATGTCGTGATTAATGTTGAGTAGGTCATCACGGCTCATCCCCGGCTTGCGAGGCACACCGGCGGTAATAACGACGATGTCGGAATTGGCGGTTTCAGCGTAATCCTGCGTGCCGGTAATGGCGGAGTCGCGCTTCTCGATTGGCATGGCCTCCAGCAGGTCGAGACCCTTGCCCTGCGGTACGCCCTCGATAATGTCTATCAACACCACATCCGCCAGTTCTTTCGAGGCGATCCAGTGGGCGGCCGTGGCGCCCACGTTTCCCGAACCCACGATCGACACTTTATTGCGCATATGCGTCCTTTCCAAAACTGACAATTCTAATCCCCCGCAGACACACGGGCGGCAGAGAGGATAAAAACTTCTACGCTATCATCCCCGATGAACGTCGCCCCACTCATGCTTTCAGGGGGCGGCGCTCAAAACCAGGGCGTTCATGTTCTGAATAATGAAATTTGCAAACTCGCTGGTGTGGACCTTCGTCGCCTCCGGCATCAAGCGTTCGAAATCGTAGGTCACCTTCTTCTGGTCGATGGTGCGCTCCATGCCCTGCTCGATGAGGTCGGCGGCTTCGGTCCAGCCCAGAAACCGGAACATCATCACTCCTGAAAGGATTACCGATCCGGGGTTAACCACATCCTTATCCGCGTACTTCGGCGCGGTGCCATGGGTTGCTTCGAAAATGGCATACCCATCGCCGATATTCGCGCCCGGCGCAATCCCCAATCCGCCCACCTGCGCCGCGCACGCATCGGAGATGTAGTCGCCATTCAAATTAGGTGTCGCCAGGACGGAGTATTCATCGGCCCGGGTCACAACCTGCTGGAAGATAGAATCCGCAATGCGGTCATTGATCATCAGCTTGTTCTTCCAGCGGCCATTGCCATGTGTGGCATGGATGGATGTAAGCACCATCTCGACTTCTGCGCAGACCGACTGGCGAAACTCTTCCGTGGCAAATTCCATGCCTGGCTCCACCAGATTCGCGTTCTCCTCGATGCTTATGTGTGGATTGCGCTCGTGATTGTCTAAAATCCAGCTCTCGCGCTCGGTGACGATCTGGTCTCGAAATTCCTGCTTGGCCAATTCGTATCCCCACTTGCGGAAGGCGCCTTCGGTAAATTTTTGGATGTTTCCTTTGTGTACCAGAGTTACGGTTTTTCTCCCATTTTCCAGGGCGAACTGGATGGCCATGCGCACCAGGCGCTTGGTGCCTGTGACCGAGATCGGCTTAATGCCAACGCCGGAATCAGACCGGATCTGTTTTTTTCCGCCCTTCAGCATGTCCCGGTTAAGGAAATCGATCAGCCGGGCAGCCTCGGCAGTTCCCTGTTCCCATTCCACTCCCGCGTAGACGTCTTCGGTGTTTTCCCTGAAGATCACTACGTCCATGCGCTCTGGGTGTTTGACCGGCGAGGGAACCCCGCGGTAATACTTCACCGGGCGGACGCAAGCATACAAGTCCAGAATCTGGCGCAAGGCAACGTTCAGGGAACGGATGCCGCCGCCAACCGGGGTGGTGAGCGGTCCCTTGATAGCAACACGGAAGTCGCGAATCGCGTTTACGGTATCGTCGGGCAGCCAAGTATCGAACTTGGCTTTCGACTTTTCACCGGCAAACACTTCATACCAGATGACCCGCCGCTTGCCTTCGTATGCCTTCCGAACGGCTGCATCAAAGACACGCACCGATGCCTTCCAGATGTCCCGGCCGGTACCGTCTCCTTCGATGAAAGGAATAATAGGAGTAGCAGGAATGCGATACCGTCCGTTGTCGTATGCGATCCGCTCACCGGCGGGAACCGGCACTTGGTTGTAGGAACTGGCCATCCAACCCACCTCCAATCTATTTTGCAGAGACCTTCATTATAGGGAAAACTTGGCTGAGCCGCCTAAGTGTCTTCGGCAGCGAAAGATTGTAGACTAGTTGGGCGATTCTCCGGTTTGTGATTAGACTTGTATAAGAGGACTTTCCCTGTTCGGTCCTGCCGACGGCGAAGTCAGGAGTTAGAGTATGAAGCTTTTGCCCCAACTAGTTAGGTTCGTGCTGCCTGTTCTGGTCCTGTTCTCCTGCGCAGCTTCGTTTGCCGCCAGCAGTCCCGACCGGACGCAGTTTGGCAGTGACATTCACGTGCAGGCTGGTGAAAAGACGGCCGATGTTACGTGTATCAATTGCTCGGTCTATGTCCGGGGTCAGGTATCGGGCGATGTGACCGCCATTCACGGGAACATAGTGCTGGAGTCGGGGGGCGCCGTGGCGGGTGATATAACTGCGGTTTGGGGGAACATCCGCACCGAGAGCAGGACGCAAAATGCCGGAGACCTTACTGCCGTCGCTGGTTCGGTTCATCGGGATCCACAAAGCACCTCGGCTGGCGACGTTACCGCACTTGAGGGTACCAAGTGGCTGCTGGCCATCATCGTTCCGCCTATCATTTTTGTGGGTGGCGTCATTGCCCTGATAATCTGGCTGGTGCAGAGAAATCGTACCGGCGCACCGGCTCCTGTCTATGTTCAACCCGGCGGTCAACCGAGTACTCGCATATAGACACTTCGCACTTGTTCCAGGGTGTTGTGCAACTCCACTTCAAGATTTTGCGAGAAGCTGCGACGCAAAATTGCCGAGGTAAGTCTCTGAGTGCGCTCGCGCGCATGCCCGCGTCCCGGCAACCATCGGCGGGCCCGGCCTGTCACCAGACGAACCACATGTTCCAGGGTACGCATGAATTCTGCTGCCCGATCCAGAATTGCGGTATCTTCTTTGGCGAGATGACCGGCGGCGGCGCACCGCCACAGGCGATCGCGGAGGTTTCCATCCTTGCGCCTAACTTCGTTGGCGATCAGCAGGTAGGCGGTGACAAAATCAATATCGTAGATACCGCCGGCAGAGCCTTTGAAGTTTACTTCGGAGGAATCTTCCAGCTTTGACCGCATTTCCTGAATTTCCCTTTTAAACTCTTGGCGGGCCGCGAAGCGTGTAAACAAGGTTTTGGTGGCTGCAATCGCTTGGCTGGAAACTTGACGGCATCCCACGATGGGCCGCAGCTTGGTGTAGGTCAATGCTTCCCAAGCCTGGGCTTCTTGCTCAAAATAGGTGTGCAGTTGTTTGGTTGTCACCACCAACTCGCCCTCTGTACCATGGGGCCGCAGGCGCGCATCCACCGGAAAGAGCATGCCTTCCTGCGTGTACGCCGCTAATCCATGCATGATCAATTCAACCGCTCTAGTCAGCGCGCGGCGATCCTGATGTTCGTCGGCCACGAATAACAGGTCGGCATCGGAAAGCAGGTCGAATTCCTTGGTGCCCAACCGTCCGAGTGCAAGTACAGCCAGTCCAGGGGGAGAGCCGGCGATGCTGAAGGCGGCAGCAATCGCGTCCTCCGCTGCTGCCGTGGTCGAGGCAAGCGATTCGTACACATCTCTCCCTTCGATAATGTCGCGGGCACCGGAGGCGAATTCGCGCCGACGATAGTGCTTACGCAGAAGAGAAAGTTTCTCTTCATAAGGAGCGGCGGAAACGACGATATGGGCGAACATCGGATCGGACCCGAAAGAACGATGCCCGAACGTATCGGCGAATAGCTGCCCAGTATCGCTGCTGGCGCCTTCTCGGGGGAAATCCGCTAAAACGACGATCTCCTCGACATGGCGCACGAGCACGTCAGTCAGGTAGTCGCTCGTTGCAAACAATGCGACCGCACGGGACAAGCTTTCTGCCTGGCGAAGAAGAATCCCGTACCTTTCTGAGGTGGTGAATGCGGCGCTGAGAAAACGTAACAGGTTCTTGCGGGTTTCAGCATCGAAATCGCCGCGTTGCGTGAGCTGGTAGATAGCCGGCGCATCGGCGGCAAGCTGTCGCAGCATGTTCTGATCGGAACGCTGCGGTGTCTCAGCATCTGCACAGGATCGCAGCCGAAATTCTCCATCCACAGCCACACCCTGGGCACCGCTCTGCTCCTGATAGACGATGCGGCTGTAAATCTCAGCCACCGCCGCCATCCGCGACTGAATGGCAGACACAATATCGTCCAATCGTTCCCCTGCAGGTAAATAACCGACAACCGCCCGCTGGAGAATAGTCAACTCGCGCCCGTCTTCGGGCAAGCGATGCGTTTGTTGGCCTTGCCGCAGCTGCAGGCAATGCTCCACACGTCTCAGGAACTCGTGCGCGGTGCTGAGATCGTGGAATTCTTTCCCGCTGAGGTGCTGCTTATCGTAAAGCTTATGCAGAGCGAACAGAGTTCCACTCGAGCGCAGCCACGCTTCTGCTCCCCCATAAACGCGCTGCAGACACTGGACAAGAAACTCGATATCGCGGATCCCGCCGCGATCAATTTTTACGTCAACGCTGGCCCTGAGGTGGGTTCGACTCGCCAGACGCCGTCTTGAGTGCATTTTTTCCCGGGAGACCAATGCAGTTTTGATGGCTGAAAAATTTACTTGCTGGCTGTACACATGCGGTTGCACGCCACGAACAAATTCCCGTGCCAAACTGGTGTCTCCCGCGCAGTAACGGGCTTTGATCAAGGCCTGGCGTTCCCAGTCCTGGGCCAATTGGGAGTAATAATGGAGACAACGACTTAGGCTGACGGCCAGCTCACCCTCATTGCCTTGCGGCCGAAGGCGAAGGTCGATGCGGAACACCGGTCCTTCTCGAGTTGCACGGCCCAGCAAGTCAGTGACTTTCTGAGCTAGGCGGATGAAATATTCGTGCGTGGAAATCGCATGCTCTGGACCGGGCCCGCCATCGCCGTAGAGGTACAGCACATCAATATCGGAGTTGTAGTTCAGTTCGTTTCCCCCGAGTTTGCCGAGAGCAAGGATCGCAAACGGTGTATTGACCGGGCGGGCGGCACCCTCGACCACCGGAGTACCTGTAAAACGTTGCTGTAGCTCGCTCTCGGACACACGCAGCGCGTCGGCAATCAAGACATCCGACAGAGACGAGATCTCCGCCGTGGTTTCCGCCAGGGAGGCAATCCTCAGCACATCGCGCAACATGATGCGGACATATTGCCTGCGCTTAAAACACGCAAGCACCATAGAAACGTCGTTTTCAGACGAACGGGAACGGAAGCGGGCTAAGGCTTCGTGAAATTCTTCACGAGAAAAGCTGCGCTCTAGGCTCTTCTCGCGCACAAAGGAAGTCAACAGGTCGGGATTTTGCAGGAGAGTTTCACCGAGATACCGGCTGTGCCCGAAAACAGCAATGGAATAGTGAGCGAGAACATGATGGCGTTCGATCAACCCGGTCACCTCTGCGCCGGATTCCGTTAGCAGGCGATCGAACAAGAGGATGGCCGAGTCGGGATCCGGCGCCTCGGCCACAAGCGCCGGCAAAGCGCTAGCAAGACCGGGAGAAAGACGCGCCAGGGCATGAGCGAGATGAATTCGGGAGCGCTCCGAATCAGCGAACGGAACCAGCTTCAGCGCCCGAGCGACATCCGGCGCGGGCCGGGAACCGGTTGGCACAGAAGGCAATGACAAAGTGATTTGCCCAGAAAGTCAGGATAGCACGGACATGGTGTCGGGAACTTTGCCGAGATGCTGAGCCGTCGAGGACACGGTCTCGCTCATTCATCGAAG
>Ga0126372_10000209_pt1 | contig 18601 bp, 20 predicted proteins | sample PanSoiMetaPlot_6_FD_92762 | JGI IMG/M metagenome (GOLD analysis project Ga0126372, IMG submission 92762) | Tropical forest soil microbial communities from Panama - MetaG Plot_6 | ecosystem: Environmental > Terrestrial > Soil > Tropical forest > Bulk soil | place: Panama | collected 2016-02-17
ATCGTCCAGGCCGATGCGCGGCCGATCAAAGAGGCGCCAGACGATCCGGGCGGAAAGGATTTTCCTCACAAGAACAAGCTGATCTACGACCGGCTGCAGAACGGGGATGAGGCAGAGGCCGACCACCTCGTGCCGCGCCAGGAGGATGTCGCGGTTCCTGCCTTGCCGCCTTCGACCGCCAGCGCGCCCGCCGCGCCGACACCTGTTGCCTCGACCGACGTCGCCACTCCGCCCACCACGCAGTCCGTGGATGGCTCGGCACCGGCGACCGTCGCCTCGGTTGACGATCCGAATGCAGCCGACGGTGGTCCCCGCAAGGTGAAGACCATGGTGGTGCGTCCGGACGGTTCGATGACGCCGCCTGCCGGGGCGGCACCCGCTGCCGCACCAGCCGAGATGCAGCTTGCCGCTGGTACCCCGGCGCCTGCCCAAGCAGTCGCCGCCGACCAAGCTGCTTCAGCGCCTGCGCCCGATGCGGCTGCAGCCCAGTCGGCGCCGCAGCAGGGTGCCACCGCGCCGGCTGCTCCGGCGAAACCGAAACCGGCGGCGCAGACCGCCTCGGTGACGCCAGGTGCAGCACCCGCTGCCGCGTCGACCAAATACGTCGTGCAGGTCGGCTCGAAGAAGAACCAGACGGAGGCGCTTGCGAGCTTCGCCGACATGCAACAGAAATATCCGACGCTCCTCGCCAATTACCGGCCGATGGTGCAGAAGGCCGACCTTGGCGCCAAGGGCGTGTGGTACCGCTTGCGCATCGGCCCGATTGCCGACAAGACAGCGGCCACCAAGCTTTGCACTCAGCTGAAGTCGCAAGGCATGCCTGACTGCTTGGTGACGGCGCAATAGAGGGCGAAACTGTCCGCAGCGGCCTTGACCGGAAGGCGCGACGCACGTTACCCCGCGTCGTGGACTTTAAAGCCTTCATCTCGAGCTGCGCAGGGCTAAAGCTCAGCGACGACGAACGGCGTTTCTTCGCCAAGGAGCGCCCCTGTGGCCTCATCCTATTTGCGCGGAACTGCGAGTCGCCTCAGCAGATTCGTGCACTGGTCCGCTCATACAAGGACGCCGTCGAGAGTGACGACGCGCTCGTGCTCATCGACCAGGAGGGCGGCCGCGTGCAGCGGCTCCGTCCGCCGCATTGGCGAAACATGCCGCCCGCACGTGTCTATGGCCTCCTGTACGAGACCGACCCCGCGATGGCTAAGAAGGCCGCCTTCGCTGGATCGCGGCTGATCGCGCAGGAGCTCCGCGATTGTGGTGTTACCGTCGATTGCACGCCGGTCCTCGACGTGCCCGAGAAAGGCGCGCATGAGATCATTGGCGACCGGGCCTTCTCGACCGACCCTGAGGTCATAATCGCGCTTAGCCGCGCCGTGATGGATGGGTGCCTCGCCGGCGCCGTCCTGCCGGTCATCAAGCATGTGCCGGGCCACGGCCGGGCCAAGGCAGACAGCCACCTGGCGCTTCCCCGCATCGATGCCCCAACGGCGGAGCTCGAAGCGGTAGATTTTCGGCCCTTCCAGGCGCTCCGCGATGCTCCTCTCGCCATGACCGCCCATGTCTTGCTGACGGCCTTCGATGGGAAGCGACCTTCGAGCACGTCGCCAGTTATAATCGGGAAAGTGATTCGTGATTTCATTGGGTTGACCGGTTTGCTGATGAGCGACGATATCGGCATGAAGGCCCTTGGCGGCCCCTTTGCTGAGCGCGCCCGCGCGGTGATCGCGGCGGGGTGCGATGTCGCGCTCCATTGCAGCGGCGAGTTTGCCGAGATGGTCGAAGTAGCAGGCGCAGTGCCGCCGCTCGAAGGTCTGGCGGGCGAGCGCTTTGCGCGCGCGTTGACCTTCTTCCATGCGCCGCAGCCCTTTGATGAAGCCGAGGCGATGGCGTTCGTCACCGAGGCGGCAGGCACGAGGGTGGCATGAACGCGCACCAGGCGGCGACAGGCGAAGAGCCACGCGAACCTGACGGGATCTCCGATTGGGAGAGCGACGATCCGCGGCTGGAGGCCGGGCCCGGCGACACGCTCGTGGTCGACGTCGAAGGCTTCGAAGGCCCGCTCGATCTTCTGCTCGCGCTCGCCCGCACCCAGAAAGTCGACCTCGCCAAGATCTCTGTGCTTGCGCTCGCCCAGCAATATCTCGACTTTATCGCCGAGGCGCGGCGCTTACGGCTTGAGATCGCGGCAGATTATCTCGTCATGGCGGCGTGGCTCGCTTTCCTCAAATCGAAGCTCTTGCTGCCGGCAGAGAAGAGCGAAGAGGGCGAGCCCACCGGAGCAGAGCTCGCCGCCCTGCTTGCCTTCAGGCTGAAGCGGTTGCATGCGATGCGCGAGGCTTCTGCCCAACTCATGACGCGAAAGCGGCTTGGCCGCGATGTGTTCGGGCGCGGCCTGCCTGAGCCGATCCGCGTCATCCGCAAGAGCACCTACGAGGCAAATGTCTACGACCTGCTCAAGGCCTATTCTCAGCAGCGGCAGCGCACCGCGGTCCGCACCTGGCATATTCGCCAGCGCACGGTATGGTCGCTCAAGGAAGCGCGCGCCGAGCTCGAGCGCCTGCTCGGCATCGCCTGCGACTGGTCGCCGCTCGATCAACTTCTTGCCGAGTTTCTCGTCGAGCCTGAACTGAGAAAAACCGCGCTCGCGTCGAGCTTCACGGCCACCTTGGAGATGACGCGCGAAGGCGCGCTCGAGATCCGCCAGGAGAAGTCATTCGCGCCGCTTATGATCAGGCGGCGCACGCGAGTCGCTTGATATGAGGCCTAGCAAGCAACAGCTACGGGGGAGGGAATGACAGCGAACCAATTGAATAGAGTACCGGTCATGAAGGAAGACGAGACGGAGCGCGAGCGAGGCGGGCCGCGGCTTCTCTTGCCGCTTCCCTCCAATGTCATCGCGCTGCAGTCGACCGATCGGCGCGAAAAATTGCGCATCGTTGAAGCGCTGCTGTTCGCAGCCTCCGAGCCGCTGGATGAGGCTACTCTCGCCCAGCATTTCGTGGATGGCGATGACATGCCAGCCCTGCTCGAAGAGCTGCAAAGCCTTTACGCCGCGCGCGGCGTCAATCTGGTGAAGGTCGCCGGCAAATGGTCGTTCCGCACCGCCGACGATCTCTCCTTCCTGCTTGAGAAGCATGCGGTCGAGCAGCGCCGCCTGTCGCGCGCGGCGCTCGAGACGCTTGCCATCATCGCCTATCACCAGCCGGTCACCCGTGCCGAGATCGAAGAGATCAGGGGCGTGAGCACGTCCTCTGGCACCATCGATATTCTGCTTGAGACGGGTTGGATCAAGCTGCGCGGACGCCGGCGGGCGCCTGGGCGCCCTGTGACCTATGGTACCACCGCGAGCTTCCTTGAGCATTTCGGCTTCGATCAGATCCAGGACCTGCCGGGGCTTACCGAGCTCAAGGGCGCCGGCCTCTTGGATTCGAACTTGCCGCCCGGCTTCTCCATGCCGAACCCCGACGATGCCCCCGACCTCCGCGAGGACGAGGAGCCCTTGGAGGACGAGCCGCTCGCCGAGGATGAAAGCAGCGGCCAGCCGGCCTGATTTGGCCGCTCGCAGCTAGGGTGCAATCTGAGGCAGTGTCTTGTCCTTCCAATAGTCGTGGACGACCTTGAGATTTTGCTCGTGCACCTCGCGGTACGGTTTCGAAAGGCCTGACCCAGCCCTTCACCGCCGACGCGGCGAGATCGTCTTCCATCGAGCCCTCTAGATATGCGGGGTCATGGGACCTCGTCAGCATCTTGGTGACATAGCCCACGCTCGCGTCGATCAGGGTCTTATCGTATCCCCCTTTCTTGATGATGTCCGGGTCGCCATGATTGGGAAGGATTTTGGCGACATCCGGAGGTCGAGTGCGATCTCTCCCACGCGGAGCTCCAGGTGGTTGTCGAACAGGACGTTGGGGAATATGAGCGGCGCGATGGGCGGCGGCCCCACACTGTGCCCGCCTCGATGTCAGCCGTGTGCCTCTTGTCGTGCGTGAGCGACGTGGCGATGATGTCGCAATCGTCAAATACTGCGCTGCCGGCGATGTGATCGAGGTGCCAATGGCTGAGCACCGCGGTAAATTTCCGAGCTCCTAATTTCTCGAGATAGAGGCGCACGAATTCCGCGTGGGCCACGCTGGTGAAGGTATCGTAGACGATGGCCTCCTTGCCGCTGTTGATGGCGTACATGGCAGGGCCGAGTTTCAAGGCGGGGTCGTCGACCCAGTTCCGCTCCTTGAGATGACGCGCGGTCTGGTCTCGTCCAGCGTAGAAGGAAATCCGGTAGTCGTTATGGTGGTGAACTTTGATCGGCGGCTGCGTCTCGCTCATTGCTTGCGTGTATCCCCCAATGGCGCGCTCGGCCTTCAGTGAACAACAGGCTGCCGGCAATTCCTAGAGGAGTTGTGTTTTGGCCGCGCGACCGCGTAGATGAGCCTCATGTTCGAAGCCCCAAGAGCGTGCGGCCGTGCTCTCGCCAGCGAAAAGGCTGGACGAGCCAGAGCCGGCCGCGGCAAGGCCACTCGTGGCAAAGCCGCCGTCACCTTCGCGGCGCGGCTCACCTTCGAGGACGTGTCGCGGCATTATGGCGCGACGCTCGCGCTAGACCATGTGAGCCTCGACATCGCGCCAGGCGAAGTCCCGCTCACCCGGCGCGAGGCCAAGACCGAGGCACATGCCGCGTTCGAGCGCGTCGGCCTCGCTCATTATGTGAGCGAATATCCGCATGGCGCTTGCCCGCGCCATCGCGCCGAGACCAAGCGTGCTCCTTATGGACGAGCCGTTCTCAGGCCTTGACCCGCGCCTCCGCGAGAAGATGCGCGAGGAGACGCTCGCCATCCTGCACGAGACGCGCGCCACCTCTATCATCGTCACCCATGACGCGGAGGAGGCGATGCGCATGGGCGACCGCGTCGCTTTGATGCGCGCCGGGGCCATCGTGCAGACGGGTGCGCCGCCGCAAGGCGCGGAGATCGGCGTTTCCATCGATACCGGCGCGGTTCTGGTATTCGAGGCGGAAAACGGGGCGCGGGCCCCTTGACAATAAGCTGGAGCGCGGCTTGCGACGGGGGCGCCTTTACTGCCATAGTGCCCTGAATTCGAAGCGCGCGAGAGGCCCTCGCGTTGGAGACCGTAAATGGGATTGAGCTGGTCGCATATTCTGATCGTGCTCCTGCTGTTCGTGCTTCTGTTCGGGCGCGGCAAGATTTCCGAGCTGATGGGCGACCTTGCGCAAGGCATCAAGAGCTTCAAGAAGGGCATGGCCGAGGACGAGGAGAAGCCGGCCGAGGCCCCCACGCCGCCGGAGCCCAAGGTCATCGAGCACAAGGCTGAAGTCAAAGCCCGCGCGACCAAGCCCGCCTCTCGACCCAAGGCCACGCGCAAATCGGGCTAATCTGAAGCGGCGAGCATCTACCGCCTAGCGCTTTCCGAACCTGCGCCCTTAAGCCACGCTCATGTTCGACATCGGTTGGTCGGAGCTTCTGGTCATCGCCGTGGTGGCGATCATCGTGATTGGGCCTAAGGACCTGCCGCGGGTGATGCGCACTGTTGGTCATTACGCGGGCAAGCTCAGGCGCGCCGCGGCAGATTTCCAGCGCCAGTTTGAGGAGGCCATGCGCGAGACCGAGATCGACGAGGTGCGCAAGGCGATCGAGAGCGTGCGAGAGAACACGCCATCGGCCGACCTCAAGGCTCCGATCGACAAACCGGTGATGCTGCCGAAGCAGACCCCGCAGCCCCCGCCTGCCAGTCCTCAGTCGACCGGAGTTGCGGCGACCGTGACTGAAGCGGAAGCCAAACGTTCTGCAACTGCAGCCAAGCCAGCCCCGCGCAAAGGGCGCGCGCCAGCCAAGCCTAAAACGTCGCGCGCGAAACGGCCGAAGAAAACGCCGGAGCCAGGGCAGTGAGCGACGAGGAGGACATCGAAGCCACCAAGGCTCCGCTTATCGAGCATCTGATCGAGCTGCGCCGCCGGCTGATCTGGTCGTTGCTTGCGATCTTCGTCGCTTTCCTCGTCTGCTTCTATTTCGCCAAGCCCATCTACAATCTTCTGCTGTTCCCCTACCGGCTCGCCGCAGGCACCGACGCGCCGATCGAGATGATCTACACCGCGCCGCAGGAGTTCTTCTTCACCGAGGTGAAGCTCGCCCTGTTCGGCGCGATCTTCATCGCCTTCCCGGTGATCGCCTCGCAGATCTACATGTTCGTGGCGCCAGGGCTTTACCGCAGCGAGCGCCAAGCCTTCCTGCCCTTCTTGATCGCCACGCCGATCCTGTTCCTGTGCGGCGCGGCGCTCGTCTATTTCGTCGCGATGCCGCTCGCCATGAAGTTCTTCCTGTCGATGCAGCAGACCGGGGACACCCAGGTGCAGATTCATCTCACGGCGCGGGTGAGCGAATATCTCTCGCTGATAATGGCGTTGATCTTGGGCTTCGGGATTTGCTTCCAATTGCCAGTGCTGCTCACCCTGCTCGCACGCGCCGGACTGATCACCGGGGACCAGCTCAAATCTAAGCGCCGCTATGCAATCCTCGGCGTGTTCGTTGTCGCAGCGGTGCTCACCCCTCCGGACCCGATCAGCCAGATCGCGCTCGCCGTTCCTACCGTGCTGCTCTACGAGCTCTCAATCTACGCGGTGAAGCTTGCCGAGAAGAAGCGCGCCGCCTCGACCGCTACGGCCAGGCCGAAGCCCGCCGGCAAACCCGCCTGAGGGTCGCCGCGACGCGGGAATGCGTCAGCGTCGCGACGTGACGGCTCCCGAACCGTGCTCGAGTGAGGACGACCAAAGCGCCAGGATCACGAGCAGCGCCCCGACGATCAGCGAGCTCCACAGGATGCGCGCGTCGGACGCCGCACCGAGCACCCATGGGGAGATAAACACCCAAACGCCGATGGCTGCGGCAACCCACTCTTCCCAGCTCTCGTAGGCGAAGATGGCGGCCAGTGCGAGCCCGGCAATGATGATGCCGAACAACCAGGCACTCGTCGCGATAACTCCTGCGTCGCTGAAGCCAAGGACCCAGGGTGAGATGAAGAGCCACGTGCCAAGGACGAAGTTGACCACGTCCTGCCAGCGCGCGTTTGACACAGTTTCGAGGTTCGTCATTGTAAACCTCCTCCTCTGATTGGGTGATAAACGCGCGGCATCCTGGCGAAGTTTCAGCGGGCAGATTAGCTCCCCTCGTGCAACATCTTGTTTCACTTAGCGTTTAGCCATCGAGAAACAAGTGAGGTGTCTCCTTCCACCACCCCTGTCATAGCCGGGCTCGTCCCGCCTACGCGGGCCGAAGCCTTTGCATGATTCTGCCAATCATCAGCTTCGGCGAGCGAAGGCTCGGCCATCTACGATCGCATGCCCGCGAAAGCGGGCATCCGGTGGCCACTGTCCTTCGTGAATGCGCACCACAGGGGTTACTGGGTCGGTGGGTTCAAGCCCGGCGATGACAAGCCGGTAGTAGCGCCTTATACGGAGCCTTCGATTCAAGCCGAGGAACAGCCGTGCTCGACGTCAAATGGATACGCGATAATAAGGAAGCCTTCATCAAAGGGCTGGCCGATCGTGGCTTCGAGGCGAGTGCGCGCGCTATGTTGAATCGAATTCTGAGCCTCGACGAGCAGCGCCGTACGGCGGTTCAGAAACTGCAGGACGCGCAAGCCCGCCGCAATACGGCCTCCAAAGAGATCGGCAAGGCCAAGGCGAGCAGGGACGAGGTTGCCGCAGAGCGCCTCATGGATCAGGTCGCAGCCCTCAAAGGCGCGATCCAAGAGGGTGAGACAGAGGAGAAGCGGCTCGATGAGGAGCTTAGGTCCCTTCTCGCCACGATACCGAACACGCCCGCGCCCGATGTGCCGGTCGGGCCTGATGCCGGCGCCGATGTCGTTGTGCGCGAGGTTGGAAAGCCGAAGCAATTCTCCTTTCAGCCGAAGCAGCATTTCGAGATCGGCGAAGCGCTTGGGCTGATGGATTTCGAGACTGCCGCCAAGCTGTCAGGCGCGCGCTTCGTGGTGCTGAAAGGCGCGCTGGCGCGGCTCGAACGCGCTCTGGCGCAATTCATGCTCGATCTGCATACCGGCGAGCATGGCTACACCGAAGTCGCTCCGCCGCTTCTCGTTCGTGACGACACCATGTTCGGCACCGCGCAACTGCCGAAGTTCCAAGATGACCAATTCTCAGTTCACGCGGGGCCGGCAGGCCGGGAGCTATTCGCGAATCTCAGACGGGGCCAGCCCCTAGGCGAAGCTGAGACTATCGCTAATCCTTTTTGGCTCATCCCTACCGCGGAAGTGCCACTGACCAACCTCGTCCGCGAGGACATCGTCGATGAGGCCAAGCTCCCCATGCGAGTAACTGCAGGCACACCTTGCTTCCGCGCCGAGGCAGGTGCCGCCGGCAAGGACACGCGCGGAATGATCAGGCAGCATCAGTTCGACAAGGTCGAACTCGTCTCAATTACTACGCCGGAGCAGTCCGCCGAGGAGCACGAGCGCATGACTGCCTGCGCCGAGACCGTCCTGAAGAGACTGGAACTTCCTTATCGCGTGGTCGTGCTCTCGACCGGCGACATGGGCTTCGCCGCGCAGAAGACTTACGATATCGAGGTGTGGCTGCCAGGGCAGGGGATGTATCGCGAGATTTCCTCCTGCTCGAACTGCGGTGACTTCCAGGCCCGCCGCATGAACGCCCGCTACCGGCCTAAGGATTCGAAGCAGCCACGGCTCGTGCACACGCTGAACGGCTCAGGCGTCGCCGTCGGCCGCGCTTTGATCGCGGTCTTGGAGAACTACCAGGAGGAAGACGGCTCGGTCCGCATCCCCGATGCACTCAAGCCCTATATGGGCGGCCTCACCAGGATCGCAGCCTCTGCGTCGCCAATTGCCTAGTCTCTCCACCACGTTATTGCCCGCCGGGCCTGACGATCAGATGCAAGCCGCCGAGAATCGTCGGATACTGGAGTGCCACCTCGGGAATGGGGTGGGCTAGGCTATGCCATCTGCCCAAGACCAGATCGGTCTCATCATGCAGCTCAGGCGTCGCGGCATCCGCGACACGCGGGTGCTGCGCGCGATTGAGCGGGTACCGCGCGAGCTATTCGTCGACGAGGCCTTCGCCGACCACGCCTACCAGGACATCGCGCTGCCCATCGATTGCGGGCAGACCATCTCGCAGCCCTTCGTAGTTGCTTTCATGACCGAGCATCTCGAGCTCGACGAGCGCAACAAGGTGCTCGAGATCGGCACCGGGTCTGGCTACCAGGCTGCAGTGCTGTCGCATCTCTGCCGCAGGGTCTATACCGTCGAGCGCTGGCGCGAGTTGCAGAAGGCGGCGGACCGGCGCTTTGCCAGACTCGGCATCACCAACGTCACCACCATCATCGGCGACGGATGGATCGGCTGGCCGCCGCAGGCGCCGTTCGACCGCATCATCGTCACCGCAGCGGCGCGCGAGGCTCCGCCCGCACTGATCGATCAACTCAAGATCGGCGGCCGCATGATCATCCCGCTCGGCGAGACGCGCGATGCGCAGCAGCTCGTGCAGATCGACAAGAGCGAGGCGGGACTCGCCGGGACTCCAATCCTTCCGGTGCGTTTCGTGCCGCTGGTTCATGGCAGGGCCGGGGTCTCGGCACGGCAGGCCAAAACGTCCATGCGGATAAAGCCGGAGCGGAACTAAGCACTTCTTGCGTGATTCAGTCTTAGGCTTCCCGCAAGACGAGAGTTAGCGGCTTGTTTACCTCTCCCGCGCTTAACTCCTCCCCACGGGGTTCTCGTAGGTCGCGGGGAAAAGGATGCGACACGCGGCGTTCTTGTTGCGCTTCGGCCGCGGCGTTTGTGGGGTTGTGGCAGTCGGCGGGATCGCGGTTGCGCTCGCGGGTTGCAGCGCCAACACGTCGCGCTTCGATTTTCCTGTCTTTAACCTCGCGAATTCAGATTCGGCCGACGGCAGCGCCGATCCGAACACGACCTCTTCGATCCCAGTGCCGCCAGAGTCGATCTACGCCTCGGCTGGCTCACGCGAAGGCCGCATTTCGCCGCCGCCGGCCTATACGCCGCGGCCTGCCAAGGACTACACGCCACCCCCGAGCGGCCGTATCAAGCAGGCCTCCTACACGAAGCCCCGCGCGCCTGAGGTCGAGCCGATGGTCACGCGTGGCTCATTGCCTCCGCCGCAAGGGCGGCACATACAAGTCGCCAAGGGCGATACGCTCTCAAGTCTCTCGCGTCAGTACGACGTGTCGATCGAACAGATTATGAGCGCCAACAACCTGCCCGATGGGCACCTCCATGTCGGGCAGGAGCTGATCATCCCGGGATCGCGCGGGAAGCCAACCGAAACGAAAGAGCGCGTTGCGCCTCCTGCAGTGGCGGCGAAACAAACTCAACCCGCGACGCCCAGGGATAAGCCTGACGTGCACGTGGTGAAGACGACCACGATTCCCGCACCTGGAACCTCTCTTGCCGAAGAGGAGGCCCAGCAGGCCGCGAAGGCTGGCGGCGCCCCGAAGAAGGATACGCCGCCAACAGCGCCTATCTCAGCATCGAACGAGACCACCGGTCCAAGCGGGCCGGGTTCCAGCACGCCAAGCACGCCGCATGTTGCGACTAACGAGCAGCTTCCGGCGCCAGATGCCATGTCTGGAAACAGCTTCCGCTGGCCGGTGAGGGGGCGCGTTGTATCGGGCTTCGGCACCAAGCCCGACGGCGGCAACAATGACGGCATCGACCTCGCCGTGCCGCAGGGAACCTCGGTGATGGCGGCTGAGAATGGCGTCGTCGCCTATGCCGGCAACGAACTCAAGGGTTACGGCAATCTCATTCTGATCCGCCATGCCAATAACTGGGTGTCGGCCTACGCGCATAACGAGGAGATCCTCGTGAAGCGTGGTGACAAGGTGCGCCGCGGTCAGATCATCGCCAAGGCTGGCGCGAGCGGCTCGGTCAACCAGCCGCAGGTGCATTTCGAGCTGCGCAAGGGCTCGCGGCCAGTCGATCCCACCAAATTCATGGGCGACCAGGCGGCCACCGCCAACTAAAGCTTCGTACCGAGCCTACCGGCGAGGTCCTGGATATACTGCCAGGCGACGCGGCCCGAGCGGCTGCCCCGCCCAAGCGCCCAGGCGAGCGCCCCTTCCCGCAGTGTCTCATCCTTGATGGCAAGGCGGTAGTAGCGGGCATAAGACCGCACGATGTCGAGGTAGTCGTCCTGGCTGCAATTGTGGAAGCCGATCCACAAACCGAAGCGGTCCGATAGCGAGAGTTTCTCCTCGACGGCTTCGCCTGGATTGATCGCGGTCGAGCGCTCGTTGTCGACCATCTCGCGCGCCATCAAATGCCGCCGGTTCGACGTCGCATAGAACAGCACGTTGGGCGGCCGTCCTTCGATGCCGCCTTCAAGCACGGCCTTCAGCGATTTGTAGGACGTGTCCACCGCTTCGAAGGAAAGATCGTCGCAGAACAGGATGAAGCGATGCTCGTTCGCGGCACGCAAGTGCGCAAGGAGATGCGGAAGCGATCCGATGTCTTCGCGATGAATCTCGACGAGCTTGAGGCCCTTCACTTCGCCATGCACCGCCTTGACCAGAGAGCTCTTGCCCATGCCGCGTGCGCCCCACAGCAGCGCATTGTTGGCAGGAAGCCCGCGGGCGAAACGCTCTGTGTTGGTGAGCAGAGGATCGCGCATGCGGTCGATGCCCTTGAGCAGCGAGAGGGGCACGCGGTTGACATCGGCAACCGGAATGAAGCCTCCCGACTCGGGATGCCAGGCGAAGGCGTCGCTTGCCGCGAAGTCAGGCGCTTCGGCCTCTTGCGGGCCAAGGCGCTCGATGGCCCGAGCGATCCGTTCGAACATACCCGAGAGAGGTTCCTGAAAGTTCATATCGCGCCCGTTGCAAAGGCGGGTGAGCTGGCTATAGTCGCGCCACCTTCGCGAGATAAGCGCCCGGTCGGAAGAAGATAAAGGGCCTTGATTGGGCCGAGGGCGGCCATCCTTAAGCCAAGCAAAGGACAGGAGCAATGACCGGTTTCGCCTACGCCCAAGCCGCCCCCGGCGCCTTCGACTACCTGAATAGCCTGATCGTTCCGACCATGCTAATCATCGGGATCATGTATTTCCTGATGATCCGGCCGCAGCAGAAGCGGCTCAAGGAGCATCAGGCGATGGTCTCCGCCCTCCGCCGCGGCGACACGGTCGTGACCTCGGGTGGCATTATTGGCAAGGTGACCAAGGTCGACGATCAGGAGCTTCAGGTTGAGATCGCGGAAGGGGTGAGGATCAAAATCGTACGATCCACCGTCTCAGAGGTGCGCGGCAAGGGCGAGGGCACCCCCGCGGCAAAGGCCAAGGCCACCTCCGAATGACGCCGCCAAAGCCTAATCGTCGGCGCCAGTGATTTAGTCTTTTTGGAGTTTCAAAGTTTCGATGCTGCATTTCCAAACATGGAAGCTCGTCCTAGTGCTCGGCATCGTCATTGCTGGCATACTTTACGCGCTTCCCAACGTGTTCCCCCGCGCGACCATAGACCGCGTGCCGAGCTGGCTCCCGCACAAGCAGGTCAATCTCGGCCTCGACCTGCAAGGCGGCGCCCATCTCCTCTATCAGCTCGACGAGAAGGAGATGACGGATGACTGGCTCAGCACCATTCGCGGCGACGTGCGCGAAACGCTCCGCCGCGCTCGCATCGGCTACACCGGCCTTTCGCAGGATGTCACCGCGCGCTCGGTCTCGGTGAAGATCCGCGACGCTGCCGAACTCGACAAGGCCTATCAGGAGCTGCGCAAGCTTGCCGCGCCGGTCGGCGGCAACGTGTTCTCCGGCTTCTCCGGCTATGACCTCGATGTCGCCACCAAGGACGACACCGTGGTGCTGACCGTGACCGATGCAGGGCTGGCCCATCGCATGAGTTCCGCCATCCAAGCCTCGATCGAGACGATCAGGCGCCGCGTCGATGCCTTCGGCACCACCGAGCCCAGCATCCAGCGGGAGGGCCGCAGCCGGGTCCTCGTCCAGGTGCCAGGCATTTCTGACGTCGAGCGCCTAAAGACACTAATCGGCGAGACCGGGAAGCTCGAGTTCAAGCTGGTTGATCCTTCGGCCAACCCCGAACAGATCGCCCAGTCGAAGGTTGTGCCGCCCGGCGATGAGCTCCTCTACGGCAATCCCCCGAGTGGCGCGCCCCAAGGAAGTCCGCAGATTCCTTATGTGCTCAAGAACCAGGTGCTGGTGACCGGCCAGAACCTGGTAGACGCCCAGCCGAGCTTCGATCAGCGCACCGGCGAGCCTGTGGTGACCTTCCGCTTCGACGCCGCGGGCGCCACCCGCTTCGGGAAGGTGACATCGGAAAATGTCGGGCTGCCTTTTGCTATCATCCTCGACAACAAAGTGATCTCGGCGCCGGTCATTCGCGAGCCCATCCTGGGCGGCACCGGCCAGATCAGCGGCCATTTCTCTGTGCAGGAAGCCAATGATCTCGCCGTACTACTCCGGTCGGGCGCACTGCCCGCCAAGCTCACGGTCATCGAGGAGCGCACGGTCGGGGCGAGCCTTGGTGCCGACTCGATTGAAGCCGGCAAGAAGGCTGCGCTGATGGGCTTGGCGCTCGTGATGATCTTCATGCTGGCGGGCTACGGCTTGTTCGGCCTGTTTGCCAATCTTGCGCTGATCATCAACATCGCACTCATCTTCGCCGTGCTGTCGCTTATGGGGGCGACCTTAACCCTTCCCGGCATCGCCGGTATCGTGCTCACCATCGGTATCGCGGTCGATGCCAACGTGCTCATCAACGAGCGAATACGCGAGGAGATACGCACTGGAAAATCGCCCTTCGCCGCCGTCGATGCCGGCTATTCGCGGGCGCTCATCACCATCATCGACTCAAACGTAACCACGCTGATCGCCGTCTTGGTTCTGTTTTGGCTCGGCTCAGGGCCGGTCCGCGGCTTCGCCGTTACGCTGACGGTCGGCGTCATCGCCTCGATGTTCACGGCGGTGACCGTCACCAGGCTCATGGTCGCTTATTGGCTGCGTTGGACGCGGCCGCAACTGATCCCGATTTAAGGAATAGAGCCGATGTTTAGAGGCATCCATTTTATCCCGCCCGACACCAAGATCGATTTCGTCGGGATGCGCGCGATCACCTGGATCATCTCCGCGCTCCTGACTGTCGTCCCGCTCATCCTCATCGCGACTATCGGGCTCAACATGGGCATCGACTTCCAGGGCGGGACGCTGATCGAGATTCAGACCAAGGAGAGCCCTGCCAATCTCGCCGATATTCGCGGCAAGGTCAGCGGGCTTGGCCTCGGCGAAGTTCAAATCCAGGAGTTCGGCGCGCCCAACTCCGTGCTGATTCGTATCGCATCGCAGCCGACCGAGCAGGAGCAGCAGGCCTCGATCGGCAAGGTAAAACAGGCCCTCGGCGATACGGTCGACTATCGCCGCGTCGAGATCGTCGGTCCGACGATCTCCAGCGAGCTGATCGCTAGCGGCACGATTGCCGTGGTCGTGGCCATGGTCGGCATTCTCATCTACGTGTGGTTCCGTTTCGAATGGCAGTTTGCCGTCGCTGCCATCGCCTCTCTGATCCACGACGTGACCGGCACCATCGGCCTCTATTCGCTGTTCCGGCTCGAGTTCAACGTGTCGAGCATTGCGGCGCTGCTTACCATCATCGGCTATTCGCTCAACGACAAAGTCGTGATCTTCGACCGGGTACGGGAGAATTTGCGCAAATATAAGCGCATGCCGCTGGTGCAACTGCTCGATGTATCGATCAACGAGACGCTGTCGCGCGCCGTGCTTACTCACGTGACGACCTTCCTCGCCATGCTGCCCTTCCTGTTCTTCGGCGGCGAGACCATCTTCGGCTTCGCGCTCGCTATGTGCTGGGGCATCGTGATTGGCGCTTACTCGTCGATCTTCGTGGCCTCGCCACTGCAACTGATCCTAGGCGTGAGGCGCGAGGCATGGAGCGCAAGCCCGGCGCCCGCTAAGAAAAGGGGTCCCGCCGCGGCGCGCATTTGAGCCCGGCGGCTCGAGGCGGGCTTAACTTTGCATGAGGCCGACCGTCGCGACGCAGTAAGACGCATCGCCCGCGCCGGCGATCCTGGCCGGGCGCTGGCCGCTCTGTTTGCCCCGCGTGACGCGCGCCACGATCTCTTCGCCCTTTACGCCTTCAACGTCGAGCTTGCGCGGATCGCCGAGCAGGTAAGCGAGCCTGACCTCGGCGCAATTCGCTTGCAGTGGTGGCGAGAGGCCATAGAGCAAGCGGGTAAGGGCAAAGCGACGGGCCAGCCCGTCGCCGATGCGTTGGGCTCTGCGATACGCCACCATGCACTTTCCCGCGAGCGCATTGCCGGCCTCATCGATGCGCGCCTGTTCGATGTAGGAACGAAGATAATGCCCGACTGGCCTTCGCTTCAGTCCTATCTTCACGACACTGCCGGCACTCTGTTCATGCTGGCAGCGCAAATTCTGGGCTCGCGAAACGACCGGCTCGAAACTGCAGCAGCCCCGGCGGGAATCGCTTACGGACTCACCGGTTTGATGCGCGCTTTGCCGGTGCATATCGCGCAGGGTCGCGTCTACCTTCCAGCAGACGCGCTAAAGCGTCATGGAACAGCGCCAGAGCGCGTGCTCCTCCGTAATGCCGGGGAGGGCTTGTTTGCCGTTATTGAAGAGTTACGTGCTAGAGCGCGCGAGGCTTTAGGCGAGGCTAGCCATAAGGTCGCAGAGCTCGATGAGCGGAGACGGGCGGCTTTCCTGCCGCTTCGCCTGGTCGAGCCGTATCTCGCAGCGTTGGAGAAGAAACGACGCGATCCCCTGCGGGAGGTCGCCGACATCAATCCACTTTACCGCCTTTGGCGCCTGGCGCGACAGCGTTAGTGCCGGCTCACTCGATGGACTCATGTCGAGGAGCCGATTGGGATTGCCAGGATCTTGTCGATCCGGCGGCCATCCAAATCGATGATCTCAAATTGCCAACCCTCGTAGTCGAAACGTTCGCCGAGCGCCGGCAAGTGGCCCATGGCAAAAAGGGCAAACCCGGCCATGGTGTGGAAGTCTCCCTCAGGCCGGACCTTGAAGCCGAGCCGATCGAATGCCTCCTGCGCCGGCATCATGCCATCGATCAGCAGCGATCCATCCTCGCGCTCGACCATCCCTGGCTCTTCGCCTTCAATCTCGGGCAATTCGCCTGCGATGGCCTCGAGCAAGTCGGTCTGGGTGACGATGCCTTGCAGCACGCCGTATTCGTCGAGGATCGTTGCCAAACGCACCGGCGCGCTCTTGAACTCCTCTAGCACCCGAAAGATCGGCATGGTCTCGTGAAGGGCGATCGGTTGGCGCATAGCGGCGAGCGGGTCGATGGCTTGTCCGTCGAGGATCTGATCAAGCAGATCCTTCTTAAGCACCATGCCGATCGGCTCATCGATGGTGCCCTTGCCGACCAGGAGCTGAGCATGGCCACATTGGCGAATACGCCGGCGCAGTTCCGCGATGTCATCATTTGCGTCGATCCACTCGACGTCCACGCGAGGGGTCATGACGTCGGCGATAGGACGTTTGCCGATGCCGAGGATTCGCTCGAACAGCTCCTGTTGGGTCTGTTGCAGTAGTCCAGCTTCCTGGCTCGCGGCTATCAACAGCTTCAATTCCTCCGGCGAGTGCAAAGTCTCCTCGGTCGCTCCAGGGCGCAGGCCGAAAAACCTGAGCAGCAGATTCCCCAAACCATTCAGGCTGACAATGGCCGGCCAGAAAAGGACTCTGAACAGGGCAAGCGGACGCACCACGGCGAGCGCGGTGCGTTCGCTGCGCTGGAGGGCGAGGCTTTTCGGAGCAAGCTCGCCAAGCACGATATGCAAAGCGGTTATGACGACAAAGGCGATGGTGACGGAAATGGCGTGCGAGCCGACTTGCGCGAGGGACACAAGACCGTTGGTAAGAAAAGGCTGAATGAGGTGGGCGAGGGCAGGCTAGCCGATCCAGCCGAGGGCGAGCGACGAGATGGTGATGCCGAGTTGGGTGGCTGCGAGGTTGGCGTCAAGATGGTCGATGGTTCTCTTGAGCGCCCGGGCGCGACGTTGTCCCTCTGCCACGAGTTGTGTCACCCGGCTGCGCCGGACGGCGACCAAGGAGAACTCGGCGGCGACAAAGAAGCCATTTGCCGCCACGAGTAGGAGGATCGCCAGAAGTCCTGTGATGTCGATCCAGATGCTGTTAGCCGTGGGCATGGTCACCTCGCATAGGCCTGGCGCGGTTAGCGCAGCGTTCGCTCTGCCGCCTGATTGATGGTACTCAGGTGAGAACACCACCACAAATCGGGGGAGGGTGATGGTCAGCGTAACGAGCAAATCGTGGTGGCGGAGCAGGCTTCCTGACGTCAGCGCCGCCGTGTCGCGTTTTCCGCTGGCCGTTCTCATCGCCGCGCTGCTCACGGCCTTCAAGCTCGCGCATGGCGACGTTGGCGATGTGGAAAACCGCGTCCTAGGCGCTCTTGCCGGCTCGTTTCTGTGGGTTTTGGCGGTCGACTTCTACGTGGAGAACCAAAAGCGTTCTTTCCCGGTGCGTATCGCGCTGTGGCTGGGGGGCATCCTGGTCATCGCGATCTTGTTCCGCTTCGCTTGGGATATCTGGTTTAGCCCGCCGCTTCTACTCGGCAGTCTTCTCCTGCTCGTCGGTCTTGCAGGTCATCTCGGCCGCGGCGAGTCCAATGCCACGTTCTGGCTGTTCAATCACCGGCTCTGGCTCGGCGCGCTGCTTGCCCTTGTCGCTGCCGTACTGTTCGGAGCTGGCCTCTCCATCATTCACGGGACTCTGAAGCTGCTGTTCGGGCTCCATCTGCCCGCGAAGTGGCATGACTACATCTGGACGGTAAGCCTCGGCCTGGTGGTTCCGCTAAGTTTCCTCGCCTTCGCGCCGCGAAGCTTCACCGACTCCATCACTGCACGGGAGGAAAGCGAGTTCACCGTGCGCGCCATCGCTGCGCTGGTGAAATTCGTGCTGGTTCCTCTGCTCCTCGTCTACACCGCCATCCTCTATGCCTACGCCATCAAGATCTTGCTCGCTTGGGGGCTGCCGAAGGGCACGCTTGGCGCAATGGTGGTTGGCTATTTGCTGGTTGGCGCGGCGACGTTGCTGGTCGGCTATCCAAGCCGCGAAAAAGGCGGCCCTCTCGTTAGCGTGTTCTGGCGCTACTGGGTTTGGCTCGCAGCCTTGCCGGTCGTGCTGCTGTTCATTGCCGTGTGGCGGCGCATCTCGGATTACGGTGTCACCGACCAACGTTATCTGATGGCGCTGATCGGCTTATGGGCGCTGCTGCTCGCCGGCTTCCGTATCATCCGAGGCAGCGATTTCGACCTGCGCCTCGTGCCTGGCGTGCTTGCGCTCCTCCTGGCTGCCGCATCGTTTGGCCCAGGTGGCGCTGTTGGCTTTTCCGTCATGAGTCAGAAGTCCGAGCTTGCGTCGGTTCTTACCGAGAAGGGCATGCTGGTGGATGGCAAGGTCGTGAGGCGGCCCGAGGGGAACGCAGGCGGCAGTCTTCTTGGCACGGATGCGGCGCGCGTGCGCGGCATCGAGTGGTATCTCAACACCCACCGTTCGCTCAGCCTCCTCGCG
>Ga0126372_10000210_pt1 | contig 18572 bp, 18 predicted proteins | sample PanSoiMetaPlot_6_FD_92762 | JGI IMG/M metagenome (GOLD analysis project Ga0126372, IMG submission 92762) | Tropical forest soil microbial communities from Panama - MetaG Plot_6 | ecosystem: Environmental > Terrestrial > Soil > Tropical forest > Bulk soil | place: Panama | collected 2016-02-17
CAGGATGCTGGCCGTGACGACGCTCGCGGCGAGGCCGCCCGCGCTGGCCGCGAGGTTGGCAAAGCCAAAGAATCGCCCGCGCAGGGTCGTCGGGATCACGCGCCCGATCATGTCCATCCACGCGGGCATGAGCACGCCGCCGACGCCGGTGACGACCAGCAGCACCAGCAGCATCACGCCGAGCGTCAACGCCGGCGCGCGTTCGGCGAGGAAGAACGCGGCGAGGGCGAGCACGACGAACGGCACCCGTTCCCAGACCGTGTGGCGCAGCACGAACGGCAGCTTCCGCTCGAGCGTCTCGGTGTGTCCCGCCGCGAACAGGGACGGCATGAACCAGCCGAGCGTCATGACCGCGGGGATCGCGCCGATGATGACGTTGGGCGCCCCGAGATACTGGGCGAACGCCGGCAGGATCGTGGACTGCGAGGCGAACGCGAGCCCCACGACGAAGAGCGCGTAATCGGCGCCGAGCGCCGCCACGTTATGGCGGAGGTTCGCAGTCACGCGCGGATCAGGCGAGGCGAATGTCCAGCCAGCCGTGCGGGGTGACGGTGACGCGCTCGGACTCGCGCACGAGCACCGTCGTCGTCGCCGACTCGAAGATCGCCGGGCCCTTGACCTCGAGACCGGCTGCGAGCGTCTCCATCCGGTAGAGCGGCACCTCGACCCAGTCTCCGAGCCACACGCGCCGGCGCGCGGAGGCGGACACCCCGCCCCGGCCCACGGCGCTGGCCCCGGCCGGCAGCACCGGCAGCGCGCCGACGACTGCCACGCGCGCGTTGACGACGACGACCTCCTGCCCCGGCGCGCTGTACGCGTAGAGCTCCTCGTGGCGGCGATGGAAGCGCTCCGCCACCTGCTCCATGAGGTCCGCCGCTGCGAGATCCACGCCGTCGAGATCCACCTGGATCTCGAAGATCTGCTCGCCGTAGCGCATGTCGAGCGCGCGTCGCACCGTGACCGGCCCATCGAAGCGGGCCAGCCGCTTGCGCCCCTCGCGCTCGAGCGTCGCGAAGAGCCGGCGCAGGCCCGCCGCGGTCATGCGCCCCACCTCGCTCACGTGAGAGCGCACGAGCTCGTAGCGCAGGTCCGTGGCCAGCATGCCCCACGCCGAGAGCACGGCGGCGACCGACGGCACCACGACGCGATGGATCTCGAGGAGCCGGGCCACCTCCGTGATGTGCAGGCCGGCGGCGCCGCCGAACGAGACCAGGGCGAAGCGGCGCGGGTCGACGCCGCGACGAACCGAGACGATCTTGATGCCCTCCGCCATGTTGGTGCTCACGACGCGCGAGATGCCCTCGGCGGCCCGCAGCGCCGTCGTGCCGAGCCGCCGCGCGACCGCGTCGACCGCCGTGCGGGCAGCGCGCGCGTCGAGCCCGATGCGGCCGCCGAGGAAGTTCGCGGGATCGAGAAAGCCGAGCACCAGGTTCGCGTCGGTCACCGTGGCAAGCGAGCCGCCCTTGCCGTAGCACGCCGGTCCGGGCTGGGCGCCCGCACTCTCGGGGCCGACGTGGAGAATGCCGCCCGCGTCGACTGACGCGATCGAGCCGCCGCCGGCCCCGAGCGTGTGGATGTCGATTGCCGGCAGCGCGACCTTCGCCACCCCGATCGTCTTCTCGCCCGTCAGCTGCGGCTCGCCGCCCTGGAGCAGCGCGATGTCCGTCGACGTCCCGCCCATGTCGAACGTGATGAGATTCGGCTCGTCGAGCAGCCGAGCGCAGTAGCGTCCGGCCGCGACTCCGCCGGCCGGCCCCGACAGGACGGCGCCGGCGGCCAGGCGCGTCGACTCGCGCACCGGCGCCACACCGCCGTGCGACTGGATGATGAGGACGTCGCCGCGATACCCGTGACTCGCGAGGCGCGCGGCCAGATTCTTCAGATAGCTCGCCAGCGCCGGCCCCACGTACGCGTTCACGACCGTCGTCCAGACGCGCTCGTACTCCTTGATCTGTGGCAGCACCTCGCACGACAGCGACACGTACGCGCTCGCCAGACGCCGCGAGAGCGCCCGTCCGGTCAGCTTCTCGTGCCGGGGATTGCGATACGAATGCAGATAGCAGACGGCCACCGCCTCGACGCGTGCCTTCGCCAGGGCCGCGATCGCCGCCTGCAGCGAGTGTCGGTTGAGCGGGATCGCGACGGTGCCATCGAAGCGCATGCGCTCGCGCACGCCGAGCCGCCGCACGCGCGGGACCAGCGGCACCGGCGGCGGCATTCTCAAGTTGTAGCGGTCGTCCTTCAGCCCCTCGCGCATCTCGATGACGTCGCGATGGCCCTCGGTGGTCAAGAGGCCCACCTTGGCGCCCTTGCGCTCGAGCAGCGCATTGGTTGCGACGGTCGTTCCATGCACGATCGACTCGGTCTGGGCGAGCAGGCCGCTCAGGTCGGTGCCGAGCTCGGCGGCCAGGAGCCCGAGCCCGTCGATCAGACCTAGCGACGGGTCAGGCGGCGTCGAGGCGCACTTGGCAATGACGAGGGAGCCGAGCTCGTCGACTGCGACCAGGTCGGTGAAGGTGCCGCCGACGTCGATGCCGATCCGGTAGCGTCGGCTCAGTAGAGCGTCCTCTGGATGCCCTCCTCGCTCTCGCGCACGTAATCTTCGAGGCTCTTGCCTTCCGGCTGGAGCTTGTCGTAGAGCACGCACGCCATCGAGGGCAGGACCGAGCGATCTGGCCACGCCTCAGGCTCCCAGAGCTGAGAGCGCCGAAACGCCTTGGGGCAATGCAGGAAGCATTCCTCGACCTCGACCGCGATGGCAACCTGCGGCCGCTTACCCTTGACCGCGAGCGCGTCGAGGACGTCGTCGTCGCGCACGATCGACGCGCGGCCGTTCACGCGCAGAGTCTCCTCGCGGCCGGGGATCAGGAAGATCATGCCGACGTGCGGGTTGTCGAGAACGTTGCGCAGTCCGTCGAGCCGCTTGTTGCCCGGACGATCGGGGATCACGAGGTGACGGTCGTCCAGCACGCGCACGAAGCCCGGCGCGTCGCCCTTGGGCGAGACGTCGCAGCGCCCCGTCGAGTCGGAGGTGGCCAGCAGCAGGAACGGCGCATGCGCGATGAACTCCCGGCTCGGCGCGTCGATGAACGGCGATTCCTTCTTGATCGCGCGCTCGCTCGGCGTGCCCATCAGGTCGCGCAGCTCTTTCTCTGAGGTCACCACTCGCTTGAACATGAGATCCTCCTCGTCCGTCCAGCCAAAGTAGTCGGAGCCTCCGGACAAGTCAACGGTCGGTGTGGTCCCGCCGGAGCGCGTACGGATACGGGCCCTCCGGCGATTTCCCCTCGGCGAACCGCCGGATGCTGAACGCGTCGATGTCGACCGTCTTGGCGCGGCCGTCCACGATCAGCTCGGCCATGCAAGTGCCGACCGCGGGCGCGATCTTGAAGCCGGAGCCGCTGAACGCGGTCGCGAGATAGAGGCCTTCGACGCCATTCACGCGTCCGAGGATCGCGTGCCGATCGCGGCTGTAGCAGTCGACCGCTCGATAGCCCCGCGCGAGCGTGGCGCCCTCCATCGCGGGGATGCGATGCGTCAGGATCTGCGCGCCGACGCCGGGCGCATCGGGGGCCAGCACCATCGGTCCATCGGGATCGAGATCCCACTCCTGGCACGGCACACCGACGATCGTACGGATCCCGCTCTCGGGCCGAAAGTAGGTGCCGAGCACGTTGTCGATGAAGATCACGTGCGGCTCGGTCAGCGACGGCGGGCGCGTGACCTGCACCGTGTCGATGCCTTTCGGCCGCGCCGGCAGCTCGACGCCGATCTCGCGGCAGATCCGCGGCGCCCAGGCGCCCGCCGCCACCACGACCGCGCCGGCGTCGATGCGCCCGGCGCTCGTCTCCACGGCGACCGCGCGACTCTCGGTCGTCAAGATTTTCCGCACGGGAGTCCACTGGAGGATCCGGGCGCCGAGCTCGGCGGCACGGCGCGCGAAGCCGTCGACGGTCGTTGCCGGATCCGCGTAGCCGCTGTCGGGCTCCCAGGCCGCCGCACCGATGTCGTCGACGTGGGCGAACGGCTGCAGATCGCGGAGTTCACCCGGCGTCAGCGCGACCGTGTTCACGCCGATACCGCGCAGCATCGCGACATTCTTGCCGAGCGCGTCGGCGTACTGCGGAGCGACGACGTTGACGAATCCGGTGTGCGTGAACACTGGCGGCCCGCCCATGATCTCCGGCCAGTGACGGAAGATCGGAAAGCTCGCGAACGCCATCCGCGCGTCCCATTCGTTCGTGTAGTGCATGCGAACGAGGGCGCTCGAGCGACCCGAGGCGCCGTTGGCGAGCGCCGCCTGCTCACACAGAACCACGTTGCCCACGCCGCGCGCGGCGAGCGCGTAGGCGATGCTCACGCCGTTGACTCCGCCTCCCACCACGACGACGTCGGCCGTGTCGGTCACCCACCGCTCCTCTCGATTTGAAAGCGCGCCTCGGCCGGCGGGGCCCAGCCCCGCGACGGCCTGCAGCGCGCTCGCGGATACCTTATCATGTGCTGAGCCTCGGTGGCCGTTTCACATCGGGGCTCCGGCGGTGTTTTTAACCATGATGGGCGAACAGCCGTTCGAGACGATCGTTGGCGCGCATCACGCGGAGATCTATCGCTATCTGCGGCGCGTGACCTCCCGGGCGACCGAGGCCGAGGACCTGTCGCAGGAGACGTTTCTGCGCGCCTACCGCGCCTACCGAACGCTCGGCCCGGACGCGAACGTCCGGGCCTGGCTCTTCGCCATCGCGACCAATCTGAGCCGGAACCACTTTCGCTCCGAAAAACGGCGGCGGGTCGCCCATCAGGCGGTGTCGGTGGAACGCCGCGAGGCCGATCTCGACGGCCCGGAGGACGAGGCCCGATTCGGCGAGGCGCGAACGTTGCTCGAGAGCACGGTGCAGGCCTTGCCCCTCAAGCAGCGGCTGGCCTTCGTCATGCGCAAGGTCCACGAGCTCGACTACGAGGCCATCGGCAAGAGCCTCGAGTGCTCGTCAGAGAGCGCGCGAGCGCACGTGTTCCAGGCGCTGCGCAAGATTCGCCTGAGCCTCAACGGTCACGAGCTGCCGCCTGTCAGGAGCGCCGAAACGAGCCCACTCAGCATGGAGCGACCGCGATGAAGCGTAAACCGCAAGTATGTCTCCAGATCGAGCCCGACCTCGTCGCCGCGGCGACGGGCGACGCCGAGCCCGGCGCCGTGCGCCGCGTCGAGCATCACATCGACGGCTGCGGCGCCTGCCGCCGCGAGTTCCATCGCTATCGCGAGATCGACTCCGTCGTGGGGACGCTCCGACGCGCGCCGGCGCCGGCGGACAACGTCGCCCGTGCGCGCGAGGGGCTCGAGTCGAAGCTCGCGGATCTGAAGTCGCGTCTCGTGTCGTACCGGGTGTTCCCCTCGCCGCTCGGCCACATCCTCATCGCGCGCTCGGAGCTCGGCGTATCGCTCGTCGAATATCTCCACGGCCGGACCAACCTGAGCGCGTCGCGGCTGAGCCGCGTCGCGGGCCTCGAGCTGCAGGAGGACGGGGCCGAGATCGAGACGCTCTACCGTGAGCTCCTCGAGTACCTGGGCGGCGACCGTACGCGTCTGGAGTGGCCGCTCGACCTGCGCCTGGCGCGCAGCGACTTCCACCGCGCGGTGCTCCGCGCGACGGCGGCGATCCCGTACGGCGCGGTGACGTCGTACGCCGGCATCGCCGCCGAGATCGGCAAGCCCGCGGCGACACGCGCGGTCGCGCAGGCGCTGCGCTGGAATCCGCTGCCGATCGTGGTGCCATGCCATCGCATCATCGGGACGTCGGGCGCCCTCAGCGGCTATTCGGGCAACCGGGTCGCGCTCAAGCGAGAGCTTCTCGCCGTGGAAGGCATCCAGGCCGCTGGCCAGCGCAGCGACTCGCACGTCGCGCGCAACACGCTCTATCACTACGACCCCAACGATCAGCACGAGTATTGCCTGCCGACCTGCGGCGACATCGCGCGCCGTCCGATTGGCCCGATCACCCTGCTGGCCACGCGTGAGCTCGCCGGATCGCTCGGGCTCGTCCCCTGCACGAGCTGCCGCCCGGACCTTCACCCGATCGCCGCGTAGTCTCGCCCGCCGTTTCACAGCCGCCTCCGCGCGGTGTTCTACGGAGCAAATGGGAGTACGCCGCAGGCCGCCCGCGGGGCTGGACGCCGCCGGGCGAGGCGCGCTTCTGGATCCGAAGAAGGAGGCAACCATGCAATCCGTCGTGCTCGGCTCGTTGTCCGTGCTGGTGGCGCTGTCCCCGATCGTGGCGCTCGTGGCGGCGCTCTGGCTGGCGGGCCGGCGCCAGCGCACGCGCCTGGCCGAGATCGCGCAGCAGGTCGCGGTCACAGACGCGATCCACGCGATCCTCGGTGCCGTGGTCTCGCCGGTGGCGCGCCGCACCGTGTGGGGCGGCTGGCGACTCACGATCCCTGTGCCGCTCGATCGCCCCGAGACGGTGATGCAGGTGGTCGACGCCGCCTACGGTGCGTTCAGTGTCACCGAGCGGACGAGTCCCACGCGCTTCGAGATCGTGCTGACGCCACAGGAGCGGCCCGTGCCGCGCCGGGCGCCCGCGCTGCTTCCGGCGAGAGGGGAGTCGGTGTCATGGACATGAATAACTATCTAGTCGAGTGGCTGGCGAAGGAGCGCCTCGGCGAGCTCCAGGCCGCGCTGGCGCGGCAGCAGCTCGCGGCGTCAGTGCGTCGGCCTTCGTCGTTACGAGTGAGGCTTGGGCTGGCGCTGATCGGCTTCGGGCGGAGGCTGCAAGGCAACGATAAGGCGCTGGGGCGCCGGGCATCCGGGGCGCCGGCGGCGCCGTAGGGCCCCACGCAGTCGGGGGAGCGGCCGGCTCCCTCGACTACTTCTTCTTCACGAAACCGTTCTCTCGATCGCCGGCCCGTGCCGTGCGGCTTCGCTTCGACGGCGGCCCATAGCCACCTCCTCCCGACGATTCGATCAGGAACACGTCGCCCTTGCGGACGGGAACGCCCACTTCCTTCGTCTTCAGGGTGCGGGGCGCGCGCCCGCGCGAGTCGAGCCGGTAGCGGTGCGGCAGCCCGTCCTTGCCGCCGAGCAGGCCGTAGGGCGCGTGGCGCACGCCGTCGCCGGCGGTGTTGGCGACGGCCGGCTCCTCGATGTCGACCCGCAGCCGCAGCACGGCGCCGACGCCGCCTCGATGCATGCCGTCGCCGGCGGAGTCGGGGCGGAACTCGTGGCGCTCGAACGTCAGCGGGAAGCGCGCCTCGGCGACCTCGACGCTGCCGAACTTGATACCGCCGGCCGCCTGTCCCTCGCCCGCGGTCTCCCAGCCGTCGCCGGCCACGCTCGCGCCGCCGCCCGGCCGCGCGTGGAACATGTGCCAGATGAACGGCTTGCGCGTGCGCGGGTTCATCCCCTTGATCGCGATCCGGAACCGCCGGCCCCAGCCCGCGAGCACGCGCTCCGGACAGGCTGGCGCCAGCGCGCGGATCATCGCCTCCGCGATCTCCTGAGCGCAGTGATTCGTCGCAAGCGTGACCGGCGCCGGCGGGAAGGGCCAGACGATCGTGCCCTGCTTCGCGATCACTTTCACCGGCCGGAACGTGCCGGAGTTCTTCGGCGTGCGCGGATCGATGAGATACGCGAAGGCCATGTGCACGGCCGACATCGTGTTCGGAAACGACGAGTTGATGAACCCGGAGACTTGGGGGTGCGAATCGCTCAGGTCGACTGTCAGCGCGTCGCCGCGCTTGGTGACCGTCGCGCGGATCCAGATGTCGGTGAACTCGTGGCCGTCGTCGTCCAGGACCGTCTCGCCGCGATAGACGCCGTCCTTCCATGTCGCGACGCAGGCGCGCGCCTGGCGCTCCGCGCCGTCCAGGATCTCGTCGACCGCCTCGAGGACGGTCGCCGCGCCGTAGTCCGCGGTGAGGGCCAGCAGGCGCCGCTCGCCGACGCGCGCCGAGCCGATCATCGCGCGCAGATCGCCCATGAAGTCGTGCGGGTGGCGGACGTTCGTCGTGATCATCTTCAGGACGTCGTCGCGGAGCTCGCCTGCGTCGTAGAGCTTCAGCGGCGTGATCCTGAGCCCCTCCTGCCAGATCTCGGTCGCCCCTGGATTGTAGGCGCCGTGCGTCGAGCCGCCGATGTCGCTCTGGTGCGCGCGGTTCACCGACCAGAAGGCCACCTCGTCGCCGACGAATACCGGCACGAACGCCGTCAGGTCCGGAAGGTGGTTGTTGCCGTGATAGGGATCGTTGAGCAGATAGACATCGCCCGGCTTCACACGTCCCTTGAACGCGTCGCGCACCGACTCCACCGCCCACGGGATCGCGCCGACGTGGATCGGCACGTGCTCGGCCTGCGCGATCAGCCGGGCACCCGCGTCGCAGAGCGCCGTCGAGAAGTCGCGGCTCGAGTTCAAGATCTGGGAGTACGCGGTGCGCAGCATCGCCTCGCCCATCTCCTGCACGATGGCCTCGAGACGATGGGTCAGGACGGAGACCGTCACGGGATCGCTCATGGCCCCGAGAGTATCATCGTCCGGCACCGACGCGGACCCGCCGAACGGGGACGAGGTTCACACACCGGCGCTGCGATGATCGAGGAGCAGGTGTGCGGTCAGGCCGCGACGGGCGAATGCGACGAGGCGGCCAGTGACACCAGTATCTCCAGCTGCTGCAGATCGAATGGCTTGGGCACGTAGGCGAAGATTCCGCTGGCCAGCGCGCTCTCCGCGCTCTTGTTGTCCTCGTTGCCGGTCAGCATCAGCACCGATGTCTTCAGCCCGCGCCGGCGCATCTCGGCGAGGAGCTCGAGACCGGTCATCCGCGGCATGTACAGGTCGAGCAGGATCAGGTCGAAAGGATGGCGCTCGAGCGCGGCGAGACCTTCGGCGCCATCGGCGGCCGCCTCGACCGTGTAGGTGTGATCGTGCCGGAACAGGCCGAGCGCGTCCCGCAGCACGTTGACGATCGACGTCTCGTCGTCGACGATCAGCACGCGCTTCGTGCCGGGCGCGGCCATCTCAGTGGCCTCCGACGACGTTTCGCCCCTGCCGCTTGGCATCGTAGAGGGCGTGGTCGGCGCGCTTGATCAGGTCACCGACGTTGCCGGGATCGTCGGGATAGGCGGCGACGCCGAAGCTCGCGGTCAGCGGGCCGTGCTGGAACGGATAGCGCTCGATGATCGCGCGCATCCGCTCGGCGTAGATCAAGGCCGCCTCTTTGGTCGTGCTCGGCAAGAGGGCGATGAACTCGTCGCCCCCGTAGCGGGCGACGACCGAGTCGCGCCGCGACTGGCTCGCCAGGAGCTGGACGACTTGCTTGAGCACGTCGTCGCCGGCGCCGTGACCCCAGCGATCGTTGACGGCCTTGAAGCCGTCGAGATCGAGCAGGATGAGCGAGAGCGGCTGCTGATAGCGCGCCGCGCGGCTCACCTCTTCGTGCAGCCGCAGCATCAGATAGCGCCGATTGTAGCCATCGGTCAGGGGGTCCTTGAACGAGAGCTCCTCGAGCCGGGCGCTGCGGACCGCGATCGCCGCGTAGGCCGCAAACGCCCGGGCGACGTCTTCGAGGCGGGGATGGAACGGCACTGCGAGACCGTCGACGCCGACGGCGTTGATCAGCTGCAGCACGCCGAGGTTCCGCTGCGCGGCATCCCTGAGCGGCACGGCGAGCACCGAACGGGTGCGATAGCCGGTCGTGAGGTCGACACGCCAGTTGAACGCGTACGGCGCGTCACTCGGAATCTTGTACGCCTCGGGGACGTTGACGACCTCGCCCGAGTTCGCGACATAGCCGGCCAGGCTCGGGACGTCCAGCGGCAGCCGCTCGACCTCGAGGCGCTGCTGCATTTCGTAATCACCGAGCCGGCGGTTGTTGATCACGTTCTGGACGACCGCGAAGCGCAGGTGCGCGCCCTCGCGCAGGAAGAGCGTGGCGGCCTCGGCCCCGGTGAACCGGCGCGCCTGAGTCACGATCCGTTCGAGCACGGGAGCCAGCTCGCCCTCGCTGCTGATCGCGATGCCGAGCTGCAGAAGGTCTTCGACCATCTGCGCCCCATGGTCCGTGGCGGCCATGAACCCCGGGAACCTCAGCTCTCCCGTCCGCGTGCCCGGGATGTCCATGTGGGCGTGGAGGTAGCACGCGGAATGCCAGGGCCGGCAGCGGCGGAAATGGCTGAAATTCCGGTAAGACTTGCCCCGCACCACGCCGTTGACCGGCCCGCACCGGTCCGTTCCTGACCAGGACGGCGACTTTCCTCACACCGAGTGAAATCCCTCTGCGATGGACCCCCCAAACTGGGCTCGCGAATCCCACGCTGCGAGGTCGACGGCTCGTTGCGGGAGCGCCACCCTGAAAGTCGCGGCCGAGGCAAAACCAGCATCGAAAACCCACAAGTCATACGGAGAACAAGCCATGGTGACCGTGAGCGAACGCGCGAAGGAGCGGCTGCTGGAACAGAAGCAGGCGGCGAAACTGGACGACTCGGCCCTCGGGCTGCGAGTCGCGCCCGGCCCGACGGGCCAGTGGATGCTGATCGCCGACCGCGAGCGCGAGGACGACCAGATCGTGGAGCACAGGGGCTCGACCGTGCTCCTGCTCGATCCGGTCGCCCAGAGTGCTCTCGACGGCGTCCAGCTCGACTGCGTTCAGACGACCGACGGTGAGATCGAGCTGGTCCTCGTCGCACCAGGCGGCGAGGCGGACGACGAGGACGACGAGGAGAGCGTGTCGTAACGGAGCGCCGGTCGCCGGGCGGCCGCGGGATTCCCAGATGTCCCGCGGCCGTCCGCGACGCGTTGACAGATTTTTCGGGCCCTGCCTAGACTCGAACAGAGCGGCATCACGATCGATAGGCGCGCCTCGGTGGGCGGGGCTCCGGCTCGGCGAGCGCTATGGCGCGCACGGCTATTCGAGCACGCATCACATCGACGATGTCCCGTACCGCCAGCCGCAAGGTCGCCGCGCCGTCGGGCGCGATCGAATCGCAGCTGGCGTATGTCCTCGGGGCCATGGCCCGGTTACCCGGCGAGGGTCCACTCGATCGGCCCCTTCGTGAGATCGCGCAGGGTATCGTCGACGGCCTCGTCCAGTTGTTGAGCGTATCCGGCTGTCAGCTCCACGTCGTCGACGCCTTCGCGGGTCACACGCTCCAGCGGCTGGCCGGGAGCCCGCTCGGGGAAACACCCGAGCGTCCCGCCGGTGACGCCACAACCCGTTCGTTCCGAGAGCGACGCGTCGTCAGCGCACTCGACGGCGGCCTGGTCCTGGCGGTTCCGCTGCTCGGGAGTGATCGGCCGCTGGGCGTGCTCGAGCTCCGCCGGGCCCGCGGGCTGTGGACGCGGCAGGACATGCGCCTCGTGCGGCTCTTCGCCGACCAGGCGGCAGTCGCGCTCGAGATGGCGCGGCTGGCGATGGAAAGCCGTCAGCGCCGGCGTACCGCGGAGGCAGTGGCCCTCATGGCGCACGCGACATCGCGCTCGTTCGACGTGTCGACGCTGGGCCGCGAGATCGTCGCCACGCTCTTGCTGGTGCTCGGGTGTGCACGCGCCACGCTCTTCGAGCTGATCGACGGTGAAGCGCGGCTGGTCGCCGTGGCGCGCGCCGGCGGGGTCGAGCTCGACGATGACGTCGCCGGGCTCGAGCTAGGCCCGGTCGAGGCGCAGGCACTGCGCGATCGGCGCCTGGTGGCGACCTCGGACTTCCTCGCCGGTCCGATACGGCCGGGGGCAGAGCATGCGCCGCGCAGCGAGGTTCCGATCCGCGCGGTGCTCGCGATTCCCCTGCTCAAGGACGACGCGCCGATCGGCGTCCTCTCGATCGGCAACCGGGCGCCGCGGGTGTTCGAGCGAGAAGAGATCGAGGTGTTCCGGACCGCGGCGGACCTCGCCGCCGTGGCCCTCGAGCGCGCTCGCCTGCACGCGCAGGCCGCTGAGGCCGTTCGCGTGCGTGAGCGGGTCCGGATCGCCAACGAGCTGCACGATACGCTCGGGCAGCTCGCCTTCTCGGTCGGGCTCAAGCTCGACTGGTGCCTGCACCGCACCGCCGCCGCGTCGTCGGTGCACCCGAAGCTCGAGGAGATTCGCTATGACACCGGTCTCATGATGGCCCAGATCCGCCAGCTCATCGGTCATCTCTCGCCCGAGAGCCTGGCCGGAGCGACGTTCTCGGATCGCATCGACCGCATCGTGCGGGACTTCCGGGAGCTCACCGCGACGTCGGTCGATCTCACCGTGCGCGGCGACGAGACCGGGCTCTCACCGGAAGCGGCCGACGTGCTCCAGAAGACGTTACAGGAAGCGCTGGTGAACATCGCCAAGCACGCGCGGGCCCGAGGCGCCCGCGTTCACATCGAGCTCGCCGAGGCGTCGGCCTCGATCGAGGTCAGCGACGACGGCGTTGGACTGGCAGCCCCCGGCGCCGACGCGGCCGGCGCGCGGCCCGGTCACTTCGGCCTTCGGCAGATGCGCGAGCGCTTCGAAGGCGCCGGCGGCCGATTCGAGATCGTCGGCGCCCCAGGAGCGGGGGTCAGCGTCCGTGGAACGGTGCCGCTCCGCCCGGGTCACGCGTGAGGCGACGGCGTGACCAAGATTCGCATCGTCGTCGTCGATGACCACGAGGTCGTTCGCCACGGTCTCAGGCTGTCGCTGGAGCTCGAGCCCGACATGATCGTGATCGGCGACGCGCGAACCGGGGAGGAGGCGTTGCGGATCGTCGCCGACGGCCGCCCAGACGTGGTGCTGCTCGACGTCCGCCTGGAAGGGGCCGACGGGCCCGCGGTGTGCCGCCAGATCTTGCAGGCGGCCCCGCGCACGGCCGTCATCATGCTCACCAACTACCTCGAGGACGGCCTCGTGCTGCGCAGCCTCATGGCCGGCGCCAAGGGCTATGTGATCAAGGACGTGCAGCTCTCCGAGCTGAAGACGATGATCCGCTCCGTGTTTCGCGGCGGCTCGGTCCTCGATCCGAAGGTGGCGGGGCAGGTCATCGCCACGGTGGCCTCGGCGGTGGAGGCGCCGGCGGTGCGGGCCGGCGGATCGCGCCAGGTCGCCGCGCTGTCGGACACCGATCTCGCGATTCTTCGGCATCTCTCCGAGGGATTGACCGACAAGCAGATCGCGGGGCGGGTTCACCTGAGCCCGCACACTGTGAAGGACCATCTCGAAAAAATCCGGTCGCTCCTGGACGTGGGCTCGCGGACGGAGATCGTCGCCACGGCGCTCCGTCGCGGACTCGTCTGATGGCGCCGGCAGCTCGCGATGCAGGCCGTCGCGGGGCTGGGGCCCCGCTGGCCGAGGCGCGTAGGAGACAGACATGGCGACGGCGAAGCAGCGAAGCGCCGCACGGCGAAACATCAAGCGCGCCGCAGCGGCCGCCAAGCGGAAACAGACCATCAACCATCTATCCAAGCGTGTGCGGCGGGCTCTCGGCCGCGAAGCCGCCAAGGCCCGACGCCGCAACCGATCGAAAGGAGACTGACGATGCCGGAGCGAGCAGTGCGTGAGCGTGCGCGGCGGGACCGCCGTGAGGGCAAGGCGCCGACCACCCAGGCCGGCGAGTTCGTTCGTGAGGAGATCGAGCACGTGCGGGAAGGCAAGCACGGCGCGCGCTCGACCAAGCAGGCCATCGCGATCGGCCTCTCGAAGGCGCGGCGCGCCGGTGTACGACTGAAACCGCCCAAGGGCGTGAGCGCCAGAACACGCCGCCAGGCGGCGCGCGACTCACGCAAGGGGCGCGGCGGCCGGTCCACGAAGCCGTCAGCGCGGCGCTCGCGCGCGACGCTCCGGGCGCTCGAGCGGGAGGGCCGCGGCGCGGCCTCGCGCAAGGCCCTCGCCCGGCAGGCGCGCAGCGCCGCACGCCGGCGTCGCCGGCGCTAGCGCCCGCTGGTCTCGGCGATCGAAGGCGTCGAGGCGCGCGCCTCGGACGCGCTCTGGAGCGGCTCGGCGATGCCGATCAGGCGATACACCATCACCGCCTCGCGGACGCCCTTCACGCGCTCCGGACGGCCCTCGGCGACCTCGATCCGCGCCGCGACCCGGCTGCGGATCGCGTCGGTGAGCAGCACCTCGCCGCCGACCGTCAAGCTCTGGATGCGCGCGACGAGATTGACGGCGGGGCCGACGACGCCATACTTGACGCGCTCGGCGCTGCCGATGTTACCGGCCACCACCGGGCCTATGTGCAGCCCGATGCCCATGCTGAGCTCGGGCAGCCCGCGCTGCCGGCTCTCGACGTTGAATTCGCCGAGCGCGACCTGCATCGCCTGGGCGCAGCGCACGGCGCGCTCGGCGTCGTCGGGCCGGCCGAACGGCGCGCCGAACAGGACGAAGATCGCATCGCCGATGAACTCGTTGATCGTGCCGCCGTGGTGCGTGATCACCGGCGTCATCTTCGCCAGGTATTCGTTGAGCAGGCCGATCATTGCCGAAGGGCCGAGGCGCTCGGACAGCTCGGAGAAGCCGCGCAGATCGGACATGAGCATGGCGACCTCGCGCACCTCGCCGCCGAGCTGCAGGGCGTCGCGGTCGCGCAGACACTGCTCGGCGAGCTCCGGGCTGACGTAGCGCCCGAACGTCTCGCGAATGAAATCGCGGTCACGCAGCGCCTGCACCATGTCGCCCATCGCTCGGGCCAGCACGCCGATCTCGTCGCGGCTCCGCGGGACGACCGTCACCCCCAGATCACCGTGACGGATCCGGCGGGCGTAGCGCGCGAGCTCCTGTAATGGCCGCGCGATCCAGCGCGCGAGGGTGACGCCGCCGGCGACCGCGAGGATCAGCGCCAGGACGCCGAGCCCCAGCGCGACCCTGGCCTCGGCGTCGACGTGCTCGGTGTAGTCGGTCGCGGGCACGACGACTTCCACCACCCACTGCAGATCGCCGACCGAGATCGGTACCGCGCGGGCCAGGAACGTCTCGCCCTGGTGCTCGAACTCGTACATCGCGTCGCTCACGGGAGTCTGGCGCATCGCGGCGGCGGCCAGCTCGGCGTCGATGACCTCACGGCGCGAGGCGCCCGAGCCCTCGTGGCCGACCAGCAAGGCACCCTGGGCCGTCGCGACGAAGACGCGGCCGCGCGAGGAGACTTTCAGGTCCTTGAATGCGGTCGCCAGCCGGTCGAGGGAAAAATCGACGGTGAAAACGCCCTTGACGCCTCCCAGCACGTCGAGGACCGGGGCCGCGCACGTGATGCCGAGCCCGCCGCCGGCGTAGAACTCGTAGGGCTCCGTCCACACCGCCGTGCGACGAGCCTCCGCCATGCGGTAGTAGGGCCGCTCGGTCGGGCGATAGCGATGGTCGTCGGAACGCCGCACGGCCTCGCGGCGGCCGTCGGGGAAGATCCGATCCTCCTCCAGCCGGATCCGACCGTCACGCGGGAAGCTCCGGTTGAGATAGATGTTGTCGCGCGGGTCGCGCCACGCGCCGAGGAATCGGTTCGCGCGGTCGCCGTAGCTCACCCAGCTCAGGTGCGGGTGGGCATGCAGCACCGCCAAGAGGAAGCGCTCGAGCGCGCGATCGCCGCCGTTTTGATCGAGCTGCCCCTGCTGCACCAGCTCGGCGCCCAGGCGCGCGGTGGCTGCGGCATCCTCCAGCACCCGATCGGCGTGTGCCGCGGTGAGTCGGGCAGCCTGCGACATCGCCGCATCGAGCAGCGCGCGCGAGCGCGCCCGCTGCTCGCGCCAGGCGACACCGCCGATGATCGCGCCGGTGAGGCCGGTGAGCAGCACTACGAGGCCGACGAGGGCCAGACTGAAGGGCGGTCGCCGCCGTAACACTTGGGGCACGCGTGACAGAGTGGTCAGGGAACCCACGTTACCGTTCCCGACCGGGTACGGTCAAACTCGGCGAGCCGTCGCGCGACGAGTTATGTCGCGGGCCGCGTCCCGCCGTAAGCCTCGCTCGGGCCGTACCGGCTGTCCTCGAACAGGAGCCTCGCGCGGGCGCCCACGACCCGGCTCCAGTTCGCGAGCGCAGCCTCGGTATACTCGCCGTCGGGCCGCGGCTCGTCGTCGAAGTGGTCATAGGTGTCGACTCCGCGCATGAGCATGGCGGGCTGACGGACCTTCGCAGGCTTTGCCCACGTCGGCAGCATCTCGACCAGGAGCAGAAACCGGCGGTCGGGCCCGAAGTTCCCCGCCGAGCCGTGGACGAGCGAGTTGTCGAACATCGCCATCTCGCCCGGGCGCAGCTCGAAGTCGACGGCCTTGGATTCGTCGAAGGGCTCGGTGATGTACTGGCCGCGCGCCAGGATGCTCTTCGGGTCGTCGGTCTCCTCGTGGCGCAGGATTCCCCACCGGTGCGAGCCGGGAATGCCGCGCAGACAGCCCTGCCGACTGCCGCACTCGGAAAGCGCCAGGGCGCCCAGCACCACCGGAACGGCCGAGCCGTAGAACGAGTCCTGGTGCCAGCCCGCGAACGTCTCGCCGTCGGCCTTCTTCACCCGCCACGCCATGCTCCAGCAGCGGAGATTGGGACCGATCAGGTCCTCGAAGACGTCGAGGATGTACGGGTCCTCCGCGATGTCGAGCACCCACGGACACAAGAGATGCGACTTCGTCTTCATCTTCTTGATGTCCGACACGCGCGCCTCGAGCGACTCGAACCGCTCGCGATAGCTCCGCGCACGCTCCGCGCTCATCGCCCGGACAGGCGCGAGAAATCCGTCGCGCTGGAACGACTGCACCTGCGCCTCGGTCAGGATCTTCGGCACGGCGTCACTCCTCCTTGTCCTTCGCGAAGAGCTCGTCGAGCTTCCGCTCGTAGGCATGATAGCCGAGGACGTCGTAGAGGTCCGCGCGCGTCTGCATCGACGGGACGGCGCGCTTCTGGGTGCCGTCACGCCGGACGGTCTCGTAGACCGCGAGCGCCGCCGCGTTCATCGCCCGGAACGCTGACAGCGGGTAGAGCACGACGCCGACCCCGGCACCGGCCAGCTCGTCCACCGAGAACAGCGGCGTCACGCCGAACTCGGTGATGTTGGCGAGGATCGGAACGCGGACGGCGTCGGCGAAGCGCCGGTACGCCGCGAGCTCGGTGACCGCCTCGGGAAAGATCATGTCGGCGCCGGCCTCGACGCAGGCGACGGCGCGATCGATCGCGCGCTCGATCCCCTCGACCGCGAGAGCGTCGGTGCGCGCCATGACGACGAACTCAGGATCGGTCCGCGCGTCGACGGCGGCCTTGATGCGATCGACCATCTCGCTCTTCGCGACGATGGCCTTGCCCGGACGGTGCCCGCAGCGCTTGGCCTGCACCTGATCCTCGATGTGCATGGCCCCGGCGCCCGACGCGATGAGCGAGCGGACCGTGCGGGCGATGTTGAAGGCGCTGCCGAATCCGGTGTCGGCATCGACCAGGAGCGGCAGCTCGGTCACGCCGGTGATCCGCCGCACATCGGTCAAGACGTCCTCGAGGGTCGTGATGCCGAGATCCGGCACGCCGAGCGAGCCCGCGGCGACACCGCCCCCGGACAGGTAGATCGCCCTGAACCCGACGCGCTCGGCCAAGCGCGCGGCGTACGCGTAGATGCAGCCGACAACCTGCAGCGGGCGCTCTGCTCTCATCGCCGCCCGGAACCGCGCTCCCGCCGACGCCGAGACCATGCCCAGACCATACAACAAGCCACGAGCATCCGCCGACGGCCCGGCCGCCGAGCGCATGAGCGCTGGGACTACACGCCGAGGTAGTACTTCTTGACGAGCTCGTTCTCTCTGAGCTCCTGCGTGCTCCGCCCCTCGAACTCGATGCGGCCGTGGACGATGATGTAGCCGCGGTCGGCGATCTTGGTCGCCTGGTTGAAGTTCTGCTCGGCCATCAGCACCGTCAGCTGGTAACGCTCCTTGAGCTCGCGGATCTTGGCGATCACGCGGGATACCAGAATCGGCGCCAGGCCGACCGAGGGCTCGTCGACCAGCAGGATCTTCGGCGACGACATGAGGGCCCGCGCGACCGCGAGCATCTGCTGCTCGCCGCCGCTCATGCTGCCGGCCAACTGCCGGCGGCGCTCGCGCAGCACCGGGAAGGCCTCGAAGCAGAACGGCAGATTGCGATCGATGTCGGCCCTGGCACCCGTGCGATAGGCGCCGAGCAGGAGATTCTCCTCCACCGTGAGCTTCGGGAAGAGCCGCCGGCCCTCGGGCACCAGCGCGATCCCCAGATCGACGATCTCTTCGGTCGAGCGCCGCGCGAGATCGATGCGCCGACCGTCGGTCTCCAGGTAGATCTCGCCGGCGTCGGGCGCCAGGAGCCCCATGATGCACTTGATCAAGGTGCTCTTGCCGTTGCCGTTGGTGCCCAGCAGGGCGACGGTCTCCCCTTCGCGCACCTCGATCGACACGCCGTGGAGCACGCGGACGGCCCCGTAGCCGGCGTCGACGTCGCGGACGACGATCCTACTCGCCAAGATAGGCCTTCTCGACGGCCGGGTTGCGCACGATCTCCGCGGGCGCGCCCTCGGCGATGCGAGTCCCGGCGTCGAGGACCACGACCCGCTCCGAGAAGCGCATGACCGCGCGCATGATGTGCTCGATCATGATGATCGTGATCCCCTGCTCGTTCAGCCGGAAGAGGATCGCCAGGATGTCGTCGACC